>Ga0071330_1061109_pt1 | contig 77562 bp, 100 predicted proteins | sample GBScel77sediment_FD_63802 | JGI IMG/M metagenome (GOLD analysis project Ga0071330, IMG submission 63802) | Hot spring sediment microbial communities from Great Boiling Spring, Nevada - Cellulolytic enrichment Sediment 77C v2 (version 2) | ecosystem: Environmental > Aquatic > Thermal springs >...
TTGAGATATCCTCTTTTCTCTGGTATTTTGTTCAAGCTGCGCAGGATCATAAAAACGCAAGGACTATTATAAATTTTTTATAAAAATTTTTGTACTTTACCCGATAAAGAAACGTTTTTAAAGTTAAAAATTGTTAATTTCACAATATGAATCCGAAATTAGATGAAAAAGACATGGCAATTCTATATCTCATTCAAAGAGATTGCCAACTAACAGCAAAAGAAATCGCAAAAAGGATAGATTCGCCCATAACAACGGTCTTTGCGAAAATAAAAAGGATGGAGCAGCTTGGGATAATAAAAGAATATAGGGCCATCTTGGATCCTAAAAAGCTAAACTTTGGAGTTACAGCCTTTATCCTGGCATCCTTCTCTTACAGAACTGGAAGGCCAGAAGAAGCTCTTTCCCAAAGGGCGATAGCCGAACAAATTGCAAAATTCCCAGAAGTCCAAGAGGTCCACATAATCTCTGGAGACTGGGACATTCTAATTAAAGTGAAGGAGAAAGATGTTGACAGCGTTGGAAAGTTTGTCATAGACAAGCTCAGAACCATTAAGGGTATAGAAAAAACTTTAACATGCATTGTTTTCGACACGCCTAAAGAGACAACGGTCCTGGCCCTACCTATAAAAAAGCAAGCCTTAGAAGAATAGTGGCTTGCGGAAACTAAATTGAAGACAAACTGCTCAAATAATACAGAAGAGGTAAAGCCAGAAGAGCGGTGTTTCTTCCCTTCACCGTAAGGGCGTACTTCACCCTTAATGGCGGCCCGGCTTCGACAATTCTCTCGATGTACCCGTGACCTTTCAAGTTCTTCAGCTTATCAGATAAAGTGCGAGAGTTAACCCCAAGTATATGCCTTAAACCGCTGAATGTGGCTTCATTTTTAAGAAAAAGCGTGTAGATTATTTCAAGATTCCACTTCTGGGATAACAGGTTAAAGCTTTCCTCTAGGCTTTTCAAGTCCTTTTTGAGAACATCGAATGTTAAATCCTTATCTTTAAGGACATCCCTAAGCGTCTCTTCTATTCCTTTTTAAAGTATGCTCGATGCGTGCTTCCACAAGTCTGCGCAGTTCGCCGCTTAAAGTTATTTTGCGGTTTATTTCGCCACACCAAGTGTAAAAGATCACGCTTCAAGTTTATAAGGTTTAATTATACAACAAAGTATAGAAAGTACACCAGAGGGATGAAATGAAATTTGACGTAGTTATTGTTGGCGCCGGCACGGCTGGCTGTTTGGCTGCGAAAACAGCAGCCGAAGCTGGTTTAAAGGTTTGCCTCATTGAAAGGAAAAGCAGGGAGGATATTGGAAACAAAGTATGTGGCGACGCCCTAGGAGAGCATCATTTAAAAGCGGTAGGCCTGGATAAGCCTCAGCATGGAGAACTTGAAAGACGCATTGAAGGCGTCAAAATATACTCCCCTGATCTCAGCACAGTCTTCACAGTTAAACATGAAGATTTTTCAGGCTATATGCTGAATAGGCAACTTTTTGGACAGTGGCTTCTGAATCAGTGTCTAGACAAGGGCGTTATCCTAATGGATTCCACTTTATGCTTGGAACCCGCAATCGAGGGGGGCTATGTAACCGGAGTCTTGGCTAAGAACCTAAAAAATGGTAAAAAAGAGTGTGTAAGAGGCAAAGCCGTAGTTGACGCAAGCGGTTTTTCAGGGGTGATCAGAAAGAAGCTTCCACCAGAAATGGGTATAGAGAGAGAAATCTCCAACGATGATGTTGAAGCTTGCTATAGGGAAATTAGGCAACTGAAACAGGAGAGCAGAGAAACAAGGTACTGTGAAATTTACTTGAATCAAAAAGTCACACCTGGAGGTTATACGTGGATTTTCCCTAAAAGCGAAGCAAATGTGAATGTTGGTTTAGGAGTATGCATGCGAGGGAAATTTCCGAATCCCAAAAATCAGCTTTACCAGCATATTTTAACCAGACCAGAATTTGAGGGATCCATACTTCTTCATGGAGGCGCATGGTTTGACCCAACCCGCAGACCATTAGACAACATGGTTGGGAACGGAATAATAATAGTCGGAGATGCAGCCTGCCTTGTAAATCCAATCCACGGAGGAGGAATAGGACCATCAATGTTAAGCGGCTATCTTGCTGGAAAAATAATAGCGGAAGCCATAGAAAAGGATGACATGAGCAAACGGGCTCTGTGGCCATACAATGTTAGATACATGGAGAAGTATGGAACAAAGCAGGCCTCATTAGACATCTTTAGAATGGTACTCTTGACATGCAGCGATGATGATCTAAATTATGGAATGAAATATCAGCTATTAACTGATGAGGATGTTTTAAAGGCAGGGCTCGGACAGGAATTTCGGCTGAACATAACAGAAACTGCCAAACGTGTTTTCAGGGGATTGAGGAGAATGCATTTCCTTAACAAACTAAGAATATCCTTCAACCTTATGAAAAAGGTGAAAGCCCATTATAGAAACTATCCAGAAACTCCAGAAGATTTCGAAGGATGGCGACGCCGTACAGAGGCGCTCTTTAAGGAGGCCAAATCAAAACTTTTAGAGTAGAACCCCATGAGAGTTGCAGTCCTAGCAAGCGGAGGAAAGGATTCCACATTAGCGCTCTACAAGGTTCTAAAGGAAGACTACGAAGTAAAATTCCTCGTGTCCATGATTCCACTGAGGGAGGACAGTTGGATGTTCCATTATCCTAACATTAAATTAATGGATCTCTTCGCAGAGGCTGTTGGAATACCTCTAGTTAAGGCTGAAACCTCCGGCTTGAAGGAACTTGAATTGGAGGATTTAAGGCGTATAATTGAAAAATTGGACGTTGATGGTATAGTCTCAGGGACCATAGCCTCCTCATACCAGAAAAACCGCATAGATAAAATCTGCGGCCAACTGGGCCTTGCATGCATAACACCTCTATGGAAACAGAAGCCGGAAAGTATACTGAAGGAAATTTTGGAATTAAAATTTGAGGTTATACTAACTGGAGTTTACGCGTATGGGCTCGGTGCCGACTGGCTTGGAAGAAAAATTGATGAAGATGCTGTTAAACATTTGCTATGGCTTAGTAAACAGTACGGAATTTCACCAGTGGGCGAGGGGGGAGAATACGAAACCCTTGTTATTAATGCTCCGATATTTAGAAAGAAAATAACCATACTTGAAGCGGATAAAATCTGGGATGGTCAGAGGGGATATTTCCTGATAAAGAGAGCAGTACTTGAGGATAAACTGGACGGGCACATCTCCTCATAGGCACATTTATTATTGAAGGCGGAAAGTTTAAGTAATACTATTTTTTAAGAAAGTATTACAAGGGTTTACGTATGCACATCCCAGATGGATTTCTAAGTCCGGAAATAACCGCTTTCATGTGGGTTATATCATTAGGCATTCTCTTCTGGGCTTGGAGAAAGGCGAAAGCCACATACGCTAATTCGCTGACATCGCTGCTTGCCATATCAAGCGCCTTTGTCTTCATAGCCCAAATGCTAAATTTTCCAATAACTTATGGAACAAGCGGACATCTTGTTGGAGGAACATTCCTATCCATAATTCTCGGCCCTTATACTGCAATTTTAAGCATGACTATTGTATTGTTAATGCAAGCGCTTTTCTTCGCTGACGGCGGAGTATTTGCCCTCGGAGCCAACATATTCAACATGGCAATAATCGGCGGGTTAAGCTTCTTCATAGTAAAACTAATATCCGGAGAAACTACAAGCAGCAAGAGATTCTACTTTGGCGTTTTCGCAGCTTCATGGATTTCAGTTGTTCTAGGCGCCTTAGCCTGCGGCTTAGAAATTGGAATTTCACCCATATTCTCAGAGGCTGGAGGTTTAACAGTAACAGTACCAGCCATGCTATTCTGGCATGCACTAATTGGGCTAGGAGAAGCCGCAATAACCACCACAATTATAAGCCAACTATATAGAATAAGACCCACAGTTTTAGGCGGTTTAAACTTAATGAGGAGAGCCATATATGCGAGAGATAGCTAAAGCAGTTTTGTTTATGCTTATAGGTTTTGCGCTTCTAGCACCATTTGCATCTCCATTTCCGGATGGACTTGAGACGGTGGCTGAAAATTTGGGGGTCACGGAACCTGAACCGCTGTGGAGTGGGTTAATGCCTGACTACACTCTGCCAACAATTGAGAACCCATACATATCCAATTTAATGGCTGGAATTTTCGGAGTCTTCCTAGTTTTGGCTACAGCTTTTGCCCTTGGAAAAACCTTAGACTCGACGCGAAATAAGCGATTAAGCTGAATTATTCCCTGCTGGCAAGAATCACTATATAATCAGCGGTGTCAGCACACATATCAGCAGCATGCTCAATAAACTCTACAAGGTTGTTAAATATTACCATTGAGCCGCTATTCACTCTATCAGCATATTTAATGAACAGCTTTTTCGTGCTCAGGTATTCATCATCTATTTTCCTCTCTATTTCCTCAACCTTTTTAGCGCCGTTCACAGCCGCTGCTGGATCCTCGCCTATGTTTTCAATGCTTACCCGAAGGGCTTGAGCGCAATCAACCAGAACTGATGTCATATAAGCTGCTTTTTCCCATAGTTCCTTAGGGATTTCAGCGTCTTCAAGCATTAGAACACATCTTGCTACATCTTTAACATGATCCGCAAGGGTGTCAAGTCTCTTCACAAGGTGCATAAGGTCCTCACGATAGTCGGCCACTAACGCTACACCTTTGGAAAGCTCCTTGAAAACTTCAGTCCTAAGCCTATCCACCTCCCTCTCAACCTTGAAAATGTTGTCAATACTATGTATGGCCTCCTTTTTATTGCCTTCCGCTAATTTTTGCATAGCTTGATTTAGGAAGGACACGGTGTCGAGGGCTTTTGTTATCTGCTCCTGCGCCAGATCTAAAGCCCTATTCCTTCGGCGCCTTTCAAACCATAAATAACTCCTCTTCTCCAATAGCTCCATCTCCAATCATAACGTTGAATATCCGCTTTATAATGCTTCCCGAAGATAAAGAATTAACGCTGCTAATCCTTATATTCCTTTTCAGAAACCCAATAAGCATTGAGGCCGCCCTCCCCGCCTATTATAAACTCTTTCTTGAAAATCGGCGCCTCTCTCTTATATCTTTCAACAGCTTCCTTTAAAACTGGAAAGACATTTTCGCGATGGGAGCCAGCAACTAGAACATAGACAAGATCTTCGCCCACGCCAAATTCGCCTACAAAATGATGAATCTGAACATCCACAATTCCAGTTCTTTTCATTAAATCCTCGCATATACCCGCAATTACCTCCTCAGCCTTCTCCTCGTAGGCTTCTATTTCCAGCTTCTGCACCTTCCCGCCGCTGGGGGCTTCACCCCGCACCACACCTATGAAAATGGCTAAAGCCCCAGCCTTCCAAAAGTCCTTCAAATTCTTAGCATTTTCCATAAGTTTGGAAAGACTGAGGTCACCCTTGTTATGAATGTATCTGCCCATATCCTTCACCTATTAGGCATATAAGATTTGGGAAACTTTTGTTAAAATACCTACTGCACGGTAATACGTACCTTGTGCAAAAAACACTTACCCAAATCCTCCGGAGTGGCTGATGGAACAGGCAAATCCTTCATAGTGATCAATCCAGGAGAAGCGCATAATACTTTTGGAATTAAATTGGTGAGTATGGCTGCAGTGCCTAGGTCGCCGTGCACACATGGTTGGATCTTCTGATGAACCATTGGAATTCCATGTATAGTTATGGCGTCATACTCCTCCTTTGCACCCACATAGGCTTGAAAATCCAAAAGAATTACTTCCTCGCCATCCACGAACCCTTTAGCCTTCTGCCTAATTCCCGCAACCTCCCCAGCATCAATCTTGATGGTACTCTCCCCCTCAAACACTTCTGTGGCTATAATAGGCTCAACGGCCTCTGTCACAATTCCTTCAAGATCCCATGAAAGAGCATCCGCTATCATGGCGATAGATTGCTCCAGACCTACATGCCCTGTAATTTGCTTCTTCGCAATTTTCCGCTTAAAATCCTTCAGCGTTAAACCTGCTCCAATCTTCATTAGAAAAGGCAGCCGCCTTGACGCTGCATCTATCACCCTAACGGCTTCAATCCGTCTTATACTCTGACAGACCGCGGTTAAGGCTATCACTAAAGTGTCCATTAAAAATCCTGGATTAATTCCCGTCCCTAAAACCGCTACCTCGTATTTTTTGGCCAAGGCGTCAAGCTTCTCCGCAAGCTCTGGCTCGGAGTAAAAGGGGTAAACAAGCTCTTCACATGTGGATATAACGTTTACACCGTTTTCTATGAGCTGGGAAATCTGCGGATATGCATCTTTGAGGTATGATGTCGTAGCATGAATGGCTACATCCGCATGTACCTTATGAAGCGCCGAAGAAGCATCTCCAGAAATTATTACTCCAGTTTTGGCGCTTAGACCTATAACTTCGCCTAAATCCTTTCCAACTTTGTCCTTTGCAGTGTCGACTGCGCTAACTATTTTAACGCCGCGCTTTTTCGTAAGGAGGTTGGCTACCGCACTGCCTATGGCACCAACACCATATAGGATAACTTTAATATCTCCCAACCTTTACCTCCACTTTAAAACACTAAAAGAGCAGAATGAGTAACTGAAAATTAAAATGGAAAGGCTAACTTGTCTGCTGAATTTGCGGCATAACAACTTGCGTTAGAAGTTTGGATTTCCTTACGCCTACATGGCGTAGCGGAACCACCTTCTTAGCCTCGTTATAGATGTCTGAAGCTATTTTTCCCAAAACCATCTCCTGAACAAATTGATCCGTAGTTAAAGCAGCACTCTTTTCGTTAACTATCCTCGCCATAACCTTCCTAATAATGTTCTCCTGTGAAGTTTTAATTCTTGACAGGGTGAACGCCACAATCGCAACTCTAAACCTATAACCATCCTTTGTTGAAACATCAAATAGGCCATCAACTTTTGTCGTCCTTCTACGCACAAGGCTTCTGAGATAGTCCCTAGAATATTCATGCCCCTTAAACATTGTGTGCGCTGTTTTACCATCAACATTAGTTATTTGAAAATAAAGCTTCAAGTACTGATGCGAAAAATCGCCAGTGACATCGTAAAGCGTAACCTCCATCACGCGGCCTAGAAGCTTTTCTGGAGATTCAGCGGGGATGCTACCTAATTCTACATTCCCGAAGTATGGTGGAGCAAGCACAGTGTACCATGCTTTGCTACGCCATTTGTCCCTTACCTTTCTTGTTGACACACATACCCTCCATTTAAACAGCGAAAAAAATCACATTAAGAATATTAAGCTTTACCATTATAGATTCTGGGATTTTCATTTCTGTTAGATACTTTTAGGTTCTATCTTTTCCAAGCCACCCATGTATTTCCTTAAAACTTCAGGAATTATCACTGAACCATCCTTCTGCTGATAGTTTTCTAAAATTGCAACCATTGTTCTTCCAGTGGCTAAGGCGGTTGAATTCAGCGTGTGCACAAAGCCCTTTGGAGGTTTCCCTGCCTTCTCCCTGTATTTTATATTCAATCTTCGAGATTGAAAATCCGTACAGTTGCTGCAAGAAACCACTTCCCTATAGGTTCCCTGGGCTGGCATCCAGACTTCAATGTCATATTTTTTCGCAGCAACCGTTCCAATTTCGCCTGAGCAAACATTTACAACCCTGTATGGTAAGCCCAACTTCTGCACAAGCTCTTCAGCATTCCTAACCAGTTCCTCATGCAGGTCCCATGAATCTTCAGGTTTGCAAAAGATAAACTGCTCAACCTTATTAAACTGGTGGGTTCGAAATATTCCCCGCGTATCCTTTCCATGAGCCCCAGCCTCCTTTCTAAAATTGGTGCTTATCCCGGCAAATTTTAGGGGTAAATCCGACTCATCCAGAACCTCATTCATGTACATTGCAGCAATTGGGTGCTCTGATGTGGCAATGAGATACAAATCTTCATTCTCGATTTTGTATAGGTTTTCCTCAAAATCGCTAAGCGCAATAACACCCTCGTAGGGCTTTCGCCTCATGAGAAATGGAGGTTCAACTGCGATGAAGCCCTTTTTGATGAGCTCTTCAAGAGCAAAGTTTATTAAAGCTAGGTCCAAAAGAACCCCTGCACCTTTTAAGTAAAAGAACCTCGCGCCAGAAATCTTTCCAGCCCTTTCCACATCCAATATACCTAAGCTCAGCCCAAGATCTATATGATCTTTTATGGGAAAATCAAATCTTCTTATCTCACCCCATGTTCTAACGACCACATTGTCAGACTCGCTTTTCCCGGTTGGGACTGAATCATGGAGGAGATTTGGAAGCCTCATAAGATAGTAGCGCACATTCTCTTCATATGTGCCCACCTGCCTTTCTAGATCGGCAATTTTTTCGTCTATTTCCTGTGCTTTTAATAGAATCTGGTCAATTCTTTCGCCCCTTTTCTTCGCTTTTGCTATCTCAACTGTTATTTGGTTTCTTTCCCTTCGAAGATTGTTTAGTTCTGTTAGTTTCTGCCGCCAAATCCTATCATTCTCAAGTAAAGCGTCAAGCATGCTAAGAAACTCAGGATCAGCTCTTCTCTCAAGATTCCTTTTAACCATTTCCGGATTTTCTCGAATCAGCTTTATGTCTAACATTTTCCTCACAATTTAGCTGCTTCTGCCCTAGCCTTAAAAACTTTAAACGGCTATATAACTTTCCTTAACATTTTCAAGGTTTTTTCAGCAACCGAAATTGAAGACAACAAGTCATCAATGGTTGCTATAAATGTTGGTAGCTCTCCCTCGCACCTTATTGATGTCAGAACTTTGTCTCCCTGCCTTTCAGTTTTTACAAATAAGCCTGGTGGTGCCTGGGAGTTGTCCGGCGAAACTGCGGCTGCCACAGCCTTAGCTATTTTAGCGTCATCGTAACTTATTATTATTTCAGCTTCCAATATCCCCGCCCGCCAGGCTCTTGCCCACAAGCTCATTTACAAGCCTTATGAAAAGGTCGATGTTCTCGATGGGAATCTGGGCTCCAGCAGCTATATCGTGGCCGCCGCCTTTGCCAAGACACTTTTCAGCAGCAATTTGCATAATCCTTCCAAGATTAACCCCTTTGCCAACCACCATATCGGTGGTCCTTGCAGAGACCTTCATTAACCTCCCTTCACTTGCCTTGGTATAAGCTATGAGGGGCTTTTCTGTATTCGGGAGACTTGTTGATAATATTGATGAAACCGCGCCAATCATCTTATCTTCAACAAAGTCTTCACCATAAACCACATATATATTTTCCATCTCCCTAAGTCTCTCAGGCTTTTCCATAATCCACTTCAAATACCTGTTAATATTGCGTCTATAGTCTTCAAGAACCCTGTTCGCTTCCTCCAGGGCTGAACCCTTGTCTCCCATGCATATGGCCACGCCGAGTCCGGATTTATCCATGCGTCCAGTAGCGTTTAGCAAAACTGCAAATTCTCGTCCGTCCCTAGTTGGAGTCCAAGGCAACTCGCGGGTTAAAGTGTATACATAGCCTATAAGGTTTGACACTTCACAGTGCAAACCCTTGGATAGGAGATGATCGGCAAGGGCTGAGCAAATCTTTCTCTTCTCGTCTTCTGAAAGATCCCTTAAGGCTCTCCACTTATCGTCATGTTTAAGCTGGATACCGAGCTTCATAAGGAAGTCTAGGCTTTTGTCCTCAGAGCCGCTTATTTCTGGTATAAAAGGGCTTGTTGTGGAGGCTAGGGCCTTATGTATGGGACGAGTCTCCCTCCCGAAGAACAGCAAATCCTTCTCAACAGTTAACAGCCCCTCCTTCTGCGCATCTTCAACTATTTTCTGGTTCAACCCGCCAAGCATTCTTTGTTCATACTTATCTTGCAGGTCGCCAAGAGCACCAACAACCGCTATGGGGGCTAGATCCACATTAGACGGATCTAAAGCCTTCGCCACGAAATAGGCAACTCCTGAACTGCTAATGCTTTTGGAACCGTCTATGCCGAAGAGATGAGGGTTAACACATAAAAAGCCTTCAGGTAATACTTCAATAATTTGATGATGGTCCAAAACCAATAAGTTGGAATCTGAAACTTTCTGTTTCAGCAAACTTGCAAATTCCGTCCCAAGATCTATAAAAATGACCATTTGAGGCTTTTCTTCAAAGATCTCGCTTATCAGTTTCTCGTCAACCCACTGAGTTATCCTAATGCGGAATCTAGCATTAAGCCTATAAAGTGCCTTACCAATCACTCCGGCGGCAGCTATGCCGTCAGCATCAAGGTGAGAATACAAGTAGATTGTAACGCCGCTTTTAACAGCCTCTAATATTGCCTGGGAAGCTGCAGAGGCTGCATCAAAGAAACTTGAAATTTGCTGATTATCTGAGGACATAGCTAATCATTAGCGAGCTTAAAATTTCTAAAGTTTTTGTCAAAATGACAAAGCCATTAGGCAATAGAGGTCATCTTTGGCTCATACTTCCAGTTTGAAGGTAAAATGCCTTCCTGCTTGTAATAGTTTTCAAGTCTATGGATTTTTGCTTCAATAAGCTGCAGGGCTCTCTTGTTATGAAAATCTTTCTTATGCTTTTCAAGATGCGCCATAAGTCTAGCAGCCTTCTTAAGCAGGTTTTCCAGGTCTTCAGGCACTGACGGCGCAAGCCCCGCTTCTCGAAGAATTTCCGTTATGGTTTTCCCAGTTATTGGTTTAACCAGTGGAATGGCGTATTGATCCCTGAGAATTGTCCCTATCCGACTTGGAGGATTGCCCTCCCTCGCCAGCTTAATTACGAGGGCCTCAACCTCTTCAGGTTGGTATTTACACCAGCTTGGAGGACGTTTGCTCACTGGTCTTGTCGGATGTGATTTACCCTTTTCCTTTTTAGGCATACTTACCCCTTTTTAACTTTAAAGAGCGAATGTAAGCGTATATTTAAAATCTTCGATAAACTTAAACAATTCGCTTAAAACTCTTATACCATTTAGCGAACTCTCTGAAGGCCCTAGCCCTATGGGAGTACATGTTCTTTTCTTCAACACTCATTTCCGCGAAAGTTTTATCGCTTCCCTGAGGCTTAAAAATGGGATCAAAACCAAAACCTGAGCAGCCTTTCCGAACTTCTTTAGTTATTTCTCCAACAATCTCCCCCTTAAAGCATATGGGAAATTTCAATTCCGAAGAAAAATAGGCCACAACGGATCGAAAACTGGCTTTCCTATTTTCCACACCATCCATTAGTCTAAGCAACCCCTCATTACCTATGGTTTTATAGGCATAGGAGGCATATGGTCCTGGAAAGTCATTTAAAGCCTCTACAAACAATCCAGCATCTTCAACCATAATTGGGATCCCACACTTCTCAAAGGCTTTCAGAACACTTGCCTTTGCAATCTCCTCCAGACTTTCACTTTGAATCTCAAACGTTTTTATCCTAAGCATGCCTGCAGATAGGTTAAATTCTCTGAGAACCATACAGGCCTCACGAAACTTATTGAAATTATTTGTTGCAAAGAAAACAACTCTAGTGCAGGATTGGGGGTTCACCACTCACCCCACCTTTTAGCTTCACATTATTTTAAATGCTTAAAACCTTTTCTAACCTCCTCAGAGCCGCAAGAGGGTTCGCGAGACCACTTTCTTTCGATAATATATCGTCCCCTCCGCTCTATTTCCCTAATCTTTTCTAAAACGTCTTTCACTGTTGCATGATCTAAAATGCTTGAATATCCTCTTACGACGGCGTTGAAGCACTCGTCTGCAAATTTGAAGTGGGTGCTTTGTAAAGCCCGTTTCATAAGATGTAGATCCACCCCCTTAGCCTCAACTTCATTGAGTTTCTCTCCAAGTCCAAAGTCTATGAAGAATATTTTGCCATCAGCGTCCCGTATCATGTTAGACGTGGTTAAATCCCCATGAATAATCCCATTCTTATGGAGCTTTCCTATTAATTCGCCAATATCATAGCATAACCTATCCCGCTCCTCTTGAGAGACCAGACCTAACAATTTTTTAACCTGATCGCCTTCGATAAATTCCATGACAATCATGGCTTCCTTTACGTCAACCAAATAAATTATCGGAGTTGGCACTCCGGCTTTTTTGGCCTCATGCATAAGTTGCGGCTCATGAACTGTGCGATAAATTCTGATCCGCTCATCAAGTTCAGGAGTCCTATAATGTTTAGGCAAACGCTTTTTAATTACAACTTTCCTCCCATGCCAATTGGCAAGGTATAGCCAAGCTTCTGCCCCCTTTTTAATTAGTTGCCATTGACTTATTTCACCCAAGGCACTTCAACCTCCTCGAGCCGCCACCGCAGCTTTACAAAGCTTTCTTCAATGGGGGTTGTGATGCCGTGGGTAAAGGCGAGCACGCCAGCCCATGCAATCATGGCGCCATTATCAATTGCAAACTCGCTTGGTACAACACAGAATTTTGCATCGTGTTCCTCAGCTATGAACTTAACCATTTCCTGAAGTCTCTTGTTAGCGGCTACACCGCCTGTCAGCAAGACTTCCTTTTTCTCTGTATGGGCTAAAGCCCTCTCCGTAACTTCTGTAACCATTGAGAAAGCTGTTTCTTGGAGACTGTAGCACAAATCTTCCAACGAAACCTCTTTCCCCAACATGTTTATAGCCGCAGTCAATAAACCACTGAAGGATAGGTCCATTCCCTTAACTGTGTAGGGCAGGGACGCAAACACTTTCCCCTTTCTAGCAAGCTCTTCAACCATAGCTCCTAAGGGTTTACCCATCCTCGGCCTTAAACCAGCCTCTCTTGCAAAAACATCTAGACAGTTTCCAAGGGCTATATCCAATGTCTCGCCAAAAACTCTATATCTACCTGAATCAAAAGCCGCAACAATGGTGTTCCCGCCAGAAACATAAAGCGTAAGGGGATCCTTAGCGCCCGTCGTAAGCCTCCCTATTTCAATATGGGCCATACAATGATTAACACCCACAAGGGGAACACGGAGATATGAAGCCAATGCACGAGCCACTGTAGCTCCTGTCCTGAGACAAGGACCTAACCCAGGTCCCTGTGAAAAAGCTATAAGATTTATATCCTCTGGCTTAATTTCGGCTTTTTTTAAGGCCTTTTCAACAACCTTTCCTGCAACATCTGCATGATGTCTCGCGGCCTCTCTTGGATGAATCCCACCCTCTGGCGGAACATACGCGTCTATAATATTGGCTAATATTTCCCCTTCGAAGCTGGCTATTCCAACACTAAAGTCGTCTGCCGTACTTTCAATTCCAAGGCAGTACTTTTTCTCAGCCTTACCCTTATCCATTTTACTTTCCTTTCACTGAGCGTAAACTGTTTTATTTTTGATAAACGTTTTTACTTTAAGAGATCCTAAATATAAGAATGAAAGTGACGGGAAATATGCGTAGGCATAACGATTTAGAACAAAGAGCCCTGCAGATAATAACAAGCAGTGGAAATGAGGGAATGCTTCAGTCTGAATTATGGAGGAAACTTGGGGCGAGCAGTAGGGAGGGCTCAAGAATAGCACTGAAACTGGAAAGCAAGGGGCTCATAAGAAGAGAAAAAGAGCTCTGCGATGGAAGATGGACCTATAGGCTTTATCCAAAAAGGCTTCCAGCTTCTATAAGCTCCATAGAGGACTCTCCTTGTATGCTGTGTCCTGAGAGTCAAAGGTGCGGCCCAGCAGGTGCAGTAACTCCGCAGAATTGCAGCAAGCTTACTGAATGGCTTCTTCATGAAGCTGAAAAGGAACAGGGTTGAACATTAGGTGAAGATCAGTTTTGCCTAAGGCATGGCTCCAGGAGCGGAAAAGGGACTACTATTATAGAAAGGCTAAGGAGGAAAACTATCGCTCGAGGGCAGCCTATAAACTGCTGCAAGCTGTAGAGAAATATCATTTCATCAAAAGTAAAGACGTTGTCGTGGATTTAGGCGCTGCTCCTGGAGGTTGGATTCAAGCAGTTAGGAAAATTGTCGGATCGAACGGTTTCATTCTTGGAGTTGATTTAAAACCTATAGAACCTTTCCCTGAGGACAACATAAAGACGATTATTGGAGACATAACTGAAAAGGAAACTGTTCAAGCCATAATGGAGATTTTGCCTAGAAAAGCGGATGTTGTGGTTTCAGATGTTTCTCCAAATATCTCAGGCATATGGGAGGTTGATCATGCTCGGCAAATAGACTGCGCACAGGCAGCCTTAAAAATAGCAATTGAAGTTTTAAAGCCTAGGGGCAACTTCTTTGTCAAGGTTTTTGAAGGAGATATGCTGAAAGACTTTATTGAAAATGTGAGGCAGTATTTCGAGGATGTAAAATTAATTAAGCCTGAAGCAAGTAGGGCAAAAAGCTCAGAGATTTTCATATTGGGGCTACACCTTAGAAAGCCTGAGTTTTAGCCCGTCTTGAAAAGCCATTTATTAAAAATGCAGTAAATATTGCAACAAGCATGGTGAAAGCATTGAGAATTATCGCGGCTGATTCCTCATCAGCAATATTAAATGAAAAATTTCAGCCACAATCCGTAGTTGCTGCAGCAGCAGTTTTGGTTAACCCACCATGTAGAGAGCCAAAGGCATTTTTAGCCGAACCAATTTTTGAGGATGTCAAAGCTAGTCATAACCTTGTTTTACATGAAGTGAAATTATGCATGGAACTCCTAGCAAATTTCGACGCCGATGTCATACATTTAGACATGACTTTAGGCGCAACGCCCGTTGAAGAGCTTTCGTCAATACACTTTTCAGGCTTAAGAATCTCCGGTGAAGCCAAAAATAATCTTCTGAAACTACTTCCAAAGCTTAAGAAAATTGCGGTTGACATAAGACAAAAGCATGGCATTGAAGTTTTGGCAATAGGTAAAGAAAGCGTCCCCATAAGGATCGCGGAACTTACAGCAGGAGCCCATGCCATAGTGTATGCTTCAGAAAAAGCTATAGACGCTACTAATCCAGTGTTTTTGGGTTTACCTTCAGAATGTCAACACAAAATTGTTGGAGATACGTGTTGCCTATACTCTCTTAAGACTGCGGAACATGATATAAAGGGGTATGCAAGAGACAACCAAATGGTACTGGAACACGTTAATATCATGGAAATGTTGAATTCCTACGCAAGGGGGTTTAGGACATTAAAAATAACTTCAAAAGGAAATTTTAGAGGATTATAAGGATAATTACCAGAATCTACTCCATAAATTTGACCCCATAGACCCTAACATAATCAATAACACTCAAGCGATACGGCTGTTTACCAGTAATTAATTAAGGGTAAGGATAATTGAAATAAGTTTATTGGACAATTTATGCATGCGAAGAACTATGCGATTGATGCTTAGCTGTAACGAACTTGGACTCGGGCACCTATCAAGAATTATGCGCCTAGGAAGGATGTTGGAGGAAAAGGGAAACGAGTTGTTCTTCTATTCTGGAGGAAAGGCGTACAAGCTTCTAAGAAAGGAGTTCAGAAACGTCTATCATTGTACGCCTGTGGCTTGGTATGAAAATTCTTATGGAATAATTACTTCAGCTTCTATTCTAAATATATTATTCCCAATACCGCGTTTTAATCCAGAAAACAGGGGATTTGAAATAAAAACGCCAAGCGCCATAGAAACTATAAGACGTTACTATGATCTTAGAGGTAAAATCAGAAAAATCAGGCCAAACCTGATTATTTCGGACGGCGATCTTCATGCGTTAAGGCTAGCACAAAGATGGAGAATCCCAGCCATTTACGTAACAAACCTTATTAGACCACGCTATGGTTTTGCTCGTGTACTTACCCCAGGAGAGAGATTCGTTGAGCGTTATATTAAAAAATGCTCAAAAGTGATCATTCCGGACAATCCAATGCCCTATACAATATGCGAGTATAATATCGGTGACTTGGATGACATAGGAATAAGAGACAGGGTTGAATTTGTAGGCACTTTCTTCGATATCACACCAGTAAAAGGATCGGAGGAACATATTTTCGCCTCTATAAGTGGCCCTTTAGGAACAAAAACTAGGCTCATGCAAATTATAATCCCAGTTTTAAGTAGCCTGAACGTGAAAAGCATAGTAAGTCTCGGAGAAGCTAGGGAAAATAATAGAAGCACAAAAATTGGAAACTGCACATTATACTCGTGGCTCGCTCCAGAAAAACGCCAAGAACTCATGGCCAACTGCAAAATGGTGATTTTCAGCGGGGGACATAGCACATGCTTTGAAGTGATAAAGTATATGAAGCCTAGCATCTGCATTCCTACACAGCCCGAGCAGGTCGGAAATGCCAAAAAACTGCGAGATTTAAACTGCGCCTTGATCGCGAAAGATAAGGAAGAGTTAAAGCATGCAATTCAGGAAATCGAGAAAGAAAGAGAGTTCTTCAAAGATAATTTGCGACGATTAAATAAGTATTCCAATAGGTTTAATGGCTTGGAGAAGACAATAAAAATCATAGAGGAGATAGGGGGATAGTAGCTCAAGTTTATTCTTTTTCAATGATCTTGCGTTTTATCTCACCGCCAGGACTCTCTTCTTCAAAGATTACGGCTTGGAATTTATAGACTTTTGTACCTTTCATTAGCCAGCAATCTGGAGGCAGACCAGCCTTAATGCAACACTGACAGAGAAATTCCTCTTCATTCCAGCCCCATTCTATAGGAACTTGGGGAAGCAATAATCCTTTATAAAATCCTTTCTCAATTATTAGTCCGTCTCGCCCAATTTTAATTTTTGAGGGATAATCTATGGGTTTCTCAACTTCCACTAGTTGGGGTGGTGTTAGAACGCTTACCTCAAAAACTACGCCGTCAAGCTCGTCTAAGGAAAGCGGATAGAAGCGTGGATCGCTTGTCGCGGAGCTTATTGCAGAGTCTATGACGGCCTCGGCTAAAGGATTTGTTGGGTAAGGGTATCCTATGCAGCCCCGTAAATCCTTCTGCCCATTTTCAATTTTGTTTATTGTTACAAAAACTCCACATGGCTGCATCAGCTTTTCTGGTGTGCCTTCTGGAACATGGATGCGCCTATGTTTTTTAAGATATTCCTCAACCGCAGCACGTGCAAGTTTGACGAGAAATATACCTTCCTCAAGACTAATATCAAAGGACACGGGAAACAGCCTCGGTTAATTATCAAAAACCATAAACTAGAATTTTATTGATTCCTCCCGAATGCCATCCTTCATTACAAACAAAAAGTCTATGCCATCACCGCTCATTATATCTCGGCTTATAGCGGACTTTATTGCCCTTACAACAAGTTCCCTTCCTTGCTTAAGGTCTAAACCTTCACGGTATCCCTCTTCTAGAACACCCATGGCAATCTCCGTCCCAGAACCCACCACGGCAAACTTGTCGGGAATAACAGACCCTAATACATCAAGCACGTAAAGGGAGGGGCCTTCCTCATCTAATCCTCCTACGATGGTCTGAGTTATCAGGGGTGTAAGCCTATTCGCGAAAAGTAGGTTTGACATAAGCTTTGCAGCGGATCGAACAGGAATGGATCGGCCAACTTCTAGACTGTACAGGTTCGCGTAGGCTTCAACTTCTCGAATAAGTATCTGCATATCAGAAACAAGCCCAGCGCACGCCGCTCCAATGCGATCAGTTATCTTAAAGACCTTCTTCCCGCCCCGGCTGACGACTAGATATCCATAGGAAACGCGTTTCTCAGAGGCGAGTATAACACCGTCGCTACACACCACTCCAACTGTGGTGGCGCCTGGAACCCACAAATATTGGGGCATCTGTCCTCCAATTTCCAAATATTTCACCCTCACTGGTGAAAAGTCATATATAAACCGTCCTATTAAACTTAATGTTGCGCATTCTCCATGCTTAAAAGAATTAGACGATGGATGTTCCAGACATAAGGAGGGACAAAAACGGGGAAATAACATTATACGTTGAAAACCTCGATGGGGTATGGTATGGGCTTGCTTATGATGAAGGAAGAATTTTTGCAACAGCTTTCGCCTTTAACGAAAAGCGTGTTTTACAAAATTTGCTGGCAAAAATCCCATTTAATGTCCCCTTTGAACACTCCGACATGACCTCGGAATTCGCTAAGCGGGTGATAAGCACGCTTAGAGATATTTACAATGGAAAGGAAGTTTCTATAAACTTTAACCTAGCAGCGGAACATCTATCAGAATATACGAGGAGAGTTCTTAGGGCTACGTCCTTAATTCCGACAGGTTATGTGACCTCGTATGGTTCCATTGCAGAAGCTGTTGGAGGAAGCCCAAGGGCAGTAGGCAAGGTGATGATGTCTAATCCTTTCCCGTTAATTATCCCATGTCATAGGGTCATCGCAGCAGATTTCACCCCAGGCGGTTATGGCGAAGGCATAGAAGTTAAGCTTGGGATTTTAAGCCGCGAAAAGAGAGGATTTCCCGGCGAGAAAAACATTTCAGTGGATGATGCATATATCCGGGTTTTTCCTGTTGAAATTCTTTTAAATAAGTATAAAAAGCGGTCTATTGTAGGGCGTAAAAAATAAAAATGGGCTTGTTAACCTCAAAGGGGGATATTTATGGTTAAACGGGGGCTTTTCGTCGGAAGGTTTCAGCCTTTTCACTTAGGACATCTAAACGTTGTAAAGGATATTTTAAATGAGGTTGACGAGCTGATAATTGTTGTGGGCAGCGCCCAGTATAGCCATCGAATTGAAAATCCCTTCACAACAGGCGAAAGAATTGTCATGATTAGAAGAGCCCTAGAGGAAGCAGGAATAGACCTTAAACGCATTTGGATTGTGCCAGTTCCAGACATACACATACACATGGTTTGGGTTTCAGTTGTTGAGGGTTACACTCCACGCTTTGACATTGTGTATTCAAATGAGCCGCTCACCCGGAGACTATTTATAGAGGCTGGCTACAGGGTTAAGGAGATACAATATCATAAGCGTGAGGTATACTCCGCCACCGAGATCAGAAAACGCATGCTAAATGGAGAAAACTGGGAGGAACTTGTACCGAAAAGTGTTGCTGAATTTATAAAAGAAATTGAGGGAGACAGGAGGCTAAGGGACCTTACAAAGAGCGATAAAGTGTAACCTTATCCCCAGCTTTTATTCCAAATGTCTCAGCAGCATTCCCCTGGTTTATCGATATCTCCAAGAAGTCATGACTTCCGATTATTGCCAGAGGTTTTAATGGTTCAACCTCTGCGTAGGCTTTACAAATCTTCAGCTTTAGCTCATTTTTTCCAAGCTTAACATGTATAAACCCGTCAGTAACAGCTGATTTAACATCCTCGTCAGTAAAATTTGTGATTATGTTTCCAAAACTATCCACGTAAATAACTTCGCCTACAAATAGGCTTTCCATTTTAATGATCTTTGCGAATTCTGGTGAAAACATATTACAAATTTTAGGGCCAAATTCTTGCGGGGAAACTCCTTTTGAAAGAAAGGCTGCAGCCGGTGCGAAAAGGTCTCGCCCATGAAATGTCGCGGATACTTTAGGGAGCATGAATTTAGGATTAGTTATCATATATACACTTTTTACACCTTGCTTGCTGGCAGCCAAGGCTAAGACTCCATTATCAGGACCTATGAAGAAATAATCATTTGTCTCCACGAGTAGCGGACTGCGCGTTGTTCCTACACCAGGATCTATGACAGCTACATGTATTGTGCCCTTTGGAAAATATTGTGCAGCCGAAGCTAAAATATAAGCACCCATTCTGACATTAAACTTTTCTATTTGATGACTTATGTCCACTATTTTGGCGTTTGGATTTATCCCTAAAATAACGGCTTTCATTTCAGCAACATAAGGATCTGACAATCCAAAGTCTGTGGTTAATGTTATTATGGGATGCAGGTTTCTTCGCACTTTACTCCTGGACATTTCGCTTAACAATAACATTCTGCAAATAATTCTCTGTTAACTTTTCTAGTCGTTCCATTTCTTTTTTAAGCTTCCTTCTACCATGGAGGTCTATGGCAATCATCAAAGCGTAAGGTGCGATAAGATATGCAAACGCAGAAAAAGGATTCTTCAACAACAAAGCAAAACCAAGAAAGTACCTGATAGGATCTATGCTGGCACTCCATGACTACAATATGTCAAAGACTACAAAGGCTAAAAAGGTTAATATCAAACACACTGCGAACTGTAGAAGCACGCCTCTTTCCTTTCCAAGGATAATGCTTGGGATAGCTGATGAAACGACGAAAACCCATGCAAAGGCGCATACAGAGATAATCAAATCGACGCGGTATATGAGCCATGATCCCAATTGAGGCCAAAGCATGTTAATGTATGTAACTAATGTTGTAACCGCTGTCTGAGTAAACATTTGATAACTGGTCATTAGGATCCAAGCGACTGATATGTAAAGTGGAGTTTGCCAAGCAGCCTTACCCAAACCACTCTCCAGTAAAGCAATCATGCTCTTAAGTATTAAGCTTTACTACATTGTGGTAAACATTGCACCGCATAAACTTTTCCAGTCATCCTCCATGCAAAACCGGTATAAAAACAACCTCGTCCCCATCTTTTAATATGGTATCCAAGCCATTCAGGACACTAACTTCCTTTCCATTAACAAATATTAAGCTATATGTTTTTAAATAGCTTAATTCCGAATCAGGTAGAACCGTTTTCAATGCTGGCCACTTCTCAATAATTGTTTTAATGAAATCTTCTAACTTGAGAGGATGCTGAATAGCCAAGTTTATTTCGTCCTTCCCGACAATATTGCGGAAACTCCCTAAAAATTTCACAGCCACGGTCACTTATAATCCTCCTATGTTCAAAGGCTATTTTTGAATTAATTTATTGCCTAGTTATAAAATTTTGAACCATTTACGTTAGCGAATTTAGCCGGGGAAACTATATGAATGAATGCTTAAATATCTTCTTTTACATAAACTCGGCTTAAAAACGGGGATGTCGAAGTGGCACCGTTGTTCGCAGATAGAATAAGTCACCTAGGGACAGAAGCTTCTTTTGAAATGCTTGCAAAGACAAAGGCTTTGGAGAGACGTGGGAAAAAAGTTATTCATATGGAGATAGGCGACCCTGACTTTGATACCCCTGAGAATATAAAAGAGGCAGCAATAAAAGCTATTCGCGAAGGATTTACCCACTATGTTCCAGCGCCTGGAATTTTTGAGTTAAGAGAAGCCATAGCGGAGTACATCTCAAAAACCAGAAAAATCGAAGTTGACCCTGACGAGGTTGTGGTAGGTCCAGGCGCCAAGCAAATACTATTTCTTTTAATACAAGCTCTGGTGAACCCTGGCGAGGAGGTTCTATATCCAAGCCCTGCATATCCAGCGTACGAGTCGCTGATAAAATTCGTTGGAGCGAGGCCTGTGCCCATTCCTCAAAACGAGGATCGTGACTTTAGAATAGAGCACGAGTATGTTAAGGAAAAAATAACTAAGAAAACTAAGATGGTAATACTAAACTCGCCAGAAAATCCAACTGGAGGGGTCTTGACCAGAGAGGATCTGAGGCTAATAGCGGACTGTATCTCTAACAGAGATGACATCATAGTAATTTCTGATGAGATTTACAGCCGAATAATCTATGAAGGAGAACACGAAAGCATAGCTTCTATTCCCGGGATGAAGGATAGAACAGTAATTTTGGATGGGTTCTCTAAGACTTACGCTATGACAGGATGGAGGCTTGGATATGGAGTTATGCGAAAGGATATAGCCCAAACTCTTACAAAACTTGTCATAAACTCCAACGCTTGTACCTGCGCCTTTGTACAAGTAGCAGGCATCGAGGCTTTAAGGGGACCTCAAGACAGCGTCAGAAAGATGATTGAAGAATTTAAACGACGCCGAGACATCATCGTTTCAGGATTAAGTAAGGTCAGGGGAATTAAGTGCAAGGCACCTCGTGGAACATTTTATGCATTCCCAAACATAAAAGAAACAAAAATGACATCCCAAAAACTTGCAGATTATCTACTACACGAGGCAGGTGTCGCCGTTTTGCCTGGAACAGCCTTCGGAGCTCAGGGCGAAGGACATTTACGCCTGTCGTTTACAAATTCGGTTGAGAACATAAAGGAGGCTTTGGCGCGAATATCTGATGCCCTACAAAAGCTTTCCTAGCATTCAGTCTACTTTTTCACCCGTTATGGTTTCAACAATCTCTGAGGCTAATTGTATAAGGGCGCTTGCCCGTTTCAAAGTTTTTTCTTTATCCATATCCTCTACATATGTAAATTGGTGAAGAGTTTCCTCCATTTCCACTAAGCACTTTAAAATCGGGTCAAGCTTGCCCTCCATGTTTTCTGCTGCCTCTCTTACTATGCCCTCTATAAGGGATGGTTCGCCTAAACTGTAATAAATGGCATTTCTAGCCTTCCTAATGGCTTCGATAATAAGTCCCTGAGCCATGTATGGCATTTCTCTTGCAGCCTCAAGTTCAGCTTTAGCCTCTCGTAGATACCTTAAGGCCCATCCACGCCTATACTGATCAATCATAATCCCCAAGCTCCACATTACAATTCATAATAAGGAGTTATGCAACTTTAATAATGTTACTCGTTCTTCTCCGAAGCCTTAACCGCGGACAATCGCATACCAGAATAGATGCTGGTTATATACCCTGCTATCTGATTTCGCACCCTTGGAGTTGCTCCTTGCAGAAAAAGGGAAATCACACGTTTGTTTTCTTCGAAGTTGTTGGAGAACCTATTTGGAAATCTTTTAATAAGTTCTTTGGCTATGCGTTTAACTTGCTCCGTTCGAACATTTCCCAAACTTTTAAATCCTCCTGAGGCTTCGCCTTCGATTGCATGTAGTTGTAGGTGAACATTCATAAAACTGCAAGTACGATTTAACCTTACCGTTCCTAACGTTAAATTTACGGAATGGAAAAATTAAACAATGCTTACTCCGAAAAAATTCTCAAAGTTCTTCACCACTTTTTCTGCAACATCGGCCACGCTCATCTTCTTTATCTCTGCCACAGCTTGAACAACCATCGGAACGAACGCGGGGGTTGTCAGCTTGCCATGAAATGGACTTTTAAAATAGCGAACTGGTCCGTCCGTCTCTGTTAGAAAATTTTCGAGAGGTGTCCTTTGAATGATTTCACGTATATTACTAGAATATACCGCAGGAGGGCCTTCGGTTATGTAGTAACCTCTTTCTATAATTTTAGATAGCAGACGTATTGGATTGCTAAACCAGTGCAATAGAACCTTTTTAATGTCGTAGGAGGGAAGCATTTCAACAATTTCCTGTGTTGTTCCGCGGGAGTGAATTATGACAGGCAAATCTAATCTCTCGGCCAGATGTAACATTTCGTTGAGAACATGTAATTGCTTTTCCCAGATATTCTTGTATTTAAAGTCTAATCCTATCTCTCCAATAGCCACCACTGCGTCGTCTCGCCGATTTTTAAGGATGAACGCGGAAGTCCTGTAGAGTTCATCTTCTCTTAAAACATTTACATTCCATGGATGAATTCCTAAAGCAGCATAAACCAGCCGCGGATATTTTTTGGCGAATTCCATGCTTTTGATGCTTGTATTCAGATCCATAGAATTTGAAACTAAGGCTTTGACGTTTGATTTCCTGGCTTCTTCCACAATATCTCCAATTATTTCTGAATATTCCTCATCTGAAAGGTGTATGTGAGCATCGACATATTGAAGCTCCATTAGACAGTCCCTTAAGCTGGATACATAATGCACATAATATTTAAGTATAATATTAGGCTTCCCATGGACAAAAGTATATACGTCAGATTTTTGAATCTTCTATTCAATAAACGTTAAATATTGCTTTAAATATAAAAAGGAGCCACTGGAGGAGACTTTATGGCAAACTTGGAATTGGCAATTGCTCCCATGCATAGGTTATGCAAGAAGGCTGGAGCTGAGAGGGTAAGTGAAGCAGCGGCCCGAGAATTGGCCAAAGCGCTAGAAGAAATAGGGATAAAAATAGCTAAGGAAGCCCTTGATTTTGCGATGCATACAGGAAGAAAAACTATAAAGGCTGAGGATATCGAAATCGCAACAAGGAAAGTTCTGGGAAGGTAAACTTCTTTCCCCACCTTCTTTTTCATGCCATGTTAAGCCCATTTAAAGTAATGAATATAAGAGGCTGAAATGCATATCTGCATCAGGTTCTAGAGGGATATGGATGGGTGGAAAAAAGAAACTATCCCTGAAACAAATGGAAAAGATGCAAATGCGAGAAGAAGCTAAGAAGCAGCAAAAGGAAAAAGAGAAGGGAAAAACTGCAGAAAAAGAGAAAAAGCCGGCAGGAATTCTTCTTCCAGATATTAAAAGCGAAAAAATTGTTGAAGAGTTAAAGAAAATGCGTGTCTTAACCCCATATACCGTAGCTTCACGATTCAATCTAAGGATAAGTGCAGCAAAAGATCTTCTTGAAAGTCTGGAAGATGGCGGTGTAATAAAACTGATTTCTGGGAACCACCACATCAAAATTTACAGTGTAGACTAACTTCATCTTTTATTGCTAGCTTGAGGGTTCTTCAGAATCCAGGATAGTTTAAGCGCGTAAAACCACAAGTGGAAGGCAGAATTGTCGACACAAACCTCAAAAAAGGAATCTAAGCGTCGCATACAAATTGATGGAAGCGCCGAATTCAAGTTAAAGGTAAAAGCTGCGCTAGACCTTATTAAAAAAGCAGGATACTATGACTTTTTTACGAAATATATTAGAGAGATCAAAGAAATCGATGGTTTCACTCAGCTCCGCGAGGCTGAGGCCAAAATTTGGGCCAATAAATATGCGGTGCAGAATCCAGTGGATGCCGCCAGCTTATTTATACAAAAAGCTTACCATATGAAAGAATATCTGGAGGGAAAACTTTATTATGGCGGGGATGCGGAAAGGCGCTCCGTAGAAAAACGTATAGAGTTTCTTGAAAAGCTGAGGCAAAAGTGTCGAAGTAGAGAAGTCGCGAATGAATGTGAAAGGCTCTTAAAAAGTTGGAATGACAGCGTTTTCCTATAACTTTTCCACCTTGATTATTGATCCACTTTTAACTTTATTGAATAATTCAAGGTTTTTAGTCACTTTGCCTATAATGTTAACTGGGCTGTAGGGCTGGGAATTGCCGTAAAATATGCATAGGGCGCTTCCCATAGGCCAAAATGCAATAGTTCCTTTTTCCACGGTGCTTTTTGCTTTTTCCTCACCCATCCGCACCGGAATTTCAAAGTAGACCTCCTCTTTCCAGATGGCTGCCCGTCCTTCAAAAGGCAGCTTTCTGACGATGGCATCAACGGTTCTCGGAGACAAATAGCGAATGAGTTCACCTTCAGCCTCTCCTAAACCTTCAACCGCAAACCTCACCTTTACCCTTGAAACTTCAAACCCCTCACTTTTCATCTTCAATACACCAATAAAATCATCCCTTAAACTGGATGCGCCTTTATATGGCGGGCTGCTTATATTTTACCTTTACTGTTAATGTATAATTCTCAACAACTATGAGCCGTTAACATTTTAATGCTTGTATTTAATGAAGACAGGCTGACACTTATTTTTTCTAATAGCTCGAACAAGCTTTCACCATGGGGGTTAAAATATAATTATGTTGACGTCTGTCGAATTGTTTCTAAGACAACTTTGCCTATGAAATCTATTTGCTCTGTGGTAACACCTGGATGTATCGGAAGCGAGAATACCTGAGAGGAAGCCGCCTCAGTTTCTGGAAGTCTAAACTTTCCAAACTGCTTGTAATATGGCATAAGATGTATTGGGAGAGGATAGTAAACTTCAGCGCCCACCATTTTGCTTCTTAGCTTTGCAACAACAGCATTTCTTTTCGCAACATTGGCGCCCTTAAGCCTAACAGTGTAGAGGTACCAGCTACTTCTACAATTTTCAGGTTCTATAGGCAGCTGCAAATCCTCTTTCCCGTAACTAAGCAACTCGGTGAGTCTATCCGCGTTTTCTCGTCTCCTCGCTAGAAACTTGGGCAACTTGGCCAATTGAACCAAGCCTATTGCAGCTTGGATTTCGGGCATACGGTAATTGTGGCCCAGAATTACTGAATGATATTTCTCTTTCTCGCCATGGCACCTTAGCAACCTCAATTTTTCAGCTATTTCATCATTGTCCGTCGTCAGCATTCCACCTTCCCCAGTGGTCATATTTTTACTAGCATAGAAACTCCAGCATGCAACATCTGCATAGGCTCCTACAGGCTTTCCTTCATAAAGCGCGCCGTGAGCTTGAGCTGCATCCTCAATAACCGCCAAGCCATATTCTTCAGCTATTTCTTTTATGGGCTTTAATTGAGCTGGTAAACCGTAGAGGTCCACAGCGATTATCGCCTTAGTTTTCCTCGACACAGCTTCTCGGATTCTCTCTGGAGAAATGTTATACGTAACCGGGTCAATGTCCACGAAAACTGGTTTAGCACCCGCTAAAACCACAGCCTCAGCAGTAGCCACAAATGTGAAACTTGGAAGAATCACTTCATCGCCAGGGTTAACGCCAACGCTGGACACAGCCATGTGGAGCGCGGCTGTTCCGCTATTGACGGCTAATGCATGTTTTACACCCACAAATTTCGCAAATTCCTCTTCAAAACGTTTAACCATGGGTCCCTCGCCAAGGGCATTCGTAAGAATCCCGCTTTTCAGAACTTTGACAACGGCTTCAATTTCCTCTTCGCCTATTTGTGGAGCATTTATGGAAATCATTTTACCGCCTCTTAACGGCTTGTTCTTTAAGTCTAATCATTTAAAGGGGTTGCTATTCTACAGGCATCAAACGTTCCATCTTGTAGTCAATTATCACCTTGATTTTACGTTTTCGAAATTCTTCATCCAGTCTTTGGTCACCCGTGTCAACCCTTAAACTTCTCAGGTTCTCCAGCTTACTTTTAGTTGCAACCACTATTATGTTATCTAAGCCTACTTTGCGAATCACTTTCGAGCTTATTTGCTGGTTTCCCCTCCCAAAGATGAAACCTTGCCTGCCTATAGGCGTGACGATTATGTAGGCTTTTCTTCCCTCAATAGCTTCCAATACCTGTTTCTCATTTACGTCCTTGGCTATCATTTTCTTGTTAAGGAACAAATCAACGCCTAAGAGGGTTTTACTTTCATCCAATAGGTCGGCTATTGTCCGGGTTGTTGTTCCAGGCCCAATGATGTAAACTGCATCTGGCTCCATGTTCTCGATAATATATATGGCTATTGCAGCTTGATTCCTAAGCTCGCTTTCGGTCATTGGACTTGCCATTTTAGCATCTTGAATTAGATATGGCTCATATGGAATTAGAACATATCCATATAGCTCAGCGGAGACGCGACCCTGCCTAAAAGCCTCTTCATCAACATCCATAACTTCAGCTTCCTTTAGGGGAAGACCTTCAAAAATGAATTTTGCAACAATTCTCGCTGCAGCCTGTGGGTCAACGGCAAATACTGCGCTGTGCATTTTCACTCCACTGGGTACTCCTAAAACGGGGATACCCATGCCTACGGCGTTGTATATGTCCCGGGCGGTTCCATCACCACCACAGAACACAAGAAGCGCCGCGCCCATTCCTTTAATGGATCTCGCAATCTCCATGGTATCCCTTGCGCTGGTCTTCTCTTTTCGCTTCCCCACAGCAGTGCATTGGAACCCGCATTTTTTGGCTTCATCTTCCCCCATCGCACCAGCTCCCGTGATCAGCTTAATCTTTTCCATGAAGGGCTTGAGTTCAATTAGGAATCTTAATGCCCTCGCTGGCGCTACAGGTTTGGCTCCAAGAACTATGGCTTTCTCTAGAACTGCATCGCCGTCTGTGCCCTTTAAGCCTACAGCTCCGCCCATTCCAGCAATAGGATTAACAATGAAACCTAAAATTTTCACCTTTTTGTTCTCCACGATTCCCACAATAGATAGTGTTTTGATTTTAACTGAATTATATATTGCACAGCGATTACTATTAAAATAAAGGGGAATAAAATGTTGAAAAAAGTTATCTGATGTACTTATTTTTAGCCTCATCAAGCCATGGATATAGTTTCCTGAGTCTCTGCATGGCTTCCTCAACTTTTTCAGCCGGGTACTCGTAGGGTTCTAGTTTGCCGCTTAGAAAGTCAGCGTAGGCTTGCATGTCGAAGTGACCGTGACCGCATAAGTTGAAGAGGATGACCTTTTCCTCTCCCGTCTTCTTGCATCTTAAGGCTTCGTCTATGGCAGCCTTTATGGCATGGGCAGGCTCTGGCGCTGGGATTATGCCCTCGGTTTGAATGAAGATTTTCGCAGCATTGAACACTTCGACTTGATTATAAGCCACCGTTTCAAGGTTACCGGTCGATGCGAGGAGGCTTATGGTTGGAGCTATTCCATGGTAACGTAGACCTCCAGCATGAATTGGTGGAGGGATATAATCATGCCCCAACGTATGCATAGGCACTAAAGGTGTTATCCTAGCAGTGTCTCCATGATCATATGTGTATTCGCCTTTAGTTACGGATGGACATGCCGTGGGTTCTACAGCTACAAACTTGACATCCTTAGGAGCTTTTTTGGAAACTTTGTCATAATAGAATGGCCAGAAGAGACCTGAAAAGCTGCTTCCACCTCCGATGCATCCGAAAATTACATCAGGATATTCTCCGGCTATTTCCATCTGTTTTTTGGTTTCAAGCCCGATTACCGTTTGGTGCAGAAGAACATGATTGAAGACACTTCCTATACCATAATTGGTATCCTCATGAACTAAGGCATCCTCAACAGCCTCGCTTATTGCGATACCTAAGCTGCCAGGGTTATTAGGATCCTCCTTGAGAATCTTCCTCCCTGCTTCCGTCTTATCACTTGGGCTTGGATAGACCTCAGCACCAAAGGACTCCATCATAACCCTTCTATAGGGTTTCTGTTGGTAACTTACTTTAACCATGTAAACTGTACACTTTAAACCAAACATCATACAACCAAAAGCCAAAGCGGAACCCCACTGGCCAGCACCAGTCTCAGTTGCAAGTCGCTTTATGCCCTCTTTCATGTTATAGTAGGCTTGGGCAACCGCGGTGTTTGGCTTATGACTCCCCGGCGGGCTTACACCCTCATACTTGTAATAGATTTTTGCAGGCGTTTTAAGCGCCTCTTCAAGCCTCACAGCCCGATATAGTGGAGTTGGCCGCCATAGCCTGTAAACTTCCCTCACCTCTTCAGGTATATCTATCCATCTTTCCTGGCTAAATTCCTGAGCAAGAATCTGCTTTGGAAAAATCTTTGGAGCAACCCCTCCTCCTGGCGCTCTTGTTTCAGGATCAATGAACGGCGGCAATGGTTTGGGCAAATCTGGAAGTATGCAGTACCACTGTTTAGGGACCTCTTCATCGTTCAAGATGATTTTCCTTGGAGGCAAAGCTTTTCACCTCAGATTTGTTAAGTTGAACGTTTAGGCTCTATTTAAGTCTTTTGAGTACAATTTTGTACATTCATAAGCTCGCTTGCTCAGCCATGACATAGAGAATGAAAATTTATCTATGCTCGGTTATGATAATATATTTCAGACGCAAAATGTGGAATAACATTAAAAAACATTTGGACAAATACCCCGAACGACTTAAGGTAGCTCGAGTTTTAGTGGAAAATGGGTTAAGTGTAAGATCTGGAAAAATTTATCTTAACGAGATTGAAGTTCCACCAGTACGTGTTGCTAGAGTCGCAGGTGTTGACAGGCGAACGGTTAACGAAACAATCGCTACGATACAAAATATTCAGGAGCTACGCTTAATTTTTGAAAGTTTACGTTCTGCAGGACACTCACTAAAGGAGGTCGCAAGACATCTTAACTTCGGAGTTGTTGAAATAACACCGGTTGACGCTAAAATTCCAGGTATTTTAGCGAACGCGGCTATGATTTTAGCAAAAAATGGATTAAGTATTAGGCAGGCGATAGTTGATGACCCTGAACTTTCACCCGAACCAAAGCTCACCCTTATTGCAGAGAGGAAAATTCCTGGAGAGCTTATTCCAGAATTCTTAAAGATAAAGGGTGTTGCTAAAGTATCTGTTTATTAGGCTGAAGCTAGAATAGAGAAAATTTACGCGTTAGCCCTGATTTTAAGCAAAAAACTGAATATCAAGTTGCTTTAAAGAATCTGATTAAGGTTAATGCCACGCTACTTTTAAGTTATCGATAACCTTTTATATATGCTTAATTAGAAGATGCATCTTCAAGATAAGATGGTTGGGAAAATGCATGTATGATTTTACGGAAACTGAAGAGCAGAAACTCATGGTTAAAGCGGTAAAGGAATGGTGTGAGAGACATTTAACACCTGAGCGCGTCAGAGAAATGGACGACAAAGGACATCCTTATCCTAAAGATATCGTTGAAGGCCTGGCGAGTTTAGGCGTTATAATGGGCACAGTGCCGCAAGAACATGGGGGGCTAGGCCTAGACTGGAAAACTCAAGCCCTCATAGCCGAAGTTATAGGGTACTACGACCCAACAGTCGCCACTGCTGCAGGGTTCATGGCTGTTGAAACTGGGTGGGGCTTCACGATTAACAGGTACTGCTCTGAAGTTGTAAGAGAAAAGTACGTAAAACCAGCGATAAGGGGAGAAAAATTCGTTGGCATAGGTGCAACCGAGCCTATAGGCGGGTCGGATGTTGCTGGACATAGGACAACCGCGAGAAAAGAAGGCGACTACTGGATTTTGAATGGCGAGAAAACTTTCATAAGTGGAACTGAAGAGGCTAAGCTGTGGGGAGGAGGCTACTGGGTTAACGCAAGGACGGGGCCAGTAATACCTGAAGCACCACACCGTAACATCACAGCCTTCTTTGTACCTATTGATGCTGAAGGAGTTGAAGTTATAGAACCCTATAGGGATGCTGGCAGAATGGCCATCTCCACAGGTGGCTTTGTAATGAAGGATGTAAAGATTCCAGATGAGTATAGACTTGGAGAGGTTGGCAAGGGGTTCTACTACACCATGGAGGGGTTTGATAATGCTAGACTTATGATAGGAGCAAGCTGTGCGGGGGCAACACGACGCATTTTAGATGATGCCATTCCCTACATAAAGGACAGGAAAGTTTTCGGAATGCCCCTAGCGAAATATGAAGCAATACAGTTTGAATTAGCGGAATTATACATGGAGATGGAGGCCCTAAAGCTTATGGTTATGAAGACGGCTTGGATGCAGGACATAAGATACAAGGAGGAAGGGCTTCCAGTGAAGGTTTCAGAGGCAAAAACTTTTAAGCCCACAGAAATAGCCAAATGGATATCCATGGTTAAATGGAAAGGCCCATTCCTTGCCCTTAAAGCGGCTGAAAAGGCCATGATCTGGTTTGGAGCCGCTGGCTACACAAAGGAGTACCTATTTGAGGCAGCGTGGCGCGGTGTAATGTCATATGTTGTAGGCGCCGAGGGCGGACAAAACATACAGAAAATAGTCATCGGAAGGGAACTCCTAGGTAAGGAGTACGTTCCCTACAAGTAAAGTTTACTTTTATCTTTATTGTAGAAATTAGCTACACACCCTAAAAATGGAGTGACCTTATGCCACGAATAATTGTTTGCCTCAAATATGCTATTGACGTGTCCCAGATAAAAGTCGACTCAGCTACTCGTAAATTGTTAATAGCTGACGCTCCAAGAAAAATAAGCGATTTTGACAAGAACGCCTTGGAGGAAGCTGTTAAAATAAAAATGAAACATGGAGGAGAGGTCATAGCCCTGACAGCAACGGCAGAAAATGCCTCCACAGCACTTAGAGAAGCACTAGCCATGGGAGCCGATAAGGCTATTCAGATACAGGATCCAAACATTCAAAACGCTGACACCATGATGATCTCGAACATTCTTGCCGAAGCTATAAGGAAAATAGGCTCTTTTGATATTATTCTATGCGGAGAAGCAAGCATTGATAGCTACTCAGGACAGGTGGGACCTAGACTAGCAGAGATCCTCGGGATCCCCGCAGTTACATATGTAAGTAAGGTTACCCTTGAAGGCAATACCCTCACAGTTGAAAGAAGCCTTGAAGACTGCTCAGAGGTCATTATGGTTAAGACACCCGTATTGTTAACCGTTACAAAGGAGATTAACGTTCCAAGAGTGCCGACATTAATGGATATTATTAAAGCCTCAAAGAAGGAGCTGCTCACATGGACTCTTGCAGATATCGATTTTAAGGGTGAAAAAAGCGCAACGCCGTCTATAAAGGTTATAGATGTCTCGGCTCCAAAAACTGAGCGAAAAAGGATAAAAATATCTGGAGAAAGCCCCAAGGAGATCGCTGAAAATCTTGTTAAAGCCCTAATTCAAGAGGGGGTTATTGGAGGATAAAAAATGAGCACAGGGGAAGTTTGGGTTTTCTCAGAAAATTTAGACCTAGCCCTTGAAATGTTAAGCGAAGGCAGGAAGCTTGCGGATAGACTTCAGACAGAGCTTTCGGCTATAACTCTAGGATGCAACATTAAAGAACAAGTTGAGGAAATAGCGAAACATAATGTGGACAAAGTTTATTTCATGGATAACCCGGTCTTTAAGAGCCTTCAAACGGAACCGTATTTAAGTGTTTTCATGGAATTGGCTGCGAGGCGTTCCCCTGAAATAATTCTGATAGGTTCCACAAAAAGGGGAAGAGAGCTTGCAGCGAGACTTGCAGCAAGGCTAAAGGCTGGCTTAGTACAGGATGCTTTCAAGTTTGAAATAGATGAAAGGGGAATGCTAACCGCGGCTAGAATTGTTTACGGTGGAAATGGAGTAGCACTAATAACTTATCAAGCAAAACCCCAAATTGCGACGGTGCCCCCCAGAACCTTTGAAAAAGCTAAGCCCTTTGGCAAGCAGGCCAACATAATCAGTTTGGATTTTAAAGTTGATGAGCCAAAAACCACAGTTGTCGAGGTCAGACCCGCCGAGGTTGCTAAGGTCCGCATTGAAGAAGCTAGAGTGGTGATTTGCGGCGGGCGGGGTGTAACCAAAAAAGAAGACTTCAGGATGTTCGAGGAGCTTGCCAGCATTTTAGGGGGACATGTCGGAGTCACGAGACCTTTAGCCGAGGATAGGAAATGGTTTTCCGAATGGGTTGGATTATCAGGGAAGAAGGTTAAGCCTGAAATATATATTGGATGCGGCGTTTCAGGAATGATTCAACACATTGCAGGAATTAGAGACTCAAAGGTTATAGTGACAATAAACAAGGATCCAAATGCGCCAATATTCGAAGTTGCAGATTACATTGTTGTAGGCGACATATACCAAATAATCCCAGCCCTCCTTGAAGCCCTAAAGAGCGCATTAAAGAAATAAATCCCCTTTCATAGCAAATTTCACCTCTATTTTTTAGAGAGGGCGAAGTCGTCGTCATGGAAACTGAAAGAACGGAAACGATAAATTTATATTGTAATGCTGTTTTTGTTTGAGACGCGTTTGGGAGGTTGTTAAGTTGTCATCACCCTCAGCTGGAATTCCAGTCTTAATATTAAAAGAAGGTTCAAGTAGGACTAGAGGAAGAGAAGCTCAACACAATAATATAATGGCGGCTAAATTGGTAGCTGAAGCTGTAAAAAGTTCCCTTGGCCCCAGAGGTATGGATAAGATGCTTGTGGATAGTTTTGGCGATGTCACAATAACAAGTGATGGCCGCACGATTTTGGATGAAATGGATGTTCAGCATCCAGCAGCGAAGATGATGGTTGAGGTGGCAAAAACTCAAGACAACGAAGTTGGAGATGGAACCACAACGTCCGTAATACTCGCGGGAGAGTTGCTGAGCCAAGCCGAGGAACTCATCAACAAAAATATCCATCCAACGATTATAATTGATGGATACAAAAAGGCTATGGAGAAAGCGCTTGAAACTTTAGAGAAAATAGCCATCCCTGTAGACCTGAACTCTGCAGAATATAGAGAATATTTGAAAAAAGCAGCGATGACATCGATGGCAAGCAAACTGGTGGCCGAATACAGAGAATATTTAGCAGAATTAGCGGTTGAGGCCATTCTTCAAGTTGCTGAAAGAGTAGACGGCAAATACAAAGTCGACATAGATGATGTTAAAGTTGAGAAAAAACCTGGCGAGTCGCTAAGAGATACAAAGCTCATAAGGGGCATAGTTTTAGACAAGGAAGTGGTTCACCCTGGGATGCCAAAACGTTTGGAAAATGCTAAAATAGCCCTTTTGGACACTTCCTTGGAAATTGAAAAAACGGAGTTTGATGCAAAACTAAATATTGAAAGCCCTGAGCAAATGGAGGCTTTCCTAAACCAGGAAGAGGAAATGCTGAGAGAAATGGTTGAAAAGATCGCGGCTATTGGGGCGAATGTTGTTCTATGTCAGAAAGGCATAGACGATATGGCTCAACATTTCCTAGCTAAAAAGGGAATTCTTGCCGTTAGGAGAATAAAGAAGTCAGACGTGGAAAAACTTGCAAAAGCCACAGGAGCAAGGATAATAACTAACTTAGAGGATGCAAGTCCATCAGACCTTGGATTTGCAGGTCTCGTAGAGGAGCGTAAAATAGGCGACGACAAGATGACATTTGTGGAAGGATGCAAGAATCCAAGATCCGTCACAATACTCATAAGGGGAGGAACAGAGCGCATAGTGGACGAGGCTGAACGCTCAATTCATGACGCTCTTTTCGTTGTAAAGGACATAGTAGAAGAGCCAAAGGTCTTGGCTGGTGGAGGAGCCCCTGAGATTGAAACTGCTAAGCTGCTCAGAAAATATGCGGAATCTTTCTCAGGTAAAGAGCAACTTGCCGTTAAAGGCTTTGCAGAAGCCCTAGAAGCCATTCCTACAACCCTCACCGAAAATGCCGGATTAGATCCCATTGATATTCTTTCCGAGCTTAGAGCAAAACATGAAAAGGGCGAAACATGGGCTGGAATAGAAGTTAACTCTGGAAAAATTAAAAATATGGCTGATGTAGGTGTCTTCGAGCCGCTTTCAGTGAAAAAGCAGGTGATAAAATCCGCAACCGAAGCTGCAACTATGATATTGAAAATCGATGATATAATAGCTGCAGGGAAAGCCAAAGCTCCCTCAGTGCCTCCCAAAGGGCCACCTGAAGGATATGGCGCTGGGGAGTATTAGCATACGTCAAGTATAGAGAAGAAAATTTTAATAGGCCCACCGAAGCTAACACGTTTCGAAAAGGCAAGGATAGTGGGGGCAAGGGCGATTCAAATAGCCATGGGCGCCCCCATACTTATTGATATTCCAGAAGGAGCCACAAGCCCCATAGATATATCTCTAAAAGAGCTTAAAGCAGGTGTACTACCGATAACCGTTAGAAGAACACTGCCGGATGGAACCTATCAAGATATACCTCTGAAGTGGCTTTTGGAAGGAGAAAAAATGAAATAACATCGTTCAGCGCTATCTTTGTGCTTTTATCTTGTTTAATAGTTCCCTCGCAGTTTCAAGGGTTTTAGTTATTCTTGTCCAATGGGCACCTTGCCAGTAAATTTGACCGCACTTTGGACATTCCCAGAATTCCTTGTAGTAAGAAAAGGTGGTTTCTTCAACTTTCCCAGCAACCTTTTCTTTGGGCACAGGTTTCACTTGCGCGTTGCATTTTGGGCATCTAGATATTTTCATGTCCACATCTAGATTTATGCCGAACCTTTTTGCAAGTTTCGCCAGATCCTCCGCCTCATTTACGCCATCAACATAGTAAGCTTGAACACCCTTAGCCGTTGCTTGTTGGTAAAGCTCTAAATCCCTCGTGAGAAGAATGCGCCCTTCCTTTTTAGCTATCAATATTAGTTGAGGATCGTCAAGTTTGTTTGAATATTTTACGTTATGTCCTAACATGCGAAGCCATCTTGTTAATTTTCCAAGCATTCCATCAGCGATAAACCTCAATATTTAACGCTCCTCCTTATAGCTTCGCCGCAGCCAGTTTTGCCAACTATTTCGCCCTCGTCCATAACAAGTAAACCGCCTACAAAAGTTTTTACTGGTTTCCCCTTGACCTTCCAACCATCAAAAGGGGAGTACTTTGCCTTTGAATAAAACTTTTGGGAGTCTATATAGCCCTCCCTTTTCAAATCCACAACAACAAGATCGGCTTTATTCCCTTCTCTTAGGCTTCCCCTATCTTTAATGCTGAAAATTTTGGCTGGATTTTCAGCCATCAATCTGACAACATCAGCTAGAGCCAATTTTCCCTTGTTCACTTCATTAAGCAAAAGCGAAAGTGTAGTCTCCAAACCTGGAACGCCAGCTTTAACATTCCAGATAATGTTTGCAGACTTCTCCCACGTGGCGTGCGGTGCATGATCGGAGGCAATGATGTCGACAAACTTTTTGGAGATTCCTTGCCAAAGGGCGTTTACATGCTTTATATCTCTAACAGGCGGCAGAGTCAATCCCAAAGATCCAATATTTAACAGCTCTTTTGTAGAAATAAGGATATGATGGGGAGTAACTTCGCATGAAACAGGAAGATTAGACGCTTTTGCTTTAACGACTTCCTTTAAGCCGTTCTCGGAGCTCAAATGGCAAAAATGCACTTGAACGCCTGTTCTTTCAGCAATTGTTATTATCCTCTTTATAGCCTTTTCCTCTGCTTCAACAGGATGAGCCTTAAAAAAAGCCTCCAAACCATTAATGCCTTTTTGTTTTAACTCATCTCTAACAGCCTTGAGAACTTCATGGTCCTCCGCGTGAACAGCCACAGGGACTCTATTTCCAATTCTTTTAAAGGCCGCTGTCAGCTTATAATCGTCAGCTATATCCAAACCCCCAACCTGCTCGCCTAGGAAAAGCTTGAAGGCCATGCAGCCTTCTTTAATTATATTGTCGATCTCTTGAATTTCACTTGGAAATTCAGAGTAGAAGCCAACATTAACCAGAATTCTGCTTTTAGCAATTTCAATCCTATTTCTAAAAGTTGCAGCGCTCATCGTGACAGGATCGTTGTTAGGCATGTCTAAAACTGTTGTTATTCCACCCGCTGCAGCTGCGGCTGTGCCGCTGTAGAAGTCCTCCTTGTAGGCTTTACCCTCATCCCTAAGGTGCACATGAACGTCTATTAGCCCGGGTAAAACTAGAAGTCCATCAAGACTCAGAATAGTGTCGGCTTTGGGCATTTGGAACTCTCTTCCAATTTTGAAAATTCTTCCACTTTCTATAGCTATGCAGCACTCAACCACTTGACCATCAATGTAGGCTTTTAGATCCTTTAAGACCAAGTCAATAGTCAATTTGGATTCTCTCTTACATTAGTAAAGGGTGGGACGCTAGATAAAGTTAGCTAGAATGTTCTGGATTAAGTCCGTTGCTAATAGGCTTTTAACAATCTTTCCAACTTTTTCAAATAACTTTTCACTTAAAATTCCCTTTTCATAATTCCTTTCAAGTTTTTCCATGTCTAGGACTTTTATTTCTCCGCTAGGAGAAACACAGATGTCCACCTCTAAATCTATATATCTTATGGCTTTTGGATAAACTTCAATTGGTGTGTTTATGTTTATGTAAGCGCCCCTCCAAGTTGCATCGCTTGAGAAATAATTTGTTATAATGTACCACTCGCCCGGTTTTGCCTCGCTTACAGCTTTGTCGCCGGCCTTTTTCTCCACGCCAAGCCCGTCATACACACCATTAGCCCTAATAGTTCTATAGTACTTTATCATTTCAGCATCCAGCACTTCTATTGTTGCTTTTCCAAGGTTTAAAACTACACCGCTTGGTTTAACATGCTCCACGTCTACTAAAGAGCCTTCTTCTGGAAATTCTGATTGTATTTGCTCTCTGAAAAGCTGTTCAATTTTGTCTTTGTCGCCCTCTTTTTCTAAGAGTTTTTCGGCCATTTCTAAGGCTGCTGAAACTCGGCCTCCGCATCTTTTGAAGAAATGGTGTCCCTTGATTGTTGGTGTCACGGTTGACCTTAACTCATCTAGTTGTTTCTTTGCCGACCAGGGAAACTCCACATTCATAAAGCTTAGGCCTTCGAGGATTAGGCCTGAAGATTCTTTAGAGGATGCTTTCTCACTTAAAATTCTGATTTTCTCAGAAAGTTTTTCTATTTCTTGCTCTAAAAATTCTTTTGGTTTATAGGCTGTCGGTTCACGCCAAATTATTCCCCAGTTTTCCGGAGATAACTCCTTTCCAAGCTTGTAAAGTTCCAGTCGCTTATTTGTGTCTCGAATTTTTAAGCTTACTCCAACTTTGCATCCTTGGATGAGAATAGCGTACTTTCCGACAATTTTTAGTCGAGTTGTTAGAAGGGGGATCTTCCTTCCAATTCCTTTACGCTCAACTTGGACGATTACTTCCTTTTGATCTTCCGGTGGAGCTTCATGATCAGGGATAAGACCTAAAACGCCGTTTCCGATGTCTACGTAAACTCCTCTTTCATTTCTTTTAACTACGGTTCCTTTATATATTCCATCTACACTCACGCTCCATTTTCTGGTTAAAACATCCTCGAGAGACTCTTGTAGGACCGTCTGTAAAAAATTCACAGCTTCGGAAGAGCCTAAAGCAACTATTCCCTGGAGGTCGCTTCTATCCTTTATTGTAACTTCTGGAGGTTCATCGTCACCGTCTGGAAGATTAAAACGCTCTTTTATGACCTTTGAAGGTTGAAGGATTTTAAAGCCATGATCCATAAGTAATTTTGTCAGAGCAGTTGAATATATTCCGCGGATTTTAGCCTTCAAAATTAGGCCACCTTTTCCACTCTGTAAAGTTCTTTTATTTTTTCTATTCTAAACTTTGTTCCCAGAAAAATTTCTGCAAGCCAAATATTCGAGTCTAAATGGTCAGAAAATATCCTTGTCAAATATATAGATCGCCCACTTGCTAAGGCAATGTAAGGCACCAGCATGTCTGCCAGGTGCATATCCACTGTCGCCCCGGAGGATATTTCCAGCCACAACTTTTCCGCGGCCTCCCTGCCTACAGCCTCGCTTGGCTTTTTGAGCTCGCCTATAGCATCAGCGCCCAACAATGCACCTTTGTCAGTTTCAGCCCATATGACTAGGGAGCTGCCCCTCTGCAGTGGATTTGACCTATCATTTATTATCCGAATGTCCGCCGAATAACCTTTTTCTCTTAGATATTCAGTTGCCGCGACTGCCTGACGTTCGGCAACCCTTCTTTCAGCCAGAAAAGTGCAGACTGAAATTCCCTTTACTGCCTTAATGTTGCCAGACTCCTCCAACACTAGCGGATTTAGCTTCATGCACGGTTCAACGGTTAGGGTTACTTCACCCATTCCTTTCGGGTAATAGCCATATTTCTGCACTGTAATGCTGGCAGTAATCCCCATCCGCTTTAAAACTGGCATAAACACACTTTGCATATAGTTTATTGTAGGCGCATGTTGGACATCGGTGCCGCCTTTCGAAATGTGAAGGTGGACTGTGCTCTTTGCAAATATGCATATGGGAAGCACGGTCATAATAAGCATTGGAATGCTTCCAGCAGTGCCTATTTCAGCCTCAAATTTTCCGCCCTTAATCTCTTTTGGCTCGAACAGGAGTTCACGGGAAGAAATACGGGCTCCTTCCACATAAGCGTTACAAAGTTTTGCAGCTGTTAAAACGGCCTCCAAATGCTGGGGCCTTAATCCAGGCTGGGGTCTATTCTGTCGAATGTTGTATATTCGAATAGGCTTTCCAGTGATGGAGGAAAAAGCTATGGAAAGTCTGAGAATCGTACCACTCCCGCTTTTCTTGCTCCCATCGATTTCAATCATTTCCTCCGAAACTCCATTTTCTGGAGATATTAAAACGCATAAACAATTAATAAATACGCCAACAGGATATAAGAAAAATTAGGAGAGGGCTTTGACTTGAGCATGGAGAGGGAAAAAATTGAAAAACTCATAGAAAAAGTTGACGAGTTACTGGTGGTTTTAAACAGCGTTTCCGAAGATTTAAGGACGATTTCCACCTCATTAAAATCCATCGCAATTTCCCAGATGGTCCCACCATCCCCGCCCTCGCCGGTCATTTCGGCACCTAAAACGACAGAAATCGAGAAAGTTGAAATAAGCGACGTTAAAAATATTTTCCCAGAAGATTTAGGGGTCCTACTCACATTTGAGGATAGGGGCGACTTCATAATGATAAAGCCCCGCCAGTTTTTAGGATCAGAAAACTTTGCACGGATAGCTGCAATTGTGCGGGAAGCTGGAGGGGAATATATAAGCGCAGGGAAGGAATCACACTTTCGCGTTCCAAAAAAGAGAATATAACAATTTCAATATCTTATTTCAAAATCGCTGAACTCGCTGGTATAATTTTCCCACAGGACTTCAACCTTTGTAACCTTGGCATAGGGCGGCCCACGCTTGCAAAATTCTATAAGCTTTTTGACCGCTTCTTCGTCTCCTTCAAAAACAGCCTCAACCCTGCCATCCGGTAAATTTCGGACCCAACCCTTGACGCCGTGCTTTTTAGCCTCACGTCTAGTCTCTGACCTAAAGAATACTCCTTGGACACGTCCACTTACAAATACATGAGCTCTAATTTTCAACATCTTCACGCCGCCTTAGGAGCAAAATAATCTTAGATTTTTCACTTTAACTTAACTCTCTCCATGTGCAAACCTGTTGATTCACCAACCATCTTAAAAATAGAGACTTAAAAATCACTTTTGGTGAAACCCTTGAACATTAATTGTGGGAAGTTGCTAATTTACTCTTCAGGCAATTATGAAAGAAAAAGGTTAAGATCTGTTAGCGCTGCCGTTAGGAAAATGGCTAAGAAACTTCGCTTAGACGTCGAAGTCATAAAATTGAAGGAGACGCGGGATACGTTCTATGCTACGCTTTACATTTACTTTAAAGATGGAAATGGGGAGCCTATACCGCTTTACTGTGACAAAAATCAGGATCCAAGTGTAGAAAGTATCTGTAAAGCTTTAAGGGGTATGATGTTTCTGCTATCTTTTCATCCAAGGTACTCTGCCCTAAAAAGGATTCGAAGGGAAATTATGAAGTTTTCTTGAATCTTATTGCTTGACCATCTAGGGTTATCTCGTAAACTTGGTTAACGTCAAAGTCGATTCCTAGGCTTTCATACTCTTGCTCTGTGAGGAACAGGATTATCTTTGGAACTGTGAGCTGCGCCCTAGCTGGAAAGAATGGGAGTTGCTGCTGTAGGGCTTGAAAAACTTCCTGAACAAGCCTTGCCTCCTCGCTGTGCGGCTTGATTATAAGTTGTGGGGTTGGACGCTCTTCAACAAGTTCTATGCGCTTCCCAAGGTTACCATCAATATCATAGATTGATTCTATCTTGTTCACTCTAACCCGAATCATAGCCATCCAGCATAAACTTGTAGAATCGGACTATTTAGGTTTAGCACCCACTACTCCATTTCTATTGTTGCTGGTGGTTTAGGCGTCACATCATAGTATACTTCAGAAACTTCCGGACAACTTTCGAGAATCCTCGTGGCAGCTCTGTTAAGGGTATTCCACGGTATTTCTGAAACCTTAGCTGTCAAAAAGTCCGTTGTCTGAATAGACCTTATGTTGATAATATAAGGCTTATGTTCCGTTAGGTATTTCAAAGCATAGAGAACCCTTGTTACATCGGGATTATCGTTTATTATTCTTGACTGGAGGGCAATTATTCTTTGTATTGGAAGCTGGTAGGCGCCGCCGTTTTCTGTCTTACACTTTATACCGACAATTTTTCCATAGCGTCTTTCTTTATTTATTACCCCTGTGGCGCGGTCCCTAAAGATTTTCACTTCAACGTTTTTATGTGGAACATTAAGATAGCGAGCGGCAATTTCCTTTATATGTGCGTCAAGATAATGATCCGAAGACACCTCATTATCAATTATTGCAGCGAAATATTGACTTGGCCTGTGCACTTCAAGTTCCCTCTCCACAATGGCTGTTGCCTTTTTCAGAGTGTCCAACTTGTCTAAACGGATCTCCCCAACAACACGCACTGATAAGCCTGGCCCTGGGAAGGGTTGCCTTTCAGAAATTTCTGGAGGCAATTTTAAGTATCTTGCAACCATTCTAACCTGTCCTTTGTAAAGGTCAAGAAGAGGTTCAACAACTTTAAATCCGAATTTTTCAAGCGGATTTATGCCCATCTGCTCGAGGACATTATGCTGGGTTTTCACACCACCAACGGTTTCTACAACGTCAGCGCGGATTGTGCCTTGAACTAAGACGCGACAACCTTCTTTTTTAGCTGTTTCACTTAAAACTGTATAAAAGGTTTCACGAAACTTTTTTCGCTTTTCCTCGGCATCCTTTAGGCCCTTCATAGCATCAAGAAAACGATCGCGAACATTGACTATTTTCACTGATACATTGAAAGGCTCTCTTGAGAGAATATTAGCCACTAGTTCGGGTTCACCCTCACGCATAAAAGCATCATCTAAAAATACGCAAACAAGGTTTTCGCCTATGGCCTTGCGGGTCAAAACAGCGCATGTTGTGCTGTCCACCCCGCCTGAAATAGCCACTAAAGCCTTTTCACCGTTGATTTCTTTGCGAATATCCTCGACCTTTTTCTCAACAAATTCTTTGGGGTCAAACCTTTCCATGGGCGAAACATCCTTCAGCGGTTATCTGATTCACGTCCTCCCAGCATATATATTTACCGCCTCTAGGCATAACTGAAAATCCCAAAATTCTCTTCAATAGCTCTAATGAAACAGGAATCTCAAGTTTATGAAAGTTTGTGAACCTAATGAAGGTAGCTTTGCTGTTTCCGCGGAGAAAATCTAGGTACTCTTTATATGATTTTAGACATGTTTCGTGCCCATACCTTTCCCAAAGCTTTTGACAGTCTCCAGCTATCCGCTCAACAAAATCCGAGGTTCCCTGAACCTGCATCACTGGACGTTTGACATAAAAAAGAAGTTTTTTAGCATTAACAGGTCCTACTTGGCCTCTGCGTACAAACGCATAAACTTCACGAGGATCCTTAACTCTTTCGCAAAGCCTCCGCCACCATTTTTCATCTGATATCAGAATAAATCCATAATGCTTATTGCCCAATGTGACACCTTGCTATTGGTAAACCAATGGTTACATTCTTTCTAATTGTAAAATAACATTTTTGTTGCTGCAAAATTCTTCTTAACAAATATTTTCAATACGCAGTACAAAAACCATAACAATAAGCCCCAATTTTGAAGTAAAACTTTAAAACTTAAAGCTTCATGCTGAGCGAAGCAACCCGAAAAAGGAGACTCTTGGGCGTTAAAGTTTTTCTCTTCCGAAACGAAAAAGTCTTAACGGGATCAAAATGAAATCAAATGATGTTAAAGCAATTTCAAACATACCCAAAATATCAAATGAAATGAGCGAGAGTTACACGGATTTTTTGAGGATATTAAAGGAAACTGTGGAGGAGGTCAGGACTACCAAAAAGCTATGGAAGAACGGAAATAAACCATGGCTCATCAAGCTCGGTTTAGCATTAATAGTTTTCCCTGAGCCTTTGATAAGCGACATTCTTGGAAGTCTATTGATTGCCGCCGGAACAATACAAGAGGGGTTATGCCGACGCGCAATGCGCGTAGAAGATATATCGGAAACATTTCAGAGAATAATGAGGGACCTTCGAGAAGTAAATGAAAAAGTCGTTTGGGGAAACTATTAAATTTTATATTTGCAGCATAATATGTATATAATATGCCGAGGAGAAGGGAGCATGAAACTTGTTACAGTATTGTTGCCTGAAGCCTATCTTGAAGGTTTAGATGAGCTTGTGAGGGCTAACATGTACCCAAGCAGGAGCGCTGCGATAAGATCAGCTGTAAGGGATCTGCTTAAGAAGGAATTATGGGAACGAAGGGAAAGATAGCTTTAAACCGACTTTTTAAGCGCTCTTGCAATATTTCTAATTTTTTCGGCGGATTCGCTAGGATTATTTGAAAGTGTTATAGCACGTCCAACAATAAGATAACGGGCACCTGCCTTTAAGGCGGATTCTATTTTGCCTCCCTGAACGCCTATTCCCGGTGAATATATTGGAACTTCATCTTTAAGCATCCCAAAAACTTCCCTTACCTTTTCAGGGTATGTAGCGCCAACTACGACCCCGTCTGCACCCCATTTCAAAGCCCTTTTTGCAAATAGGACATATTGAGGGGTTTCCTTTCCTGTATCATAATCTAGAACTGTTTGGCCATAGCCTTCAGCCACTCCCTTGTGGCTCATATAGACTAACAGTATTACACCCTTATTGAGAGCCTTAGCCACCTTGAACACTGGTTCTAGTCCTTCATCCCATCCTACGAAAGGGTTGGCTATGAGTGCATCAAAACCAGCCGCATAATAATACTCAGCAATCACCTCATTTGTAGAGCCTATATCATTGATCTTGCAGTCCATGATTGTTAATAGTCCCTTGTCGTGGGCCTTTTTTATCAGCCTTTTAATACCATCAAACAAGCCCAGAGGGAGCGTTAAATGATGATTGAATTTTACAGCGCAAATGTAGGGATGCACCCTTTCGATGAGGCTTTCTGCCCGAATATATAGAGATTCACGGTTTTCAAGCCGCTCAAAAGGAAAATCCAAGGCCAAGACAATATTAGATTCCTTAAACCTTGAAGTTTCCTCCATCTTAACCTTAAAGAACAACTAACAACACCCTATGCATTTTGGGAGGGGTTAAAAACCTTAAGCATTTCAATCTCCCCGCCTGAAACTGCTTGGATATAGGATAAGGCTGTTTCAACAGCTTCCAAGAGTTGTTGCCGTTCTATTCCGGGAACACCATAGCCAACAATCAAAATATTCCTTGTTTTCTCTGTAATTTTCGTATAGTCTGCATCTCTATAGGGATAGATGCACAGAATCCTTTCCCTATCAGACAAAACAAGCATTTTTTCTGTTAAAGTGATGGACTTTTCCATTCCAATGCCAAGGAACTCCTCGCCTCTATTTGCAAACCGCACATTAAATGGAGGTTTAAGTTTTTCAAGGTCAAAGCCGCTCACCGGAATCATGGTTTTCATAGAAGCTAAGTTATAGGCATCAACAGCTGTGGATATTACTGGAAGCTCATTGCCATGTAAAACTCTCCTAAGCAACGCTTCTCCTGATGGTCTAACCTTTGTTGGATCTATATTCAGTTTCCAGTAAAAGTCTCTATAGGCTCTTATTATAGGGTTATCCTTTAATTTCTCAATTTCGTATTTGGCTCTTACCTCTTCGTAAGCCATTCTCTTTAATTCTTTGATTTTCTCGTTTTCCCTTTCCACATGTACATTTCTGATTATGCCGATTCCAAGAGAAAGTTTGGGGAACAGTTTTACGGCTTCTGCGCACCAGTAAACTGCGAAGTTCATATCAACCGAACAGATATTATGAAACATTTAAGTATTTAACAGCTTTAGCGATAGCATCTAAGCATAAATGGTGATTTGATGATAGGTGAATTCGCAGCGCTGGGCGCTGCTATTTGTTGGACTGCTTCAGCAATACTCTATAAAAAAGCTTTAGTCGAAACTAAGCCCCTACCAGTCAATACCATACGGTGCCTCGGGGCAGGATTATTTCTTCTTTTCTGCATAGCTTTAATTGGATTTAAAACTTTAACAAGCATCTCTATTCATGCACTTTTACTAGCCTCTACAAGTGGACTTGTGGGTTTGGGACTGGGCGACACCCTTTATCTTTTAAGTTTGAAAAAACTGGGAGTAAGTAGGGCTGTACCTCTCACATGCACCTATCCACTTTTCAATATCATTTGGGCTGTTTTGCTAGCTAAAGAGGAAGTAACATTTCAGGTTGTTTTAGCTGCTTTTACGATTGTTTTAGGGATATGGCTTCTAAGCTATGAAAGAGGCAAAGGGGTTGAAAATGAGCGGAAGGACTCTTTAATTAAGGGAATTGTTATTGCATTGGCTACGGCGGTCATTTGGTCTATAAGCATTTTTATGGTGAATCTAGCCTTACAAGAGACCCCGGATCTTGAGCATGCGTTGGCAATAAATACTCTGCGTGTGATATCAATAGCCGCTATTTTGCTTGTGATTGCGCCAATAACTCATAGGGGTTTAGGCTTTTTCAAGATAAAGAGAAAGGTTTTAGCCATGATATTGTCAGGAGGTATTATCGCCTTAGGAATAGGGTGGTTTTTCCTGATCTTAAGTTTTGCCTACATCTCAGAGTCGCAAGCTGTTCCTATTTCCTCTACAACGCCGCTTTTTTCAACACTATTGGGAGCGATATTTCTGCATGAAAAAGTGACAGCGAGCGTCGGTTTAGGCTCCGTAATGGTTGTAGCTGGAACAGTTCTAATTTTCATCATTTAATTTGTGATTTATGCAAAATAGTATATTCATTCCATAGGAAGTGACATGAGATTATCATAGCTAGCATACTTTATATTTTTGATTCCGTAGGGAGAAAATGGGGCAGGCTGGTAGCGATCTTATGTCCACATCTCCTAGTGTTCGCGAAGTTCTAGCAAGGAGAATCGCCGGCGAGATTATCCTTTCAAATAAGCCAGGAGCGACCATGCGTAAATGGAGGGAGCTTTTTGCCGTTTCCCAAGCAACACTCTCCGAGAAGATGCTTCTTTCACCTTCGGTTATAAGTGATTATGAAAGCGGCAGAAGGAAAAACCCGGGAACGAGGTTCGTGCGAAAGTTCATTTGGGCTCTTCTACAAATTGATGAAGAACGTGGAGGCCGCTTCATAAGGGAGTTCGCCATCTTAACAAGCTCTCCAAGCATGGCTGTTTTGGATCTGCGGGAATTCCCCATGCCAGTTCGTGTGGAATACTTATGCAAGGCTATTAGAGGGGAAATCGTTGTATGCTCAAGTTCTAATGTTGGAGAGGTTCGGGGGTATACTGTCGTAGATAGCGGGAAAGCTGTGGAAACCCTCTCCGGCTTTGAATATGCTCAACTTTTTGGCGCCACTACAGAAAGAGCTCTCATTTTCACAAATATTGAAAATAGAATTTCGCCTATGATGCTTGTTAGGATGAGCAGCTTAAAACCTAAAGTTGCCGTATACCATGGATTTAAGCCTGACGAGTATTCCATCCGATTGGCACAGTATGACCGCATACCTTTGCTATACACTCCTCTGCCCAGCGTGGAGCAGCTTATAAAGTCTTTGAGAAAACTTTACAGAATAGCCCTACACAAAAAACTGGGGAGGCATTTACGTCCGCCCCCAAAAGTTAGCACTTGATGGCAGGCCCATATGCCATGATCAAAGTTGGATGTTGCGGATTTCCAACATCAATGAAACGATATTTTGAAAACTATAAGCTGGTTGAGTTAAACAGCACTTTTTACGAATACCCGCGAATAGAAACGGTGAAAGGCTGGCGTGAAAAAGCTCCGGAAAACTTCGAGTTCACAGTTAAAGCCCATCAGGATATAAGTCACAAGTCTAAAATGAGGTTGGACGACGTTAGTCTTCAAGCTTTTGAACGAATGAAGCAAATATGCAAAGCATTAAATTCGAAGATACTGCTTATTCAGACACCCGGCTCCTTTAGACCAGATAAACTTGACGCTGCTGAAAGATTCTTTAAAGGAATAGAACGTGAAGACCTGGTTCTAATGTGGGAGACCCGTGGACCGGAGTGGGAAAAGCAGGAAATACATGAAAAACTTGGCGAAATCTTAAGCGCACTAGATGTGGTGCATGTGACGGATCCGTTTAGGCTTATGCCAGCATATACCAGCAAAATAGCCTACTTTAGGCTTCATGGCTTGGGCGAGGAGCTTTACTACTACCAGTACAGTGACGTAGAACTGCAAAGGCTTTTGGAACTCGTTAAACCCTTTGAAGATGAGGGCAAAATAGTTTATGTACTTTTTAATAATCTTTCCATGTTTGAGGATGGCCTGCGTTTTATGCATTATCTATCTAAAGGAAGTTTTCCAAAAATCACAGGTTCAGTTGGGTTGGATTCCGTTAGAAGTGTTGTGGAGAAAACGCGTTATCCAGCGCCTAAAAGTGTACTAGTTAAAAAAATCGGGTGGAGACTTGTAGAAATTGAGGAGGGAAAACAGGTTCGGCTTGCAGAGTTACTGGCTAAACTGCCTTCAAAAACTTTTGGGAACGTCGAAGAACTGCTTAGAGCCTTAAAGTCCGCCATTAAAATGGATTAGGCCAGCCCCAACTCATTAAGCCTCGCTCCGAGTTTTCTAAAATCCGCCATGAGAAGCTGCTTGTATGCGGCGCTGTAAAGCCCGGCTGCTGGATGCAATGTTGGAAAAAACGTAACAAGTAGACCCAGAATATTCGCTTCATAGAAAACCCCGCGAGCACGGGTTATGCCGCTAAATGCAAGCCCAGCCTTAGAGAAAATGTAGGCAGTGGAATAATTACCAAGGGTTACTATGATTTTTGGCTTTATGGCAACTATCTGCCTATCCAAATAAGGCGTGCAGGCCCTAATTTCCTCTTGGGACGGTTCCCTGTTACCTGGAGGCCTACACTTCAAAACATTACCTATGAAGACTTCACCTCGGGAAAGGCCAGCCTCAGCCAAAAGCATATCTAAAAATTTTCCAGCAGAACCGACGAAAGGTTTACCTTTAACGTCTTCCCAGTAACCTGGAGCCTCACCCACAAACACCACTTTGGCGCTAGGATTTCCCTCACCGGGAACAGCGTTTTTACGGTTACGCCAAAGAGAACATTTAGTACACGTCTTAACCTCCGAAGCCACCATTTCCAAAACATCATTTAAAGACAAGCAAGACACACCAAAATTAGTTTCCATCAGCATGTATTTATAAGCTTAAACATAAAAAAGCCAGAAACAATAGTTAATCGGATAAAATGTCTAAAACAAGTACAGAAAGTGAATAAAAAAAGAACATAGAGCCGCCTCGTTAATTGATGCTCTTAATAGTTTACGTTACGCGATAAGGGGCGACCATATTTGCTGTTTTCAAGAAAATAGGGAGATTATCAATTTTGTTAGTTCGCATCCCAGCTAAAATTTAGCATCTTACAACATGCGTTTTAAGGCTTCCAAACCCGACATGCCCAGCTCTATGCCGAGACTTTTAGCCTTCGAGGTAACAGCCTTAATCTGCCCACTTAAAACATCATCAAAGTTTTTAACTCCACCAACCACGGCGGCAGCCACACCAAAACCCTCTGCAACCTCAACGTTCAGAAAACCGCACATTATGAAACCCTTTTCAGTAACAATCAAAACCAGCGGCGGCGAGTCTGGAAGTTCAACTCTAACTCCGAAGCAAGTCTTATCGCCAACCTTCAAACAATCCACACTTATCAAATAAAGTCCTCCAAGGATGATCACAACTAACAATTATACGTCAATCTTAAATAAAGATTAGCGACACAGAAATCTGAAACCATGCTGACAAAGATTAAGGCTAAAGTACAGTTAATCATAGCCGGACAGGCAAAAATAGCCAACAAGATAGGTTTAACGCCCAACATCATAAGCGCTATTGGAGCAGCTTTAGCACTTCTATCAGCAGCGGCTTACGCAAACGGACACAAATTCCTTATCCCAGCAGTAATTTCTATGTTGCTATCAGGATATTGCGATATCTTAGACGGAGCCTTAGCAAGGCTATATGGAAAAGAAACACCCTTCGGAGGATTCCTTGATTCACTATTGGACAGATACTCGGATGCCCTAATTTATGCGGGAGTAATTCTTGGAGGATTATGCTCGCCCATGTGGGGGCTAGCGGCGCTTGTAGGTTCATTACTTGTAAGCTACTCCAGAGCAAGGGCAGAGGCCCTATCTGTTAAAATGGAGACTGTGGGGGTTGCAGAAAGGGCGGAGAGAATAATCATTCTTGCAACAACAAGCATAATGGAGATTTTTTGGGCGGGGGCATTGGAAGTTGGCATCATATTGCTAGCAATTCTTACAAATCTTACAGTTATACAAAGGAGCAGTTATGTATATAAGATTCTAAAGAAAAGAGGAAACACTGCAAACTAGAATCTTCTGCCAGTGCGGAGCTTACGTTCTTCCCTGGCCCTAACCTTAACGATTCCATAGTGAACAGCACATGAAACGCAATAATATTTAGTTTCAACAGGAGCTGATATATAGGCACCTTTCTGGCGAAGTTCCCTGGCTAGGGCGGGATCAACTAGGGACACTCGGCGGGTGACTTTCTTGGCTTTATCTCTTGGCACCAGCTCCCCACAGTTGGCACATTGGACGAACCCGCTTCTTCCCTTAGCACCCTTTGATCTTCCCCGACTCTTCCTCTTATATGGCATAATCTCAACAGTCCATTATAATTTACTATCAGAGGATAGCATTCTCGTACTTATATATCTGTCCTTAGCTTCAGCACATAGGCTATGTTAGCTTTTGATTCTATTTTAGGAATGATTTTGCCAGATGCGGAAGTGAACAATGTTGTCACGCCGGGCCCATGGCCTGAAGTCACAGAGTTCGTATGCACAACTATACCAACTGAAACAGCGCCTTTTCGATAGATTCTCCCGTAAGAATGGTCAGCATCAAGAATGGCTACAAGATCGCCAAGCCGGAGATCCTCAAGACCATATTCCCTGCAGATACTTTCATCAAAAAGCTGAATATCATAATCTCCCGAATATGTTTGATTCGCTCCCAAACCTGAACCCATAATTGCCGCAGGAATAACATGTGTCACAGGAATCTCAAGCTTATCTCCAACAGGCCTTATGCCTAAAGCTTCAAGAAAGTGAGGGTCCATATTCATAACCTTGATTTCCCTAAAATCCAAAAGTTTTAAGCCAACCCCGAAAGCCTTCACCAGCACTTTATCACCGATCATAAGCTTTTCAAGAACCTCTCGCGGAAAGTCAACAAGCACATGCTCTATCCCACCATGCTTACCCGTCACAACACCCCTTGCACCCTTAGCGTCTCCTGAAAACACAACAGCCTCATTTCCAACGCATGAAAGTACATTGAGGGCAACATTTGCTCCTCGTCCAAAACTTGGATCATTTTCCTTGTTTTCTATGCTAACGCCGGGTTCCACATGATCAGCTTCCCAACCACATGCAGGATCGCCAACCCTAACATTATAGGTTATTCCTCCCACACCAGGCAAAACCATGGGAACCCCTTCAGCTGAAACATTGTAAACGTTTCTATACACTGGACTTGCAACTTCGCCAATTACAGAGATTTTCACCAACTTATCCGCGTTTGTCCTCAACATGAATATCCCAAATTAACCAAATCAATCCGTCATATATGTTTCTTCTTGCAGAAACTTTATTCTGAAGATATGACAAGTTTTAAATGTATGTTTAATTTGAATTGAGTTAAGGAAGGCTAACATCTGGCTGAGGGCGATGGCGGAAATAGGGTTAAGACCAAGAATGCTAGTAAAAGACGTTATGAGTAATCCAGTGATAACAGTTGATGAGAATGCATCAATAAACCATGTTGCAGAACTGATGGACAAACATGAATTAGGCTGCATAATAGTGACGGGCAAGGATGGAAAACCCATTGGGATCATAACGGAGAGAGATCTGGTCACAAGGATTCTCGCCAAAAACATAAAACCGGAATCAGTTAGGGCTAAGGATGTCATGACTAGCCCGCTAATAACAATAGAGCCTGACGAAACAATAAATGAAGCGGCGAGAAAAATGAATAGATTGAACATTAGGAGACTCGGAGTGACATATAAAGGGCAACTGGTTGGACTAATTTCAAGCAAGGACATCTTAAGTGTGATGCCCGAACTTTTAGAAACAATCCAGGAAAAAGCCATAATAGAAAGAGAACACATAGCACAAACGGCAACGGAAGAGGGGGCCTCCCTAGCGGGATACTGCGACAGATGCGGGGGATGGTCAGACAACCTAAAGGAAAGGGATGGAGAATTCATCTGTGAAGACTGCAGGGCTGAATTGGAAAGTTAACAAAATATCTTAACCTTTACTAGGAACTAAAATTATAAAACAATATTGAACGGCTTAATTAATAAATGGTTAAACGAAAACAATTATTAAATTTATGCCCAAAAAATCTCAATGTCTAAGGGTTCCTAAAAAGGAAGGCGAAAAAGCAATAAGACTAGTCCATATGCTTAAAATAATTGATAATGAATTAGAAGTTCAGAGAAACGGCAGTCACATTTACATACCTTTAAACCGGAACCCATCTCAAGAAGAATCTGAAATTCTTAAAAGGAACATAACGGACATGGAGGTCATCAATTACATTTTCCCTTTCAGGGAAAAACAAAAAACATTTCTGGAACTTCTTGAAGGTAAACTTCCATCATACTTACTTGCAAGCATTCCCAAATCTATGGATATTATAGGAGACATAGCAACAATTGAAATTCCCCCAGAGCTTGAACCATATAAAAATGATTTAGGCTGTGCAATTTTGCAGGCGCATAAGGGGATCCGCACAGTTTTAGCCAAGGCCAGTGCAATAACTGGAACTTATCGCCTTAGAGAATTTACCTTCATCGCAGGTGAACCTAAAACTGAAACCATCCATAAAGAGCATGGATGTAAATATTACATAGACCTAGCTAAGGTTTACTTCTCGCCACGCCTTTCCTATGAACACAGCCGCGTAGCTTCCTTGGTTAAAGAGAATGAAAAAGTTGTGGATATGTTCGCTGGAGTAGGTCCTTTCTCCATACTAATTGCTAAAACTCATGAAAACGTTAGGGTTTATGCCATAGACATAAATCCAAGCGCATTCGAGCTTTTAAAGAAAAACATTAGGCTGAATAGGGTTGAAAATAAGGTTCACCCAATACTCGGAGATGCAAAACAGGTTGTGAAGGATAGGCTTAAAGGCATTGCAGATCGGGTAATAATGAACCTACCCGAGAAAGCTATAGAATTTTTGGATGCTGCATGCGAAACATTAAAACCTGAAGGAGGCACGATACACTTTTACACTTTTGCCAAAGCCTCAGATTCCATTGAAAACTTAAAAATTCGCCTCCAGGAAGAAGTTGAGAAGGCTGGAAGAAAAGTGAAGAAGTTCCTATTTTCAAGGTCTGTACGGGAGACAGCACCCTACGAGTGGCAAATAGTCTTAGATGTGGAAGTGCTTTAAACCCTAACTGTCAGCGTTATCCGAACCTCTTCTCCGGGGATTTTAAGTTTTTCCACAAGAGCCTTTGAAAGATCACATGCAGCTTTATCCGCTTGTATGGCTAAAGTGCGCCTACACACGTAACTACTTTTTCTCACAACCATTTCTGTGGGATGCATCAGAGTAAGCAAGGGGCTTCCAAAGGCATTTATCACATCGCTCGCCCCTCCGGCCTCAATTAAAATGGTTAATTTAGAGCCACACTTACGCAATACTTCTTTAAAAATATCGCTTAATTCCGCTAAACCTTTATTGGCAGAAACAGCGATTATGCAATCTCCTCGTTTAGACAGATGGCTTTCCTTGGTAATCTCGAAAGTTGATCGATGAGTAGCTTGGACATTCTCATGCCCATAGGCTATAATTACTTCGGATGCCTTCAAGTCAATCAGCCCATAAGCGAGCCAAGCGACCTTGCTCGATAATTATTCAAGAATTTCTATGGAATCAACCTTTCCATCACCATCCATGTCGTAGCCCTGTATGACTTTCGCAAAAGTGTCCTCGCCTCTATAATCCTTAAGGGTTTTTTCCCAGAAGTTCGTCAAAGCCAGAACGCATGCTTTAGTGCCCACCGCCTTATTTCCGGCAAGCACTATAACCCTCTTGCTGGAATCCCACGGATTGACTATTTTCGCCACAACACCAACAGAGTCTGCAACATAAACACGCCCAGTTTTTTGTGACACCAGTCCGCCGAAAAGATAACCCTGCTCAGATGGCATCATATTAAATTTCACGGGAAGATAGTCGTTAAGCTCTTGCGTCAAAAGATTTGTTCCCGGCCCTCCTACAAGCACCAGATTATTTTTCTCTTCTTTTTCCACCTTCACATCCACGTCCAACTTCACAGAAAAATCATGGGGCATTATAATAAACTGTCCAAAGAAGAAAGCCAAGTGGCTGGCGTAATGGCCATCTCTAGCACTTGTCTTAAAAGGACCATGGGGTATAGGACTCCCTACAACAATTTTCCCATCAAAAATTCCATTCTGATTTATGAATTCGCTAAAGAACATTCGCACCACACTATAACCACCAAAACCAAATAATGATGATAGGAGTCTTTCAATAGGCTTGTACCCTTGAGGAAACTCTATTCCGAAGGCGGGATAAATCACCTTATAATATTTAGCCACAGCCCCTTTTCTCTCCTCCTGCCTAGCCAGGGTCACCACTCCAGCTTTCAACAGCTTCCTTATGTGGTAGTAAACCTTCTGTTCATGAACTCCTAAAGCTCTGGCCACCTCTAGCGGGTATCTTTCCTTCTCGTAGAGCATTGACAAAATTTTCCAGCTAGTTCTGTTCAGAATCATCTTAAGCATCTGTGGATCGTCAAAAATTTTAATATCCTTAACCATTCGGACTTTTCCATCGTCGCATAGAAGAAACTTTACCGCCGCTTTGTTCATGGTCTTTTCAGATATAGTATTCATGTCCATTATTAAAATCTTTTTTATGGTTCCGTTTTCTTACACACAACAAATGGAAAACAAATGTTACCGCAAGGTTTTACGAAAGTTAACATCCACAAAAGTTTTTCAAAATTTTCAATTTTGTCTTAAAAATGCTTATTTAAGGAAAAAGAAAATAAGAGTAGCTGAAAATTCAGAAAAGATGAAAAAGAGGATTAAAAATGTGCGGAATTTTTGGCTGCATAATGAAGAACGGAGCCGCGGCGCCAGTTATACATCAAGCCCTAAAGAGGCTTGAATACAGGGGCTATGATTCTGCCGGAGAAGCGACATTACATGATGGTAAAATCTACATAAAGAAGGATTGTGGAAAAATTGATGAGATTCATAGAATCCATAACTTGGATGATTTGCCTGGAAGAGTTGGTATAGGTCATACAAGATGGGCTACGCATGGAGCGCCCACACAGGAAAATGCGCATCCCCATACAGACTGTGGGAGCCAAATAGCTTTAGTTCACAACGGCATAATTGAAAACTTTGCTGAGCTAAAACTTGAATTGGAAAATAAGGGCCATGCATTCACGTCTAGAACCGACACAGAGGTCATAGCACACCTTATTGAAGAAAAATTAAAAAGCAATCCTTCATTAAAGCTTGCAGAAGCAGTTCTCGAAGCTGTCAGGAAACTCGAAGGTTCCTTCGCCATCGCCGTAATCTCGCCTAAAGAGCCCGATAAAATCATCTGCGCCAGAAGGGAAAGCCCGCTTATTATTGGTATAGGAGAAAACGCGCTATATTGCGCTTCAGATATCCCAGCCTTTCTGCCCTTAACCAACAAAGTTATTATAATTGAGGATGATGAATTTGCAGTTCTGTCTCCTGAAGGTTTCGAGATCAAGAAGATAGCGGACGCAAGTCCTGTGATGAGGGAGCCAAAGCTAATTGATTGGACCCCAGAAATGGCGATTAAGCAGGGTTACACGCACTTTATGTTAAAAGAGATTCATGAGCAGCCATTATGCCTAAAAAACACCCTTAGGCTGCAGGAGCACTATTTAGATCTGATGGCAACGTTTTTGGATCGTGCCCGTGAGGTTTTTCTAGTTGCATGTGGAACCTCTTATCATGCTTGTTTAGCTGCATCTTACATGTTTTCCAAACTTGCCTTTTTGGCCACATACCCAGTTATAGCATCAGAATTCATAGAGCAGCATGGAAAATCTGTCAACATTGATAGCACAATTTTAGCTGTAAGTCAGTCCGGGGAGACTGCAGACACGATTGCAGCGGTAAACGCCGCGAGACTAAGGGCAGCTACCATATTGGGGTTAACAAATGTTATTGGCTCAACATTGACCAGAATTTCAAGAGTCTACATATGCCAACAATCAGGTCCTGAAATAGGCGTAGCCGCAACGAAGACTTTCACATCCCAGCTTTCAGTTCTAGCTCAGCTTGCCCTTAGATTAGCAAAGAAAAGGGGTAAGATCTCCCAAGATGAAATGGACTTTATAGAGGCTAAGTTGAAAAAGTTGCCGGATATCGTTGAAACTGTGATTAGAACACAGGAGGAAAAAGTTAGGCAACTCGCCCAAAAATACAGAGACGCTAAAGTTTTCATGTTCTTGGGGCGGGGAATAAGCACGGCAACAGCCTATGAAGGCAGACTGAAACTTATGGAAATCGCCTATGTTCCAGCCATGGCTTTTCCTGCCGGCGAAAGCAAACATGGGCCCATAAGCCTCATCGAAGAGGGTGTACCGGCAATTTTCATTTGCCCAAGAGATGAAACTCGTAAAATAATCATGGGAAACATTATGGAGATGAAAGCGAGGGGCGCTTCCATAATAGTTCTTATAGAGGAGGGGGATGAGGAATTGAAAAAATTTGCTGATGACTACATAGAATTACCTAAAGGCATACCGGATGTGTTGTCTCCAATACCCTTTATCGTGCCATTGCAGCTTTTTGCATATTACATGGCAGTTGAAAAAGGATATGATCCGGATAAACCAAGAAATCTTGCAAAATCGGTAACTGTGAAGTAAGCATTTAACAAGCACTTCTCGCTAAAATTAGACATGTTAAAAAATCAGTATGCAATCTAATTAGTCGGTGAACATCTTGGAAGAAGAATGGAATAGACTTATTGACAATTTAATAAGAGAGGGCATATTAAGATCCAAGAAAGTAATCAGGGCCATGCGCCTCGTACCCCGATCAAAATTTCTTCCAGAAAACATGAAAGCATACAGCGCCGCGGATACGCCCCTTCCAATTGGATATGGGCAGACGGTTTCCGCGCCACATGGCCCAAGCTGAAAGCTAGGCCAGGCGAAACATGGTCGCAATAATGAATGAAGCCCTCCAATTGGAAATAGGCCAAAAAGTATTGGAGGTGGGCGCGGGGTCAGGGTGGCATGCCGCGACTGTAGCTGAGATTGTAGCCCCAAATGATGCTCCTAGAAGCGAATGGGGCCACGTATACACGGTGGAGATAATAGAGGCTTTAGCTGAATTGGCGAGAAAAAACATAATGAAAGCGGGATACAGCGACCGCATCACTATAATCTCGGCAAATGGTTCCATGGGCTACCCGGAAAAAGCTCCATACGATCGCATTTTAGTAACTGCAGCGGCACCTGAGATTCCAAGACCTTTATTAGAGCAGTTAAAGCCTGGGGGGATAATGGTTATCCCTGTTGGAAGTGTGCACTTTTTTCAAAACTTAATAAAGATCACAAAAAGAAGTGATGGCAGAATTATAGAAGAAAACCTTGGAGGAGTAGCTTTTGTTCCATTAACCGGACGGTATGGCCACAAAATTTAGCTATGTTAATTAGTTGACTTCTATCCAAACCATCTTTCAAGTGTTGTTTTTCCCTTAATTTTGGCCAATCCTTTTTGCATTTTCTCTAGAGCTTTTCTTACACGGTCCTCTGAAAAATCTCGCTCTCCACAGATGAAGGCAACTACACCCTCAACATCCGGCTCCCGCCACTCTATCTTATAATTAGCAGTTACGTTAGGTTTTAGGAAAAGCTCTCTAATCTTCAATGGATCCACTGGAAACTCTGCACTCTTCAAGTGAGGCAGAGCATTTTCAAGACACTTATATTCTTTTATCAGCTTCAAGGCAGTTTTAGGACCTAATCCCTTAACACCATCAGGATTATAATCCGTTCCTACAAGTATTCCTATATCAATCAGCTGCTGATGAGTTATCCCCCACTCCTTTAGCACGCGATCAAGTTCAACTATTTCAGGTACAACTTCAACGTACACGTTTTTTCCAGGAAGTTTTCTCTTACCGGAAATTGTAACGTTTCTTACAAGGCAGGGAGCACCAAAAAGCAGGCTGTCATAATCCTGACTTGCACAGTAATCAGCATCTCCATGTTTCACGATGTAGGCAGCTTGGGCCTCACCCTCGCTTGGGGCTTGAACCCATGGAATTCCCATTAAATTTAAGAGACGCTTGCTGTCTTCAGCCATGTAATCTTTAAGCGTTGAAGTAGCCTGTGCATACATACGGGCTTCTTCAATTTTGCCCTCCCTTAAGGCTTGTTCATATTTTATTAGGGCTTCCTCCTTCACTTTCATTCGCCTTTTAATTTCAGCCTCTTTTAAAGCTGGAGGAACCCCGTCAAAGACATAGATTGGCTTAATTCCGAGCTCAACAAGGTTGCATGTCCTGTAAAGAAGACCGCTTAAGTGGCTTGTGATTCGCCCACTGCTATCTTTGAGCGGAGTGCCATCCGGCTGGCGGATTATGGCCAAAAATTGGTAGAGGGCATTATAGGCATCTATTGCCATGGATTTTCCGCTTAAATCTTCAAGCCTTACAATAGTTTTAGGTACAATATCCCGAAGGTTTACTCCCAAATAGACCCACTTGGGCATATAAACAAGAAGAATGATAATAATTTTGCGAATAAGTTATGAGGCAGAATGTAAAAATAAAACGTATAAAATATAAGTAAGCTCGACAATTACAGCAGTATACCTTTGGGAAACAAGATGTCTGAAAAAGCATTAACTATAACCTTAGCAACATGCACAAGCTGCGGTAAGCCAATTCCGCCAAGAGCAGAGGCTACAAAGTTTCCATGCCCGGATTGCGGAGAGATCATAATAAGAAGATGTGTGAGATGTAGAAAATTTGGAAGACCCTATAAGTGTCCTAAATGCGGATTTACGGGCCCATAAAGTTTAGGAGAAATGAAGCATGGGAAGCGTTGTAATAACATATAAAATATTTCCTGTTGATATTACGGTTAATTTCGATGATTTGAAAAAGAAAATAGAGAGCATGCTTCCAGAGCATGCAATGGTTTACGGATATGGAGAAGAACCAATAGCATTTGGATTAAAAGCATTAATTTGCGCCATAAAAATTCCAGAGGATAAAACTGGCATGCTTGAGGAATTGGAGAATAAATTAGGCGAAATAAGCGAAATAAGTCAAGTTCAGCCAGTAATGGTTAGAAGAACAAGTACATAGGAATGGCAAAGCACACAAGGTTAAAAGGCATAAACCTTTATATTAAACACAAGAACTGTTTCGACACGTATAATCACAATTAAGTTTAGAGGCGTTCTGAATGACGGAGGTTCAGCTTCGAGTAGGAGATGCCAAACAAAGAGATGTAGGCAGAGGCATAGCTCGCATTGACCAAAAGACCATGCAGAAGCTAGGCATAAGCGCTGGTGATGTCATAGAAATTGTTGGAAAGCGTACCACCGCGGCTATTGCTTGGCCAGCCTACAGTGAAGACCAAAATCGTGACATAATAAGAATAGATGGCTTCACGCGTAAAAACGCTGGCGTGGCGATAAATGAATATGTTATTGTAAGATCTACTAAGGTGAAAGAGGCTCTTAATGTTACCTTGGCTCCGGTGGATATGAGACTCAACGTTGATGAGGACTTTACTAATTTTGTTAAGAACCGCCTCATGGAAAGACCCCTTGCTGAAGGGGATACAACTCTTGTTATGATGCTTGGGCACGCAATACCCTTTATGGTGACAAAAACACGTCCTCACGGCATTGTAAAGGTTACGACTGAAACAAAGCTAACTATACTATCAGAGCCAGCGCCTGAAGGCAAGGGCGTGCCGAGAACGACATATGAGGACATAGGGGGGCTTCATGAAGAAATACAGCGGGTCAGGGAAATGGTGGAACTCCCACTTAGACATCCGGAACTCTTCCAAAGATTAGGCATCGAGCCTCCTAAAGGAGTTTTGCTTCATGGTCCTCCTGGATGTGGGAAAACACTGCTAGCTAGAGCAGTAGCCAACGAAGCTGAAGCCAACTTCTTCAGCATAAATGGCCCTGAAATTATGAGCAAGTTCTACGGGGAATCCGAGGCGAGACTTAGAGAAATTTTCCAACAGGCCCAGCAGAATGCGCCAAGCATAATATTCATTGACGAGTTAGATGCAATAGCGCCGAAACGTGAGGAGGTTACGGGAGAGGTTGAGAGGAGAGTTGTTGCCCAACTTCTCGCTTTAATGGATGGACTATCCGGAAGGGGAAATGTCATTGTTATAGGCGCAACTAACAGGCCTGGAGCCCTAGACCCAGCACTTCGCAGACCCGGAAGGTTTGATAGGGAAATTGAGATAGGCGTCCCCGACAAGCAGGGAAGATATGAGATTCTTCAAATACACACAAGGGGTATGCCCCTAGCGGAAGATGTTGATCTCAAAAAACTTGCCGAGATGACTCATGGCTATACCGGAGCCGACTTGGCAGCCCTTTGTAGGGAAACCGCCATGAAGGCTTTGAGACGCTATCTTCCGCAGATAAACCTTGAGGAGGAAAGGATTCCTCCAGAAGTACTTGAAAAAATGGAGGTCAAGATGGAGGATTTCCTGAATGCCTACAAGGAGATCACGCCGACTGCCATGCGTGAAGTCTATGTTGAGGTGCCCACCGTCCATTGGGATGAGATAGGCGGCCTTGAAAGTGTTAAACAGGAACTTAGAGAAGCCGTTGAATGGCCTATAAAGCAGCCTGAAATCTTCAAGAGGCTTGGAATAAGACCGCCAAAGGGAATTCTGCTTTATGGCCCCCCGGGATGTGGAAAAACTTTGCTGGCCAGAGCGGTAGCCACAGAAAGTGAAGCCAATTTCATAACAATTAAGGGTCCGGAAGTGTTTTCAAAATGGGTCGGCGAATCCGAGAAGGCTATAAGGGAGGTTTTCAGGAAGGCAAGAATGGCTGCTCCAGCAATAATATTCCTTGATGAAATAGATTCTCTGGCGCCCCGCAGAGGTTTAGGCTACGCCGACAGCGGCGTAACTGAACGGGTGATAAGCCAGCTATTAACGGAAATGGATGGAATAACAACATTAGAAGATGTTGTAGTCATCGCCGCAACCAATAGGCCTGACATAGTTGATCAAGCGGTGCTTCGTCCAGGAAGATTTGATAGGCTCATATACGTGCCAGAGCCAGACGAAAAGGGGAGACTTCAAATATTCAAAATTTACACTAAAAACATGCCACTCGCAAAGGATGTAAACTTAGAGCAACTAGCCTCCATGACTAAGTACTATTCCGGAGCAGATATAGAGGCTGTCTGTAGAGAAGCGGCGATGCATGCGCTAAGAAGGGATATAAACGCAAAAGAGGTTAATATGCAGGACTTCGAAGAGGCGCTAAAAAGAATAGGACCATCCATAACGCCTGACATGGAGAAATGGTACAGGAGCTTTATGCAGCAGTTGAGGCAGGTGCAGAAGCCAGCTACGCCAGTCACGTAAAGAGGGGAGCAGTTATGCCTATGAAACTATGGAAAACTCATCCAGCATACTACACGTTACTTGAGATTCTTAAAAAGAAAGGCGCCACGACAGACACGGAGCTATTTGAGCATATAAGCGAAAAATTCAATGACTTAGGTTTCAAAGATTTTAATGAGATGCTTATGCGACTGGAAATTGCGGGGAAAATACGAACAACCTCTTTGACACGAGGCAAAAAGAGGGTGGAACTTATAGCTTAAAACTTTAAATCGATCATATTAGCGGTTGGTCATGGAAAATTTTTCGGAAGTAGTCGTGATTGGAGGGGGACCCTCTGGCTCTTTCACTGCCCTAAACCTTGCGAAAAGGGGCATTAAGGTAACTGTTTTTGAGGAACACCGGGAAATAGGAGTTCCATTCCATTGTGCTGGCCATATCAGCATTAGAAACCTAAAACTGTTAGGACTTTATCCATTGCCTGAAAATATTGTGGAGAACATCTTTTGGGGCGCGAAAATTTATTCCCCAAACGGGAAGGAATTAACCGTCAAGTTCAATGAGCCAATAACATGCACCGTCAACCGTGAATTGTTTGACAAGCATATTGCACACCTAGCCCAAAAGCATGGAGCCATATACTATCTCGGAACTCGCGTTAAATCTTTGGTTAGAGAAAATGGCTTCGTAAGGGGAGTTAAAGCCCAACAAGAAAATAAAACATTCAGGGTTTTGGCTAAAATTGTAGTGGACGCTGAAGGTTTTCCGCCGAGAATGCTGACCGAGGCTGGAATAAAATATTCTGGAAAACGCATTTTTGTGAATGGAATTCATGCCGAGGCTGAAAACATCGATGCCGAACTTGACTTCGTTGAGGTTTTTCTTGGAAAAGCCTATGCGCCGGGCTTTTACGCTTGGCTTATTCCAAAGCTTGACGGAAAAGCAAAGATTGGACTAGCCGTTAAGAAGGGGAACCCTGAGGAGTTTCTTAAGAAACTTATGTATAGGCATCCAGTAGCATCCAAAAGGTTGCGGGAGGCCAGAATCCTCAAAAAAGCCTTTCACCCAATAACACTCGGAGGAGTCATACCAAGAGCTTACTCTAATGGATTTTTGGCTGTAGGTGACGCAGCCTCCCAAGTTAAACCAACAACAGGAGGCGGAATAATCCTTGGACTGAACTGTGCAAAGATAGCAGCAGATGTTATTCAAAAGGCATTAAATGATGACGATTTCTCCGCGGAGACACTTATGGACTATCAAAAAAGGATTAAAAAACTGATGAAATTTGACATGAAAGCAATGCTAATGATTAGAAAGATGCTAGATAGGATGCCTGATAAAAAATTAGATGGATTTATAAGGTTTTGCAAAAAATTCCAATTGGAAAATAGCGTAAAGGAATTTAGCGAAATAGATTTTCAAGGACAGGCTATTCTTAAAGCCATAAAAAATCCAAGGATTTTTCTCGCCATGGCGCATTTCATTGTAGCAGCCTGTTTGCCAAGCAAAAATTAAAGTTTTTCAATAGACATTTTCAAACAGTTTGGCGGTTTGCGCATGGCTGAATTTCGCTTTAAACAGGTTATTGTCTTCCGTTCAGATTTAAAGTTAAGTAAAGGCAAAATGGCAGCTCAGGCAGGTCATGCAGCTGTGTCTGCGGCAGAGGAAACAAGGAAAAGAAACAAAGAGTGGTGGGAGGGTTGGATGGATGAGGGACAGTGCAAAATAGTGGTCAAGGTAAAAAGCGAAAAAGAACTTTTAGAACTTGAAAAAAGAGCAAGGGAATCGTCCTTACCATGTGCGCTGATTGTCGACAGGGGTTTGACGGAAATTCCACCTGGCACAGTAACATGTCTGGGAATAGGCCCTGCGCCCGCAGAGAAAATAGATAGACTAACGGGTACACTTCCACTCTTATAAAAGAGGGCGAGATTCTGCAGGTTCCTAAAATTGAAAAAATGATGGGCATGGAAGTCTATTCGACAAAATCCCAGGGAATTGGGGGAAAAATAAAACATTATTTGGAAGATTTTATTGTCGAGGAAATTCTTGTGAATGGCTTAAAGGCGGAAGTCCAAAAGAAAGAGCCCTTGAATTTAAGCGGTTTATCCCAAATTCCAGAATGGAAATATTTACTCTGTGTTCTCGTAAAACGGAATAGAGACACACTTTTGACGCTTGAAGATATAGCCAGACAATTGGGTATACGTCCCAGCGACGTGCATGTTGCGGGAATTAAGGACAAAAAAGCTGTTACAGCGCAGCACGTAACCTTTAAGGGCGTTTCAATAGGGAACCTTCAAAAAATCCATATTAAAGATGTTGAAGTTCACCCGGTCACATATTTCCGTAGCCAACTCTCACAATATTACCTCTTAGGGAATCACTTCGTGGTGACTATTAGAGGAATAAGCCATTCTAAAACAACGATAGAAGAACGTCTAAAAAGAAATTTAGAGGAAATAACATTAATCGGCGGCATTCCAAATTTTTTCGGCCACCAGAGATTCGGCACAATCAGACCAATAACGCATCTAGTGGGGAAAGCTCTGATCCAAGGAAACTTCAGAAAGGCAGCCATGGTCTTTCTAGCCAAACCAGGTCCTTATGAAAAACCAGCTTTAAAGGAGACACGTAAACAACTTTGGAAAACCCAAAACTTCCAAGAAGCGCTAAATAATTTCCCCAAAAGGCTTCACTACGAACGGGTTATGCTAAAACATTTGACCAAAAGACCATGTGATTTTATAGGGGCGCTTAGAAGACTACCTAGGAAACTCCTTAGACTCTTCGTCCAAGCTTATCAGTCTTACCTTTTCAATAGAATTTTAAGTAGAAGAATCTCTATGGGCCTTGCCCTAAATAGGGCGGAAGTTGGCGACTACGTTATTAGCATTGAAGCCTCGGGCCTACCAGTCCCGAAAATTTACACCATTGCAAGCCAAAGCACCATATCCGATTTGAACGCCATGATAGCATCTGGAAGGAAGCGTGTAGCTTTACCACTCATAGGTTTTAGACAGAAATTTTCCCAAGGCATTCAGGAAGAGATTAAAAGACAAATACTTGAAGAAGAAGGAATATCGCATGAAAATTTCAAAATTAAGGAAATGCCTGAAATAAGCTTAAAAGGGGGGATTAGGTCGATCATAGCTCCATTGAACAATTTTTCACTGAATGAAATATCTAGGGATGAAGTCAACACGGCAAAGTGGAAGGTGAAAACAAGCTTCATGCTGCACAGAGGTTCCTATGCAACGGTTCTGCTAAGGGAAATAATGAAAACGCGTAACCCGGTTAAGTCCGGTTTTTAGTATAGCTCTTGGCAACATTCTCGGCATTTTTTATGAGGGCCATTTTCTTATCAGCTGGCACTATAACGCTTGCAGCATATTGATGGCCGTCAGCCACCCCGAAACCCTCGGAAGCCCTAACCAGAAGGTTTACAGCCCCCAGCATCCTTCCATCATCAATGAACCTTTGCATTTGCTTTGGCACCCTTAAGGAAGCTTTCACGAATGATTCGCTTAACTTCCCCCATTTCGGAATCTCCGGCGGCACACCGACGAGTCCAAGAATGTACTTGTCGGGTTTTATAAGGCGCGTTTGATATGAAAGAAATGAGCAGAACTGCCCAATCACCTTTGTGCCCATGCCAGCATAAATGTTTCCAGCATCAAACCATTGAATATACTCTGTCTCCCGAAGCCTTTCTCTGTAAAGTCTCCCCAGAAGCCTCCGATTAGCCTCTTTGCGCCTGTTTTCAAGCTCTGAAATTTTCTCATCTGCTTCGGGACTTATTCCTTTTATGCATAATTCCAAGCCAAGATCAGGACCACCCATGTAATAGCCGACTGCTCCCAGAATTTGAAGCCTAGAGAACAGTGCGTCCACATTTATGCCTAATTTTGCAATTTCAAAACTTTTTCCTTTTCTTACTATTCTATTACTTTTTATTGCTTCCTCCAAAATTGCCTTATTTATTGACTTGTATCCCTCAGGGATTTCGAAGCTTCCAACCAATGCCAAATAGTCTAGATCTGAATTCTTTTCGTTTAATGCTCTTGCAAAAAGATAGCAGCACGTAGCCCCAGAAAAATCTGTTTCGCCTTTGAAGCCAAAATTCTCAAGGTTTAAATCTAAAACCCTCGGATCCATCGAAACTTTTGGATCATGATGATCAAGGATTATTGTCAGGGTGCGCCCTTGGTTGAAGTCTGATATCATGTCCGCGTGAGAAGACCCTATATCAGCATATAATATTACAGAGTTGCCCTTGGAATGTAAATCGGCTATAACTTCCGGGTAGACCTTTTCAAGGCACAGCGTTAAAACCTTAAAGCCTTCAATCTCTAACGCCTCCTTCAATATTGCGGCGGAGCATAGACCATCTGCATCATCGTGGTGAACCACCAAAACCTCGTTAGGCTGCTCCTGCCTCAAAAGACTAACAGCCCTTTCCGTAAGTTTATTAAAACCATTAAGAGATATCTAAAGCACCTCCATCACTTTATTTTAAATGATCAAATAAAAAGGCGTTACCCCTTGGCATGAGAACGGCAAAACATATATCTACTTTTGCATTACGTTGAAATCCTTGTAGGAGGATTAACTTGCGAAACATAATAGTTGAAAGTTTGAGGCAGACACCCATCGAAAAACAAAAGCTTGAAATTGTTGAAAGAAAAGGCCTGGGCCATCCGGATTATATCTGCGATGCAATTATGGAAAAAATTTCCCAACGTTTAAGCAAAGAATACATGGAAAAGGCGGGCACAATATTACATCATAACGTGGATAAATCTCTGCTAGTTGCAGGGCAATCCGAAAATAAATTTGGCGGAGGTTCCGTAATTCAGCCTATGCTCTTCATATTCGGCGACAGGGCTACTACAGAGTTTGACGGGATAAAGATTGATGTTAAGGAAATAGCCATAAGTGTTGCAAAGGAATGGTTCAAAAAGAATATGAGATTTGTGGATCCTGAAAAACATGTGAGGTATCAGGTGGAACTGAAACCTGGATCATCAGGTCTTGTTGATATTTTCAAAAGAAAGGGAAAAATTTTAGGGGCTAATGACACCTCAGCGGCAGTGGGTTATGCACCCATGACCAAAACGGAAAAGACGGTTCTAGAAACTGAAAGATTTCTGAATTCTAAGGAATTCAAGCAAAGATTCCCAGAGTCCGGTGAAGACATAAAGGTAATGGGCTACAGGAACAATAACAGCTTGAATCTTACAGTTTCCATGGCCCTAGTAGACCGTTTCATATACAGCGAAGAGGACTACTTCGAGAAAAAGGCAAAAATTCTTGAGGAGATTAACAAGTTCGTCAATAAAAATACGGACTTTGACAATGTAAACATACAGCTAAACACGTTGGATGCACGGGGCAGGGGTTTAGGCGGCTTGTACTTAACAGTTCTGGGCACAAGCGCAGACAGTGGAGATTCTGGGCAGGTTGGCAGAGGAAATCGCGTTAATGGGTTAATATCTTTGAACAGACCCTTCTGCTCAGAGGCGGCGGCAGGCAAAAATCCAGTAAGCCATGTTGGAAAGATCTATAACGTTTTAACCTTCAAAATTGCCCAACATATCTATGAGGAAATACCTGGACTTAAGGAAGTTTACATATGGCTCCTTAGCAGGATAGGTCAGCCCATAGACCAGCCAGCAGTGGCAGCTGCCCAAGTTGTTGCAGAAGAACCTTCTTTGATTGATGAGGTTAGAAGCAAAATAGCTGCGGTAATAGAATATGAACTCGAAAATATAGATAAATTCTGCATGGAATTAGCTGAGGGAAAAATATCAGTTTGCTAGTGTTGAAAAAAGCGCGTGAAAATAATTTCAGATAATTTTAATAACCAAAAATGGCTAAAATTGTTACGTGAAGTTTAATGCCAGTTAAATTAAAAGATTTTTTAGAGAAACTTGCCAGCGAGAAAGCCCCAGGTCCAACTCCAACATTTTCTGCACTGCATTTGCTGTATTCTTTAAAGCTTATAGCCGAAGGCCCAATAGGACGTGGAAGACTTGCCACAGAATTAAAAGTTGGCCCGGGCGCGATTCGCACAATAATTAAAAGATTAAAGGATGAAAGCTTGATTATAACTTCGAAGGCGGGTTGTAAGCTTACCAGTAAGGGCGAAAAAATTTGGAAGGAATTTAAAGAAATTCTTGGCGGAGAGGGGGAAATTGAAGGGGACAAACTGATAAACGCAAATCGCAATTTTGCAATACTGGTTAGGAAACTGGGCTACAAAGTTAAGTCAGGAATAGAACAGCGTGATGCTGCAATAAAGGTTGGAGCAAAAGGTGCTGCTGTGATAATATTTAAGGGCGAACGCTTGATTATTCCATCCGTAAGCGATGACGTTTCAAAGGATTTTCCGAAACTTGCAGAACAAATTATTAAGCTCTTCAAACCAAATGAAAATGACGTCATAGTAGTCGCAGGCGCTGACGATCTACATACAGCTAGGTATGGGGCCATGGCGGCTTTTTGGACTCTTCTCGAAGATTAATGACATAGAAACCACCATGCTAGTAGGTGTATTTATCCCCTCCTGCAAGGATGCGTTCTAACGCCATATTGAAGTTTATCATCCCTTCATTGGTTTTTGATGATACTGGGATTAGTGGAAATCTTAAGCCAAGCTGGATTATTGCCCGCATCATATTCCTGCTAAGAAGCCTCTTTGTACCTTCAAGTTTTTCCTCGATGGCACTTTCAATAGACTTTGGGCTGACAGACCAGTCAACGATCTTGTTTACATCCTCTTCTGAAAGCATGTCACATTTTGAGAGAACATGAAGTTGAGGAACAAAAAACCGGGTATAAACAGCAGATGCCAAGAAAAGATTTGACACATAGTTTAAGGGATTTGAGGAGAAAACAGCGTCAAAAAGGTATACTATCGCTTTTGGACCCTTTGCGAGTTCGCTCACTATGAATGGGCCGCTTGCCCTAAAAGCAAACAATTCCATCTGACCCGGCGTGTCAACTAAAACTATGTCTGACTTTAAGTCTTCTATCTCCTTTGAAATCACATCAATTTCATCCGCCAATAAATCGGCAGCCATAATCAAGGCGCCGTTGGGTCCAAGGTTATATTCTTCCATAATTCTTTCTATGCTTATATAATCACGAGCATCCACATCAGGCGAGTATGGAAGGGCCAAGGCTCCTGGATCCAAATTCACAAGCGCAACATCTTGCTTTGACAGTCGCAACCATTCTCCGAAGGCTGCTGTAAGGGATGATTTTCCGGAGCCCGCCATTCCAATGAAGAACACTGTAAACATTTATGCTCACCAGATTTTGAGTAAAAGTAAAAATCCAAACTTAAGGGTAAAAGCTTTCCCAAAATTGGTGACGGTTGCTCAAGTCACCCGGATTTTCCATCATCAAATCAGCGTCTAGCCTGCCCCTCATCGCAACCAAGAGTTTCAGCACAAGGCAAGGAATAAGCTTTACTGGAACCAGACGTTCTGACCCTTCCACCCTTCTCCTTAACAAGTTCCGAAAGCTGAATAGCGGCCTTTCCTAGACGCGTCCTTGCGATTTCAGAGTTCTCAGCTATAGTTGACAAATGAACTTCCATATGGGGCTTTCTCTCCCCACCTCTTGGATGGGACTTTATGTAGACATATGGATTATCACGCATTGTAATCTCTATTAGAGGGGCCAGAGTTGACTCCATAATACCATCAATATTCAGGCTTGTCTCAAAGAATGTTAGTCCTTTAGATTCTTTCTTAAGTAGAGGAACAATAGAACTCTCAAAAATAGCCTCCATTTCATGGGGGACCCCGGGAAGAGCTATCAGAAGGGAACCCATTGTATTGATTAGGACCCCTGGCGCCGTTCCTACGGGGTTTGGCAAGGGTTCAGCTCCTTCGGGAAGCATAGCCATCTTAGCCCTGTAAGGAGTTATTTCAGCCTCTTCCATCTTTCCAGCCTTAAAATAAGATTCATATTTTTCTTTAACCATTTTTAAGGCTTTTTCATTCATTTTCAACTCTCGATTTAGAGCTTTTGCTATACCCTCCAAGGTCTTGTCATCAAAAGTTGGGCCTAGCCCACCAGTAGTTATTATAAAACGTGACTTCCGCTGAACAGCCTCTTTTACTGCCGACGCTATCTCCTCAACGTCGTCGCTAACCACAGTTATCCTTTTAACAATTACTCCCAGTGAGGTTGCGCGTCTAGCTATCCACTGGGCATTCGTGTTTAAAATTTTACCTATTAAAAGCTCGTTGCCTATACATATTATTTCCATATTCACACTCATGTGTGCTACCTTCTACAATAAAGGCTTAAAAAGCATGCCAGCCATTCTAAAAGATCATTTTTTCTTGCTAAGCCACCATTTTAAGTATTCTTTTCTTCTTTTTTCCTTTTCCTCTTCGTTGCCCATGGAAGGAGCTTTCAACTTTTCCCTTAACTCTATAAGTTCCTGTTGTGTTACAGATAAGCCGCAGCTTTGGCAAACATACTGTTTTATGGCTGGCATATAACGCATTTCTCCACCGCATTCTGGACAATAGGGCATTTAAACCACTGTCTGCATAGAGTTGGGCGGCCTTTAAGAAATATCTTTCGTTGAAGATTAGGTTATGAAGTTTTTTAACCCGATCTCCTTCGCCATCATTATGGCAGCGTCCATCTCATTTCTTGTCAACCTTCGCCTTAACTCGGGAATCTCATAAGCCCGCCATTCCGGCCTATACTGGAACATAATGTTCACCCTTGTTTCTTTATCCAAATTTTCAGCTATCCAATTTAATATGGGACGCGTGCAACATTCAAGGTGACCCGGCAGCACAAGCACACGGATTATGAGTTCGCCGTACTTTTTCGCAATTAAATGATTGTATGTGCATATATTCCAATAATTTGGAGCCTCTGAAATTCTTTCCGCACATTTTCCGGGTCCATACTTAAAGTCCAGAAGGTAAACGTCCACAAAGCCAGCTAGGAGCTGAGCGGTTTCAGGGCTATAATAGGTGTTGGAATTCCAAACCACTGGAATGTTAACATTCACATGCTTGAATGTCTCAAACCATTGTTCCAGCCACGGTGTAGGTTCGCCTCCGACAAGGTTCGCGTTTCTGCAGCCGCTATTACGCAGATATTCTACTTCTTTCGCCAATCTCTCAGGTGTGAAGACTTCGCCCTTCTCCATCCACTGGGATATCGTCCAGTTTTGGCAATGCTTACAACGAATAGTACAGCCCATTGTGAAAATCGTTCCGGAGGGAACCAATTCGGGCTCTTCACCAACATGCTCAAAGATGCTTGAAACCTTGATTTCTTTTCCACATCTGCAAAAACCTAGCTGACCTTTAAGCCTATTTACACCGCATTTTCGAACACAAAAGTGGCACCTTTCAAGAATCCGCCGTGAAATTTCAATTTTCAAGTCTAAATAGGATCTTTCAGCGAAGGATGCGGATGGCGGTTTTTCCTGTGCATCGAGTTCCTTTTCAAAGTTGTAGAAGGTTCTTGTGAGTTCATCATGTTTTTTCCAAAGCTCCTCCATAGACGAGTTTTCATCAAAATCGGCTGGAAGCATCTTTGCCAGGATGAACCTTGCCAACTTTTCATTCTGCATTACAGCAAAATACCTGGCTAAACTTTTCTTCGCCAGTTCATCACTTAACACCGCAACAGCATCCGGGCGGAGCATCTTCCACATAACTATCAACCGTAAAACTTAACCTTCAAAATAGGGCATAGGGATAGGAAAATCCGCTTGCATGCAGTTTACCCTTTATTGGAATCTCCCTATCGCAAACTGGGCAGCGCATATCACCCTTAAGGTTCCACCTTGTAATTTCAAAGCCATAACGTTTAATTAAAAGTTCGTTACAGCTTGGACAGTAAGTATTCTCGGCAGGATGACCTGGAACATTCCCAATGTAAACATAATTTAGGCCGACGCTCTTTACAGCTACGTAAGCCCTTTCTAACGTCTGGATAGGTGTAGATGGAATTGTTGTTAATTGGTAGTCTGGATGAAAACGTAATAGATGGAATGGTGTATCCTCGCCTAAATTATCCTTTACCCATGCCGCAAGTTTCCTAATCTGCTCGATAGAATCGCCTTCTTTCGGCACAACAAGGTTTGTTATCTCTATGTGTACATCATTCCGCTTAAATTCCTTCAAGGCTTCGAAAATTGGTTCAACCGAAGGCACTGATGAAAATTTTTTGTAAAATTCTGGGTCGCCTCCGCCCTTAAAGTCCACAGTGGCGGCGTCCAAGTAGGGCGCAATGATCTTAACGGCCTCGGGGGTCATATACCCGTTTGTTACAAACGTGTTGAAGAATCCAACTTGACGCGCAAGCCTAGCTGTCTCGTAGGCATATTCAAAGAATATTGTAGGTTCCGTATATGTGTAACTTATCCCTTGGCAGCCGTTATCCCCCGCAGCCTTAATAACTTCCTCCGGCGGGAAATCCTTACCATTAATTTCCTTTTTCTGACTTATCATCCAATTGTCACAGAATTGGCAGCGAAAATTGCATCCGATAGTTGCAATTGATAACACTGAAGATGCTGGGTTGAAATGATAAAGGGGCTTCTTTTCTATAGGGTCAACACATGCGGAAATAGCCTTTCCGTATACAAGAGAGAAAAGTGAGCCATTTTCATTTTTTCTAACCAAACAAAATCCGGTGCCACCGTCATTTATTAAACATCTTCTCCCACAAAGGTGGCATCTCACCTTTTTATCCTGCAATTTTTCGTAAAGCATTGCTTCACGCAAATTTATTCACCAAAAAAGGCCATCTAAAAACAACTATAAGTGCTTTTATCTTCCGATGAAAGCCACAAAGTTGCACCAACACCTAGCCCAGTTAGAAAGGCTTATTAAAGCTAATTTTTTGCAGCGGTTTTTAATTCAAAGACGAAAGGTGGAGTTATGGTCTTAATGTCCAGCTCTGCGCAAAGCAACCTCTCAAGAAATCCCGCCCAGATTTCAGGCTCATTTATAAAAGGGGCCTTTATTAAGATATATTTGTCCTTAAGATAAAAGTCACCAAAGCCTTGAACTCTTAAACGTTTAAACACCTCAGTCCATTTATCACGGTCAGCGGTATCTATTCCTAGCGTAGCCTCCATGGAAACCTTTGCAGCTTCGCCCATTTCTCTTCCAACTTCACGTCTGCTTGATTCTGGAATACTCTTTATCAAAACGTCGATGAGTTCTATGTTCATGAAGGCAATACGGCTTATCCCGCAATAATATTCACCTGGAAATTTCCAATCATAAACCATCATGCTGCGGTAAATGTCAAGCATCTTTGAAATTAGCGGTTTTATGCCGGGCTCTTTTCCCTCTCTAATTAGTGTATCTATAAACTCCCTTTCCTCTTTTCCTAAAATGATTGTTGTTCTTTTAGCCGAACCCTTATCTTTTTCGGGGGAACTTTTCTTTTCCGCGTCCCGGCTTTTTTGCATATATGTTATTTTTTAAGCATATCTTAAATGTGTTGCCATTTTAATCATTAACAGAATCTTTTTAATACTCTTCAAGTATTTTTCCTAGTGCCGATGAGGAACTCAACAGCTGACAGAATGATGCTCCCTGGGGTATCTGAGGCACCCTTTTAGGGAATAATTTTCCTCCTAATTAAGAAAAACATTATGGACAAGCCCAGCAAGAATAGGGTGAAACCAATAACCATTGAAATGCCATAATTTATATTCAGTGCATTAATGAGTATAAGAACTAAGTATGTAGGGCCAGCAAACATCAAAAGTACGGCAAGAATTATGAGAAAAACTTTCCAGAAAGTCGAATTTAACTCTGTGATAAAGATCTTTTCTTGAGAATTTTTCTTTACGGTGATGCCCATGCTTTCACTTCCTAACGGCAACCCCTTTAAGATTGAAATGGTTTTCCTTATAACCCTTCCTTAACTTCATTTCCAAAGGCTTTCATGAGAAACTTAAAAACGGAAAAAGCTGCACCACGGTCGGGTTGTAGGCCTAATGTTGATCCAAGTATGCATACACCATCCAAGCCATGCTCCTTCGCTAAACCTAACATAAGCCCAGCGGCCCCGACGATTCTACCCTTACTATATATTATGGCTCCTTTCTCCATGAACTCAATTGCGAGCCTCCTGGAGGTGGCAGCAACATAAACTTTTGACTCACCATCTGATGTGGGTACACCGCCCAAAGTTATAATAAAACTGCAATGATTCTTTATCAAAAAGTCTAATATTTCGCCACATAAGTGATAGTGGGCTAGAACATCTTCAAATGATGGCTGGGTGTCCCCAGTCATTATAATAAAGTCATTTTTCACCATGGGAGCAGCATAGAACTCATATTTTGGCAACCGACAAATCCCATCAGAATTGATGTGAACAAGATCCGGGAAATAGGGCGCATACAACTCAGCAAAAGGTTTAGCTCCGCAGAATTTAATAAGAAGATGAGCAGCAATCTTTCCTACATTTCCAACATCTGGAAGACCCTGAACAAATATTGGATTACTGAGTGTGGGATTAAAGATTTGGCGAGTATAGGGCTTGTCCATTAATGGAACCAACTTCGATAAAGAACCTTAACATAATAAACCTTTCTAGGTTCCTAAAAAGATTTAAGAAAGTTTCGTTTCAGCATACATATAGCGGGGTGGGGTAGCCAGGATTAACCCGCTGGGCTCATAAGAGCAGCGTGGCTCTAAGAAACCCAGAGATCGGTCGTTCAAAAAGGGGTTGAGACTTTAGCCCCTTGAAAGTCGACCCCCCGCTACCAAAATATTTTAGTTCCATTACATCATTCACATATGCTGGCTTTGATAATAGTTACTGCACCTTTAATTAGGATATAAATCATCACAAAATCAAAAGAAAATTTATTTTAACACCTTTAGCATGACCGTCTGTTCATATTTACTTGTTTCAATTGATGCCATACCGCTTTTGTATAAAGGTCAGAGATTAAAGATGGCTGGAGAGCAAAGTAATGGGTGTTTAGGCTTTGCCCTTCTCTTCTTTTCCGTAATATACTGTCCATTTAAGCTTGCGTGAATCTCTTTTTAGTTTGAGCGCATTTTTTCTGCACTTGCTTGAGCAAAACCATAATATTGAACCATCATTTTTAACATACATCATGCCAGTGCCTGCTGGAAAATCGTTGCCGCAAAATGAACATTTTATGAATCTGGGCAAGAATCGTTCCCTCCTCGAATGACATGCTATCTTGTGATCTTCTTAGCTTCTCTCTCGGTTTCTCTAAGCATTAGAACGTCCTGTAAGCGAACAGGGCCCTTAACATTTCGTGTGATTATGCGGCCCTTATCTCTGCCTTCCAGAATTCGGACACGAACCTGAGTTATCTCTCCAGTAACTCCAGTACGACCAATAATCTGGATTACCTCGGCAGGGGTTAGCTCTTCCTCAGATTTAGATTCTTCTTTTTCCTTACTCATCATGCGGCGCCTTTCTTGAATTGTTCGGTTCTCCTTATTATTTCCTTAACTAAATTCGCAGCTTCACCTTCATTAATGATGCAGGCTGAGGATGCAGGCACATCAATTCCCACAGCTTTTCCTAAATTATCTTTGCTTGGAACGTAAACATAAGGTATTTTCTTTTCGTCGCACAGCAATGGTAGGTGCGCCACAACTTCCGGCGGGTCAACATCCTCCGCTATAACCACAAGTTTTGCTTGCCCACGCTCAACGGCCTTTGTTGTTTCATTAGCGCCCTTTTTCACTTTGCCTGTTTTTGCGGCTATTTGGAGGGCTTCATAGGCCGCATCTACAACCTCTTTCGGAACCTCAAATTTCACATAGAACGGTTTTGACATCAGCCTCACCCTTTTAAACGCACATCTTTATCAACAACACCTATTTATGAATGTTTCGACGAAAAATCAAAAGTTGTTCGCTACAAAAAGCAACGTAGAAAGATTTAAATAAAATTCTTCGTTGATGATCATGTTTCCGCGGGGCTATTTAAATTTGATTAGACTAGGTCGAGTGCTTCATATTAGTGCGAATCGGAACATTATAGTTAAGATTGAAAAAATCCCGAAAATTGGGGATGTTGTCTTCGACGAAAATTTAAAACCAGTTGGGAACGTTTTTGATATCTTTGGTCCCGTATCTGCACCTTATGCCTCAATTAAACCAAAGGTAAGATTACCTGAAACTCTCGTTAATAAAGTATTGTATATTTCTACTGGTAAAAAGGCAGGTAGGGTTTAAATTGGATGACGTAGAGGTTGTAGATTCAAGCTCTACGGTGCATGCCAAACAATCTAAAATACAGTTCTGCCCAGAATGCGGCAGTACAAGACTGATGCGCGATTACGAAAACGCTGAGATAGTTTGCATGGACTGCGGCGTTGTTATAGCTGCAAAGATAGCTGACAGAGGGCCTGAATGGAGGGCCTTCGATGACGAACAGAGAGCGAAAAGAACGAGGGTTGGAGCGCCAATAACATACACAATTCATGATAAAGGGCTATCAACGATGATTGACTGGCATGATAAGGATATATATGGAAAAGGATTGTCTCCAGGACAGAAGGCCCAGATTTATCGTTTAAGAAAGTGGCAACGCCGCATAAGAGTTTCGGATGCGACGGAGCGAAATCTTGCCTTCGCGTTGTCAGAAATAACAAAAATTGCCAGTAACTTAAACCTGCCCAAGAATATTGTTGAAACCGCTTCATTAATTTATAGGAGGGCCGTTAAGGAGCGCCTTATACGTGGAAGATCCATCCAAGGGGTGACTTCCGCGGCAATATACCTAGCTTGTAGGCAATGTGGACTTCCAAGAACCTTGGAGGAGATAGCCCAAGCGTCAAGTGTGGATAAAAAGGAAATTGGCCGCAGCTATCGCTTCTTAATAAAGGAACTTAACTACTTTATTCCGCCGCTGAAGCCAAGCCAATACGTAACCAAATTCTCAAACCAGCTAACTTTACAGGGTAAAGTGGAGGAAATAGCACACAAAATTTTAGCTGCAGCAAAAGATTTGAAGCTTACATCGGGCAGAGGGCCAACGGGAATAGCGGCAGCGGCGAGCTATATAGCTTCTGTTCTTACTGGTGAAAGAAAAACGCAGAGGGAGATAGCTGAAATAGCGCAAGTAACCGAGGTGACTATTCGAAACCGTTACAAGGAACTTGTTGAGAAACTAATGTTCAGCATGACCCTTTGATGCTAGGGAGATCAGATCGTATAACAGCTTAAATTCAGGGAACGGGAAACGGAGTCCAAAGAGATAACAAATATTAAGAACGTCACAGAGAAAGTTAAGGTCATAAAGGGTGGGCTTATGCAAACCCTAAAGGAATTACGTGAAAGGATAAAATTATTAGAAACGGAACGCGCTAATTTGCTTCTAGAAATTGAGAAACTGAAGAAGGCGGCATTAGAGAGAATTAACTCGCTTGAAGCAGAAATAAGCATGTTGCGAGAAGAAGCAAAATCTTTCCAGGAGTTTCTGGGATGCGCTGGCGAGAAGGCTAACAACCAAAGTGAAAAGGCGGCAGACAAGCTTCAAAGTTGACCTTAAGGGCTCACTTAAGTGCGTTAAATATGCCCTATAAGTTTACATTTGACCTTTCTAAGATTCCCCGTTTCTTTTTCACGGAATTAACTAGGATGGGCTATGAGAAGAGGATGCATAGAAAGGTAAGCGCTGCTATTCAAGATTTTATTAGGAAGTGTAAAATTCAGGAAGCAACAGGATTAAATTTAGCTGATGCCATCCAGCTTTTGGAGGACTTAGTGGATCTGGAAGCAAGAAACCTTTTGGAGAGGGAGAAATTTAAGAAAACGGGCAGAAGGGCCCTTCTCTTACCACATTGTGCAAGGAAATATATGGACAACAGATGCAAAGCAAAATTCGAGCCTGATATTCCATCGTATATTTGCGCCCACTGCTCTGAAGATTGTCTAATTAACAAAGCAGTATCCTTAGCTGAAGGGGAGGGATACGATGTATACATTCTCCCGGGAAGTTCTTGCGTACCTAAAATTTTGAAATTTAGAAATTACGAGGGTGTTATTGGAGTTGCCTGTGGTGAAGAGTTAAAATTAGCTGGAAAAGTATTGGAAAGCATGAGGATAGCAGGTCAAGCTGTTCCATTGCTAAGAAATGGTTGTTCAAACACCTTTTTTAATATGCAGACATTACAAAGGATTTTAAAGAAAAATAGGGAACTGAAGAGAGGCGGGGTCGATTAGGACATCACTCTGTCTTCTTTTTAGCTGTTTTCTTGGCCTTTTTCTTGGCCTCTTTCTTTGCCTCCTTCTTTGCTGCCTTCTTACAAGCCAAAAAGTTGCACCTCAAAACATTCAATAATTTAAATGGGCATTTACAGTTTATAATTTTTTGCATGCTTAAAAAGGGAGCTTTAGTTAATTATAAACATGATTAGAGTCGTGAAAACGGCTAAATTTGG
>Ga0071330_1039085_pt1 | contig 77378 bp, 80 predicted proteins | sample GBScel77sediment_FD_63802 | JGI IMG/M metagenome (GOLD analysis project Ga0071330, IMG submission 63802) | Hot spring sediment microbial communities from Great Boiling Spring, Nevada - Cellulolytic enrichment Sediment 77C v2 (version 2) | ecosystem: Environmental > Aquatic > Thermal springs >...
TTTGATTTCACGATCCCAGGGTACCTCAGCCCTGCGAAAGACCTCAAGGATGAGATGGGCAGCCTCTACCCTCTCTGTTCCTCCTTCTCCAAAGTGGTACCTATGTTTATACCCATGCACCCTAGAAGAATCCAGGAAACTTGACAAATGGTGAAAACTATAATAGAAAACTTTTACAAGGGATTGAGATGATGTGTAGTGGAAGTAGATATTACTTTTACTTTTATTATTGGGCCGGGGGCTCCGCCCACGGCTGAGGTGTCATAGGGGAAAGAAGGGCCGTGGGCGGAGAAGAAGCCCACGGCCCTTCTTATTTTAGGAGGGCCGTAGGGCAATAAGCCTTACGGCCCTTTTTAATTTTGGGAGGAGGTGGGTTATGAAGTCCTTAAGATGGAAGAGGATCTTCAAAGGTGATCCATCGAAGACAGTGATCGTTCCGATGGATCACGGAGTCACTTCCGGACCAATAGAAGGCCTTACGGATATGGGGAAGGCCATACGAGGAGTTCAAGACAAAGCAGATGCTATTGTTGTTCATAAAGGAGTGGTGAAGAGTTTGGGAGATGTTTTAAATGGCAATTCAGCCTTAATAGTACATCTTTCAGGAAGTCATTCCTTTTCTCCCTTGCCCAATTCCAAAGTCCTTGTGGGAAGCGTTGAGGAAGCCTTAAGGCTTGGGGCTGATGGAGTTTCTATACACATTAATTTGGGGGATGAAATGGATAGGGAGATGTTAAGGGATTTTGGGCTTGTGGCGAAAGAGGCGGATCGTTGGAACCTACCGCTTCTTGCCATGATCTATCCACGAGGGAAAACCGTGCGGGATCCCTTCGATCCTGAGCTTATAGCTCACGGAGCAAGGCTTGGGGCTGAGTTAGGAGCGGATGTGGTGAAAGTTCCCTACACCGGAAGTCCCGAGAGCTTTGAGAAGGTCGTTCGAGGCTGTTTTGTTCCAGTGGTGATAGCAGGAGGACCTAAAACGGAAAGCCTTGAGGAGTTTTTGCAAATGGTCAAAGGGGCGATGGAAGCAGGGGCAAGTGGAGTTTCGATTGGGAGAAATGTTTTCCAACATCCAGATCCTCCTCGGGTACTGGAAGCTCTAAGGGCAATAGTACACCGAGGGGCAAGTTTGCAAGAGGCTTTAGATATTTTAGGAGGTTAAAAATGGGAAGGAGGGTATGGGTCAAGGTCGATCCTTGGGATAAAAGCCTGGTTATAAGTGCTCTTGAGGGAGGAGCCGATGCCTTAATGGTTCCTCCTGGATACGAGCAAGAGGTAAAAAAATTGGGGGTAATACCCGTTATTGCCCCCCAAGGTGACATTAAGCCAGGGGAGGATTTCCTGGAAATAGAGATAAAAGGACGTGAAGATGAGGAGGAGATCGTCAAGCGTTCAAGGACCCATCTTGTGATCGTGAAAACCACGGATTGGACGGTTATACCCTTCGAAAACCTGGTTGCAAGGACTCACAACATAATGGCTGAGGTTCATTCCTTGGAGGAGGCACAACTTATCGGAGGCATTTTGGAAAAGGGAGTAAATAACCTTTTGATACACGTACGTGATGCAAAAGAACTCAGAGCGATCCTTAATTTCCTCAAGGCCGAGGAAGAACTTCTCACGCTCCAAGAAGCGGAGATCGAAGAGATAAGGCCTTTGGGTCTTGGTGATAGGGTCTGTGTTGATACCTGTTCCAATTTAAAGGAAGGAGAGGGTATGCTTGTTGGTAACACTTCCATGGCCCTTTTCCTCGTACATGCTGAGGTTGCAGAAAACCCCTATGTTGAACCACGTCCCTTTAGGGTCAATGCGGGATGCGTTCATGCTTATATTAAAACCCCTGAAGGCAAAACGCGTTATTTAAGCGAACTTAAAGCGGGCGACGAGGTCCTTATCGCCGATCATAAGGGAAAGACCAAAAGGGCAATTGTTGGGAGGGTTAAAATAGAAAAAAGGCCTTTGGTTTTGGTAAAGGCAAAGTATGATGGTCAAGTCTTTTCCACAATTCTTCAAAATGCAGAAACGATCCGTCTGACAACTCCTGAGGGCAAGGGTAGATCCATTGTGGAACTAAGAAGGGGTGATAAGGTTCTTTTATACCTGGAAGAAGGGGCAAGACATTTTGGGCACAAAATCTCGGAGAGCATTATAGAACGATGAAACCTTTTACGATAGAACTTCCGGGTTCAAAAAGTCATACCCATAGAGCCTTAATCTGTGCTGCCTTAGCTGAAGGCGAAAGCCTCTTAGAAAACGCCCTTATCTCCGAGGATACCCTCTTCACCCTTTCAGCTTTATGGAAGCTTGGGGTGAAGGTATGGGAGGAAGAGGGCTTTATTCGGGTTAAAGGAACTGGGGGAAAATTTCTTGAGACAAATGGAAGGCTTTTTTTGGGGAACTCGGGTACCTCTATAAGACTTCTCACTGCCTTTTGTGCTCTTGTGCCTGGAGAGCATGTATTAACCGGCTTCCCCAGGCTTCAAGAACGGCCCATAGGGCCTTTAGTGGAGGCCCTAAGACAATGGGGAGTTGAGGTTTCTTCATATAGGGGATTTCCTCCAGTAAGCCTTAAAGGGGGAAAGGTCCAAGGAGGTTTGACCCAAGTTGATGGAAGCCTTTCAAGCCAATTTGTTTCGGCCCTTCTTTTGATCGGACCTTATGCCGAAAAAGGAGGAATTGTAAAGGTCAGAGGGGACCTGGTATCAGAGCCTTATATAGAGGTTACTTGTGAGGTTATGGAGGTATTTTCTTTGAAGCCACAAAGAAAGGACGATAACTTTTACCTCCCAAAAGGCCTTTATCAGGGAAGGCATTACAATATACCTCCTGATCCTTCTTCAGCTACCTATTTTCTCTTGGCCGGGGCTATAACGGGAAAGCCCGTTAAGGTTAAAGGTCTTAATCCCCAGGGAAAACATCCTGACAGTAAGTTCGTATATCTCCTTAAGGAAATGGGCGCTCAGGTGGAGCTTGAAAAGGACGGGGTAATTGTATGGGGCGGGAATTTAAGGGGAATAGAAGTTGACATGAGAAATATGCCAGATGCGGTTCCTTCTTTAGCAATAGGCGCTGCTTTTGCCCAAGGAGAAACCCTAATAAAAAATGTAGGGCATTTGGCCTTTAAAGAGTCAAACCGTTTAAAGGTGATAAGCGAAAACCTCCGCTTAATGGGAATAGAAGCCAAAATCGAAGGGGACAATTTAATGATAAAAGGAGGAAAACCAAAAGGGGCTCTCATTGATCCCCAAAACGATCATAGGATAGCCATGGTCTTTGCGATCGCTTCACTTAAGGTGAAGGATTTGGAAATAAAGGATAAGGGATGCGTTAAAAAGTCATTTCCAACTTTTTGGGATCTTTTCAAAAAGCTCAGGGAGGCCCTTGGATGAAGATAGGCATAATTGGAGGCAAAGGACGAATGGGAAGTTGGTTCACCAAGTTTTTTGAAAAGCAAGGCCTTAAGGTCTTGATCGGAGATAAGGAAGGGCCTCCTCCGGAGGAATTGGCTCAAAAGGTGGATGTTTTGATCCTTTCGGTTCCCATTTCAGAGTTGGAAGGTTTAACGAAAAGAGTCGGACCTTTTTTAAAAGAAGAAAACCTTATTATGGATTTTGCTGCTATAAAAAGCTTACCCATTAAATGGATGCTTGAATCAACCGAAGCCGAGGTCATTGGGGCTCATCCCCTTTTTGGCCCAAAGGCTGAACTTTATGAAAAACTCTCCATATGTTTATGCCCGGGAAGAGTTAAAAAGTGGCTTTTTACCCTACAGGAGATTTTTGAAAGAGGCGGATTAAGGGTAATTATCACTTCCCCAGAAGAACACGACCGCAATATGGCTTTAATCCAAGCCCTTCACCACCTTTCTAATTTAAGCTTGGCTTTGCTCCTAAAAAAATGGGGAACTTCTCAAGAATTTTTCACCCCCGGTTTTAAAAAAAGGCTTTCTACCTTACTTCCTATTCTGGAAGAGGAGCCTGATCTTTACTGGAGCATGATAAGCGAAAACCCCTTTTTTGAAGAAGCAAAAGGGGCTTTCCTTTTACAATTCAAAGATCTCCTTGAAGAAAAAGCCTTTAAAGAGGGCTTTTTAAGTTTAAAGAGGGAACTCTTGTCTTTTGAGACTCGAAAAAAAATCGCTTATCTTGGTCCAGAAGGGACCTTTAGTCATCTTGCGGCTTTAAAGATAAGTGGTGTTGAGTTTGAGCTTCGAGGCTTTTCTTCCATCGAAGAAGTTTTCCGTGCCACTGAAAAGGGAGAAACGGATTATGGTCTTGTTCCTGTAGAAAACTCAATTGAAGGCATGGTTAACGAAACCCACGATTTACTGCTTGAGACCCCTTTAAAAATTCAGGGGGAGTTTGAACTGGAGGTCTCCTATGCAGTAGCAAGCCTTACGGATTCTCTTTCCGAAATAAAAAGGGTCTTTTCTCATCCTCAGGCCTTAGGACAATGCAAAAAGTGGCTTAAGGAACATTTATCTTGGGCTGAGTTAGTTCCTTGTTCCAGTACCGCTCAGGCAGCCTTAATGGCCTTAAAGGACCCTCAGGCCTGTGCTCTTGTGGCCAGAGAAACTGCTGAGCTCTATAACTTAAAGGTATTAAAGGAAGAGGTCGAAGATACAGCTTTAAATAACACGAGGTTTTTCATATTGGGAAAGGAGCCGTTTCTTCCTTTTCTTCAACCAAAAAAGGCCACGATAAGTTTTCTCCTTCCTCATGTTCCTGGTGCCCTTCATAGGGCTCTTTCTCCTTTTGCCGAAAGGGGTTTAAACCTTTGTAGGATCGTATCTCGCCCCCTTAAGGGATCAAGTTGGGAATACAGTTTTTTCGCGGATGTTGAGCTTGAAAGTGGGTTTGAAGAGGCTTTGGAAGAACTAAGGGAGAAAGCAGTTTTGGTTAAGCTTTTGGGGAAATACCCGGTTTTGAGGTAAGGAAAATGGAAGAACTTTGGAGGTTACGTAAAAAGATCGAGGAGCTCGATCTTGAAATAGCGAAGCTTTTGGATGAAAGGATGAGTTTGGTGGAGAAACTCGCTCGCTTAAAAAAGGAAAACGGTTTTCCCCTACGGGATTATCAAAGAGAAGAAGAGCTTCTCAAAAAGGTTTTATCCTTTCCATTGAGTCATCTCACTCAAAGTGAGGTTTTGACTTTTTGGAAGTTTCTTTTTTCCCTTTCTCTTTTGAAGCAGAAAAAGTATTTAGGGCTTGAAGAAATAAAAATATGTGCCACCATCTTTGAAAAAGATCCCGAAGAGGCAAAAAAACTCATTGAGGAAATAAAAGAAAAGGTCCATTTTGTGGAACTTAGACTTGATGCCTTAAAAGAACTCCCCCAAAACCTCCCCGAAGGAGTTCAATATATTTTCACTTGTAGAAGAAAAGAAGAAGGAGGCCTTTTTGAAGGCGAAGAAGAAAAAAGAATTTCCCTTCTGAAAGAAGCACTTAAACGCTTTAACGGAAAATACGTCGACATAGAATGGAAAACACCGGAAATTTTAAAACAGCGTTTACTTAACCAAAAAGGGCTTAAAGTTATCCTTTCCTATCATGACTTTTCTGGGACTCCTTCTTTGGAGTTTTTACTTGAACTGTTTGAGGAGATGAGGAAAGACAGGGCTGCAATTTACAAAATTGTCACTATGGCTAGTTCCCTTGAGGATTCTTTTCGAGTTCTTCTCTTTTTGCGTGAAGTTACAAAAAGAGGTTTTAAAGTTGTAGCTCATGCTATGGGTCAAAAGGGGAGGTTATCGAGGCTTTTAAGTCCTTTTATGGGAGGGGCTTTTGTTTATGTTTCTTCGAGACCTGGTAAAGAGGCGGCTTCGGGTCAGATGAGTCTTGAGGAATTTAAGCAAGGCCTTATTTTGCTGAGGAGGTATTTTGAATGACAAGAAGGTATGGGATAATAGGGTATCCCCTTTCTTTTACGCTTTCCCCGAAGATGCATAATCGCGCCTTTTTTCATTTGGGTATTGATGCCATTTATGAGGCTTTTCCCGTTAAGGATATGAGGGAGGCTGTAAGGCTTATAAAGGAGACTCCCCTTTTAGGGGTTTCGGTGACGATGCCCTATAAGGAATCGATTATGGAGTTTTTGGACGGAATTGACCAAGTGGCTCAAAAAATAGGGGCGGTGAATACGATCTTAAACCAGGAGGGGAAGCTTTATGGGTTTAACACCGATTGGATGGGGGTGGTTAGGGCTTTAAAGGAAGTTACCTCTTTAGAAGGAAAAAGGGTTCTTGTTCTTGGAGCAGGAGGAGGAGCAAAGGCAGCTTGTTATGCTTTAAAAGAAGAGGGGGCCATAATAGGGATAAGTTCTAGAACTTTTGAGAAAGCCAAAAAGCTTGCCTTTTCCTTTGATGGGGAAGCCGTTGAATGGGAAAAAAGGCACACATGGAATTGTGAAGTGATAATTAATGCCACTCCTCTTTTAGAGGAGATGCCTTTTCCAAAGGAGGCAATAAAGGAAGGGATGATTTTAATGGATATGGTTTATAATCCCCCTATTACGCCATTTCTTGAAGAAGGAAGGAAAAGAGGGGCCAAAGCGGTAAGTGGTTTGAGAATGCTTTTATTTCAAGGTGTGAAACAATTTGAGATTTGGTTCAATATAAAGGCTCCCGAGGAGGTAATGTGGGAAGCCCTAAAGGAAGAAATATCGTCCTTATAGGGCCAAGGGCTTCAGGAAAGACCACCCTTGGGAGACTTCTTGCTCAAAGGTTAGGTTTTGAATTTATTGACACCGATGAAGAAGTGGAAAAAAGGACTGGTTTAAAGATTGCTCAAATAGTTCAAGTGTATGGATGGGAAAGGTTTCGGGAAGAAGAAAAGGAAGTTATAAAGGAGGTAATGGGAAAGGAGTCTCAAGTTATAGCTACGGGGGGAGGGGTTGTACTTGATGAGGAGAATGTGAAGCTTCTTAAGGAGAACGGAATAGTGTTTTTCCTTTGGCTTGAACCTGAGAAGATCGTCGAGCGCTTAAAAACGGCCCCTCAGCTTGAGAAGAGGCCACCATTGAAGAAGGATCTTTTAAGCGAAGTAAAAGAAGTTGTTGAAGAGCGTAAACCGCTTTATTTTTCCTGCGCACATTTTGTGCTTGATGCTTCCAAAGAAGTGGTGGAACTTGTGGAAGAAATTTTAAAGGTAGTGGGGAGTTAAAAATGAACAGTTTTGGTAAGCTTTTTCGTATCACCAGTTGGGGAGAATCTCATGGTCCTGCTGTGGGGGTTGTGATAGATGGGTGTCCCCCAGGAATCCCCTTGAGCGAGAGTGATATAGAAAAGGAATTGGAAAGAAGAAGGCCAGGTCGGCCAGGGACCTCTCGGAGGAATGAGCCAGATAAAGTTCAAATACTTTCTGGAGTATATAAGGGTTTAACCACAGGAACTCCTATATCCCTTATCGTTTGGAATAAGGATGTGGATTCAACACCTTATGAGGAGCTCGAAGACCTTTTTAGACCAGGACATGCTGATTGGTCTTATTTTCATAAATATGGAATAAGAGACCCTCGGGGAGGTGGAAGAAGTTCCGCCCGAGAAACCGTTGGAAGGGTTGCCGCTGGAGCAGTGGCCAAAAAGGTTTTGGATCAAGAAGGGATAGGGGTTTTTGCCTTTACGCTTGAACTCGGAGGGATAAGAAGCGAAGAAATCGACTTAGAGTTTGCCAAAACCAACTGGCTTTACTGCCCTGATCCAAAGGCTCTTTCCGAGATGGAGAAAAGGCTTAGGGAAGTTGAAGAAGAAGGGGATTCGGTGGGAGGGATTGTAGAAATAAGGGTTTTGGGATGTCCACCGGGTCTTGGTGAGCCGGTGTTTGATAAGCTGGATGCAGATTTGGCCAAGGCCTTAATGAGCATTGGGGCAATTAAAGGCGTGGAAGTTGGGAGTGGCTTTTCTTCGGCCAGGATGTTAGGCTCAGAGCACAATGATCCTCTTACGCCTCAGGGGTTTTTGAGCAACAATGCTGGAGGTATTTTAGGAGGGATTTCAACGGGTCAAGAGATCATATTAAGGGTTGCGGTGAAACCAATCCCCTCCATTTCCAAACCCCAAATCACCGTTGATGTAAAGGGAAATCCTCGTCAAATCTTCATTAAAGGGCGCCACGATCCCTGTGCCATTCCTCGAATCATCCCAGTGTGTGAAGCCATGGTGAGATTGGTGCTTGTGGACCACCTCTTAAGACAAAGAGCATTGAGGGGAACAAGTTCTTTCAAGTAGCCCTTTTGAGTTCCGCAAACAACTCCAGCATTTGAGAAGGCCCTTCTTCCGTGAGGGTTTTGAGAAGTGACGATCCGACGATTATCCCATCGGCTTCCTCAAGTAAGGCCTCAACTTCCCATCCTTCTCTTATTCCGAACCCCACGTAAACGGGAAGGGGGGTGATGCGTTTTATTTCTCTTATTCTTTCTCTCACCTTTTCAAGGTCCTTTATCTTCGATCCGGTAACTCCTTTAAGGGAAAGGTAATAAATGAACCCCGTGGTCGATGAGGCGATCTTTTTGATTCTCTCTTCAGGCGTATTGGGGGCCACAAGGAAAACCGTGTCAATGAGGTATTCCTTTGAGGCCTTAAGCCATTCCTCTGCTTCTTCGGGTGGAAGGTCAGGTATGATGACCCCCGAAATGCCCGTTTCTTTTGCCATCCGAGCAAAATGCCTTTCTCCCATTCTAAAAACGGGGTTAAAGTAAGTCATTATGATCAAAGGGACCTCCCATTCGGGTTCCTTTTCCTTTATAGCCCTAAGGATTGAAAGAGGGGTCACTCCCCTTTTTAAAGCCACCGTATGGGCCGTTTGAATCACAGGACCATCAACCATAGGATCCGAAAATGGTATTCCTATTTCGATGGCCGTTGCTCCTCTTTTTTGAAGTTCAAGGGCGAGCTCCAAAGAGGTTTCGAGATCGGGAAAGCCCGCCACAATGTAAGGTATTATGGCCTTTTCTCCACGGGTTTTAAGTTGAGAAAGCCTTTTTCTAAGGTCTCCCATTTTCTTTTATTCCAAGGAAATTTCTTACAAGCTCCACATCCTTATCTCCCCTTCCAGAAAGGCAAACGATTACAAGATCGTCACTGTTAAAGTGATTTTTGTTTTTCAAAAGCCATCCTATCGCATGAGCACTTTCAAGGGCTGGTATGATGCCTTCAAGGCGTGAAAGACTTAAAAAGCCCTTTATAGCGTCTTCCTTTTTTAAGGGATAGTATTCTGCCCTTCCTTCTTCTTTATACCGAGCATGATCAGGACCGACTCCGGGGTAATCCAAGCCTGCGGCGATGGCGTTTGTTTCGAGGATTTGTCCCCATTCGTCTTGGATGAAATAGGACAAAAACCCGTGAAGAACCCCTTTTTCACCGCTTAAAGAAAGGGTTGCTGCTCCTTCGGCTTCAACGCCGATAAACCTAACTTGGTCATTCTCGAAGGGATAAAAAAGGCCCAAAGCATTTGATCCCCCTCCCACACAGGCTACAAGGTGAGTAGGAAGTCTTCCCTCAAGATTAAGGATCTGCTCTTTGGCTTCTTTTCCTATTACCGACTGAAATTCCCTTACAATTTCCGGAAAAGGATGGGGCCCAACGACGGATCCGATCACATAATGGGTATCATCCACATTTGCAGCCCAATCTCTTAAGGCTTCATTTATGGCATCTTTAAGGGTCTTACTGCCTGAAGTAACGGGCACCACCTTTGCCCCAAGAAGCTCCATGCGAAACACATTAAGGCCTTGTCTCTTTATGTCTTCCTCTCCCATGTAAATGGTACACTCAAGCCCTAAAAGAGCCGAGGCCGAAGCAGTAGCCACCCCGTGTTGCCCCGCTCCTGTTTCGGCAATGACCCTTCTTTTCCCCATCTTCTTCGCCAAAAAACATTGGCCAAGCGTGTTGTTTATTTTATGAGCACCAGTATGACATAGGTCTTCCCTTTTTAAATAAACTTTAAACCCCAACATCCGACTAAGATTCCGGGCAAAATAAAGAGGGGTAGGCCTTCCCGCATAATCCCGTAAAAGGGTATTTAACTCATTTTTGAATTCCTCATCCTCTTTAAACCTTTTCCAAGCCTCCTCCAGTTCCACTAAAGGCCAAAATAAAGTTTCCGGAACATATCTTCCTCCGTATCTCATACTTGTAAAACCCTCCTTATGAAAGCTTCAACAAGCTCCGGATCCTTCATCCCCGGGCTTTTTTCAACCCCTGAAGACACATCAACTCCCCAGGGTTTTGCGGTTTCTATGGCTTCTCTGACGTTTTCGGGAGTAAGCCCTCCAGCTAAAATAAAGGGTATCTCTTTTAACCCCTTTAATATCTCCCAGCGAAATCTTTGCCCTGAGCCTCCTGGAAGTCCTTTCACCTTGGTGTCAAAAAGAAGGGCCGAAACCACTCCGCGGTACTCCTCCCATCCCTCAAGATCCTTTTCTTCCTTAACTCTCAAAGCCTTAATTACCCTCAGGCCCTCTTTCCTTAGGTTTTCACAAACTTGAGGGGGCTCTGATCCATGAAGTTGAACTGTGGAAAGGCCAAGGTATCTTGATATCTCCAAGATCTTTTTGGAATCCTCATCTACAAAAACACCTACCCATGAGACCAAGGGAGGAACGCATCTCATGATCTCCTTTGCTTTTTCCACTTGAAGGAAGCGAGGGCTTTTTTCATAAAATACAAGCCCCAAGGCATGGGCTCCCAATTTGGCGCAAAAAAGGGCATCTTCCTTGCGGGTTATGCCGCATATTTTAATCCTGACCATAAGTTCGTAGCTCCTTTAACTTTTCCAAAGGATCTTGGGCCAAAATAAGGGCTTCTCCTATAAGGAAATTTTCGATTCCAATTTTCATAAGCTTTTTAATGTCCTTCTGTTCTTTTATTCCGCTTTCAGCAACCACAATTCGGTCCTTTGGTATTTTCGCAAAAAGACGCTCGATAATTTCAAGGTCAACCGTTAACGTTTCAAGATCTCTCGAATTGATTCCTATTATATAAGCTTCAGTTTCAAGAGCCAGTTCCAATTCTTCTTCCCGGTGAACCTCAACCAGAGCCTCGAGGCCCAAAGATTTGGCTTCTTTTAATAGCTCTTTAAGCCTATTTTTTGAAAGGAGGCCTCCTATCAATAGCACCGCATCAGCTCCGTAAGAAACCGCCTCCTCAAGTTGAAGCGGATCAATTAAGAAATCCTTTCTTAAAATCGGAAGACTCACCTTTTGACTTATGAGTTTCAGGTCCTCTATGGAACCTTGGAAGTTTTTATCAGTAAGAACCGATATGGCAATAGCTCCTCCAACTTCATAAAAATGAGCCTGTTTCAAAATATCAAGATCAGGCCTTAAAAGTCCTCGGCTTGGAGATGCACGTTTTATCTCAGCGATGATCCTCGGGGGTGAACCCTTTTTAAGGGCTTGGGAAAGGCTGAAAAAGGGCCTTTCTCTGGGAGGAAAGCCTTTGCCCTTTAAGGCTCTTATCTCTTTGAGCTTTTCCTCATACGCCTTTTTCAAAAACCCCTTCATTCTGAAGTTCCTTTACTTTTTCTAAAATTCTAATCCCCTCTCCCTTTTTTTGAACTTCTTTTGCAATCTGTATTCCCTCCTTCAAATCCTTCACCTTCTTCGAGAGCAAAAGCCCCAAAGAAGACTCCATCAAAATTGCTTCAAGTCCTTCGTCTTCTTCTCCTTCCAGAATCCTTTTTGCCCTTTCGATGCCTTCTTTCGGGTCCCTTATCCTTATGGACGAAAGGGGTTTACCTTTAAGGCCGAAGTCCTTGGGGGTGAGGATTTTCTCCCTTAGGGTCTCGGAAGAGACTTCGATTAGAAGCGTCTCCCCTTGAGGGCTTACTTCATCGAGGCCTTCTAAGCCGTGGATCACAAATCCCTCCCGACCAAGAAGCCTTAATGCGTGAGCCATAATCCTTGCCCCTTCAAGGGTGGGGGCTCCTATCAAGAGTTTTTCAGGAAGAGCGGGGTTTATGAGAGGACCCAGGAAGTTGAAAATGGTCCTTATCCCGAGCTCTCGCCTTACTTTTGCCACGTTTGCCAATATAGGGTGATAAAGAGGGGCAAAGAGAAAGCCGAAACCGATTTCTTCAATACATCTTTTGGTAAGATGAGGAGGACTGTCGATCTTCAAGCCCAAACGTTCCAAAAGGTCAGCACTTCCCAAAAGGCCTGACGCAGTCCTATTCCCGTGTTTTGCCACTTTAAGACCAGCTGCAGCGCAAATGAGGGCCGAAAGGGTCGAGATGTTGAGCGTTTTGACGTTATCACCACCTGTCCCCACCACGTCAATAAGGGGGCGCGTTTTAGGATCGATGAGGTTTGCCTTTTTTAACATCACCTCCGCAAGGGCCCACAGCTCTTCTGCTCTTTCCCCCCTCATCCTCAAAACGCAAAGGATCCCTCCCGAAACGCTTTCACTCACCTCCCCTTGAGCCATCTTTTCGAAGACCATAAGGGCCTCTTCTTTAGAAAGGGTCCCTCCTTCAAGGAGCTTTTTCAAAATCTCCCTCATCTTTTTTCTCCCTTTGAGATCCTCAAAAAGTTCTCCATGATCTCCCTTCCATATTGACTTAAGTAAGCCTCTGGATGGAACTGAAGTCCGAAGATGGGATACTTAGTATGAGCGATCCCCATCACCTCACCTATCTCATCCCAAGCAAGGACCTCAAGCTCAGAGGGTAACTCGTCCAAAATGAGGGAATGGTATCTACAGGCTGAAAAAGGAGAAGGAATGCCTTCAAATATGCTTCTTCCAGAATGAAATATGAGGGAGCTCTTTCCATGAAGGATCCTCTTCGCCCTTTTTACCTTTGCGCCGAAGAAAAGCCCTATTGCCTGATGCCCCAAACAGATTCCCAGAATGGGGATCTTCCGGAAATTTCTTTTTATGAGGCTTAAAGTAAACCCTGCCTTTTCAGGTCTAGAAGGACCTGGGCTTATCACTATGGCTTGAAATCCTGAAGGATCCTTCAAAAGGTTGGGATCATCATTTCTGAGAACCTCACTTTCTATTCCAAGTTCACCAAAAAGGTGAACCAAATTGTAGGTGAAGGAGTCGTAATTATCCACAACTAAAACCTTCATGGCCTTTGAACCCCCAAAGCCTCGAAGAGGGCGGAAGCTTTATGTAGGCATTCCTCATACTCCCGTTCAGGTAAGGAATCCGCCACAATCCCTGCTCCTGCTCCTACGTAATAAACACCCTCCTTATAAAGGGCACACCTTATGGCGATGGCAGTATCTACATTTCCAGTGAAGTCCAGATACCCTACTGCCCCTCCATAAAACCCCCTTTTTACCGGTTCCTTTTCCGAGATAATCTGCATGGCCCTTACCTTAGGAGCGCCCGTAAGGGTTCCAGCAGGGAAAGTGGCCTTTATCACGTCCAAGGCATCACATCCTTCTTTTAGCTCTCCTTCCACCTCCGAAACTAGGTGAAACACATGAGAATAGGCTTCAACGGTCTTGAAGCGCGTAACCTTTACGCTCCCTATTTTGGAAACCCTTCCAAGGTCATTTCTCGCAAGATCCACAAGCATAACGTGTTCCGCAGATTCCTTGGGGTCTTTCAAAAGTTCTTCCACCAGTTCTTTATCCTTTTGAGGATCGCCTGTTCTTGGCCTTGTGCCAGCTATGGGCTTTGTTTTGAGCTTGCCATCTTTAAGCCTTACCATTACCTCTGGCGATGAGCCCAAAAGCACGTAAGACTCAAAGTCTATAAAGAACATGTAAGGCGAAGGGTTTATCCGCCTTACATGTCTATAAACGGAAAGTGGGTCCCTTGGTGAGAGGACCTTAAAGATTTGACCAAGTACCACCTGAATGGCTTCGCCCGAAAGGATCAGTTCTTTAACTTCTTCAACGGCTTTAAGAAATTCCTCTTTGGCAAAAGAAGAAAGGGGTTTTTCATCACCCATTTCTTGGTTAAAGGGATCTTCTCGGATCGTCTTAAGGCCAGAGAGGATCTCTTCTAAGGTTTCTTTGTTTTTGGAGATAATGAAGAGCTCTCCCCTGAGGTTATCAAAGCCTATAAGATCCTCCACGATCAAAAAGGCCATTTGGGGAAGGGAAAGGAAGCTTTTTTCGGGCAAAGGTACGGGCTCGAGGTTTTCTATGAGGTCATAACTAAAATGCCCTACTAATCCCCCTTGAAAGGGAAGGATTTCCAATACAGGGGGCTTTCTCTCTTCCTTCAAAAATCTCCGAAGTTCATCCCACGCCCTTTCATCGGCTTTTGGGAAAAGGAGCTTTCTTTTCCCAAACCCGATAAAGGAAAAACGCCCCCAATACTTTCCCTCTTCAAGGCTTTCAAGCAATATGTTAGCTCCTTTCTCCCTGAGCCTTAAAAAAACCGAAAGAGGAGTAAGGGTGTCTGCAGGAAGGTTGAGATATTTCATTTTAGCTCACCCCTAAGGTAACTTTCGTAAGCCGAAAGGTCCAAATATCCGTGGCCCGAGAGGTTAAAAAGTATCACCTTTTCTTCCCCATTTTTCTTACATTCCAAAGCTATATCGATGGCTTTCTTTATGGCATGGGCTGACTCGGGGGCAGGCACTATCCCTTCGGTTCTAGCGAAAATGGCTCCTGCTTCAAATATTTCCCTTTGCTCGTAAGCCACCGCCTTAATTAGCCCATGGTCATAAAGAAGGCACAACAAAGGTGCATCTCCATGATACCTAAGTCCTCCCGCATGAATTGGAGGCGGGATGAAATCGGCTCCAAGGGTATACATCTTCAAAAGAGGGGTTAACCCCGCTGTGTCACCATGATCGTACCTATATTCTCCTTCCGTTAAAGTAGGACAAGCTTTTGGTTCAACGGCTATAAACTCAGTATGGGGCCTTTTTCCTTCTATCTTGTCTTTAAGAAACGGAAAGGCAAGGCCTGAAAAATTGCTTCCCCCTCCGACACAACCTATAACGTAGTCCGGATAGAGCCCAAGTTTTTCAAATTGAAGCTTGGCCTCAAGTCCTATTATGGTTTGATGCAAAAGCACATGGTTTAATACGCTTCCTAATGAATATTTGGTATCCGGAACACTTAAGGCCCTTTCGATCGCCTCGCTTATGGCTATTCCGAGGCTTCCTGGGTGTTCGCTATCTTTTTCATAAAACCTTCTTCCGGCTTCCGTATTGGAACTTGGCGAAGGGAAGACCTTTGCCCCCCAAAGTTCCATTAGGGTTCTTCGGTAAGGTTTTTGTTTGTAACTTGCTCGAACCATATAAACCTCACATTCCAAACCGAAAAACTGCGTGGCAAAAGCAAGGGCACTTCCCCATTGTCCTGCTCCGGTTTCGGTGGTAAGCCTTTTTACTCCTGCCTTTTTATTAAGGTAAGCTTGGGCTACCGCCGTATTAGGTTTGTGACTCCCTGGAGGAGAAACGCTTTCGTTTTTGAAAAAGATCTTGGCCGGTGTCCCTAAATAAGCCTCAAGGTTTTTGGCCCTCTGAAGAGGAGTAGGCCTCCAAAGTCCATAAACCTTAAGCACCTCTTCAGGAATCGGGATCCATTCCTCTTGGGCGATCTCTTGCTCCACAATCGGTTCCGAGAAAATGGTAAGCAAAGCCTGAGGCTCAAGGGGTTCCTTTGTCAAAGGATGAAGAGGAGGTGGTAAGGGTTCGGGCAAATACGGGACAATATTAAACCAATAACGAGGAAGCTCATCCTTTTTCAAAATTACCTCCATTTCGCACCTCCTTTATGGTTTTAAAATAAAAAGGCCGTGAGCTTATCGCCCACGGCCTTAAAAACAAAAAAGCCGTGGGCACCCTTTGGGTGCCACACGGCCCTTTTTACCTCAAAAGCTTAAAGGGGTGGACCGGTGGCACCCCCTCTGTGCCACCGCCACCACCAACTTTTTTGACCATTAAGTTTCATTAAAAACTTATATACCTCCTTTTCTTCTCCATGTCAATAATTTGCCCAATTTACTTTTTTACGCGAGTGTTATACTTCAAAACCAAAGGAGGAGAAGAATGGAAGAGAAAAAACTCCCACTTTTAGATCGGTTTTTAACCCTATGGATTTTCCTGGCGATGCTTTGTGGCGTCGGAATGGGCTACCTTTTTCCTTCTATTACCACGTTTTGGGAAAAATTTCAGGTCGGAACCACTAATATTCTCATAGCCATTGGATTGATCCTAATGATGTATCCACCACTCGCTAAGGTCCGATACGAGGAATTTAGGGAGGTTTTCACTAACTATAAAGTGCTTTTCCTTTCGCTTATTCAAAACTGGATAGTAGGGCCCATCTTGATGTTCATTTTAGCCATTGTGTTTTTAAGAAATTATCCAGAATATATGATTGGACTCATAATGATTGGTCTTGCCAGATGTATTGCCATGGTTATTGTATGGAACGAACTTGCAAAAGGTGATACCGAATATTGTGCAGGACTTGTAGCTTTTAATTCCGTATTTCAAGTGCTTTTTTATTCGATTTATGCGTATATTTTTATCACGGTCCTTCCCCCTTTATTGGGTCTCAAAGGAGCAATTGTTAAAGTAAGCATAGGTCAAATTGCGAAAAGTGTATTTATTTATCTTGGTATTCCATTTTTTGGGGGGATGTTTACCCGTTTTATCTTTTTAAGGATTAAAGGAAAAAATTGGTATCATGAAAAGTTTATACCAAAGATAAGTCCTATAACGCTTATTGCGCTTCTTTTTACGATTGTAGTCATGTTTTCCTTTAAAGGGGAATACATAGTGAAACTTCCCATGGATGTTGGGAGAATTGCGTTACCGCTTTTTTTGTATTTTATCTTGATGTTTCTTGTTTCCTTTTACTTAAGTGCCAAAGCAGGTGCGCATTATGCGGAAGCTGCCACTTTATCTTTTACTGCTGCTTCTAATAACTTTGAGCTTGCCATTGCGGTGGCGGTAGCGGTGTTTGGGATAAACTCGGGGCAAGCCTTTGCGGCTGTGATTGGGCCTTTGATTGAGGTTCCCGTTTTGGTGAACCTGGTTCGTTTGTCCTTGTGGATAAAAGAGAAATTTTTTAACTATTCGGTAGAGACTCCCTTAGGGGTTAGGTATTATTCTAAAAGGAAGGAGGTATAAGATGGAAGAAAGGGACCTAAAAAAAGAGATAGAGAAAATGAAGGCTCAATTTCAGTGAGTGGGGGATGTCTGAGGTCCCCCCTCGGAGGAGCCAACTGTAAGTTGGCGAGTTTTTGAGTTCGAAAAAGGTGTGTATGTGAGCCTTTATGGGTTAGATGAGGTGATGGAGGAGTTTAAAAGAGAAGGGAAGGAAGTGACGCCTGAAGTTGGGGAAGAGATATTAAAGAGGCTTGAGGTTTATCCTTATAATTACATTCCTCCTTCGGAAGAGGCGAGGAAGAAATTTCTTTCTCTGGTCCTCAAAGAATATAAAAAGTTTTTAAAATCGGGTTAATTTTTGCTTTTTCGACTCATGGAGGTGGGTGGTGCCCAAGGTGGTCTTGGGTGGGGTGGAGATTGAAGTGGATGAAGAGGGTTTTATTCAGGAACCAGAGAAGTGGAAGGAGAAGGTGGCGGAAGATCTGGCCAAGCTTGAGAACGCCTATCCTTTGACCGAGGATCATTGGAAGGTTATAAACTGCATCCGTGGGTATTATCTTAAATACGGGATAGCTCCTCCTATAAGGATGCTTTTAAAGCAGACGGGTTTTGATCTGAAAAGGATATATGAACTTTTTCCCTCAGGACCTGCCAAAGGGGCGTGTAAGATAGCGGGTTTACCCAAGGCAACGGGTTGCATATAGGGAGTCGGAAGTGGCGGTTTTTCTCGGTTTTTTGACCTGTTTTTCCTATTTCTTTATCGTTTTTCTTTATGCCCTTAAGATCGCCCGCTATTTGAGGATGCCCGTTAATCTGCGGTGGGAGCTTTATCCTTTAGGGTTTAAGGAAAAGCTCAAGATTTTGGGGGAATATTTGAGTTTTTCCGAGTATTTTAAACGAAAAAAGACCTATTGGCTCTTCCTTTACCCTTGGCATATGGGGTTTGTGGCCCTTATCCTTTTTCACCTTTTTTGTTTTCTTTCGGGTCTGTGGGGAGGAGAAGCCCTTTTTAGGATTACGGCCTTAGTGGGGGTTATAAGCTTTTTAAGCGGGCTTTTTGGAGGTATTGGACTTTTTATAAAAAGGCTTAAAGACCGGGACCTAAGGCCCTATACGAGTTTTACGAATTTTTTCACTTATGTCTTTACGATCCTTCTTTTTTCAAGCGGCCTTTTGGCCTATTTTCTTGACCCTTCACTTGAAGGATACCGGCGTTTTTGGGATGGGTTTTTGAAGTTTGATTTTGTAAATGTAAGCAATGGATTAGCCTTTCACATTATTATCTTTTCCCTCTTTTTGATATATTTGCCCTTTACCTCTTCGGTTCACTACCTCACCAAGATCCTGGGTTTCTTCCTCATAAGATGGGACAATAAGCCTACAAAAAAGGGTGGAAGGATAGAAAAGCTTATAGAGACACAACTTCAAAGGAAAATCAGCTGGGGCGGACCTCACCTCAAGCAGGGATTGAGCTGGAAGGAGAACATCTTTTCCTAATGAAGATGCACGATTTTTTTGAAAACAACGGATTAGTTTGTCAAATAAAAAAGAAAGAGCTTTTAAACCTTCCTTTTCCCTTTGAAAATCCCGAAGAGGCCCCCGGGATTAGATCGCTTGAGGAAGGAAAGTGGAGAGAGTTTGAAGTCTCTTTGGATGGGGTTATGGCCATTGGGATTTCTAAACCGAAAACCGAAAAAGAAGAGAGGGAGTTTATCAATCGTTTTCTTTCTGGGTTGAAAAAGCTTCTTTCCGAAGATGACAATTGGACTTTTTTCAGGCCGCTTTTTCATTCCCTTGAATATTGCCAGAAATGTCAACTTTGTAGCGAGGCCTGTCCCATCTACTTAGCTTCGGGAAGAAAGGAAATTTACAGGCCTACTTTTAGGGGAGAAATATTAAGGCGCATCATAGAGAAGTACCTAAAAAGGAAGGGGTTCTTTTCAAAGTTTAAACCGAGCGACTTCGAACTCACCTTTTCCGGTCTTGCCAGGTTAGGTGAGCTTTCTTATCGTTGCACCTTGTGCCGTAAATGTGCACAAGTTTGCCCCTTGGGGGTTGACAATGCTCTTATTGCCCGTGAAATAAGGAAGCTCTTTTCTCAGGAACTTGGCATTGCTCCAAAAGAGCTTCATGAACTTGGGACGATGAAACACCTTAAAATTGGTTCTCCTACAGGGATCACTCCTGAGGCTTTGAAGGACTTAGTGAGGTTTATAGAGGAGGATATCGGGGAAAGGACGGGCGAAAGGATCAAAATCCCCATCGATAAGGAAGGAGCGGAGATACTGTTTCTTCACAATGCGGGTGAATTTCTCTCCTTTCCCGAGAACCTGGAGGCCTTCGCCATTATCTTCCACCGAAGCCGCATCGATTGGACCCTTTCGTCTGAACTTATGGGCTATGATGCGGTTAATTACGGTCTTTGGTATGACGATGTTCAGTTAATGAGAATAGCCTTAAAGCAGGTCGAAATATCAAAGGCCTTGAAGGTGAAGAGGATAGTCCTTGGAGAATGCGGCCATGCCCATAAGGCCTTACTCGGCGTGGCGGATAGGATCCTTTTAAAGGAGTTGACTATTCCGAGGGAAAGCTCGTTGATTCTAATCGAAAAAATCCTTCAGGAGGGGAAAATAAGGCTTGATCCAAGGAGAAACGATTTTCCAGTTACCCTTCATGATCCCTGTGGTATTGTAAGAGGGGCAGGGATAGTAGAGGCTCAAAGGAGGATTTTAAGGAAGATATGTCTTGATTTCAGGGAAATGAATCCTTGTGGAGTGGAAAACTACTGTTGTGGAGGAGGATCGGGTTTTGCGGTGATAAGATCGGCCAATTTCCCCGATTGGAGAAATTTAATAGCCGGAAGAATGAAGTTAAAGCAGATAGTAGAGGTATTCCAGGACGTGATTTCTTCTGATATAAACAAATACCTATGTGCCCCTTGTTCAAACTGTAAAGCTCAAATAAGGGACCTGTTTTCCTTTTACAAGGTGTGGGAGAAATGTAGGATCTTTTATGGGGGGTTTGCCGAACTAGTGGTAAACGCTATGGTGGACCTAAAAAGGCCCTTTATAGAATGGGAATGGAGGTAAAAATATGGAGATAAAGGATCTTCTTCCTTGCATTGCAGATCCGACAAAGTATAGGGTAATAGGTCGAATTGAGGTGGATAACCTGAAAGAGGTGGCTCCATATCTGGCCAGGCTTCTTCCAAATGCTACTTATAACTCAAAAGATGGTTGGATTAGTTTCAAAAAAGGACAAAGGATCATCACCATTTACAAGGATAGTTTTGTGACAATGACGATGATAAAAGACAAGGAGGAAGCTTTAAATATCCTCCAAGAACTCGAGGATAAAGCGAAACTTGCTTGGCAGAAAAGAGATGAGATTGATGTGACCAAACCTTTGGAAAAGAGTTTCGTCAGCCCATTTGACATTTATAAATATCTACCGAAGACAAATTGTAAGAAATGTGGTGAACAAACGTGTATGGCCTATTCTTTTAAACTTTTAACCGGAGAAAAGAACCTAAAGGATTGTCCTTTGCTTTTTGAAGACCAGAAGTACTTGGGGATAAAGGAAACTTTAATAAGTCTCCTTTTATCTGCCGGGTATGATGTAGAATTATAAAAAATTTGGTAGAGTTGGAAAGAGTTTGCCGTCTTTAAATAAATAGACCCTGTCGGTTGTTTGGCGTAGAAATTCCCTATCGTGAGAAACTAAAAGGTAGGTCCTTGCATTATCCCTTAAAAACGAAAGGACCCTTTTTTGAATTGTTTCATCAAGTCCCAAACAGGGTTCATCGAGAAGATAACAAATAGGTTTCATGGCAACTACCGTAGCCAGGGCGACTAATCTTTTTTCCCCATAAGAGAGCTTATAATTAAGCCTTTCCTTTAAACCATTGAGGCCCAATAATTTACAAGTTTCTTCTACTATTTTGAAGGTCTCTTCTCGAGATTTGCCCAAATTCAAAGGACCAAAGGCGATGTCCTCTTTTACGGTTGGGCAAAACAGTTGACTGTCAGAATCCTGAAATAGAAAACCTATTTTTTGTCTCACCTCAAGGAAATCCTCCTCTTTATTGCGGACCTTTCCAAGAATTTCCACAAGGCCCGCTTCGGGTTTCAAAAATCCCATTATTATGTAAAGGAGTGTGGTCTTTCCCGCCCCATTAGGTCCCCAAAGGCCAATCCTTTCGCCCTCAAAGATCTCAAGATCAACCCCCTTAAGGACATATCTTTCATCGTATTTAAAAACCACCCCTTTGAGCCTAATTATCGGTTCCTTCATGCTTTAAACCTGATGAAGACCGAAATTAATATTATTATAATGCCAAAGATTAGATCTTTTTTCCTTAATTTCAAAACTTCAAAAAGGGGAAAATCCCCTTTAAAGCCCCGTGAAAGCATGCACTTGTAAGTTTCCTCTGCCCTCTCATAACTTCTCACCAAAAGCCCTCCTAGGAGGTAACCGTAAGTTTTATAAGTGTGAACGTTTAATTTTGGGATAAAACCCCTTGCCGAAATGGCCCTCTTAAGCCTTTCGTACTCCTCGTGATTTACCGTAAGATATCGGTAAAGGAGAAAGATTATTGAGACAAGTTTTTTGGGGAATCCCAAATCCAAACTCGCTCGACCCAAGGAGAAGATGGAAGAGGTGGCCAAAAGGGCTATTGTGGCCATTATAATGGCATTTGCTTTCAAAGTGACCATTAAGGCTTGATCCAAGGGGAAATATCCAAGGGGAACAAAAAGCCAAATGAGTCCTATGAAAGAATTGGCTCCTAAAAGCCGTGTAAAAAGGACCTTAAGCTTCGTTTTGGAACAGATGATAAGAGAAATGGAGAACAAAAGGTAAAGAAAGGGAATCTTTAGAGTCTTTGAGGTAGCACAAAAGATACCAAAAATGAGAAAGACGATGATTTTAACCCTTGGATCCATTTGATGAAGAAAAGAATCTCCCTCGGCAAAAACCTCAAGATGCATTTTTTCTTCTCAACAACAAATTTATAATCCCCCACAGGCCAAAAATGTAACCTATGCCGCCTATTATGTCTCTGAAGGTTAAACGATCAATTCTCTTTCGCAAATCCTTTATCTCATTTTCAAGTCCTTGAAGCCTTTCCTCAAGGGCTTTGTTTGTAATTTCTTGAGGATGTTCTTCTTCACTCTCCTCAAGGGCTTCAAGTTCATATTGAGCTCTATGCCCAGGTCCAGCTAAGGCTATTACTTTTAATCTGCCCTTTTCTTGGGTCTTAAAGAGAAAAAATCCTTTTTCGTCCGTTAAAGTCTCATCAAGTTTCTCTCCCCTTTGATCATAAAGTTCAATTTTTGCCTTTTTACAGGGTGAACCATCCGCAAAGTAACACTCCCCTTTTATGGTCTTCCCTTCTCTAAGGGCGTAAACGCTCACCTTATGGGCTTCGCTTAAGAGAGGGAGAAGAATTGTCAAAAGTAACAACAAAAAGGTTTTCATTTTAAGACCTCCGGTTTGACTTTTTTAAGGTAAGTTAGAATGAAGCCTGTGATTAAGGCCTCTAAAATGGCTAGGGGAAGGTGCATTGTTAAAAACGTCATTGCTACTGCCCAAAACTTTTTCTCGGTTTCGAGAAGGGCAAAACAGGTAAGAAGGACACCCCCTAAAACCGAAAGCCCACCTCCCAAAGTCCCGCCTAAAAAGACCAAGGTGTTACTTTTCCTTTTTAGTAAATTCCTAAAAAGGTAATAGGAGAGAACTGCAGGAGTGGCCATGTTGAAGGTATTGACTCCAAGGGTTGTGAGCCCTCCAAATTGAAACAAAAGGGCTTGAAGAAGTAAGGCTACAAATATGGCAGGAAAGGCCTTAAAACCGAGAATTAAACCTATAAGTCCATTAAGAAGAAGGTGGGCCGACGTTGGACCAACCGGGATATGGATAAGAGAAGCCACGAAAAACCCGGAGGAAAGGATGGCCACCTTTGGAAGGTCCGTTGTATTTATCTGCTTCAATCCAAGGCCAATCCCCCCTGCCGAAAGAATAGCTCCTCCTAAAAGGACCGGTCCCGAAAGTATCCCTTCGGATATGTGCATTTATCTCATCTCCCTCACCTTTACCCACATTATCCCGCCCAACTCGACGGGATACTCTTTTCCGTCCTTTTTGAGCTTATAAGGGGCATCAGTTATGGCCGAAAAGCCCCACCACCCCCCTTTGGGAAAGGAATAAGCAAAAACACCATTCGCATCGGTCTTAATGACTTGGGTGATATAAGGACTTTTAGGGACCTTAACCTTTTTGCCCTCATTGAAGTATTCCACCTCCACACGACAAAACGGAAGGGGTTTCCCGTTTACTATGTCATCCAAAGGCAAAATTACAGCAAAATGGGAAAAACTAACCCCATAAAGGCACAGCAAAATCACAATCCCTAAAACTGCTTTTAAAATGCCATTCTTCATTCTTCACCTTCTTAAAATGAGATGTTAAACCTCAAGCCTAAAATATGGGCTTCCTTTTTATCGTTTCGTAATTTATCAGCCATATACTGGTAATCAAAAGTAAGATGAGAAGTTATACTTTTGAATTCAAAAAGGTGAAATTTTAAATAGGTTTCGAAAAGATGAGTGTGGGATATTTCTCCTTGTTTAGGTCCTTTGAGATAAGCATATCCGATTCCCATTTCGTCCTTTTCCCTTTTCCAGGCTGATCCGTTCACATTAAGTCCAAAAGAAAACATGCTTTTATAATCCACTTGAGCTTTATCATCTTGCCATCCAAATCGTAAAAATCCGCCAAGCTTTCCCTTTATAAGCTCCTGATCTACTGATAAGCCGAATCCCTTGAGGGTCTTATAACTTCCGGTCCAACTTTCAAACTTCTTATTGGTCTTGAAAGCGCATACTCGGTAGTTTCCTTTTCCAAGCGCGTTTTCCCATTTATAACCCACTTGAGCTCCAATCCAGGTGTAGTATTTGTCAAGCTCGTTTTTCGATCTTATTCCGACAAGCCTTAAATGGAGATTTCCCCTTTCAAACTCCAAAGCAACTCCTGCATCATAACTGGGAAGGTTTAAGAGAGGGTTATGGACGAGGCCTTCGTTTAAAAATTGCTCAATTTCATCCCCAGCATACTCGTTATCGTCAATGAAGGAAGTGGAATCGATGATTCCCACGGTGATCCTCAGGTTTGTCTCCTTTTCCAAAGGGAAAGTATGGGAGTACCAAAGTTCTTGCAAATGGTCCCTTGGGTGTCCGTTTACGTTGTGAAGGTCGTCAAAGAGATCATCCGCATTCGGGGAAAGGGCAAATGGGTTCACTTTTTTTAAGCCGTTTCCCTTGGCAAAACTTGCCCTTATGAAGACCTCATCGCTTTCGGTCGGTTTAAAGGAAAGGTTCACATCCAAAACGCCTGAACCTTTATTTTCATCTTTAAAATCTCCCTTTTCCTTTGCCATATACTGATGGACAAAAGTGCCCGTTCCAGAAAGGGAAAGGCCTTTGGTTAAGTCAAGACAGAAGCCACTTAAGGGGAAAAGAAGCGCTGAAAGGACGAAGAAAGCCTTCTTCATCTTCCTTCTCCTTACCCAAAATAAAAACCACGAAGACCTTTCCCTTCAGGGAACTTAAGGCCTTCGTGGCCTTTTTATTTAGTTACCCCTTTTGAATTTTTATGTCAATATATTTTGGTTAAGGATGATTTATCTTAAATCACCACAAGAGATAGAGAAGATCAGAAAGAGCAGTCGACTTGTGGCGCGGGCCTTAAAGTACCTTAAGGCTTTTATAAGGGAGGGTATTACCACTGAGGAGCTTGATCGTTTGGCTGAGGAATACATCAAGCGTCATGGGGGGATTCCGGCCTTTAAGGGCTATCGGGGTTATCCTCGGAGTTTATGCGTTTCCGTAAACGAAGAGGTGGTTCATGGGATTCCGGGGAAAAGGAGGCTCAAAGAGGGAGATATCGTGAGCCTTGATTTGGGGGTTTTGATGGATGGGTATTATGGGGATGCGGCCATCACGGTTCCTGTAGGGAAGGTTTCGGAACTTGCCAAAAAGTTAATCAAAGTTACGGAAGAAGCCCTTTATCGAGGCATAGAGATGGCAAGGCCTGGTAATCGGTTAAGCGACATATCTCATGCAATTCAAACTCATGTGGAAAAAGCGGGCTTTTCGGTAGTGAGGGAATTTGTGGGCCATGGGATTGGGAAACAACTCCACGAAGAGCCTCAAGTCCCCAACTTTGGTCCTCCTAATCGAGGGCCTAGGCTTGAGCCAGGGATGGTTTTGGCGATTGAGCCCATGGTAAATACGGGTACATGGGAGGTGAGGATCCTTCCAAATGGTTGGACGGTTGTTACTGCCGATGGAGGGCTTTCCGCCCATTTTGAACATACGGTAGCCATAACCGATAACGGCCCTGAGATTCTGTCATTGCCTTAAAGTTTACTCTCTTTCCTTTATAACTAGTTTTATAGGCGAACCCACAAAGCCAAACTCTTCCCTGAGCTTTCTTATCAAAAAGCGTTGAAAATTTTCCTTTACCCCTTCAGGATAATTCACAAAAAGAACAAAAGTAGGAGGAGAGACTTGGGTTTGGGTAAGGTAATAAATCTTTACCACCTTGTTGCGCCAAAGGGGGAGTTGGTGAGGGAGAATAGTCTTCCGGAACCAGCGATTTAGTTGCCCGGTGGGAATCCTTTTTTTCCATTCCGAGTGAACTTCCTCGGCCGTTTTTAATATCTTCTCCATTCCGTATCCCGTTTTGGCTGAGACAAAAAGAATGGGCGCAAAGTCCAGGAAATGAAACCTCTTCCTTAAGGCCTCTTCGTAATCCTTGATCTTTACCTTTCCTTCGGCAAGATCCCATTTATTGACCACAATTATAAGGCCCTTTCCTCTGTTTTGAATAAGATTGGCGATCCTTGAGTCCTGATCGGTTGGGCCTTCAACGGCGTCAAGGACAAGCAAATTCACGTCGGCTCGTTCGATGCTCTTTATAGCTTGCCACACGCAGTACCACTCCAATTTCTCCTTGATACGGCTTTTCCGCCTAACGCCAGCGGTGTCTATAAGTAGAAATTCCTTCCCATCAAAGGTAAAAGGAATATCTATGGCATCCCGGGTTGTTCCTGGGTTTTCGTCGACAATAACCCTTTCAAACCCGAGGATACGATTAAGTAAGCTTGATTTCCCCACATTGGGACGTCCTACAATGGCCACCTTGATGGCCTCTTCTGCGGTTTTCTCAACCTCATCCTCTCTCTGAGGAAGATTTTTAAGGATTTCATCGAGCAATTCGTCAAGCCCTATTCGGTGAACAGCTGAAACAAGGAAAGGCTTTTCTAGGCCAAGTTCAAAAAATTCTGTCACGTTTCTTCGATCCTTGGGGCCATCTACCTTGTTTATGACAAAAAGGACTTTTTTCTGGGTTTTTCTCAAGTAATTGGCGATCTCCTTATCCAAGGGGTTTAAGCCCTCTTTGGCGTCAAGTACAAAAAGTATTAAATCGGCCTCTTTTACCGCCAATTCACATTGTTTACGGACAAGCATCGATATGCCTTCCTTGGCGTCAGGTTCAAAGCCTCCGGTGTCAACTAAGAAAAAGGACCTTTCGTTATGTTGAACCATTCCGAAGTTCATATCCCTGGTTACTCCGGGGATATCTTCAACTATGGCCTTTTTTTGACGCAGAAGGGCGTTAAAAAGCGTAGATTTTCCCACGTTAGGCCTTCCTACTATGGCGACGATTCCCTTCATTTCTAAGACAATTTAATAATCCCTTTCTTTCTTGCCCAGATTCGATAAGTATGGTATTAAAGGCCTCGATGAAGGTCAAAAATTGGATGACAAAAAAGGTCATCACTATCGATCCCGAGGCGAAGCTTCAGGAGGCCATAGCCCTAATGCGCCGACACTCCATAAGGCATCTTCCGGTGGTAAAGGATGAGGAACTTGTTGGGTGGGTGTCTGAGGCTGATATAAGAAGCGCCTATTTGGCTTCCCTTATCGAGGATATCCGGATAAAGGACGTGATGATAAAGGACCCTATAACCGTTGATCCCGAAACGCCTTTGGAAGAGGCTGCTAAGATCCTTTACCGTCATGCGATAGGTGGGGTGCCTGTTGTGGAAGGTAAAAAGGTCGTAGGGGTTCTCACGGTCAGGGATATTATGGGGGCTTTTATTGAACTTATGGGGTTTTTAAGGGAAAGCTCAAGGATCGATGTTATCCTCGGTGGAAAGCCTCATGCCTTTCAAGAAGTTTCCGAGATCATCCGTAAGCATGGGGCTGAGATCATCTCGGTGGGGATCTCTGGGCCTGAGGATAAAAAGAAAAGGGTTTATTTCTTAAGGCTCAGTAAATGTGACGTTAAGGCCATAGCGGAAGAGCTCGAAAAAGCCGGTTATAAGGTGGTTTCGGTAATAGAATGATGGATCCCTCAAGCCTAAAAGAAAAAATAGGAAATGATCCAAAATCATTAGAGGCCTTCCTTGAAGGGATCTTAAAAGAACCTTCGGAAGAAAACCTTAACCTTTTAAAGGAATTGAGGGACGTCTATAAGGATCATAAAGGATGTTTGAAGGTAATAAAAAGAGCGATTTTTAAACTCCGCCAAAAAGGAATCGCTTTTGAGGAAGAAGAGGAAAAAAGCGTGTCCATCTTGAGACCCGTCAAGCTTCCCGAACCGAAGGGTTATCTTGGACTTTGGGACCTTTCGGGAAGGCTCTTTCTGGCTTTGGAAAAGGAAACCCCAAGGGGACTCGTGGGATTTTCGGGATATGGATCTTTTGAAGAGGGGTTGTTGGATTTCTTTGGGAGTCCGGTGGCCAAAAAGAATTGGCGTAAGTTTTTGGAGAATCAAATGGTTTCAGGCCTCCGACCGAAAGAGGTACCTGCTTCTTATGCGAAAAAGCTCTTTGAGGAGTTGAATGGGATAAAATCGCATGAGGAGTTCAAAAAACAGGCTTCTCAATTCGAAAGTATCCCCTCTTATGAAGGAAAACCTTTGATTTTTCAATACCTTTCTTCCGAAGCTCTTACCAATCCGAAGGAGGAAAAGCTTTTTGAGATTTTGCCCCATTTTGGACTTTGGGTGTTTGAGGAGGAAGAGTTAAAGCCTTACCTGGAAGAATTAAAGAGCGCCCAAGAGAGCCCGCTTGTGCTAACCAAAGTCCAAAAGAGTCAAAGGATAGACGGTATAGTGGAAAAGGCCATTCAAACCCTCTTTCCTGAAAGAAAGCGTCATGCTTTAAGGAGAAGTCTTGAAGAAGTGGCTCTGGTTTTATTGCTTAACGACAAAAGGGAAGAAGCCGAAAATGCCTTGCTTTTGGCTGAGCGTTTAAAAGAAGAGCCTTCGCCCTTAAGGCCTGATCCATTCCTTAGGAAGTTATTCCTTCTTGGCCTTCAGGCTTTAAGCTCCGAGAAAGCTCCCACAGAACTTTCATCCTTTTGATGAGCTTAGGAGGTATCTTATCCCATTTAATGCCTTGAGGGCGCCTTAAGGGGCCATTAACCCTTAAGATCCGTGTAGGGGTCACGATAATATTAACGCTCACATCCCCTTCTTCCATAGGGACTTCCTCAAAGACCTGAGAATCATCAACGTGAACCACAATGGGAACATCCTCCTCAACTGCGCCTATCTCCCTCAATATCTGGTATTCCAGATCAAAATACCCTTTTCCTTTTCCGAGTCTTCCGCCATTTAGCCCTACGGCTACTGCTCCAGTTATCAAAAGCTCAATTTTACCTATATCCTTAAGGGAGAGGGGTTTCCCGTAAAAGGCGATGTTCGATCCCCTTAAGGCCTTAGGCCAAAGGTGGACTTTTATCATATCCCTTCTCAGGAGGAAAAAACCTTCCTTTAAGCCGGGTGAAGCCATGATGAGTTCTTTTCCGTCCATTAAGGCGTTGATCCTTACTTGGAGTTGAGCCTGATCCGGGGGAACCATCACTCGCTTTGCCGATTTGTACTCGGGAAGTCCTCTTAACCTTTCCGAAGCTTTTCCTGCTCCTTCAAAGGGTGGAATTAGCCCATGGGATCCGAGTTTCTCCCATACCTTCTCCCTTATGGAAGCCTTGACCTCTTTGATATTCACGGGATAGCTCCTTCGTGTTTAAGAAGCCAAATTTTCAGCTCTACTCCTAAGGAGAAACCACCAAGTTCCTTTTTTGAGACCACCCTATGACAGGGTATAAAAATGGGAAGCGGATTTGACCCTAAAGCCCTTCCTATCGCCCTTAAGGCGTTGGGCTTTTCTATGGCTTCGGCTATCTCCTTATAAGTCCGTGTTTCTCCCCAGGGTATTCCTTTCACCTTTTCCCATACCTTTTTTTGAAAGGAAGTACCTTCAAATAACAAGGGGGTTTTAAAACTTTTGGTTTCCTTTTTAAAATAGCCTTCAAGTTCCTCTAAAGCTTCTGGAAGGGGCCATTTCTCAAAACAAAGGGGTCTGAAAAGAGACTTCATTTTTTGAATAAATTCCTCCCCCCTTCCTACTCTTAAAAGCCCCTTTTCGGTTCCTATTAGCCACCAAACACCTATAGGGGACTTATACCTTTTAGCGAAATACAAGGATCACTTTCTGCGTCTGCGACTTCGAGTCTTTCCCTTTGGCTTTTCTTCGACCTGAGAAGTCTCCTCTTCTGAAGTTTTTTCTTGTGAAAGCATCCCATATTTGGCCAAAACCATTCTTTCAGCTTCTAACCAGTTATCCAAATCCCTTCCAGGAATGCAGCCGCTTTTTATGTAAAGCTCATAAGCCACCAGCCTTATCTCTTCTTCTAAAACTTTCCTATCCATGAGGCCTCCTAAAATTAAACGTTTTACACCAATAGTCTAAAGGCCTGATCCAAAAAGATCAACCAAATCGGGCTTTAAGCCGTTGCCTCCTGGTGGCTACTCAATACGAGTTTTATTTCATGTAAAAGTTGAGCCGGGTTTTTCAGCGGATAATGCAATTTTTCAACTATTTCCGTCGCTGGGAGGTTTTTGATCTTAAGCTCCTTAAGTTTCTCCTTAAGGATCGATGGGTCTTGAATGGGGTACTTGGTGCCCTTAATATGTTTCAATACCGTATAAGCCCACGGTATATCCAAGTGTTTCATGAGGTCTTCTATCATTAAACCGCAGTAATGAATGAGGGTTTCGGCTTCATTTCCTTCTTTCACCAATCGATAAGCGAGTTTCGCGATGCCTCCGGCTGTATGAACCTTCATTTCTTTGGCTTCTTCTTTGGCAAGTTCCTCGATCTTTTTAAGTCTCTCCAAGGTAAGAGTAGGGTCGGCTCTTAGGATGTTTCTTACGGTATTTCTGGTCAATCCCACGGTTTTGGCGATTTCGTCTTCGGTTTTTAAATACTCCTCTCTTAATATTATCACATACGCAGCCCTTGCCAGACTTGGAAGCCAGGTTAACGTCCGGTATTCGGCCAATTTATTTAAACCACCAAGCAAATCGATTGCTTTAAAAAATACCCGATTTACATAATATTCGAGATCCTTTTGGGGTATTTCTTGTTGGGGAAGCTCAGTAATTTCTATCACCATATCTTCTCACCTCCTATTGGTTCTTTTATTTTTATCAAACCTGTTTCACTTATTTCCAAAAAATGGGTTTTTGTATCATGCCCACACATTCTGCATCCGTCGATTCTAAAAAGTCGAACGATTTCTCCTATAGGCTTTTTGTAAATTTTCGCCTTTAGTGTTGAATCTATAAGCTCTTTAGCCAAAATCATCGTTCCATCCACAATATGCCCAACTGCATAACCTCCAGCCGCTTCAGCGGTGAACTCTTCGTGTCCGCTTCTTTTTTGGGAGACGAAAAGGGCAGTTTGATACCATTTCTTCATAAAGTTATAAAGCCTTCTCACAATAGCCCTTGCGAGCATTTCTCTGTTTTCAAAAAGCCCTGTAATGGAATCTATTACTGTATATTTCACCTTGTAGGTTTTGATCACATAAGCCAAGGTGCTAAGTAAATCAGGAAGGTTTTCTCTTATCCTTGAAGAAGAAGCGGCATCGATGAGGATTATATTGTCCTGAAATTCATCAAAATCCAAGCCCATCGCTTGAGCCCTAAACTTTAAGGCATTAACCGTAAAAGGCGCCGGAGACTCAACCGTAACAAAGGCTACTTTTTCTCCTTTACTTGCTCGATGAACCGTAAATTGCTCCACCATAAGGGATTTCCCTGTATCGGAAACACCGGTTATGTTAAATACCGAATAGGAAGGGATTCCATTTAAGGATTTTTTCACTAACTTACCTTGTACATTCTCCACGATGAAGAAAAGATCATCTAACCCTTCAATTCCGGTGGAAATTCCGTGAAGTTCAGGGGCCTTTTCTAAAGCTTTCGAACCCGTAAAAACAGCAGAAAAATCAGGTGTAGCCCGTTCTTTTTCCTCTGAAAAGGCCTTTTCGTCATCTATAAAATGATTTCCCATAGATTACTCCTTTTTAAAATCGTTTATTGACACCCATAAACAATTTAATGATCTTTGGGGAAAAATAAAGAAAAAATGAACGCAATTTATGATTTAATGCGCTTTTTGGGCAAAGGCAGATATTCCACGCTCGGAGTCGACCTGAGAGGTTGTGGAAAGAGTCTCATAAGTTGATAAACCTCTTGAGGCATATCATTACGGACCCGAAGTCCCATCTTTTTGGCTTCTTCATAGGTAATGGGATGATCGTGGGTGAAATACCCTTGCGAAAGTAAATCAGCGATTTCATCGATGGTTTCATCGGAATATTTGCCCTGAAGGATGATCTTTAGGCATTTTTTCATCTGAGTTAAGGCCATTTCGGCCATATCGGCCAAAATGAGCGTTTGATCATCGATCTTATCCATAGGTTTACGACGTAAAAGCCTTAATATAGAAGCCGCAGGGAGACCCTGTATCTGAGGATCAACAGGTCCCAAAACCGCGTGTTCCCCCATTACGATCTCGTCGCAGGCAAGGGCAATTAAGGTCCCTCCGCTCATAGCATAATAAGGCACGAAGGCCGTTGTTTTGGCAGGATGTTTCTTTAGAGCTAAGGCGATCTGTAAAGAGGCCAAAACCAGACCACCTGGGGTGTGAAGGATAATGTCAATTGGAACATCCTTATCGGTCATATTAATAGCCCTTATAACCTCCTCGGAATCGTTGATGTCTATATAACGCATAATGGGAAAGCCCCAAAAACTCATGGTCTCCTGACGATGAACAAGCAAAATAACCCTGGACCCTCGGGAAGCTTCAAGCTTTGCGATCATCTTCTGTCTTGACATTTCCAAAAACTTCTTACGCATAAATGGCTGAAGGGCAAAAAGAAAAAAGAGTAACCAAAGGAATTCATATCCCATAAGGTTTTCCTCCTTTTTTAAAGTTCCACAATATCACTTGAGTTTCTAACTAATGGTTAACTTTAATTACTGGTTATTTTTTGTCAAGTATTTTTCGAGCTCCTTGAAATAGGAAAGATAAATTTCCCCTTCATTATGTGACAGACCTTTTTGAATTCGATACACCAGATGACTCTATTGTTTTTCTGGGGCTACAACTCTTTGCAAAACTTTGATTCATGTTCCCTCTCTGGCAAGATTGGTTGCAAGGATTCCTCATGCAGAGCGCCTTTTAGAATATATTATTAATTCTCATACTACTCATATCGATGTAATATTGACTCACTTTGTTCCTGTATATAATCCGAGTTTGACGGATGAAATGTGGATGGAAGGAACAAGGGCTCATTTTGATGGAAAGATCATCGTTGGAAAGGACTCGATGGAGATTAACTTAATTAAACACGAAGTGTCCTTTGTTCTCCCTCCTTCAGAGAAAAACGGAAAAGCTTTTCTACAGAATAGCTACAGGTTTTTAAGCTTTCAATAAAACTTCGTCTCGTGGTTCGTGGATTCTGGTGGAGAGATTTTCAAACAGTGATTGTCAAAAAAATAAAAGTTTTGGAAATTCTTGTTGAGATTATGTGTAATTTTCTCGATTTTCAATTTGAGAAAACCTTTTTATAATAAATAGAAGGGGAAATATGGCGGGGTACTTGAAAAGAAAACTTGACATTTTTCCAATGCACAAAATTAGGAGAGTTGAAAAACCAACCATCAGAATAGAATTTGATAAGGTTCAAAGGGTAAGTGAAAGAGAGAGTGGATTTGCTAAGGCGGCAGCAGGTGATTATGGAGAAAGGGCAAAAAGGGAAGTACAGAGGTTTGTTGAAAAGTATCCTTTATCCGGTGCTGCGTCATGGGTAAGAGCAGCTCTAAAGCCGTTAGCTTCTGGTATAGAAGCTACGCATAAGGCACCGATTCCTCAAGATCCGGAAGTTCTCTCTCGACATATAAAAGAGGTAGCGTATTTTTTAAGGGCTGACGCTGTTGGGATATGTGAGCTTCCAAGATTTGCGGTTTACAGTTACAAGTTCGACTTTAAAAACCCACACTTACCTCCTTATCCAATCGAGTTGAACCACAAATATGCTATAGCGATTCTTGTGGATCAAGATTGGAAAACCGCTAGGGCCTCTACAGGAAACGACTGGATAAGTAATGCGATGAGCATGATGGCTTATGCCTCATCTGGTTTCATAGCTGTTATTCTCGCCGAATACATTCGAAGACTTGGTTATCCCGCAAAAGCTCATTACGCTCCTTATTATGATGTGGTTGTTCCTCCTATACTACTTATGGCAGGCCTTGGAGAGATGAGCAGACTCGGTGATAGTGTGATTCATCCGTTTTTAGGACCACGTTTTAAGGCCGCCGTAGTGACTACTGATATGCCTTTAAAACCTGATAAGCCTATCGATTTTGGTCTGCAGGACTTTTGTTCCAAATGCAAAAAATGTGCAAAAGCCTGCCCAAGTGGGGCTATAAGTGATGGGGAGAAGGAGATGTATAACGGGTACGAGAAATGGCCATTCGATAAACGAAAATGCACTCTATTTAGGGTAGAAAACCAAAAAGGTGCCGGATGCGGTACCTGTATCAAAGTTTGTCCTTGGAATAAGCCTTATACCCTATTTCATAGGGCAGTTGGTTGGGCGGTGCGTAAATTTCCTTTTGTGAGAAAGCTTGCCATCATAGGTGATGATCTATTGGGGTATGGAAAACCGGACTATTCAAAGAAATGGTGGTTTGACCTGGAGGAGGTTGAGGGAGTTTTAAAATTACCAAGTTAGCTCAATTGGGACTCAGGGGCGCAAAAGAGGTGGATTATACTTTAAAATCCATTTTGCAAACTTAAGGTCTTCGGGAAAAGTTATCTTTATGTTGAATATGTCACCTTCTACAAGCTTTACCCTTCCCCCATATCGAAGGTAAACGGATGAGTCGTCGGATTGATCCATCAAGCCTTCCTTTTGGGCCAATTTGTGAGCTTCAAGAATCCTTCTGTAGGGGAAACCTTGAGGGGTTTGGACTATTTTTGTCTTTTTTCGATCAATAATTTTTGAAGCCCAATTTTCATCGGCTTCTATAAGGGTTTCTTTCACGGGAAGAACGGGTATTACGGCCTGTGGGGCTTCGAGAAGAAGCCTTTTGATGAGGTCTTTTCTGAGGAATGGCCTTGCTCCATCGTGAATAAGGACATATTCAGGCTTTAAGGCTTCAAGGGCCAAAAGGCCTGAAAAGGAGGAGTCCTGTCGGGTGGGGCCTCCTTTAGTGATGAGCCATTCTTTTTGGAGATTTATCAAGTATCTCTTGGCTTCCTCTTCCCAATTCTCCGGAACGACCAATACTCCCCCTTGAATTTCTTCTGTTTGATCAAAGGCCTCAAGGGACCAAAGGAAAAGGGGTTTCTCTTCAAGCTTTATAAAGCCCTTTGGCAATTTCTCATTGAGCCTTTCACCTTGACCAGCCGAAAGTATTATGGCATGAATCCTCATTTTAAAAGCACTTCCAAAACGTCTCGAAATACCCTTTCGGCTACCTCCCGGAGGTAACCGCCGTGAGTTATCACCATGTAACGGCCTTCGCAGACCTCATCCGAAAGGTCTTTCACAAGTTGAGCCAATTTTTTAAAAAACTCCACGCTCAGACCCTTATCACCATAGTCACCTTCGCAAGTGTCATGGCCAAAGTTATGAAAGATTAAATCAGGTCGGAACCTTTTAACCCTTTCGCCAAATTCTTCCCTGACCATTTGAAGATACCTTTCCTCGCCTATCCCATAAGGAACTGCCCGATCTACTTTGGTCTCATCGGGGCTTGTGTAATCCATATGGCAAAAACAAACGTGAAGGACTTGGGGATCATTTACAAAAAAGCTCCTTGTCCCATCCCCGTGGTGGCAATCCGTATCAAGTATGGCTATTTTTTGGGCCAATCCTTTTTGGCGGAGAAGATAAACTGTGGGACCGCTACAGGAAAGGTAAGTTCCTCCCCACCCAAAGTCCCTTGAAGCATGATGTCCTGCAGCAACCGTGAAAACGAGGGCCCTTTTGATTTCTCCTTCCATTATCTTTTGGGCGGCTAAAAGACAACCTCCCACCGACCTTGAGGCCCCTTCCCAATACCAGCTCTTTTTAACCCCTTCAAGGTAAGAGGGGGAGTGACAAGCTAAAAGGATCTCCTCAGGGGCAAAAGGGGATTCGAAAAGGGAGACGTTTTCGTTATGAAGAAGATCCCCCATTATTTGCGGGAAGCGCTCGTATTTGTTGCCTATAATGGGCCAATTAAAAGAAGCCATTATGGGATGGAAGAAAACCCCAACTTTTTTCATCTTAACCCTCTAAGTTTAATGTTAGAGAACTCTTTTTTACAGTCAAATTTCAGGTATTGACCCCGTGGGGAAAGGGTATATAAATAAAGGCGATGAGATCAAAATTCGAGAGATTCAACGCGGATGAGTTTCGTTGAATCCTTTATGATAGGAAGGGCATCGATTGCCTCGAGGGCCCGCCGTATGTTGCGCTCCACCGCTTCGTGGGTCATCATCACAATGGGAACCGCTCCTTTACGGGTTTGCCCCTTCTGGATCACCGAAGCGATGCTTATGTCGTTATCCCCCAAGATGCCAGATATCTTGGAAAGGACCCCAGGCCGATCGATGGCCGAAAAGCGCAAGTAGTAAACGCATCTTATCTCCTCCATCCCCTTTATCCTCAAGGAGGGGGGAGATAAGATGGGAAGTTTGGTGTTTCCTCGCAAAAGGTCTCCCAAATCGCTTAACACGGCGCTTGCCGTAGGTAAGGATCCTGCTCCTTGTCCATAAAAGAGAAGAGGCCCCACTGCGTCTCCTATCACATAAACGGCATTAAAGACCCCATTCACCTGGGAAAGAAGGTGTCCTTTGGGAATTAAAGTAGGATGAACCCTGAGTTGGAGCCCATCATGATCTTCTTTGGCTATTGCCAAAAGCTTAACCTTATAACCGAACTCATAGGCGAACTGAATATCAAGAGGGCTAATTCGGGTTATACCCTCCACATAAACGTTTTTAAAATCAATCCACTCCCCAAAAGCCAAAGAGGCGAGAAGGACCAATTTGTGAGCTGCATCAAGGCCTTCCACGTCTAAGCTTGGATCAGCCTCTGCGTAACCGAGTTTTTGAGCCCTTTTCAAAGCCTCCTCATAACTCAAGGCCTCATCACTCATTTTAGTCAGGATAAAATTGGAGGTCCCATTAAGTATCCCAAAAATGGCCTTAACCCGATTTCCCACAAGACCCTCTTTAACCGCCTTTATGATAGGAATACCTCCTCCTACGCTTGCCTCAAATCCAATGGAAAGGTTTTTCTCCCTTGCTTTTTCAAAGATCTCCTTCCCGTGAAGGGCCAAAAGGGCTTTATTGGCCGTTACAACCGGTTTACCCAGTTCCAACGCCTTAAGAATATAGGTCTTAGCGGGCTCGATCCCTCCTATTAGTTCGATCACCACTTGAACCCGGGGATCTTCGATGACTTCAAGGGCTTCTCGAGTAAGGATCTCTCGAGGAACCTTCACTCCTCGGTCCCTTTCCAGGTCAAGGTCGGCTATTTTTCTCAAAAGAAGGGGTTTCCCTAGCCGTTTTTCGATTAAATCCTTGTTTTGTAAAAGCAGTTTAACTACACCGCTTCCAACGGTCCCAAAGCCTATCAGTCCGATACCAAGCCCCATTTCCAAAACAACCTCCTTATGCCCCTTATGGCCTGTTTTATGCGGTGCTCATTTTCTACAAGGGCGAACCTCACGTACCCTTCCCCGTATTCTCCAAACCCTATACCAGGTGATACGGCTACTTTCGCCTCTTGAAGGAGGAGTTTACTGAACTCTAAAGACCCCATCTTTCGAAACGGTTCGGGAATAGGGGCCCATACGAACATGGTGGCTTTTGGTTTTTCTACCTTCCAACCTATCCGACATAAACCTTCCACCAGAACGTCCCTTCGGGATTGGTAAATGCATCGGGTTTTTTCCACATACGGATCTCCATTCCTCAAGGCGATAATGGCAGCTATCTGAATGGGTTGAAAGATCCCGTAATCGAAATAGCTCTTCAAACGGGCAAGGGCGTGGATCATCTTCGTGTTGCCGACCGCAAAACCCACCCTCCAACCTGCCATATTGTAGCCCTTCGATAAGGTATAAAACTCCACTGCCACCTCTTTAGCCTCAGGAACTTGAAGGATGCTCGGCGCCTTATAGCCATCAAAAACCAAATCCGCATAAGCCAGATCGTGAATGAGAAAGATCTGATTCTCCCTCGCGAATTCAACGACCTTTTTGAAGAAATCAAGGCTCACGGTTTTAGTTGTAGGGTTATTGGGGAAATTGAGTATAAGAAGCTTCGGTCTTGGCCAACCCAGTTTAAGCGCATCTGTGAGTCTCTCCAGAAGCTCCTCTTCATTTTCCCCCAAGGGCACACTCCTCAGATCTCCTCCCGCGATAATGACCGCATAAGTATGAATGGGATAGGCGGGATTTGGCACAAGCACCACATCGCCCGGTTCTATCATGGCAAGAATAAGATGAGAAAGTCCTTCCTTTGAACCTATGGTCACAATGGCCTCAGTATCAGGATCGATATCCACATCGTAATGCCTTTTGTACCAGTTGCTGATCTCAACTCGAAGCTTATAGATCCCCCTTGAGGCCGAATAGCGATGATTTTTGGGGTTCTGAGCTGCTTCTATGAGCTTTTCCACCACAGGCGGTGGAGTAGGAAGGTCGGGGTTGCCCATCCCCAGGTCAATGATATCTTCCCCCCTTCGCCTGGCCTCAAGCTTCATCTGGTCGATTTCGGCAAAAAGATAAGGAGGAAGCCTTTCTATTCTGCCAAAGGAAACGTCTGTCATTTCTGAAGATTATTAAACAAACAAAGTTCTTAAGTCAAATAAGGAAAATGGCGGAGGGAGAGGGATTCGAACCCCCGGACCCTCGGAGAGGGTCTGCGGCTTTCAAGGCCGCCGCCTTCGTCCACTCGGCCATCCCTCCTATTTCCTATAGAAGATTTTATTTTGGAGGAGTTATCCTTTCAATGCCATACATATAGGGCCTTAGGGCTTCGGGGATGAGGACGCTACCATCTTCCTGTTGATAGTTTTCTAAGATGGCCACAACTGTCCTTCCCACCGCAAGCCCCGAACCGTTAAGGGTATGGACCAATTCGGTGCTCTTTCTTCCCTGGCGACGAAACCTTATCTGGGCCCTTCTTGACTGGAAATCCTCGCAGTTGCTGAGGGAGCTTATCTCCTTATACTCCCCGAGTCCAGGAAGCCAAACCTCAAGATCATAGGTTTTGGCCGCCGAAAAACCAAGATCGCCCGTACAAAGTTCCACAACCCGATAATGAAGGCCAAGTCTTCTCAAGACCTCCTCCGCATCCCGGACCATGGATTCCAATTCCTCGTAAGAAGTCTCAGGGGTTGTGATTTTCACAAGCTCAACCTTATTGAATTGATGCTGTCGTATAATACCCCTTACGTCTTTACCGTAAGAACCCGCCTCTTTCCGGAAACAAGGCGTGTAGGAAACGTACTTTAAGGGCAAGTCCTTTTCGTCAAGGATCTCCTCGCGGTGGATGTTGGTTACGGGAACTTCGGCAGTGGGGATCAAAAATAGCTCCAGCCCTTCGATCTTGAAAAGGTCCTCTTCAAACTTGGGAAGTTGGCCTGTTCCCTCCATCACCTCCCTTTTGACCAAAAAGGGAGGAAGTACCTCAATGTAACCGTGTTCCCTTATGTGAAGGTCAAGCATGAAGTTTATCAAAGCCCTTTCAAGCAACGCCCCAACCCCCCGGTAAAGGGTAAAACGGGATCCTGCGAGTTTCGCTCCTCGAGAAAAATCAAGGATTTCCAATCTTTCTCCTATCTCCCAATGGGGTTTTGGTTCGAAGTCAAACTTAGGGGGTTCACCCCATTTCCTCACCTCGCGGTTGTCCTCAGGTCCCTCACCTACTGGGACCGACTCATGGGGTAAGTTAGGTATTCGCAACAAGAAAGCCCGGAGTTCCTCTTCCTTTTCCTTTAAGCTTTGTTCAAGGTTTTTAAGCGTTTTAGAAAGCTCCCGAAGTTGGGAAAGAAGTTCGGTGGTGTTCTCGCCTTTTCGCTTTTTTAAGGGTATTTCCTCGGAAATTTCGTTCAGTTGCCTTCTTAAGGATTCAACTTTCTCTATTAGCTTTAGGCGTTCGGCGTCTATTTTCTCAAAGTAATCCCAATTTATCTGAACTCCCCTTAAAGCCAAACGTTCCTTCACATACGGAAGATTTTTCCTCAAGGTCTTGAGATCGAGCATGATTTTATATTAAACCACAAGGGTGAATATTCTGCCAATCATTAACAATATCCAAGGGTTAAACACATTATAAGTGTTAAGTAGTCCTTCAAATGTCTTGTTATCAAATAACGGTGTTTTACCCTCTCTTTGGCATAAAAACCCATCTTTTCTCGAAGCTGTTGGTCGGCCAGAAACTGTCTTGCCCTATAAGCAGCATCTTCCGGGGAGGTTACCAAAAAGCCGGTTAGGCCATTGAGGACTTGCCTTTTTATGCCCCCCACGTTACTCCCTATGACGGGTTTTCCCTTCCACATGGCCTCACTTACCACAAGCCCAAAGCCTTCTCTTATTGAAAGCTGGAACACTACAGTAGCAAAGCGTTGGAAACTGTTTATCTCAAGGTGGCTGTCAGGGGGAAGATTGAGCACCAAAACGTCATTGTCATCGGAGGTGGAGTTTAGAATTTCCTTATAAACTTCCTCTCCCTCTGGGTCATCACTTGCATAAGAGCCCACCAATACAAGTTGGCAATTGTATCTACTTTTTACTATTTTATACGCCCTATATACACCCATAAGGTTTTTAAGCCTATCAAACCTCGATACTTGTAAGAGTACGGGTTTTTCCGGATCTACGCCGAATTTTGAGACGGTCTGAACTACAAACTCCCAATCCAGTTCCACGTTTTTAGGATGTAATGGATCTATAGAAGGGGGTATTATGTAAGCGGGAATCTTAAGGTTGTGATAGACGAAATCCGGAATGTGGAAAATCGCAGCGTCATATGAGTTTATGAAAAGCCCAATAAAATCCCATGCTTTTGGATCTGGATCCGAGGTGTCTATGTGAGAACGCCATACCCACTTTTGATGTTTCTGTTTATTTATAACCATTCCCATAGGCTGTGGATCATGGACGAAAACTACATCGTAATTCTGCGTTTTTAACCTGTTTAAGTTATCGTAGGTTTCCCTAAGGTAAGTAATTACCTCCTGACTCTCTATAGTGGAAGAGCCTTTTACATGGAGCATATTGTGAAGTTTCTTAGTAAAGCGGAAAAACTCTTCCGATCCTTCAAAGACTTCCCAGTCGGTTTTTATTCCCAAGGCATTTTTTAGAGGTACAAGCCTTGAGAGGATCTCGGCTACTCCTCCACCTTCCTTGGTGGAATTTATGTGTAAAACCTTTATGCCCTTTAAGCGTTGGGCAAGTAAAAAGAGTTCTTCAATGGTTTCAGTACCCACGATTTTTTCATAATCCTCAAGCCTTATCATCTCCTAAGAATTTCCAATATGGCTTTTTTTACCTCATAAAGGTTTAGCACGTATAAATCTATGGAATCTATAACTTCCGCTTTTTTGGCATAGCCTTGTTGAACCAGCCATTCGGAGTAGTCGTTTATAAGGGTTCTTTTATCTATTCGGCAGGTTATAAGGTGATAAAAAAGGGAGGATATACTTGATTTTTCTATTCCTTCTATAAATTGGTCAAAATCCTCCGCAATTCTCCCTGTGTCCAATACATATCTATGAATGTTTAAAAAGTAAAAAGGTCTAGAACAAGTTTTTGTTTCTCCCTCATATTCAGAGAGATTTTTCAATAGATCCTCTCTTAACTTTTCAAGATCATAGTAACGCGTTGGGTCTATTATCGAAAGCTTTGCGGCCAGAGGTTCGTAGCCATTAGTGGCAAGCCAATGGGCAAAGCTGTTAGGGTATTCGGTAGGGAGGTTGTGGTAGTTAAATAGATTTATGTAAAAGTGGTAAAGGAGGCTCCCCGGAGGGACTATCTTCAGGCCTTCTATAAACTCCTGAAGGTTTTCCGCTTTTATTCCAGTATATACGCGCACCCATGTTTCCGTTTTGAACTTAAATACCATCTTCCAGTAAAGTTTTTAATACATTTAAAGCTTCATTTTGAGAAGAGACGTAATAACTGGCAAAAGAAGGGGTTACCCCCACTTTGACGGTTATGGCCTTTGGCGGAAGGGCCTTAAACATCTCCTCGTCAGTAATATCATCACCTATAGCAAATACGAAGTCACATTCATCAAGCAAATAAAGAGCAGTTGTCCCTTTATTTATGCCAGCGGGGCGAACCTCAAGGACTTTGTTCCCTACTAAGATGGTGTAATCGGTATTGGCTATAAGGGCACTGAGCTCATCCATGAGCTCTTTGACTCTCATAGAAGCCATCTCCGGATCCGAGTTCCGGTAGTGGAAAGCTAAGGTAAAATCCTTTTCTTCTACCAAGGATTGGGGAAGTCTATCCACGTAAAGCTCCATTATAGCTCTGACTTTTTCCATAATCTCGGTGTTTGCCACACACCTTGCCGTCCATTCTCCTTGGGGTTCCTTTATCCAACACCCATGTTCGGCAACAAGTATTAAAGGAAGATCTCCGAACCACTTTCCTAACTGTTCTTTCTTCCTTCCGGATATTAAGACCACCTTTGTATTTTCAAATTCACCCAGTCTTCGGAGTATGTTTTTAATCTCCTGAGTAGGTACCGCCAGATAAGGCTTTTTTGCCAAGGGGACCAGTGTGCCATCGTAATCCAAAAAAAGCACCCTTTTGTTTGCTTCTTTAAAGGCTTCTTTCAGCTTTCTTCGAAGTTTTGCGTTAAGTTCTTTGGTCTTTAAAGTGTTCTTTTTAGATACTACGGCTTTAAGGGCCTCCAAGAAGTCATTCCCCCATTTAAGCACATGATACCTTCTAAGTCTTTCCTGCATAGGCCTTAACCTGCTTTCCTGCTCTTCAGGGGGCATCTCAAGGGCTGTCTCTATTGCCCTTGAAAGCTCTTCTATCGAATTAGGGTTAACCATTACGGCTTCGCCAAGCTCTTTGCTACTTCCCGCAAACTCCGAAAGGATTAGAACTCCTCTTAGGTCTTTTCTTGAAGCTACAAACTCCTTGGCTATGAGGTTCATCCCATCCTTTATAGGAGTTACTAAAAGCACATCACTTGCCCGGTAATATGCCACCAAGTCCTCAGTAGGAAGGGATGTATAGTGATAAAGAATGGGTACCCATTCGATCGAACCGAACCTTCCGTTTATTTGAGCTACCTTTTGTTCTATTTGGTTCTTCATTCTTTGATAATGCTCTACGTGTTCCCTGGAAGGGACTAAATTTAGGATAAGTACCACTCTTCCATGCCAATCTTGTCGTCTCAGCAAAAAATCCTCAAAGGCCAAAAGCCTGTTGTATATGCCTTTTGTGTAGTCAAGTCGATCAACGGAAAACACGATCTTTTTATTCCCCAAGGTTTTCCTTATTTCCTCGACCTTTTGGTCAGAGGAATCCAGGGAGTTGAAAAGCTCAAAGTCTATGCCCATGGGAAAGGTGTCTGCCTTAATTATTCTGTCCTGATAGACGAACTCCCCCATAAAGTGATCTGTTCCAAATACTTTTGTAAGGCTTCTTAAGAAGTTTATGGTGTATTCATGAGTGTGGAAGCCTATTAAATCTGCCCCAAGAATCCCCTCCAATAACTCACGCCTCCAGGGCAATTGACCAAAGACCTCCGGAGGTGGAAAGGGTATGTGTAAGAAAAACCCTATTTTAGCTTCAGGAAAAACTTCCCTTAACATACTGGGAAGTAAAAGGAGATGATAGTCATGAACCCATATATAAGTTTCCTTCTCAATTTCCACATGATCTAAGATGGCTTTCAGAAATGTTCGGTTTACTTCAAAGTAGCTTTCCCACGCGGTTTTTTCATAAGTCGCAAAAGTAGGCATACTGTGAAAAAGGGGCCAAAGGGTTCTGTTACAAAAACCGTTATAAAATTTATCCATGAGTTTTTCGGGGACGTAAACTGGCAGGCAATGGTATTCTTGGAGAAGCAGGTCCTTTATTTCTTGTATGTCCTTTTTCTTCAGGCCGGATCCTGACCAGCCTATCCAAAGCCAAGAAGATATGCCCGATTTCTTGATGAAACTTTCTAGGCCTGAAACTAACCCTCCTGGGCTTCTCTGGAAATCTAAGGGTTTAAGGCTTTTGATGCTTATGGGGAGACGATTGGCAACTATTAGTAATTTCATAAGCAGGCAAAGAAATTATAATGACGAAAATTCACTTTGACAAGTGTCTTCTTTTCTTTCCAAACTTTGAGGTAGATTAAATTTTAGTGTGATGGAGGTAAAGAAGACCGTCACACTAAAAGCGCCTGCTAAGGTCAACCTCAGGCTCGAGATACTGGGGTTGAGGGAGGATAATTACCACGAGATCCTGAGTTGGGTTTATCCGGTGAGTTTGTGGGATGAGATTTTGCTTCAAAGGATAGAGGAAGGGATCGAATTTGAATGTGACCATCCTGAAGTACCCCGAGAGGATTTGACCGTTAAGGCCACAAAGCTTTTCCTCCAATATACGGGCTTAAAAATGGGAGTAAAAATAAACCTTAAAAAGAACATACCCGTTGGATCTGGCCTTGGAGGTGGTTCGAGTGACGCCGCCTCCACCCTTAGAGGACTCATGGAACTGTCAGGCTTCCGTTTACAAGAGGAGGAGCTTTTGGAGCTTGGTTCTAAACTCGGTTCGGACGTTCCCTTTTTCATAAAGGGTAAACCCGCCCTGATTGGGGGAAGAGGTGAGAAGATCATCCGGGAGCTTCCACCTCTTAGGTTGTTCATGGTGATCATTTACCCGAAAAAGCCCCTTTCAAGTTCCACCATTTATCGCTTATATGACTTATCCTTGACAAAAGGGGAAGGCAAAAATAGAATTATAAGGGATTTTCCCCCGAGAAAATGGGATGATTTTCTCTATAACGCTTTGGAGCAGGTGGGCGAAGAGGTTTTGCCGGAGATAAGGGAGATGAAAAACTTATTGCGGCAAAGGGGGGCAAAGGGGGTCTCAATGACTGGAAGTGGCTCGGCGGTTTTTGGCATTTATGAAAGGGAAGAGGAAGCGCGAAGTGCTTTGGATTTTTTGAAAGCCTTTAATTGGGAGGTTTTTCTGGTCGAGACGCTTTAAGGTTGGGGTGTCGCCAAGCTGGTAAGGCACGGGACTTTGGATCCCGCATTCGGAGGTTCGAATCCTCCCACCCCAGCCAAAATTTTTTATTGGGGGAGAAGAGGTGGCGATTTTTCGAATAGATGGGGAGCTTAAGGTCTTTTCGGGAAATGCCAATCGACCCCTTGCGGAAAAGGTATGCGATCATTTGGGTATTCCTTTGGGTAATGCGGAGGTTAAGACCTTCAGTGATGGTGAGATCTCGGTGGAGATCAACGAGAACGTGCGGGGTAAGGACGTATTTATCATTCAGCCTACCTGCCCACCGGTTAATGATAACTTGATGGAACTTTTAATCATGATAGATGCTGCCAAAAGGGCTTCGGCTGGCAGGATCACTGCAGTTATTCCCTATTATGGGTATGCTCGTCAGGATCGGAAGGTGGCTCCCAGGCAACCCATTTCGGCCAAGCTTGTGGCCAATCTGATAACGGTCGCCGGGGCTTCGAGGGTTTTGACCATGGATCTTCATGCGGGGCAGATTCAAGGTTTTTTTGATATACCGGTGGATAACCTTTTTGCGAGGCCGGTCCTTCTTCATTACATAAAAGAGCACTTTAAGGATGACTTGGTTATAGTTTCGCCTGATGCCGGGGGAGTGGAAAGGGCGAGGGCCTTTGCCAAGAGGCTTAATGCTTCTTTGGCTATAATTGATAAAAGGCGAGAAAGGGCCAATGTGGCGGAGGTGATGAACATAATAGGCGATGTGAGGGGTAAAACCGCGGTTATCGTTGACGATATGGTCGATACGGGTGGGACCCTTACTAAAGCTGCCTCGGCTCTTCTTGATAAGGGGGCTTCGGCCGTTTATGCTTGTTGTACTCATCCAGTGCTTTCGGGGAATGCGGTTCAAAGGATCCTGGAGTCTCCCCTTAAAGAGCTCATCGTTACCGATACCATTCCCCTTTCGGAAGAGGCCAAAAAGTGTGGAAAGATAAAGGTCCTTTCGGTGGGTAAACTGTTTGGGGAGGCCGTTAGGAGAATTCACCTTAACGAATCGGTGAGCGTTCTTTTTGAATAGAAGGAGGAGTAAAATGGAAGAACTCGAACTTGAAGCTTTCTATCGGAAGGAGTTAGGAAAGGGGCCTTGTAGGCGATTGAGGAAAGAGGGCATGATTCCGGCTGTTTTTTACGGCTCGGGGGAAGAGACGATACCTTTAGCGGTAAGGCTTAGCGATTTGAGAAAGGCCTTTTCCACACCTGAGAGAAGAAGGTCCATTTTTACGTTGGTCATAAAGGGGCTTGGCGACGAAGAGGTGAGGAAGACGGCCATCCTCAAAGAGATCCAACGGGATACCTTGAAAGATCAAGTGCTTCATGTGGACTTTCAAGGGGTAAAACTTGAAGAAGAGATTTACATGGAGGTGCCCATTGAGATCGTAGGAAAGCCCAAAGGGGTGGAAAAAGGTGGGGTTTTGGAGGTTTTTGTGCGTTCGGTTGAAGTGAAAGGAATAGCGGCCAAGATCCCTCCGGTAATAAGGGTGGATGTTTCGGATCTCGACATAGGTGATTCGCTTCACGTGATGGACCTTAAGGTTGAAGGGGTAAAGATCACAAGTGACCCGCTTCAGACAATAGCCACGGTAGTGGCTCCCGAAGTGGAAGAGGCTCCGAGTGAAGGGACTTCGGGGAGTTCAAGTTAAGGGGGCTTCCTGGTTAAAACGGTTCATGGTTTGTTCAAGCCCTTCTTCGATCAGGCCGAGAAGAAGGGCGTTGGTTTTTTCCAAAAGGCGGGGTAGTTTTTCCAGTTGCTCTTCCGAAAAAGGGGATAACACATACTGGACTACTTCTTCCTTTCTTTCGGGTCTACCGATCCCGATTTTTAAGCGGGGAAAATCAGATCCTATGGCTTCTATAATGGACCTCAATCCCCTATGTCCTCCATCTCCCCCTCCCCTTTTAAGTCTGAGTTTTCCAAATGGGAGGTCCAAATCGTCGTGGATCACAAGGAGCTTTTCTCTTGGGATAGGGACTTGAAGAAGCAGCTTCTCCACCGCTTTTCCTGAAAGGTTCATAAAGGTTAAAGGCTTAAAAAGGAGGATTCCCTTTGAATTTATCTCCCTAAAGGCCCATTCTCCTTCAAACCCTTTTGACCATCGGAGGTTGTACCTTTGGGCAAAAGAATCCACCACGAGAAAGCCCATATTGTGGCGACTCAGTCGGTATTCAACCCCTGGGTTCCCAAGACCCACAAAGATCCATTCTACCTCTTTCATCCTTCTATTTTATAACGCTTGAAAAAAACTTTTTTAAGAAGTACCTTCCAGAAAGGAGGCCAAAAATGGGGGTTAATAAAACGCTGGCCGAAATGTTCTCAAAAATGGCCAATGCCCTGGAGTTTTTGGGGGAGAATCCCTTTAAGATCGGAGCTTATCGAAAGGCTGCCAAGGTTTTAGAGGATTATCCTGAGGACATAGAAGAGGTTTTTAAACGAGGCGGAGCTGAGGCGTTGATGAAAATTCCGGGCATTGGGGAACGGATTGCCAAAAAGGTGGCCGAATACCTTCAGACGGGGAAAATGCGAAAATACGAGGAGGTTCTTTCCCAGGTTCCAGAAGCGCTTTTGGACCTTATGGAGGTTCAAGGAATAGGTCCTAAAACGTTGAGGCTCGCTTATGATCGGTTAGGGGTCAGAACACCTGAGGACTTTAAGAAGGTCTTGGAGAATGGTTCCCTGGAGAGGCTTCCCGGTATGGGCCCTAAAAAGGTGGAGAACATAAAGAAAGGGCTTGAGCTTTACGAACGCATGAGCGAGAGGGTTCCACTTGGTTTGGCCTATCCACTGGTTAAAGAGATAATCGATGAGATGTCAAAATTGCCTCAAGTTGAGTCCATCTCCGCCTGTGGAAGCTTTAGGAGGATGAAAGAAACCGTGGGGGATCTTGACATTTTATGTACTGGTAAAGATGGGACACGGATAATCGAATATTTTGTAAACCTAAAAGGCGTCACTCGTATTTTAGCCCAAGGCGAGACTAAAGGTTCGGCCATATTTCATAACCGTTACCAAGTGGACCTGAGGGTTGTGCCAAAGGAATCCTATGGAGCAGCCCTTCAATACTTTACCGGTTCCAAACAGCATAATATCCACCTGAGGACGATAGCCAAAGGGCTTGGGCTTAAAATATCCGAGTATGGGGTCTTTCGGGATGAGAAGAAAATCGGAGGGGAAAGGGAAGAGGAGGTATATGAACTTTTGGGACTGGTATGGATAGCTCCAGAATTAAGGGAAGATTGGGGGGAGATTGAGGCCGCTCAAGCGAGGAGGCTTCCTAATCTTGTGGAGTATTTTCAAATAAAAGGAGACCTTCATGTTCACTCCAGATATTCCGATGGCACCATGAGTCTTGAGGATTTGGTAAAAGAGGCCGAGCGATATGGATGGGAATACATAGGGGTATGTGATCACTCTCAAAGCGCCAAATATGCCAAAGGGCTTGACGAAAAGAAACTGCTCGAAAAGATTCGAGAGATAAGGGAGTTGAATCGCCGAAGACCTAACGGACCCTACCTTTTGGCCGGAGCCGAGGTGGATATTCTTCCCGATGGTAGCTTGGATTATCCCGACGAGATCTTGAAGGAGCTTGATCTTGTTGTAGCGGCTATTCACAGCTGGAAAAAAGAAGAGGATGTGACCCCACGAATCCTTAAGGCCATGGAGAATCCTTATGTTCATGTAATAGCCCACCCTACCGGAAGGTTAATCTCCACCCGTGAGGGGTATCGGGTTGATGTAGATGCCGTCATCGAAAAGGCCTCCGAGACGGGGGTAGCTCTTGAGATAAACGCCTATTATGACCGGCTGGACCTTAATGATGTCAATGTTCGGAAGGCCAAATCCAAAGGAGTTAAACTCGCAATAGGCACCGATGCCCATAACTTGGGTCAACTTTGGATGCTCGAACTTGGGGTAGGGGTGGCAAGGAGGGGTTGGTGCGAGCCTGAGGACATCTTGAATACGCTCTCCTATGAGGAACTTTTAGAATGGGCTCGGAAAAAGACCGGTTTTTCATGAAAATGGCCATAAGTATGGCCAAAAAAGGGGAAGGGTGGGTGAGTCCAAACCCCATGGTGGGGGCTGTTCTTGTCAAGGATTCGCGGATCCTTTCCAAGGGCTTTCATCGCCGTTATGGAGGGGATCACGCGGAGGTTGACGCTATAAAAAGGGCCAAGGAGCCTCTTGAGGGAGCAACCCTTTATGTGAACTTGGAACCCTGCTGTCATTGGGGGAAAACTCCTCCCTGTTGCGATGCCATAATAAAAGCAGGCATAAAGAGGGTGGTTATTGCCAATCGAGATCCAAATCCTTTGGTCAATGGAAAAGGGATTGAGATCCTTAAGCGACATGGAATCGAGGTCGAGACGGGGATCCTTGAGGAAGAGGGAAAGGCCTTAAATAGGGCCTATTTTAAGTATTACGAGAAGAAGTCCCCCTTTATTACCTTAAAATGGGCTCAAAGCCTTGATGGGAAGATCGCCACTTCGGAGGGCGATTCGAAATGGATAAGTTCCCAAAGGGCCTTAAGGTTCGCTCATAAGTTGAGGGCCATTCATCAGGCTGTTGTGGTGGGAATAGGGACCGTTTTAAAGGATGACCCTCAATTGACCGTAAGGCTTGTCCGAGGTAGAAACCCTCTGAGGGTAATCTTGGATTCCCATTTGAAGATTCCGCTTGGATCAAAGGTTCTCAACGTAGAAGAAGCTCCCCTTCTTATAGCTACGACCCAAAAGGCCGATCCGGGGAAAATGGCACTTCTTCAACAAAAGGGAATTGAGGTCCTCAAATTGGGGAAAGAAAGGGTCGATTTGAGGGAGTTACTCAATGTCCTTTATGAAAGAAAGATACAATCGGTTTTGGTCGAAGGGGGAAGGGAGGTCCTTACTTCTTTTTTAAGAGAAGGGCTTTGTGACCGCTTAACGGTCGTCATTTCGCCAAAACTCATAGGAGAAGGTCTATCCCCTTTGGGAGACCTTGGGATTAAAAAGATAGAAGAGGCTTTTCTTTTGAAAAACGCTTCTCTTAAAAGGATCGGTTCCGATTGGATCTTTGAAGGTTACTTAAAATAAAGATGCCCAGGAATAAAAAAGGCCACATCTTCTCCGTTTCTCCGTAAAGGGTCCTTTTTTTAGAGAGGTCAAAAGGAGCCACAAAATAGCACCTTTTGAATAGGGGCGTTTCTTTTATAATTCTTCCCTTTGGATTTATAACGGCGCTTATTCCCGTATTTGCCGATCTTAAGATCCATCTCCTCTGCTCTACGCTTCTAAATACCGCCTGGGCCAGATGTTGGTAAGGAGCACTTGTTTTTCCAAACCAGGCGTCATTGGTGATAGTGATAAGGAGTTCTGCCCCTCGTTTTACCGCTTCGTTTGAAAGCTCCGGAAAGATGATCTCAAAACATATCAATATCCCTGCTTTTCCCCAAGGAAGAATTAAAACCTTTATCTCCTCACCTGGACTTATGTCTCCGGGAACAGCCTCTTTTACGGAGCCAAAAAGCCTCTCTATTGTGTTCCTAAAAGGAAGATATTCCCCAAACGGAACAAGGTGGACCTTGTCGTAAAAGGAAAGTCTATCTTGTGAAAAAAGAAAAGCGCTATTAAAGGTTTTTTCTTTTTCGACCCTTAAGGCTCCAAAAACAAGGGGGGTTCCCAAGGTGTGAAGAAATTGTAAAAGTTCCTCTACAAGTTCCCCTTGGGGGAAGTATTGGGGAAAGGCCGTTTCAGGCCAGATGATAAGATCTGGCTTCTGCGAGAGAGTTTTGAGGGTTAAGAGTTTATGGATTTTTAAAATTTGCCTTTGGAAGGCTTTGTCCCATTTAATAAGTTGTTCGATGTTGGGCTGTATTATGGCCACTTTGTATCGGGGAGAGGGGTCTTTTTCATTGATTCTAAAAAGCCCATACCCCAAACTAAGTCCTATTCCTATTAGGGCGTAAAAGAGGGCCTTTCTTTTCCCTTTCAAGGACAAAAAGAGAGCCAAATTGAAAAAAGCCATAAGAAAGGACAATAAATGGGCTCCTCCAAGATCACTTATCTGTAAAAGGATGGGGATTCTCCATTGACTGTGAGATAACATGGCCCACGGAAATCCGGTTAAGAGGTGTCCTCTTAGGTATTCCAGAAGTGTCCAAAGCGAAGCTCCTCCGAAGGCAAAAGCCGTATTTTTGGGAAGCACCGTAACCCCCAAGGAGAAAACCCCGAAATAAAGGCCTAAATAAAGGCATAAGAGCAATAAAATGGCCAAAGCTCCAAGGTAATTGATCCCTCCGTAACGGTTAACCGCTACCACGATCCAAAAACAGGTCACCAAAAAGGCCACTGTTCCCCCAAAGCTCCCTATGGAGAAGGCCTCTTTTGGTCTGCGGTTATTTACCGCATAAAGAAGGGGCAGAAGTGAAAACCATCCTAAAGGCCAGAGTCCTATTCCCGGTTGAGAAAGCCCGTAAAAAACGCCGCTTAACGCGCTAAGAAGAAGCGCTTTTCCTAAGGAACGAGACGATCTCTTCGACCACATACCTTTGGGCCTGAGGAGTTAATTCGGGATAAATCGGAAGGGCCAAAACCTCTTGGGAAGCTCTTTCGGCTTCGGGAAAGTCTCCCTTTTTGTATCCCAAGAATTTAAGGGAAGGCTGAAGGTGAAGGGGAAGTGGGTAATAAACCTCGGTTCCGATTCCCTTTCGTTGAAGGTATTTTCTCAACTCATCCCTTTTGGGGGTCCTTATGACGTACTGATGGAATATGTGTCCCCTTTTTAAAGGTGGTAATTTTATGCCCCATTTTTCTCCTTCATACTCTTTGAAAAGGGATTCATAATATTCGGCTTTCCTCCTCCTCTCTTCGTTCCATTGTTCAAGATAGGGTAGTTTTACCAAAAGGACTGCCGCCTGGATTTCATCAAGTCGGCTATTTATCCCCAAAAGTTCATGGATGTACTTATCCCTTGATCCGTGAGACCTTAAAAGGCTTATCTTTTCGGCAAGTTCATCCGAATCGGTCACCACAAGCCCCCCATCCCCTGCCCCTCCAAGGTTTTTGGTGGGATAAAATGAAAAACACCCCAAATCGCCGATCGTTCCCGCCTTTTTCTTCTGGTTTCCGATCGAACAATCAGCCCCTAAGGCTTGGGCCGAATCTTCTACCACTTTCAGATTTGCCTCCTTCGAGATCCCCATTATCCTCTCCATATCGCAAGGAAGCCCGAATAAATGCACCGGCATTATCGCTCGGGTTTTTTCAGTTATGGCCTTGGGTATTAATTCCACATTGAGGTTAAAGGTCTCCGGATCAATATCCACAAAAACGGGCTTCCCTCCAAGCCTCACAATAGCACTTACTGTGGAAAAAAAGGTAAAGGGCGTGGTTATAACTTCGTCTCCTTCCTTTATCCCTAAGGCCATAAGGGCCAAAAGGAGGGCATCGCTTCCTGAGGCAACCCCTATTGCATGTTTTACCCCTAGATATTGGGCCAAAGCTTCCTCAAGCCTCCGGACCCTCGGTCCCATGACAAATTGAGACGTTTGGAAAATAGAGCGAATCTCCCTTTCCAATTCCTCCAATAAGAGGATGTGGGGAGGTCTAAGGTCTATGAAGGGAACTTCCATCATCCTTAAGCTCCTTGTAGGCCCTTTGTAGATCTGATGAAAAAGGTCCGTAAAACCCCGCTAAAACTTCCTGAAAGGAAACAAAACCATTGGCTATTCGATCGAGTTCTTCCTCCATTTTGTTAGTAAAAGAAAGATCCATTATGGTGGGAAAGTGTTTAAGCAACAATTGAGCGACTTTTTCCCCCAGTTCAGTAAGATAAAAAACCTTATTTTGGAGTTTTACATACCCTCTTTCAAGAAGGGTCGTTATGATTGTGGCATAAGTCGAGGGTCTTCCTATACCCCTTTTTTCAAGTTCCTTCACCAGTGAAGCTTCAGTGTAACGAGGAGGCGGTTGGGTTAAATGCCTTTCAGCTTCTACTTTTAGGGCCAAAAGTTCTTCTCCCTCTTTGAAGCTTGGTAAGTTGCCCTCTTTCTTTTTCCCTTCCCAAACTATCATAAAACCAGGGAATTTTTCTACCTCCATAAGCCCTTGAAACACAAAATCCCCGCATTTAACCTTTAATTTACCCACCTCCAAACGCATCTCCGCCATCTGGGAGGCGAGAAACCTTTTCCATATGAGGTCGTAAAGTTCAAAGTCTTTTCTTTTTAAATAAGGTCTTATCCTTTCCGGAGTTAAGTCCAAAGAGGTGGGCCTTATAGCCTCGTGAGCCTCTTGTGCCTCCTTGGGGCTTTTAAAGGTATGAGGTTTAGAAGGAAGAAACTCCTTTCCGTAAAACTTAAGGATAAAATCCCTTGCCGCTTTTTGAAAAGGAGGGCTTATTCTAACCGAATCGGTCCTCATGTAGGTGATCAATCCTCTTTGCCCCAGAGGTCCAAGGGGAAGTCCTTCATATAGTCTTTGGGCTATTGCCATTGTCTCTTTAACAGAAAAGCCCAGGACTTTCGAAGCCTCTTGTTGCAACGTACTGGTGATAAAGGGAGGCGGGGGTTTTTTCGTCTTTTCTTTCTTCGTAAAGGAGAGAACGTAAAAGCTTTTCCTCTCAAGTTCTTCGAGGATCTTTTTGGCTTCTTCTTTTGAAAGCGTGAGCTTTTTCCCCTCCTTTTCGATTAGTTTCACCCAAAATTGAAAGCCATCCTTTTCCAAAAGGGCCTTTATGGTCCAATATTCCCTGGGCACGAAATTTTTAATCTCCGTTTCCCTTTCGTAAACAAGCCTTAAGGCCGCCGATTGAACTCTTCCAGCAGAAAGTCCTCCTTGGAGGGCTTTCCACAGAAGGGGGCTTACCTTATAACCCACTAACCGATCCAAGACCCTTCGTGCCTGTTGAGCTCTGTAGAGGTTTTCCCTTAGGGAAGTGAGGTTTGTAAGGGCTTCTTTTATCCCTTGAGGGGTAAACTCAAAAATTAAGGCCCTTTGAAGTTGAACCTTATTTTCCAGTTCTTCAGCTATATGCCAAGCAATGGCCTCTCCTTCCCTGTCAGGATCAGTGGCCAGGATTACCCGGGAGCAAAGCTTCGCTGTGTTTTTTAAATTTCTTAGAATCCTTTCCTTTCCCTTTATAAGCTCATATTCAGGCAGAAATCCCTCTTCGATCCTCACTCCGAGCCTTTTTTCCGGAAGGTCCTTTATGTGTCCGAACGAAGCCTCAACGAGGTAGTTTTTCCCAAGGAGTTTCTTTAAAGTTTTTGCCTTGGTTGGGCTTTCCACTATTATAAGTTCCCTATCCTTCATCCGGCGATTAAAAAGACCTTTCCGGGAAGTTCCTTTACTAGACCTTCTAATTCCATTTTGAGAAGAAGTCCCAAGGTTTCCTGAGGGGATTTTTTGAGGAACCGGGAGATCTCATCCACGTGTTTTGGGCCTTCTCTTAAAAACTCAAGAAGGAGGTTTTCCAAAGGGTCTTTGGGTTTTTCTTTTTCTCTTTTTAAAAGGGGAACCTGAGGAAGTATTTCTTCCAGGATATCCTCTGGACCCTCCACAAGTTTTGCCCCTTCTTTTATCAACTTATTAGTCCCTCGAGCCGCCCAGCTTCCGGGCATTCCTGGGACAGCGAAAACACTTCGCCCCTGTTCCAACGCCAAAGAGGCGGTGATAAGAGCCCCGCTTTTTTCCGAAGCCTCAACCACCACAACGCCCAAGGCCAGTCCGCTTATTATCCTATTTCTTTGAGGAAAATTCCATTTTTCGGGAGGCGTTCCAGGAAGAAACTCCGAAAGGATTGCTCCCCTTTTGGTGATCCTTTCAGCAAGCTCGCTATTTTCAGGGGGATAGATTCGATCAAGCCCTGACCCCAAAACCCCGATGGTTCTTCCTTCTGCTTCAAGAGCTCCCCTGTGAGCCTCGGTGTCAATCCCCCGGGCAAGACCACTTATAATGGTGAGTCCCGATTGAGCCAATTGGAAGGCCAATTTTTTTGCAAACTCCCTCCCGTAAGGGGTCGCCTTTCTTGAGCCAACAATCGCAATGGCCCTTGAATCCTCCTCTTGGATAGTCCCCCTGTAAAAGACCACCAGAGGAGGATCTGGGATTTCCCTTAGATTTTGTGGATAAAGGGGGTCAAAAAGGGTGAGGAGGTCACCTCCAGTGGCCTTTACTTTTTGATAAATTTCCTTACCCGTTTTAAAGGGGTCTATCTCTTTTAAGGCCTTTACAGTTTTAGGGGTCATTCCTCCGACGGATAAAAGTTCATCCTCTTTAGCCTCAAATACCTTTTGAGGGGAATGAAACGCGTCAATAAGCCTTTTCCTTAAAAGAGGCCCTATTCCGCGAACGACCAACAAAGAGAGCCAAAAGTAAAGTTCCATTTGCCTTCATAAAGAAGTAAAAAGAGGTTCTTGTCAATACCCACTTCGGAAAAAGGGTTTTTTGTTGGTAAAATTTGGCAAAGCCTTTTAGGAGGTGTTTAAAAAGTGAAGGTTCGAGAGACCGTCCTTCCAGGAATGGGGAAAAAATTCTCCTTAAGCTTACAGTCAGGGGATGAACTTGTGATAATCATTCGCACAACCGGTGAAAGGGCCCTTTTCCTATTCCCCAAAGGAGCTGAGGAGCCCTGTTCCGAAATCCTATTGACTGACTCTGAGGCCCGAGAATTGGCTTTGATCCTCGGTGGTGCCCTTTATGAACCAACTCCTTTACATCAAGCGGAGCTGGTCTTAAGGGGTTTAGTTTTAGAATGGCTTAACGTTCATGAAACCTCTCCGCTTAAAGGCCATACTATCTCAGAACTTGAGATAAGGAAAAGAACCGGTGCCTCGGTTATAGCCATCAAACGAGGTGAGAAGATCATCCCTAATCCTGATCCAAACGAAAGGTTTGAGATAGGAGATTTAATTCTTCTTGTAGGAACTGGTGAACAAATAAAACGTTTTCAAGAGGTATTCGGGATTTCCTCCAAATGAGTGAAGAAGTTTTTGCGCAGGAGTTTTTGGGATTCGCCCTGGCCCTTGTGACTTTAACCCTGAGTGGCTCAATTGCCCGCTTTTTAGGCTTACCCATATTTTTAGGCTATCTTCTAGCCGGTCTTTTGGCTCAACCCTTTTTAGCACCCTTTCCTTCTTTAACGTTATTGGGGAAAGTGGGCGTTATTTTGCTTCTTTTCTTTTTGGGAATGGAATTTGATTGGCGTACCCTTCTGGGTTCTCGAAAAAGGTTGCTTCTTACCTTGGTTGACCTTTTGTTAAATTTTTTCATTCCCTTTTTATTCCTTTTAATTTTAGGCCTTTCCTATGCTTCGGCTTTTATTGTAGCCATGGCCATTTACCCCACAAGTTCAGCTTTAACCATTGGAGCTTTGTTTCAACTTCGTCGAGTTGCCAATCCCGAGACAGAGACGATAGTTTGGATACTGGTAGGAGAGGATCTCGCAATAATTTTACTTCTCGCTATAGCTTCAGGTTTAACAGGAGAAGCCTTTGAGTTTAAAGGGATATTTTTGGCTATCTCTTTTATTGGGGTGATGTTTGTGGCTTCCGTGTTTCTAACGAAGCCCTTGGAATGGTTATTTAAGCGCGTCCCTTCGGAGCTTGATAATCTGGTTACCTTCAGCCTGATTATCCTTTTCAGTGCCATCGCATACCTCCTTAATCTTTCCGAAGCCTTAGGGGCGTTTTTGGCTGGACTTCTTTTCAGTGGCACAAGGGATCGCGAAGAACTTGAATCAAGGCTCAATGTGTTAAGGGATCTTGGAACCTCCGCTTTCTTTTTCTCCTTTGGCCTTCAAGTTCCTTTAAAGGTTTCTCCCTCGGGATTAGCCTTAGGTGGTTTGATACTGATTTTAGGAATTTTGAGCAAAGTTCTGACCAGTTGGGTTTCAGCTTCAATAGAAGGCTTACGTCCAAAGGCCCGTTTGAGGTTGCTTTTTAGCCTCTGGATTCGGGGTGAGTTTTCGATTATCGCCATTTTCGTGGGGAAGACCGTTTTACCCCACCTTTGGCAAGAAGGTATGAATTGGTTCATTTTAGGAAGCGTAATTGTGGGGTTACTCGCGCTTTCCTATGGGGAAAGGGTCATTGAGCGAGGGAAATCTATTATGAGTAAAAAAGAGGAGGCGTCAAATGTATGAGATCCTTTTTTGTATCGCTGTAGGTTTTGGAGCAGGAGTTTTTGGGGGGCTTTTTGGTATAGGAGGAGGAATGGTTACTATCCCCGTTTTGGTATACCTTGGAAAGATGCCTCAACATGTCGCCCAAGGCACTACCTTGGGCATGTTACTTCCGCCCATTGGTTTTTTGAGCACTTACGTTTATTGGAAACACGGATGTGTCAATGTAAAAATGGCCGCACTTTTAGCCATAGGCGCCTTTTTTGGGGGATTTTTTGGGGCAAAGCTCGCCATTTATCTTCCGACTTTCACCTTGAAAAGGCTTTTTGGTTTTGTTCTATTATTCGCCGCTTTAAGGATGATCCTTGGGAAATGAGATCGGTAATTTTTCTCATCCAACACCCCCAGATGCCAAGTAGCAGAGTTAGGGTTTTGAACCTTTTACCCCATCTGAAAGGCTTGGAGTTTAAAGTAGTTCCTTATCCTCAAAAAATATGGGAAAGGTTTAAGATTTTTAAAAGCTTAAGGAACTTTGACCTAGTTTTTTTACAAAAGAAGATGCCTACTGTTTTCGAATCCTTTCTTTTGAGGAAATGTTCAAAAACTTTGGTCTTTGATTTTGATGATGCAATTTATGTAAGGCACGATGGAAAGGATAGTTTTACCCGTAAAGCCCGATTTGAATCTATCGTAAAAAGATCAGATCTGGTCATAGCAGGCAACCGGATCCTTGCCGAGGAAGCGAGAAAGTACAATCAAAATGTCGCTATTTTGCCTTCGGCAGTTAAAGTTCCAGACATTTCCCTCAAAAATTACGCGATTAAAAATGAACGGTTTATTATAGGATGGATCGGTACGGCTATAAATTTGCCTCATTTAAAAATCGTGGAACTGGTTTTAAAAAAGCTTTCTGAAGAGTTTCCTTTAGAATTGAGGATAATTTCGTCGAAATCAATAAAAATGGAGGATATTAATACAACTTTCATTCCTTGGAGTTTGGAGACGCAAGAAGAGGAGATATCAAAATTCGATATAGGAATAATGCCTTTACCAGATAATCCTTATACCCGTGGTAAATGCGGATATAAGGCGCTTCAATATATGGCTTGTTGCATTCCGCCTGTCGTTTCAGATGTGGGAGTAAATTCGGAGATTGTGAGACACGGAGTGGACGGTTTTGTGGCTAAGGACCAAGAGGATTTTTACTTTTATTTAAAACTTCTCCTTAAGGACGAAAATTTGCGAAAAGAAATGGGACTTAACGCTCGGAAAAGGGCTGAGGAGAACTATTCGATAGAGGTAATTTCTAAACTCCTTTTGGAGTTACTTTTGAGTTTTTCAAAAAGAAAAGTTAGGGTTTATTAGAATGGCCGTAAAGTAGAGTGAGAGCGGCAATACCAATAACTACAAGAAAACCACCGGAGAGAAAGGCTATATTGTAACTTTTAGTAATATCAAACACATAACCTGCCAATATTGGACCTGAAATGCCTCCTATGGCCCAGAACAAAGATAGATAGCCGAGTATGGTACCCACATTTTGTATTCCAAATATTTGAGGTACCATTGCAGTCCTTATGGGGCTTGTTCCTCCGAAACCAAAGCCAAAAATGAACATTAAGGGGAATATGCTCCATGGATTTTTAAAGAAAGGAAGAAGGGAAATACCAATCAGGTCTAAGCACATGAATATGATGAGGGCTTTTTTGTGTCCAAATTGTTTTACGAGATACCATGCGGAAAAAGTTCCTAAAAGGGAACCCAGATTACTGAAGCTAAGAGTTAAAGCGGCCAGCGAAAGCGGCATGCCCAAATCAGTAGCATAAGGCACTATATGAATGGAGAGGAAGTGGAAACCCGCACTTATTACAAGACCTGTAATTAACAACATCCATAAGGAAGGATTTCTTAAAAAGATAAGATCAAATTTCCCTGTCCTTTTTTCTTTAATTCTGAAATGAAGTTTACGGTATTTCCAAAGCTGAAACAGTATAGGGAGAGAAAACAGCCAAAGGAGAACCGAGAGCCCAAAAGAAGTCATTCGCCATCCGAATTTTTCGATAAGGGTGGCGAGAAAAGGCGGAAGAAATAGTTGCCCAAAGGGAATGCCCAAAAAGGCGAAACTTAGCATTTTTTCCTTTTTTTCTGGGAATACTTTAGAGATGGTTGCGCTTATTGGAGCGTAAGAAGAAGCTACACAAAGACCTATACCCAATCCATAATAAATATAAAGTTCTAAGAAGGATCTTGCTGTAGTTATCAATAAGTAACCTAAAGAACCACAAACCAATCCACTTAGAACGACAGGAAAGGCTCCCCATTTGTCTGTTAATCTTCCAGATAATAAGCTTGAGATTCCGTAGATTATAAGAGAAGCTGATATTATACCAGAAACTAAAGCTCTACTGAAGCCGAATTCGTTGGCTATTACCTTAAAGAAAACTCCAAAAGAAAGCTGTGAGCCAAAAGTTATCATAAGAAGCAAAAAACAGGAAGATACAAAAAACATATCTTTTTCTTAGCAAAAATTATACCCTATAGGTCTAAACGCTATGTTTTATGTATTTAGGCCTTAAAGGTTTAAAGAAGTTAAGGATTTTTGGCTTTTTCTGTCAATTCTTGCAAAATTTTGCCAAATTCTCGCAAGTATTCTTCTTTGCTGTGATAAGAAGGAAGTTCCCACTTCATAGTGTTTAAGTTCTTTATTATCGTGGGGATCCAGTTATAAGGTATGGAGATTAAGATTGAACCTTCCGGGAAGAGTCTACGCGACTTCATTCCGTGAACCATTTCCGGGATTAAGAAGTTTATTCTCTTTTTCTTAAAGGGGTAAATATATATCCAAGCGCATCCCATAACGGGGGTGGTTTTAGATACGTATAACTCACCTGTGGAGAAACTTGCAGCTCTCATAAGGATTTCGGCCTGGGCAGGTGTCGCGGTAATGATCAACAGATCTGGGTTAAAGGGGATGTTTTTTAATTTGGAATAAAGAACATAATTAACCACATTCCTTTCAAACCGGGGGATATATTGATAAAACACGTAATTTGCCCTCGGTTCATCAAATATGCCGAGTTTGGGACCGATTTGCCCGCTTTCGGCAAAAGGAGCCATTTCTTCCATTCCAAGCAGAAACTTGCCAACGCAGGTTTCTTCATTTTCTTTTGAAAAATAAAAAGGTTCCTCCGTCTCCTGGGCTTCAACAATGAGCTCACAAAACGATAATTTTTTGTTCAGAGAAAGTGCCTTTATTCCTTCAGGCTTAAAAAACAGAAACTTAACCCCAATAGGCTCCTTGATTAAGTTTAACTTTTCGAATATTTCAAACACAAATCAATTATATCCGTCTTTTTACCTTGTGTCAAACCCTGCTTTTAGCGATCCCACATATAAATCACCAATGGGCCCTTTATGTAAAATGGGATATTTTGACTTTATGTCTTTTTATCACGTATATTAGACATTATGGGAAAAAGAATAAATATGAAAAAATTTTAAGACAAGATAGGAGATAAAGCATGTATAGACCTGTGTGGTTAGTAATATTTTTTGGTTCTTTATTATTTTCAGGTTTTTCGTTTGCTGGTTTGACATGTAAGAGATATGAAGAGAGACGTGATTGCAGACCAAATCCTGTTATACCTGGAGAGCAGATATGTGCTTTATATCGTGTGTGTGTAGAATATGAGAGTGAGGAGCCGGTATATATTCCAACTCCTCCATCAAAATCAGCTCCTGGTTTTAGTCAATCTCAGCAAATGCAGCTTCAAATGTTTCAAAATATAATGGCTCCCATGTTTGGTGCTTTAGGAAGTATGATCAACCAAAGCTTAATGAATCTTTTTGTGACACAAACAAAAGACAGTGATCTTCAAAGAGAGCAAGAGGAGTTTTTTAAAAAACAGCAAGAGGAAGCCAAAAGAAAAGCCATTGAAGCCTGGCAAAAACATATGAAAGAGGCAGAGAAGCAGGCAAGAAAAGAGGAAGAAGAAAGGAAAAAGGCAGGACAAAATATCCTCTCTCAAGTTAGGATTGGGAGTGGACCATTTGGGAGCTATACCGTAATTGGTCCAAAGGTATCAGAAAGGGAAACCTTATCCCAAATTGATTGGGATAATCCAAGGCCCCAATCAACCTATGTGGTAAAAACCTCGGGATCAGCGAAGGAACAACTCTTAAGAACTGCTTATTTCGCCAAGATGGCAGAGACATTTTTACAATCGGGAGACCTTGAGGCTGCAAGATTTTATGCTGGATTAGCTTTCGAAGGAGACGCCATTTCTCCAAGACCCATTAACTACACTCCACCTAAGGAACTTATTAATGCCATGGATTCCCAAAAAGCCACAGAATTAAACAATAAACTTACGCAATTAGCGAGGTTTTACAAGTTGATTATGCCCCAATTTGATAAATTACAAGTTGTTTACACGGAGCTTGAAGAAGCAAAAACAAAGAGGGAAGAATCGAAGAAAAAAATAGAAGAACTCGCAAAACAAGTTAAAGAGTTGGAAACCAAAAAGCAGAGACCAAGTGAAATTTCTGACAATAAAACCTCATCGGAAACTGATGACCTCCTTGCACAAGCTTTGGCCTTAAAACAACAAGCAGAAAACGAATACCAAGAGGCTTTAAAGAATGAAGAGAAACTTTTGCAGCAAAAGCAGGAAATTGAAAATAAGTTGAATGAATTAAAAAACAAGTTTTTTACAACAAAAACTGACAAAAACTAAGAGGAGGTTTTTAAATGAAAACTATGGTTAAATTGGTCATTTCTGTATTGGTGATATTTTTATTTAATCACGTTAAAGCACAAAAAGCACAAAAGGCCGAAGAATATTTTTATAGTGGACAGTTTAACGAAGCAATACAAGAGTATAAAAAATTTGGCGAAAATAATGCTGTTGCACTTTTTATGATAGGGGTGTCATATTATATGCAAAGTAAATATCAAGAATCCATTTCATACATGGAAAAAGCGATAAAAATATGTGAAGAGGGTAAACCTTGTTTTCTAAGGGCTGACACTGCATTTTATTGGTTAGGTAGAGCTTATTTAGGTAAAGGAGATTACGAAAAGGCTGTAGATATATTAGAGAGAGTTGCAGAAATAGCAGAAGAAAATCCAAAACCTCCTATTGATTCTCCGTCTTGGCGAAGATTTTATTCGACATTAGTCCCCAAAAAGAGTAATGCTTTATTCTGGCTTGGTGATGCTTACTATTTAAGAGGAGAATATCAAAGAGCAGTAAAAACATTGAATGAATCAATCAAATTAGATCCAAATTTTAAGGATGCATTTTTCTTGCTCGCATTATCTTATGGGAAACTAAGTGAGTATATCAAAGCCATTGAAGTAGCAAAAAAAGCAATAGAACTTGATCCTAAGAATCCTAATTACTATTCAATTTTAGGTCAAATTTATCAAGAACAAAAGAAATATAAAGAGGCTGAAGATAATTTAAAAAAGGCAATAGAGTTAGATCCAAAACTTATTGATCGGTATTTAAAGCTCGCCTTCCTTTATGATGAAAAAGGAGAATATGATAATGTTATAAATACTCTTAAAAAAGCACTCGATATTAACCCTTCAGATATGAGAGCTAATTACTTTCTTTTAGTAACTTATATGGCTATAGGAAATTTTAATAAAGCTATTGAAGTTGCAAATAATGTAATAAAAACTAATACAGATGCACAGTTTTTAGCCCAAAGAAGTCTTTGTTACAGAGAAATAGGTGATCTCGAACAGGCTATAAAGGACGCTGAAGCGGCGTATTCGCTTAATCTAAATTTAGATAAGACAAAAATCTCCCTTGGTGCTGTTTATATTGATAAAGGTAAATATGATGAAGCTATAAAAATACTTTCTTCGGCAAATAAAGATGATAATTTTGTAAAACTATTGCTTGCGACAGGTTATGCTAAAGCTGCTAAGTTCAATGAAGCAATCAATATTTATAACGATATTCCTGAAAGCTATTTGATGACGAAATCGGTTTTAATAAATAACGTAATCAATGACTTTTATGTTTCCTTAAAGCCGTACAAAATTTTTATTTTGCAGCAGGTAAAAGCCTTGGAAACAAAAGGTCAGTATAAAGAAGCGATTAAAGAATATGCAAATCTTTTAAAGATTGCTGATGAAACAGAAGCGAAAGAAATAAGGGCTTATGTTGCAGAGCTTATGATGAAATATCCTCATCTTTTTGCTCTCTCAGAGGAGGCAAGAAAATCAGTAATAAAAGCAGAAGCATATACTCAGGAAGGAAAGTTTGAAAAAGCCATAGAGGAGTATAAAAATGCCTTAAAAACTTCGCCTTTCTTTCCTGCTCTTTATAAGGCATTAGCTCTTAACTATGGAGGACTTAAGGATTACAAAAGGGCAATTAAGAACATGAAGATTTACCTTGAACTTTTGCCCGATGCTCCGGATCTTAGAGAAGCGAAGGATCAGATTTATAGATGGGAATTTATGATGGAAAAAGGCGAATAAATATGAAGGGAAAAACTTCAAGTTTTTATTTAATACTCGTTACCTTTTTGTTTTTTTCTTCAAAAGCTCTGGCACAAAATGCTTGTAGAACCGACATAAACATAGCTGATCTGAAAGAAAAACTTTTTCATTTGCAAAAACAACGCGAGGAGGCAGAAAGAGGAATAATGGAAAGTGATAGGATTTTCATGAAAGCACAAGAGATTATATTACTTGCCAGGGCAAAAGGAGATAAAAAGGCCGGTCAAGTTGCGGAGGAAGCAGCAAAACAAGCGGAAGAAGCGAAATATCAATATAGGAAAAATAAAGAGCAAATAGAATCGGAAATGACAAAACTTAATAGTTGGATTAAAATTGCCGAAGAAAACAATTTCAAAAGTTTAAGTGAGGTATGTAATAAATTAAGAGAACAGGTGGAGCGCGATAAGATTGCTTTGAAAAGGTTTGTTAAAGAAGCCGAAGATTTAAGCAGAAGGCAGGAAGAAAGAGAAAAAGAAATCGTAAAAGCGAGAATAGATTTTGTGGTTGATTATTTAAATACTTCGTTTGGTTTAATGAACGAATTCCGAACCCTTTTTGGAGATACCGGGAATATAGGAAGAATAGGGAAAAAGATCCAGAGCTTAATCAATTCCCCTAAAATAACAGATCCTAAGACAAAAGAAATCCTTTGGAGACTGGGAAGTTCTATAAGACAGCTTAACATTTTTCTTGAGAATAGTTTTTCAAAAATTGCTGATGGTATGGATCTTGCGGCAAAAATGAAGCAAACCGGAGAATGGAGCGCGGATGTATATCCCAAAGTTGTTGATTATTTAAAAATTGCGTATGGAAACAACCAATATATTGATAAATCATTGGAAGAATTAGAAAGAGAGATGAAGGAAGCCGCTTTTTCTTCCGAAACCGCTGAATTAGGTATAGATTTAGTACTTTCGGAAATAGAAAAATTAAAATTGAAATATATACCATTAATACAAAAAACATATGCTCCTTTAAGTGCTATGGTGAACTTCTCATACCATTATTTAAAAATAAACTATTTAGACAGCGAAGTAAACGGAGACTATAAGTTTACAGAAGATCTGTTTAAACAATACGAGTTATTAAAGGCTCAGTTTGATAAAGATTGGGAAAAACTAAGAGAGTGTGAAGAATATTGTAAGAAGTAGTAAAAAATAAAAGGGCTTCAAGATGGAGATCTATGAGATCTTGCGTCAGAGATTGTTGGAGTTAGCTCAAGAAAAAGATTTAGGCACAAAGGTTGAGGTGCGGGCGCGGGTGCTTTCGGCGGAGGAAGCGATAGGTGATCCGGGAAGGGGTGATTTTCCGCTACAGAAAGGGAAGGAGAGCCTTATAGAGGCTCAGTTCCAGGGAGCACGGGGGCAGGCTTTTACTGATCATCCGGGTAATTTCATCGGGACCTTGGGTGAGGTTTTGGATCTTCCGCTTAAGAGTAATCGCAATCGGGCTTTATTTGTGGCTACACTTAACGCCTTTTTGCGTCATTTAGGGAAGATCGAAGGAACTGTTCATTGCCGTAACGAGGGGCCGAATCTTTGTGCTCAGGAGTTGGCGAAATATTTAAGGGAAAAATTTGGAAGGGTAAAACTTGGCTTTGTCGGTTTACAGCCCGCAATGGTTGAGGCTTGTTCCAAGTATTTCCCTTTGCGGGTGCTTGATCTTGATCCCGAAAATATTGGTCGGGAGAAATTCGGCATTTTAATCGAAGATGGTTATACCAAAGTGGAAGAATTGAAAAAATGGGCTCAAGTTTTATTGGTTACAGGTAGCACTTTGACTAATGGAACCATCAGTGAATGGCTCAACACTTCTTGCCCAACCATCTTTTACGGTATTACCATAGCCGCTGCATCTCACCTTTTAAATCTACCTCGCTTTTGCCCTTTTAGCATGTGAAACATAGCTTGACTTTTTAAAATGTTGCGATATTATGCAAAATATGATTATTATAATTAATCTTGGGATGGAAATTGACGGCTTTTCCCCTCCTTTTTAAATTCCTTTCAATTCTAAATCATAAAACTTTTAACAACTATAATTGGAGGTGTCGTTATGAGGAGATTTACTCATTTTCACTATCTTATTATACAAGAATTGTAAATTTTGAGGTTTTTCAAACAATAAGGTCATATCTTCTTAAGATTTATATGGGATATCAGAATACTCACTTTCAACTTGAGGAACTTTTTTCATACATCTCACCCGGGCTATTTACTATTCCAAGTGTAATAGGTTTTGATCCCTTAGATAACATTATTTCTTATGATAATGCGCTCCTTGCAGTAATAAGATACAAAGATCGAAGATATTTTGTTTCTTCAACTGCGATTACAGATCGAACAACGAAAATATATTTTCTAATCATTTCAGGAGAAAATCTCGATGAGTTATATTCAGTAGAACTTGCTAATTTAATTATCAAAGAAGCAATAAGAAACTCTGGTTATTTTAGTAAATTTTTAAGACTTCTTTATGATGATTTCGCTGATAAAATAAGCTTTAAACTTCTTCCGAAGCTTAACCTTACTCTTAATGATATTTATCTCAAGGACAAATCGGAACTGCAAAACTTTATTGAGGCTGTAAAAACGAAATCACAGGTGCTCAGATATCTTTCTGTTGGAGAGCCAGGGACGGGGAAGACCGATACCATAAGAGCAATAATTTCCGAGTGCCTGAAGACAAATGGCATTACGGTTATAGTTGTTGACTCAAGTTGTAAGGTTCCTTTATCGCTTGTATTTGAATATGCCGAGATTTTTAGTCCCGTGTTTCTCTGTATTGATGACATTGATATTTTAGTTGGTTCAAGGAACAAGGTTTTTAGTAAACATGAACTCTCAAGTGCTCTTGAGGCGCTTGACGGTTTTATAACCAAAGAAGAAAATTTCTTGATTGTTACAACAAATGATAGGGAATTTGTAGATGTTGTTTTAAGAAGGCCAGGGAGATTTGACTTCATTCTCGAATTCAAAGAGCTTGATCCCGAATTTTGTCCTGAACTGGTCTTTAGGGAATCAAAAGATGAACTTTTGAGTGAAGTTTTTAAAAACGAAATTATTACAAGGAAATTGGCTAATATCAAAGCAACCGGAGCCTTTATAGTCACGTTGGTGAAACATCTACTTAAGCCCAGATATGAAAACTTTCGGTACGATCCCCAAGTAGTGCTCAATTTGATCGAAAAACTTCAGAAGGCCTTTAAATCCGAGATGAAGATAGAAGAAAGCATTGGATTTTAAAAGGAGGTTAAGGAAATGGAGAAAAATAAACAAGCACAGTTAAATTTAGAAAAACTTAAAAACTTAGTATACGAAATAACAGAAGCCTTTCTTGCGGAGGGCAAAAGAATAATTTACCCACATGAAATTTTAGAAACTTTAAAGAAGAAAAGAGGACTTGATTTAGCTAATCCGACTTTTGAGTTAAGCGAAACTGACAAGATTAATATTGAAGAGGAAATAAGAAACATTACTTTAAACTGCGCCACTGAGGCATTGAAAACCATTCAAAATGCTGATTCGGTTTATGATGAAAATTTGGCTTTTCGAAGAGATTTTTTAGAGATGCTCATACTTTTTGCAAAATACGGAGGAATTGCTAATATAAGCAATCTTTTTATTGATTTAAGGTCCTTTTTTAATCCCGAAGATGTTAATTACATAAATACATTGTGTAACATTTATTTTACAAATTTTAATCCTGAAGAAGAAATGGTGAGAATGAAAGTAAGCGACTTGTTAGAGCAGAAGGGGGTGGATCAAAATTTCTTGGAAGAGGACTTGATTGAGGAAGAAAGCCCCCTGGATGTTCTTTTGAGAATTATCGAAGAATCTTTGGCGAAAGGTAGAAGTAGGGTAAGTTTACCGATAATAAAAAAGAGATTAAGGGAAAATGGGTTTAGTTTCGATGAGTATAGTAAAGAAGATCTAATTTGTCTTTTAAACGACTTAGCCTGTGGGGTTATTGATGGTATGATATATGAAGATGAAGAACTTGCAGATCGTTATGAGTGTTATGATCTTGAGGATATTTCAGAAAGATGTTTCAACAACTTAAACCCTAATAATCCAGATTGTAAGTTAATGTATCTTGTATACCTTCGTACGCTTTGTTTTATCGGCTGGAATAAGACATTGGACACCTATCTTTTTGCTAAACCGAGAATCAAGCTTAGTGAAGCCGAAGCAATACTTTTTGACCTTTTAGAAGATGAACTTTCAAAAAGATAAGTTTTACGCAGATTATTTTACCGAGGGCAAGATGATTGTTAGCATGATGCTTTGAAGATATTGACTTAAAGAATCAAGAATGAGGGAATTGTGTTTAAATATTAATGATAAAGAAAGAAAGGTTTGTGAGAGAAAGGATGGGTTTAAAATAATTTTGCAAGGGGAAAAAGAATATATTAAGCTTACAGAGGAAATTTCTAATCTGAAGGAGACGTGTTCCAGATTAAATATCAATATTGCTGAGGTTATTGTTCAAGAATGGAAGGAGCTCTGGGTATATGTAAAAGGAGATTCCGTAGAAATTGATGAGGTTTATTTTGGAGAAAAAAAAGCAGATCGCAAACCCAATGGGTGGTGGGCTTTTACCTTTCAAAACTTTCTTGGGAAAAGTTTTATTCGAGTAAAATTAAAAAACGGTCAAGAATTAATAACAGACCCCATAGAGGTTGTTTCAAGTAAAACCCCTATGGATAATGAGAGAGATCCTCTTTACTATCCGAGATTTTTGAAAGCGTTGATCGATAGTTTAATAGAACATATTGTATCTGCGCCGTTTGATTTAGGCTCGCCAACCGAATTTTCGACTGAAGAGTATGCTCAACCTCCATCCCTCATTTCTATCCTTCATGTATTGACTCAAAATGCTGACAATATTATCCAAGCTCTTCGAACGATTTGGCATAATCCTTACAGGAAATTAACGACTGAGGGAAAATGGATATTAGTTAATGAAGCGACAAATGTTGATGTAGATACAATTTTAATGATGTTTCATCATCCAGAGTATTTACACCAAAGTGATAGCGGTAGTCCTTTAAGGAATTTACCTAATAAACTTAGAAGATATCTTCCGGAGAAAATTTTTGAAAGACATGTTGTGGAAACTTTAGATAATCCAGAGAATCGTTTTATTAAAAGATTCATGGATCTTATTCTTTATTTCTGTGAAGAATTAAAAAGGCAAAATTATTGGGAAAAGGCTAAGTCTCATCAATTAAAATTAGAAGAATTGGAAAATTTTGTTCGTTATTTTAGAGTAAATTCTATTTTTGCAGATGTAGGTGATATGACGATTTTCCCAGCATTTTCGCAGGTTTTGTTAAAGAGAGATGGTTATCGTGAATGTTTAAGCATCTATCGTCTTTTAAACCTTTCAAAAATACCCATATTTAATGAATTACAGGATGCTATAGATAATAGAAGGGTAGATCAACTTTATGAATATTGGTGTTTTTTTGAGCTTTCTAAAAGACTCGCAGAAGTTATTGGTAAAGACAAATCAAAACTAAGATTTGAAATAAAGGAGGCTGAAGAAAGTGGACTTGGAGGGGGAACAAAGGCGTATTTAGGTGATGATTATGAACTTGTATATAACAAAACCTTTAAAGGTTATTCTGGAGACTTTCGCCCAGATTTCGCACTTATAAAAAATAATAATTTGGAAATAATTTTTGATGCAAAGTTCAGATTTGACCTAAAAAGACAAGAGGATGAAGGAGATGTTTTTCAAAATCTGGAAGAGGAAGAAAAAAATGCTTTAGAAAAGGAAAACTTTGAAGTATTAGCAAAGTTAAGCGATATTTATAAGATGCATACCTATAGAGATGCTTTAAAATGCAAGAGTAGCATTATTCTCTTTCCTGGGACAAAGGGTGTTTTTTTTTACCAATAGAAATAAAATAGAGCTCGAGAATTTTTGTTGCGAATTTCTTTTACGTTTTAATTTAGAAGGTGTTGGTGCAATTCCTTTTATCCCATTGAGTAAGATCCAAAAGAAAGTTTAAATATACCCACGGAGGGTGAATATGAAAAGCAAATACAATTGGCAATGGAATGAAAAGATGATTCAAGAGGCAATAATGAGCTTTAAAGAATTTTTAAAAACAAACAAAGCTAAAAAAATTATGAACACGCTTATAGAACGGAGAGAAATCGTTAAAAAATATTTGACAAATGAAGAAGCTGTTAATCGTCTAACAAACGAAAAGATAATTGAGGTGCTAAAACAAACATTTGCTGCAAGAGGGAATAAAAGCGCTATAACAAAAATAAATGAAGGTAACGCTGAGTATGCTATTGAGGTTAAAAAATGGTTTAAAGATTTAATCAACTATGATGGAGAAAAACCTATACCTACAATAGAAAATTTAAAAGTGGCCTTCGCATCTCAATTACTTACAATGCTATTTCCTTATAAATTTTATATTGTAAACGAATCCACAATAGAGGGCATAAAAAATTTAGGGTTAGGGGAACTTCCTGAAAACAAGCCGGAAAATTACCCACAATGGAGACCATTTTTTGAATATTTAAAAGAGCGTATTAATAAAGTTATCCAAGAAGATTTAGGGCGCCCTGTTGATTTTTACGATGTAGATCAATTTTTATGGTATATCTATAAAAATTTTCCTTCACAATCAAAAACTAAAGAAAATGAAAAGAAATTATCAGAATTTAATGAAAAAGCTAAAGAATTAGAAATAACAATAGAAACTAAATTAATTGAATATTTCATATCAAAAGGTTATCGTTTTAAAGAATCACAAATTTGTGCTTTCTATTCAGCCTTAAAGACCAAAGGTTTTGTTATACTTTCTGGGCTGTCAGGAACAGGAAAGACAAAATTGGCTCAACTTTTTGCTGAATTATTATGTCCTTGTAAAAAATGTCATAATGAAGAAAAAGCCAATCTTTTATGTGAATGTAATCACCTTTTTTTTCCAGTAAGACCGGATTGGCGAGACGGAAAACCTTTACTTGGGTATTATAACCCACTTACAGAAAAATATGAAAGTACCCACTTTTTACAATTTATTTTAAAAGCTAAAAAAGATTATGAAAATTCAAAAGACAAAGCTAATCCTTTTTTTATAATTCTTGATGAAATGAACCTTTCTCATGTAGAATACTACTTTGCTGACTTTTTAAGTGTATTAGAATCTGGAAGAGATGAAAATGGTTTCACAAAAGAAGCAATAAAACTTCATTCATTTAATAAGCTAAAAGATCAAAATGATAATGAAATCCCTTCTGAAATTAAACTTCCACCTAATCTTTACATTATTGGAACAGTTAATATTGATGAAACAACTTACATGTTTAGTCCAAAAGTCTTAGACCGAGCATTTACTCTGGAATTTAGAGAGGTTGATTTTGAAAGGTATAGAAATGGTTTTAATCAAGAAGATATACATGAGAATGAATTAAACGAGCTCAGAACAAAACTTCTTGAAAGCTTGAGAAATAATGGAAAATTTTGTGGGGTTATAGCCGATAAAGAGGAAGTAAGGGGTGCCATAAACAACTTAAAAGAACAAGACAAACTTGTTGAACTGAATAATCTTTTACAACCCTACGATTTACACTTTGGTTACAGAGTTTTAAATGAAATAGCCTTATTTGTAAAATATGCTACAAATGCTCCCGGTGTTGTAGGAAAATTGGAAGAAAAGACAGCCTTAGACTATGCAGTCTTGATGAAAGTGTTACCCAAATTTTATGGGCCGAGACAAAAGTTAGAAAAGCCTCTTAGAGTAATTTTAAAATGGACTTCTTCTGACCGTGCGCCCGATTGGGTAAAAGACCCTCAAAAATCTGCTTCATTAAATAATATTTTGGAAGAAATTAATACGATAAAAACAAATGAGCATTTTAAATACTCAAATACCGCCAAAAAAGTTCTAATAATGCTTAGACAACTTTATGAATTTGGTTTTGCAAGTTTTGCTCAATAAAAATTAGAAAGTGATAGTATGGTAAAGCTTAACTTTGAATCTATACGGCATATTGTTCCCAAATCGTGGATCGTTTCTTCGTTGGATGGTCATTGCACCCTTAAAGGAATTGCTGATGCTATTTGGAAGTTTCCCGAGGGAAGCTGGTTTGTTGTTGATTATAAGTTGGCTTCCTGGACAGATAAACAAGAACGCCTTTCCCTCCTTTATCACTCTCAATTGAATGCATACGCCTATTTAGCAGAAAAGTCACAAGGGAAGTCTGTCATCGGATTGGTCCTTCTTTATTTCGAGCCAGAGTACGAAGATGCGCTTCATAATGACCAATTGTTGCATCGCACACGAGAACGATTTATGTTTGGGTTTAGATGTAATGCTGTTCCTGTGGAGATGCAACCTCTGTATCGGGTTGAAGGCTTGTGTCAAAAGATTTGCCACATCCTTTCCTCCCCAGTACCTCCTCAACGCAAAGCTAACTGTTCCAGTTGTAAAGCCCTGGCCGATTGGTTTAGAAAAAGAAGATATTAAAGTATCATCCTTCTCCAAGCACCCCTTTTCGATTGAGATTAGCAAAATAAGGTTATGGCAAAAAGAAAATGGCTTGACTGGGAAAAAACTAAGGATTTAAAATCATTCTAAATTTAAAATTTAAGGAGGGGTAAATATGTTGCAAAGGGAAATGGAATCTGCGTTAAATGAGCAATTAAAATGGGAGTTATATTCGGCATATCTTTACTTGGGGATGGCTGCATATTTTGAAAAAGAGGGGTTGAAGGGGTTTGCCCACTGGTTGAAGGCTCAAACTGCCGAAGAAATGATGCATGCCATGAAGTTTTACAAGTTTATCCTGGAACGGGATGGAAAGGTGGAACTTCAGGAAATACCAGCTTCGCCTAAAGGATGGGAGAGCCCAGAGGCTGCGTTTGAACATGCTTACAAGCATGAACAGGAAGTTACGGCAAAGATTAACAGACTAATGAGTATAGCGAGGAAACACGAAGATTACGCCACTGAGAACTTTTTGAATTGGTTCGTCAATGAACAGGTCGAGGAAGAAGCTTCTTTTAAGGAGATTTTGGCTAAACTTAAACTCATAAAAAATGACCCTCAGGCTTTATTTTACCTTGACAAGGAACTTTCATTAAGGCCCCCTTGATCTAAATTTACTTATGAGCGGACTTTAAAAATGCGCTTTTTCTAACTATTGTATTTATACAAGAACTTTTCAATTTGGGCGTTTATTTCTTTTAAAATGTTCTCCAATTTAGCACAAAGCGCTTTAAATCTTTCCCACTTCAGTTCAAATCCGTAAATATGTCTAAATAAATGGCGAAATTTTAAATATTCTTTTAAATTGTTAAACAATTCTTCAGAAATTACAGGTTCGCGAACATTGGGCAGAGATTTTGCCATTTGTGAAAGTAATTCAATATGCCAGTTTTCACCGCTGGGTAGATTTTTGTCTATCAATAATGCTATGTTTTTAAAAATTCTTTCTACACTTGAATAAAAGTCATGTAATATACTTGCTGCTGCTCTTATTTCAACAAAAGACGGTTCTTCTTTAATTTCGGCCAATAAAGCTTGCATTTCTTTATTTAACCTTTTGATATTTTCCATTTCTATTTTGATTTCTTCTTTTAATTTATTCATAAATTAGTTCTCCTTCTCTTAAAGTTTTCTCTTTTAGGCTTTCAAAGGCGTCTTCAAATGGTATTAAGTTAACTTCTACGCTCCAATTTACCATGTCACTGGCGTCTACTAGTGCTTTTATGTAAAGTTCCGGGGATAATCCTTCTACCACAAGGTCAATGTCAGACTGTTGATGGATATTACCTTTTACCAATGAGCCAATTAGGAAGATTCTTTTAACTTTATATTTTTCTTTTAACATTTGAGCAATTTTTGTGCTCATTTTTTTTAATTCTTCTCTTCTATCCATTTTTATGTTCCCCCCTATACTTAAAGTCTGCTTATTCGGTGATCGTTATTCCATTATAGTCATTATTTGTGATTTGGTTTAGGTTTTTCCATATTTGAGTTTTCCCACCAGGAGGATTAAAAAGAGTATCAAGGCAAGGGAATTCCAGAATATGACAGGGGGAAGTCGCTTTATTATGCCGTAAATGAGCCAACATCCGAGTCCTATAACCATCAAAATGGTAAATAAAAGGCTTATTTCCTTTGCGCTTTTAAGGGTATAGATTCTCAAAACCTGAGGTATAAGCCCAAATGTAGTCAAAGCTCCTCCGATAAATCCCAAAAAATCCACGTTTTCCATTTTTTACCTCTTCAACAAGACTTTCCAAATGCCCTTTTTCATCAACCACGGTAATAAGTCTACAAATAATTTTAAGGAGGAAATAGGAGATTTAACCAGGGAAAAGAAAAGATCTGGGAACAGGGTATCACGACAAAGTCGACCTAAGTATGACGATTCCTTTAAGGTGGTTATCAACTGCCGGTAGTCGTCTTCATTAAAGGTGTTTAAAAATTTTCTTAGTAAGTGATGAATCATTAATTCCCTTCTTAAAGGGAGGAGGGTTTTTAAATAATCCTTTCCGCTTTGAATCGATTCCACCAGCGCCTTTGCTCCCCTTAAGCCACTTACGACTCCACCAACGGTTGTAGATTTCACATGGCCTGCTGAGTCTCCGATAAAGAAAACATTATTGTGTTTTGGGAGAAATTTAGGTTGAAAAAGGCTAACCCACCCTTCTTCGATTCTTCCGCAAAGCTCAAAATCCTCTTCTTGGGCCAACTGAAATAAGGCTTTTTCGGCTTGTTCTTTATTTTCGCCAATTACCCCAAAAATGCCCGTTTTGGGAGAATCTTGAAAAAGCCAAAAGAAATAGGGCGTTAAATCCGGGCGGAGCCATATGGTGGAAAGGCCATCATCAAAAGTGGAGGGCCAAATGATTTGGGCTTGTTTTAAAAAGACCAAATGAGGAGTGGGGTTGAGAGTCCTTCTTAAAGGGCTTTTTACCCCCATGGCGTCCACTATACAATCGGCCTCTATTTCCTTTGGGCCTTGAGGGGTTAGGAAAAAGGCCCTTTGGGAGTTTATTTTTTCAAATTTCCATTCCCACAGAATCGAAACCTTATGTTTTTTACATTCTTTTAAAAGCTCAAACAGAAGGTCTTTTCTATCAAGGACCACATCGGGTTTCTTGAGGTAAAAAATCCCTTCGGTTTCTGCTGCGACAAACCTGTATCCTTTAACCTCATAAAGCACCTTGGGTCTGATCGGGAAGTTTTCTAAAAAATAAGAGGTCAAAATGAGCCTTCTTCCCTCAAAGGAGCTTTCCTTTTCACAAACCAGAACTTCCTTTCCCTTTTGAGCGAGCTTAAGGGCGGTGTAAAGACCGCTTGATGAAGCACCTAAAATTAAGATCTTCATTCCAAAAGAACCAAGTTATCTCGGTGAATTACCTCATCCGAATATTTATATCCGAGGACTTCCTCTATTTGATAGGTTTTAAGGCCCATTATCTCTCGGATTTCCCTTGAGCTGTAATTGGTAAGGCCCTGGGCGAAATCATTACCTTCTTCGTCTTTTAAACGGACCGTATCGCCTCTTTGAAACTCTCCGATTACTTCTTTTATTCCGGAAGGCAGAAGGCTTTTTCCTCTTTTGAGGATGGCCTCTTTGGCCCCTTGGTCCACGATTATGGTTCCCTTGGGTTTAATGTTTAGGCCGATCCAACGTTTTTTTCCCGTAAGTTTCGAACGTTCAGGTAGAAACAGGGTCCCGAAACTTTCACCCTGAAGTACCTTTTTCAAAACCTCTGGATCAGAGCCCTTCACTATCAAGGTGGGTATTCCCGCTCGTGAGGCGAGTTTTGCCGCTTTGAGCTTGGTTAGCATGCCGCCTGTGCCGACTTTACTTCCCGGGCCGTGGGCAAAGGTTTCAAGGTCTCGGAAGTCCCCTTTTACAAGGCTTAAAAGTTTCTTTCCTTCGGGTCCTTCCACAAAAAAGCCTTCCACATCGGTGAAAATCACCAGCAATTCCGCATCCACTAAGGAAGCTGTTAAAGCCGCAAGCGTGTCGTTATCGCCAAGTCTAATCTCTTCAATTGCAACCGAATCGTTTTCGTTTATGATAGGTACAACTCCAAAGGATAAAAGAGTTAAAAGGGTGCTTCGGGCGTTAAGATATCTTTTTCGATCTCGGAAATCCTCGTGGGTCAGAAGGACTTGAGCTACCTTTATGTTTTTTCTTTCAAAGGCTTCTTCGTAAAGGTGCATCAAAAAACCTTGACCAACAGCAGCCGTAGCTTGAAGTTCTGAAATGCTTGAGGGTTTCTCTTTCAAATTCAAACGTTCCATTCCAGCGGCAATGGCCCCCGATGAGACTAAAAGAAGTTCTCTGCCTTCTTCTTTTAAAAGGGCCACATGATGAGCTAAATTATCCAAGTACTCTCTATTGATGCCCAAGCTTGGTCTTACCAAAAGGCTTGAACCGATCTTAAGGACTATCCTTTTTGACTTTGAGAGAGGCAATTCCATCATCTAACCTCCTTATAATTCCCCTTAAAAGTTCCCCGATTCCTTCGCCTGTTAGGGCCGAGATTGCGAAAAAGGGTAGTCCGCGGTTTTGAAAGGCCTCCTTTACTTCCTCAACTTTTTCCCTCACCTGGGGTAGGTCTATTTTATTAAGAACCACCAATTCGGGTTTTTCCAAAAGGTCTTCCTTATAAAGCTTAAGTTCGTTTCGGATCTTTTCGTAAAGCTCAAGGGCCTCTTCGCCATTGCTTATGTCAATTAAATGCACTAAAAGGCGAGTCCTTTCTATATGTTTGAGGAATTGATTTCCAAGCCCTATTCCCTTATGCGCTCCTTCTATCAGCCCAGGTATATCGGCTACGATAAATTCCTTATCTTCAAATCTCACAACGCCCAAATAAGGCCGTAAAGTGGTGAAAGGATAAGGCGCTACTTCAGGCCTTGCTCGGCTTATTTTCCTTAACAAGGTGGATTTCCCGGTATTAGGGAATCCAATAAGTCCAACATCCGCTAAAAGCTTAAGTTCAAGTTTTAGCCATCTTTCTTCACCCGGTTGTCCAGGTTCTGCAAAATGAGGAGCTTGTCTTATAGGAGTTGCAAATCGGGCATTACCCCTTCCCCCTTTCCCCCCTCGTGCTACGACGAGTCTTTCAAAGGGCTTTGATAAGTCAGCAATCACCTCATCAGTTTGAGCATCTTTAACGATAGTCCCAACAGGTACCTTGAGGATCAAGGGTTTCCCGTCTTTTCCGTGTTGATTTTTACCTTTTCCGGGTTCTCCGTTTTGGGCTTTATATTCCCGTTTGTATCGATAATCAAGAAGGGTCTTCAAATTGGGATCAGCCTCAAGGATTACATCGCCTCCTTTTCCACCATCTCCCCCATCAGGACCACCTCTTGGCACATACTTTTCCCGCCGAAAACTCACACAACCCCTTCCACCATCTCCAGCTTTAACCCATATTAATGCTTCATCTACAAACATGACAAACTTTGTAAAAAAACAATAAAAAAGGGGGACCTACGCCCCCCTTTTGTCATCTTCCCAACTTCAAAAAACCTTTACGCAACGGCCTCAGCGGGAAGAGGATAAACGCTTACCCTCTTCTTTCCTTTCCCAAAGGTCTCGAACTTTACAATACCATCGATCTTTGCAAACAGCGTCCAGTCTCTTCCCACTCCCACGTTTTTACCAGGATAAAACTTGGTACCTCTTTGTCTGACCAAAACGTTACCAGCTCTAACGAACTGGCCATCGAACCTCTTGACACCTAACCGTTTAGAGATGCTATCCCTTCCGTTTCGTGCGACACCTCCCGATTTTTTATGCGCCATTTTGCACCTCCTTTATGCCTTCAATCCTTACCCAAGTATAATATTGGCGATGTCCCATTTTACGCCGGTAATTTTTACGCCGTTTAAACTTGAAGACAATAATCTTCTCTCCTCGCCCCTGATTAACTATCCGTCCAACGACCTTAACGCCCTCAAGGTAAGGATTGCCAACTTTAACGCCTTCCTCATCCCGCAGCATCAAAACCGGAAACTCCACTTCACTTCC
>Ga0071330_1118485_pt1 | contig 77351 bp, 88 predicted proteins | sample GBScel77sediment_FD_63802 | JGI IMG/M metagenome (GOLD analysis project Ga0071330, IMG submission 63802) | Hot spring sediment microbial communities from Great Boiling Spring, Nevada - Cellulolytic enrichment Sediment 77C v2 (version 2) | ecosystem: Environmental > Aquatic > Thermal springs >...
TACCATAAGGGCGCAATATGCTGACAACATCCAAGAGAATATAGTCCACGGCTCCGATTCTCCGGAAAGCGCCGCCTACGAAATTCCCTATTTTTTTAGCTCCACAGAGCTTTTTGCTTAAATTAAAACATTTTATATTTATCGATCAAAACGTTTTGTTGACAAAGAGATAAAATTCGTTAACCTTATAGGTAGAAAGGTTTATTATGATTTTTGAATTAAATTCTATACAAGAGAATATAAGAAAGTCTGTGAGGAAATTTGTAGAAAAAGAGTTCTCTAAAATTGTGGTGTTGAGAAAAAATCAAACTGGTTTCGGAAAATCAACGGGTTTTTAGAATTTTCGAACAGCTACGGTGGAAGGGTGGAAAAAAGTGACGAAAACAAATATAGTTCAAAAATTATTTATTAAAATTAAAAAAAGGGGGGAGCATCATGACAAAGAAGAAAAATTTGTGGTTTATGGTGAGAATTATCGGTATAGTAACTTTGTTTAGTATATTCCTATACGGAACGTTATGGGCAGCCGAGCAACCTAAACTTAAATTAAGACTTCAAGCGCATCTTCCCGCACATCAAATGCAAAGAACTTTGGGGACATTACCGGAACGTGTCAGGGAAGCTACTAAAGGAATGATAGAAATAAGCCTTTTTCCTGTGGGTTCATTGGTGCCACACACAGAAATTTTAGAAGCAGTTGGAGAAGGAGTTGTTGATATGGCATTGTATCCTGAAGGCTGGAAATATAAAGACATTTCTGTAAGTGTGATAGGTCAAGGTATTCCTTTTGTATTTCATAATTGGGATGAAGCAAGGAAATACATGTTTAAAGATGGATATCTTGAACTTTTAAGGCAAGGTTACGAAAAATATAATGTTTATATTATTCCTCATGAACCATTTGCAGTAGGTCTTATGACTAAGAGACCTATAAAAAGAGTTGAGGATTTAAAAGGGATAAAATTAAGGGCTTACGGCTTTTTCGCAGAATTCCTCAATAAAGTGGGAGCTTCTACAGTTGTGATACCAGGAGGAGAACTATACACGGCATTGGCAACCGGTGTTGTAGATGGGGCTCATTGGGGAGATGCAGGTCCCATGTATGAATTAAAATTCCATGAAGTATGCAAATACTATATGAAGCCTGAGCCTATTATAGGTTCTTGGAATAACATAATGATAAATAAAAAGGTATGGGAAAAACTTACACCTGAATACAAGAAGATACTCGAAGAAACTATAATAAAACACGGAGAGCAAGAGGGATTTCCTTCTACCAGAGAACTTTCCAAGAGAGCTTTAGAAGACATGACAAGGAATTGGGGAGTTCAAGTAGTTGAGTTACCGCAAACAGAAATTACAAAGATGAGAAAAGTTGCTTCAGATCTTTTAACAGAATGGGAAAAGAAGGATCCGTTAACCAGTAAAGCAGTAATTTTATTGAAAGAATACATTAGATAAACTTTAACTAAAAATGAAAGTTATCGAAAAAGTAAATAAAATAGTGGGTAAGGGTGTAAGTTTTTTGATTGTACTAATAGCTTCTGTGATTGGTATAGAAGTTATTGCGCGATATTTATTTAACCGCCCAACTATATGGGCTCAAGAGTTTTCTACTATGCTATTCGGAGCTTACATAATACTTGGAGGAGCCTATACAGCTCTTCATAAGGGACATGTTAACATGGATGTTATTTATGGTCGTCTTTCACCCCTTACTAAAACTATTTTGGAGATTATCGGTTTTCTACTTCTGAGTGGTCCTTTTTTGTTTGTTTTGTTTTGGAAAGGTGGCGAGATGGCGATGAGATCTTTGATAAGATTGGAACATAGTTCCAGTGTATGGAGTCCTCCTCTTTATCCTCTTAAAATGACATTGCCAATTGGTGCCTTTTTATTTTTGCTTCAAATTCTTTTGAATCTTTTTTATGAGACAACTCAAATTAAAAAAAGGAAGATGTGAGTGGACATTGGGGTTATTACTATAATCTTATTTTCGAGTTTGATAATTTTTTTGATTATAGGCGTTCCTCTCACAATGGTTCTGGGAGGCACTGCTGTAATTTTCTCGCTATTATTATGGGGACCTAGCTCACTTAATCAAATTGTTTTTAATACCTTTGGAACAATGCAGAATTTTATACTAGTAGCAATACCTCTGTTTATATTTATGGGGAATATTTTGGAGAAATCAGGTATAGCAAAATCGCTTTACGAAGCCATGTATAAATGGTTTGGTGCAATACCAGGGGGTTTAGCTATTGGGACTGTTATAGTATGTATGATTTTCGCTGCCATGTGTGGAATAAGCGGAGCTGCAACAGTTAGTATGGGTCTTATTGCTCTACCTTCTATGCTAGAAAAAAGATACGATAAAAGCATTGCTATAGGGTGTATAGCCGCAGGTGGTGCGTTAGGTATTCTTATTCCACCGAGTGTGCCTTTTATCCTTTATGGACTTAGTTCGGGAGAATCGATAGGTGCTCTTTTTGCAAGTGGCCTTTTGCCCGGTGTTTTGCTTGGGTCGCTTTTTATTGGGTACATCCTCATAAGATGTTTGTTAAATAAAACTTTAGCCCCACCGCTTACAAAAGAGGAAAGACCCAATTGGAAAGAGAGATTTCTATCTCTTAAGAATTTAATTTTGCCTATGTTATTAATCCTTTCTGTTCTTGGTTCAATTTTTAAAGGAATTGCAACTCCCTCAGAAGCCGCGGCAGTAGGAGCTTTAGGTGCAATAGGATGCGCTGCTGTTTCAAGAACTCTTACTCTACATGTTATTAAAGAAGCTTGTTATGTCACTCTCCGATTAAGCAGTATGTTAGTGTGGATTATCATAGGAGCTACAGCGTTTACTTCTCTTTATACTGCACTTGGGGCTATTGAACTTATAAAAAAGGCCATGATTGCCTTACCTATTTCTAAATACGCTATTCTTTTTGGAATGCAATTTATAATATTCATTTTGGGTATGTTACTTGATCCAGGTGGTATAATACTGATCACAGTACCAGTTTTCGTACCTATAATAAAAACTTTAGGTTTTGATCCTATTTGGTTTGGATCTTTATTTATGATTAACATGGAAATGGCATATCTAACTCCTCCTTTTGGATTTAATTTATTTTACATGAAGTCTATAGTTCCTAAAGGTGTAACAATGGAACATATAATCAAATCGATTGTGCCTTTTGTTTGTTTACAAGGGTTATGCCTTATTATTGTGATTATTTTTCCCGATATAGCCCTGTGGTTACCCAGGAAAATTTTTAAAATTTGAAATTTTCACAAAATATTGCGCGTTTTATTTTTAGAATCTAGGGGGTCAGCTTTAGGAAAAGTTTAGGTGAAAATGGTACGAATTTTGCAACTAGCCTTAAGGAATAAAGGGCAGGAGGCATGTATGGAAGGGCCGAAGTGGTTAACCGATAAATATTGGGTAGCTCATATGAATTATGCGGAGGAAGTACGGAGTCAGTTTTATCTTCCCGAGAGGGTTTACATTCATGATGTGACCTTAAGGGAGGCCGAGCAAGCTCCCCATGTGGTTTTGAGGCCTGAGGAGAAAATAAGGATTTATGAAGCTTTGGACGAGTTGGGCGTTCATAGCGTAGAGATCTTTCCGATAGTTTCCGAAGAGGACATGGAGGTTTCCAAAGAGCTCGTGAAGATGAGGAAGGCCGGAAAGACCAGAGCCAAAGTGTATTTTTTATGTAGATGGAGGAAAGAGGAGGTAGATTTCGCACTTGAGGTGGGGGCTGATGGGGTCATAATTGAAGGAACTGCTGATCCATGGTTTGCGAAGGTCAATTTGAATGTGACTCCTGAGGAGATGTACGAGAAATATGTGGGAGTTACAGCCCATGCCAAGAAAAACGGAATGTATACGGTCGTTATGCCTTGGGATACATGCAGAGCCCCTATAGATTTTGTGGAGAGGCTTTACAAAGGCATCGTGTATGAAGGAGGGGCTGATCATATAGTTGTTGCTGATACTCATGGTTCCAGCCTTCCTTGGGCCATTTTTGCATTTATAAGAAAGGTAAAATCCTGGGTGCCTGGAATCCCCGTTGAGATGCACTGCCATAACGATTGTGGTTTAGCCACAGCCATTATGCTTTCAGCCGTTGCGGCTGGAGTTGAGGTTGTACATACGTCCTTTTGCAGTTTGGGAGAGAGGGTTGGTAATGCGGCTACCGAGGAGGTGGCTTTAGATATCGAGATGCTATTAGGGATTCCAACGGGCATTAAACTGGAGAAACTTTATCCTACAGCCCAAATGATATCCGAAATGGCCAAAATGCCAATTGCTAGAAATAAACCTATCATCGGAGAAAACGAGTTCACTTACGAGTCAGGGATGGTGGTTTATGTGATTGAAAAAATGGCCGCTTTGGGTGAGAAGCCGTATAGTGTCTTTTTGCCCGAGTTGATAGGAAGGCGCGGTTACAACGTGGTTATTGGGAAGGGGACGGGGAAATCCGTTGTAGGGAAGAAGCTTGAGCAACTCGGTATAAAGGTTACCGATGAGCAGTTAGCTGAGATTACTCGAATCATCAAAAAGGAATCTAGCGTGAGAAAATGGTCCCTTCCCGATGAGATCATAGAATATATTGCCAAAAATGTCATCCAAAAAGCTAAGGAGGGAAAATGAATTACCTTGAAGTTTTGATGAAAAGATACGCTTGCAGGAATTTCAAACCCATTAAGTTACCCGATGAGAAGGTAAACGAGCTCATCGAGGTCATTAGGCTTACGCCTTCTGCTTTAAACCTTCAACCTTGGAGAATTAAGATCGTCAAGGATGAAATGGTTAAAGAAGAGCTTTTTAAATACTCCATGGGACAGGAACACGTGCGGAGTTGTTCTCATCTTTTGGTATTTTGTGCCAATACTGATATAGATGAGGTTATAAAAAAAGCCGATGAAGCTATGAAACGAGCAGGCCTATCTGAGGAAAGACGCCAACATATGCTTTCAATCGCTTATGCCATAAAGGACAAACTTGATCGGCACTGGGCAAGGGAACAGGTGTTTATCGCTTTGGGTAATGCTGTTATAGGAGCTAAAGCCCTTGGATTTGATTCGTGTCCCATGACGGGTTTTGATCCTGGTGGTTACTCCGAGGTATTGGGACTGCCTAGACATATAGAACCGGTTGCACTTTGTGCGATTGGTTATGGGGAGGAGGCTCCTACTCCAAAGGTGCGGCTTTCTAAGGAGGAGATCCTCCTTTAAGAATCCAAAAATTGAAAGGAGAAAGGCCATGGCACTGCGAACACCCGAGCAATATCTCGAGAGTTTAAGGGATGGTAGAGTTGTGTATTTTGAAGGTGAGAAGGTGGAAGATGTTACCAAGCATCCTATATTGAGTATAACCAACCGATGGGTTGCAATGGACTACGTATTGAGTAATGACCCTAAGTACCAAGACTTCCTTACCGATGTGGATGAAGAAGGGGATAGGGTTAGTTTTGTGCTTCAACCTCAAAGGAGTAAGGAGGATCTCATAAGATTAAGGGAGATCGTAAAGTTTTGGGCTAGGGTATGTTTGGGTAAACCCACCGGCGCCAAATTTGTCGCAAAGGACGGGTTGTGTGCTTTAACGGTGGTTTCCAAAAAGGTCGATAAGAAATATGGTACAGATTATTCGAGAAGAGTTGAGGCTTATCGAAAATATTGGCAGAAAAACGACCTTGCTGTGGCCTTAGCCATGACCGATGTTAAAGGTGATCGGAGTTTGCGCCCTTCACGGCAGGTTCAACACAAGGATTTTTACGTGAGGATCGTGGAGAAAAGAAAGGATGGGATCGTGGTGAGTGGGGCGAAGACCCATATAAGTCAGGCTCCTGCGTGTAACGAACTTTTGGTTTTGCCCTGTCGGGCTATGACACCTGAAGATAAAGAATATGCAGTTGCCTTTGCCATCCCGGTGAACACTAAAGGGGTGACCCTCATTTCTGCGCAACCCGAAGTTCACGAAGGATTTGATCCAGACGATTATCCTATTGCTGGCAGTGTTTATATAAACGATGCCCTTGTGGTTTTTGAGAACGTTTTCGTGCCTGAAGAAAGGGTTTTCTTAAAAGGCGAATGGGAATTTGCGGGTGATATCGCTTATATGTTTGCCAATTTCCATAGGTTAAGCGCTGAAACTTATAAAGCTGTTGAACTGGAACTATTGACCGGCGCAGCGATACTTATGGCCGAATATAATGGGGTTGATCGGGCACCTCATATAAGGGAAAGGATTACTTGGTTGATCATGTATGCCGAAATGATCGAGGCATTAAGCCGTGCTGCAGTTGAATACTGTGTGAGGGATGAAGAAACGGGCTTAGTTTATCCGAATCCAATGATAGCTAATATTTGCAAATACCAGTTTGCTGTAAACTGGCATCAGGCCACCCAATATGTGCAGGATATAGCGGGAGGGATAGTGGCTACAGTGCCTTCTTTTAAGGATTTTAAAAATCCCGAAACAAGAAGTATTATGGAGAAGTACTTTGCTGCAAAAGCAGGTATTCCTACCGAACATAGGCTTAAGATGGTAAAGTTAATAAAAGATCTGACCTCCACTTATGAGGATGTGCTAACAATTCACGCTGAAGGTTCGCTTGCTGCCCAGAGGCTTTCCATATATGCCCTTGCGGAGTTTGACCGATATAAGGCCGCGGCTAAAAGAGCAGCGAGAATAGAGAAATTGACAGGTTATTCCCCCTTCGACGATTTGCCCGCTTTCCCCCCGGAATTATAAGGATTAGGTAAAGGAGGGGACCTATGGGAGTCGGTATCACTAGTTATGGGGTTTATATCCCTAGATATCGACTTGAACGGAAGAAAATTCAGGAGGCTATTGGTTGGGCTAGTCCTTACTTTATTCCAGGCGAGAAGGCTGTAGCTAACTATGATGAAGACAGTGTAACGATGGCCCACGCTGCTTCGCTTTTATGCACGGAAGGGAAAAAAGAGGTGGAGGTCCTATATTTTGCCAGTACCACTAACCCTTTGGGAGAAGGGGAAGCAGCTTCGATTATAATGACCGCTTTGGGTCTTGAACCTTCCGTGAGGACAGCGGATTTTTCCAATTCCCTTAAAGCAGGAACTTCAGCGCTTCTTTCGGCCTTTGACGCAGTTAAAGCCGGAGCGAAAGGGGCTTTGGTTTGTGCAGCGGATATGAGACTCGGTAAACCTGGGAGCCTTTTGGAGATGTTGTTTGGAGACGGGGGAGCGGCCTTTAGGATAGGGCAAGAAGGGGTTGTGGCTGAATTGAAGGGTCATTTTTCGTTAAGTTGTGATTTTCCCGATTATAGGAGACTATGGGATGACCAGTTTGTTAAGGCAGCTGAAGAGCGTTTTATAAGAGAGGAGGGATATGGAAAGTTAATAGTTCAAGCGATAGAGGGGATCTTAAAAAAATACGGCCTTAAAGCTAAGGACTTTGCAAAGGTAGGGTATCCTTGTCTTAACTTAGGAGAGTATTATCGGATAGCAAAACAACTCGGCTTTGAGTCTGAGCAAATTCAGGAACCTTTGCTCACCCAAATAGGTGAAACTGGGTGTGCAAGTCCCCTTATGATATTAGCTTGGATGTTAGAGAACGCTAAGGTCGGAGAGAACGTGCTTATTGTCAGTTACGGCAATGGATCTGAAGCGCTTTGGTTTGAGGTGAAGGAAGGGATTGAATCGCACCGCGGGAAGGTAAAGAGGATGTTTGAGAGAAGTAGACCCCTTTTAAATTACAATAAATATCTCGCTTTTCGGAAGCTTTTACCCATAGAACTTGAACTTTTAGGGGATATCCCATCAAGCCAACCTCCTCTTTTGTGGAGGGAAAGGAAGGCCATTTTGGGTTTGTGGGGGAGTAAATGTAAAAGATGTGGAACTCCCCAATATCCTCCTCAGAGGATTTGTGTGAATCCGGAGTGTAACGCCATAGATGAAATGGAGGAATATTGGTTCGCTAATCGTCCCGCCCGTCTTTTTACTTTTACAGTGGATAATTCCGCAGAAACGCTTAATCCTCCCATGATTTATGGGTTCGTGGACTTTGAAGAAGGGGGGAGGTTTGTGTTTGAGATAACCGATTGCGAAGTTGAAGAGGTAAGGATAGGGATGCCTTTGAGGATGAGCCTGCGGAGAAAATATGAAGATCGCCAACGAGGATTTGTGGGATATTTTTGGAAAGCAATACCTGCTTTTTAAGGAGGTAGTTTTATGCCGGGTATAAAGGATAAAGTCGCTATAATAGGCATGGGGTGTACCAAATTTGGTGAACTTTGGGACAAAAGTGCCGAAGCTTTAATGGTAGAAGCTTTTATTGAAGCTATTGAGGATGCAGGAATAGAACCCCGTGATATTCAAGCTGCATGGCAAGCTAATCAGTTCACGGAGATTAACATAGGACATGCTGCCCTTCCCTTGGCCAATGCCTTAAAGTTACCCTTTATTCCCGTGAGCCGAGTTGAGAATCTTTGTGCTAGCGGAACGGAGGCCTTTAGAGCTGCTTGTTATGCAGTGGCTTCGGGAGCCTGTGACATAGCATTGGCTCTTGGGGTTGAGAAGATAAAGGATATGGGAAGGAGTGGTCTTCCTAGGGCAAACGAAGACATAATGGCATGGGGGGCGATGGGGAAGGCAATTTACCCAAATTGGATTAATCCTAATCCTGGCATGTTTGCCATGATGGCCATGAAGTATTTTGAGAGATACGGCCTTTCTATAGATAAGGGGAAGGAGATATTGGCTAAGATTTCCGTCAAAAGTCATAAAAACGGAGCGCTTAATCCGAAGGCTCATCTTAGAAAACAGGTTAGTGTGGAGGAATGCTTAAAAAGCCCTATTATAGCCTTTCCACTTGGGCTTTATGATTGTTGTGGCGTAAGCGATGGAGCTGCATGTGCAATTGTGACCAGGGCCGACAAGGCCAAAGACTTCAGGAAAGACCCCGTCTATGTTAAAGCCATTCAAATTGTAGCCGATTCTGGGGCAAGTTTGTTGTACCAAGGTTATGATTACACCCATGTGGAAACTACTTATCGAGCTGCCATTGCGGCTTATAAAGAGGCTGATATCACTAATCCAAGAGCCCAAATAAATTTAATGGAAGTTCACGATTGTTTTTCCATTACTGAGCTTGTAACTTACGAGGACCTCATGATTTCAGAAAGGGGTAAAGGGTGGATAGACGTGGAGGAGGGTTTTTTCGAACTTGACGGTAAGATCCCTTGTCAGCCCGATGGTGGCTTAAAATGTTTTGGTCATCCCATTGGGGCTTCTGGATTAAGGATGATTTACGAGATTTATAAACAACTCCAAGGAAAAGCAGGTCCAAGACAGATAAAAGATCCCAAGCTCGGTTTAACCCATAACTTAGGAGGACAACCTCCACGAAGCGTTGCTGCTGTTACAATTTTAGGAGTGGAGGGCGTTTGATGTCGGTGGTGTTAACGGAGAAAAAGGGAAAGGTAGGAATAATAACCATTAACCGACCCGAAGTTAGGAATGCTTTGAATATAGAGGTATTTAATGAACTCGATAGGGTTCTTAGTGAGCTTAAAAGGGACGAAGGGATAAGGAGCTTGGTAGTGACAGGAACCGGGGATTCTTTTATTTCCGGGGCTGACATTAACGAGCTTTTGACCATGGATTCTAAAAGGGGATTCGAAGCCTCCAGGTTTCAACAATCCGTCTTCGATAAATTGGAAAAGTTAGGTAAACCTTCTATAGCGGCAATAAGGGGCTATTGTTTAGGTGGCGGGCTTGAACTTGCGCTTTCTTGTACTTTTAGAATAGCTGCGAAGAATGCCCACCTTGGTTTTCCCGAACTTCAATTAGGGATAATTCCCGCCTTTGGAGGTACAGAAAGGTTAATAAGGACTATTGGTTTTTCAAAAGCTCTGGAGCTCATATTGTTCCATAAGATATTAAAAGGTGAAGAAGCAGAAAGAATAGGGCTGGTTAACTTAAGCGTCGACGATGCTCAGGTTTTAAATACTGCTCTTGAGTGGGCGGATAGGCTTTCTGAAAAGAGTTCTTTTGCAATAAGGGCGATATTAGAGCTTTTCTATAGGACTTATGAGAAGGGGCTTCAAGAAGATCTTTCGTTAGAATCGGCTTTGGCTGCTCTTGCTGTAGCCTCAGAGGAGGCCAAAGAGTTTCTTCGAGCTTTTCTTTCTCGAAAAGGCAAAAAGAGCTAAAGCTCTCTGCGCCCTTCTAAGGCGCTTATCAAGGTTTGAGGATCAGCGTATTCCACTTCGCTTCCCGCAGGCAGTCCCTGGGCCAAACGCGTTATTTTTATACCCAAAGGCTTGAGGGTTCTAAGAAGGTAAAGGGCCGTGGCTTCTCCTTCCACATCGGGATCGGTAGCCAAAATAATCTCCCGAGGTTTTTCCCTTTTAATCCTTTCGAAAAGCTCTTTGATTTTTAACTCTTTAGGACCTATCCCTTCCAATGGGGAGATGGCCCCATGAAGGACATGATAAAGGCCTTTGAAGCTTAAGGTGTTTTCTATGGCCAGAAGCGCTTCCACATCCTCAACGATACAGATGATTCCCTTATCTCTTTTTGGATCAGAACAGATGGAACAGAGGGTACTTTCGCCTATATTAAAACATTGAGAACAAAGGCGTACTTTCTCCACCATTTCTTGTAATAAGTGGGAGAGAAGTTTGGTGGCTTCTTGGTTTTTAAGGAGATAAAAAACATAGCGAGAGGCCGTTTTCCGTCCCACGCCGGGTAGCTTCATGAGGGTCTCTATGAGGTTTTCGATCGTTTGAGGGTATCGAGGCATCTTTCAAAAGAGACCCGGTATGGGGAACCCTCCGGTTAATTTTTTCAATTCCTCGATCCAAAGCTCCTGTGACTTCTTCAAAGCCTCGTTAACCGCAGCTATGATGAGGTCTTCAAGGAGCTCCTTGTCGCCCGTTTGAAAGATCTCCGGTTCTATGGAGAGCGAGACGAGTTGCTGTCGGCCGTTCATGACCACCTTAACCATTCCACCGCCCGAACTGGCCTCCACCGTTCGAGAGGAAAGCTCCTGTTGAAGCTCTTCTATCTTCTCCTTGATCTTTTGGGTTTGCCTTATGAGATCAGAAAACCCTTTCACTTCTTTCCTCCTTAATTTAAAAGAATCATAACACCCGAACCTCAACACCTCAAGCTCCTTGACCCTGTGGGAGAAAGGAAATTACAATTTTCCTTGAAGGAGGGTCAAAATGCTGGATTTTATTGCGAGCCTTTTCTCGACTGATGTTGCCCTTGATCTTGGGACCGCTAATACTTTGGTCTACGTGAAGGGTAAAGGCATTGTGGCCAATGAGCCTTCCGTAGTGGCTTTGAAAAAGGAAGGCAGGAATGGGAAAAAGGTCTTAGCCGTGGGGCTTGAAGCCAAGGAGATGTTAGGTCGGACCCCCGGTAACATAATAGCCATAAGGCCTTTGAGGGAAGGGGTGATAGCGGATTTTGAAGCAGCCGAGGAGATGATAAGGTATTTTCTCATAAAGGCTCACAGAAGGAACACCTTTATTAGACCGAGGGTGGTCATCTCGATCCCTTCGGGAATCACCCAGGTGGAAAAAAGAGCAGTTAAGGAATCGGCTGAAGCAGCTGGGGCACGGGAGGTCTACTTAGTCGAACAACCCCTTGCAGCGGCCATAGGGGCTGGGCTTCCCATAACGGAACCGGTTGGCAATATGGTGGTGGAGATAGGGGGAGGTACGACGGAGGTGGCGGTCATTTCCTTAAGTGGCATTGTGGTGAAAAATTCAGTCCGAGTCGGTGGCGACAAAATGGACGAAGCCATAGTTCAATATATGAGGAAGAAATATAACCTCTTTATCGGCGAAAGAACCGCCGAGGAGATCAAGATAAAATTGGGCAATGCCTGCCCTGAATACGATCCGGAGGAGACCATTGAGGTTAAAGGTCGAGACCTAATCAGCGGAATACCTCGGGTTTGTGAGATAAATTCTTATGAGGTGAGAGAAGCCATAAATGAACCTTTGAACCAAATTGTACAGGCCATAAAGGAAACGCTGGAGAAAACCCCGCCCCAATTGGCTTCCGATTTGGTAGACAGGGGCATTATCATAAGCGGAGGGGGATCGCTTCTCAGGAATATGGATCTTTTGATTCGTAAAAGTGTCGCCCTTCCCGTAACCCGAGTCGATGAGCCCCTTTTCACCGTGGTAAGGGGGGTTGGGCGGCTTTTGGATGATGTGCGGTTATTGAGGGAAGTAGCGAGCGATTAAATAAATGCCCAAAAAAAGGTCCTTTCTGCCTTTATTGGTAGGCCTAATTTTATTCTCCCTATCCCGAACAGGGGTTTTAAGAGAAGAGATGATAAAGAGCCTTTCCTTTTCCTTGTTGTTTCCTTTTCAAAAGGCCTTCTCCTGTTTTTACGGGAAAATTTGCTCCTTCTTTGAGGATTACCTTCTTCTGCTTGACATTAAGAAGGAAAACGAAAGGTTAAAAAGAGAATTGGAACGTCTCAAAATGGAGAACGCCCTCCTAAGAGAAGAAAAGCGAGAAGCGGAGAGGTTAAGAAGGCTTTTGGAGTTTAAAGAGGCCGTGAAGTTTAAAGTGGTTGCAGCGCGTTTAATAGGTGAAAGCCCTAATCCTCAATCCAAAACATTTTACATAGATAAAGGGTCCCTCGATGGAATAAAGAAGGGAATGGCTGTTATAACGCCTGATGGGATAGTCGGAAAGGTCCTTCTCACCGGTCCAAAAAGTTCGCTTATACTTCCAATAATAGAAAGGGGGTCTTCCTTGAGTGTAATGCTTGAAGATTCAGGGGCAAGGGGGATTCTGGAGGGGCAAGGAGGAAGATGCCTCCTTCGTTACCTTCCTCAAGAAGAACCCATCAGGGAAGGGGAGAGGATTTTGACCACCGGCCTTGACGGGGTATATCCAAAAGGCTTCCCGGTGGGTAGTGTGAGGAAAGTTATCAAAAGACAAGGCGCGCTTTTCATAGAAGCCGAGGTAGAACCTTCAGTGCGATTCGACAGGCTCGAAGAAGTCATGGTGATTAAGGAAAGATGAGAAGAAATGTCTTTTTTCTATTAATAGGGTGGTTTTACCTTGTGATATTTAGCGTTTTAAGAGGCATTTTGGGTTCGAGATTTTTATTTGATCCTCTCATGGTAATGGTGATTTATGGCATTTGGAGGGGGTTTTCTCCGGAAGCGATACTTTTACTTGTATTAATGGGTGATCTTCTCGGAGGAGAGGTTTTGGGACTTCAGACCATGAGCAAAATGTCAATGAGTTTGATCCTTCAGGGTTTACTTTCCCTTACGAAGCCTTCCTTTTTATGGCTTTTTCCAATGGTTTTGGTCTTTTCTTATTTGGACTTTATTTTTCAAGAGCTTTTAGGACATTTAACATCCCTTTGGGTTTTTAGTTTTCCTTCCTTTAAGTTAGCCTTATTCACGGCCCTTTCCTCCCTTTTTATCTTCCCCCTTAACGACTATATTTTTAAGACCCGAAGGTCCCTTTATGTCGGAAAGCTTCCCTAAGGGAAAATGGCTTTTTTGGGCCATTTTGATCGTCTTTTTGATCCTTTTGGGAAGGGTGTGGCAACTTCAGATAATCCAAGGGGAAAAATACCGACAATTGGCCGACAAAAACCGCTTGCGTTTGGAAAAGGTTAACCCACCGCGAGGGAGGATCTTTGATCGGAAAGGAAGGTTAATTGTGGGCAATAAGCCCTCTTTTGATCTTTTTGTGGTTCCGGCAGACTTGAAGGGGAAAGAAGGTTTTGCCCGTGAACTCTCTTCCCTTTTGGAACTTTCGGAGGAAGAGATCCTTAAAAGGATCAATGACGCAAGAAGTCCCTTTGAGATGGTGAGGCTTAAAAAGGATTTGAGCTTTGAAGAGTTAAGTAGGATAAGCGCAAACCTTTGGGATTTCCCCGCTTTGAGGATTTTGGTAAGTCCCACAAGGGTTTATCCACAAGGTCCGGTGGCTCCCCATTTGATAGGCACCGTAGGAGAAATAACCCAAGAGGAGATAAGGCGCTTAAGGGATAAAGGGTATGAGGTAGGTGATTACATTGGAAAAAGCGGACTCGAATTACAATACGAAGAACTTTTGAGGGGAAAGAAAGGGGGCAGGCAGGTAGAGGTGGATGCCTTGGGAAGACGTATGAGAATACTTCAGGAAATAGATCCACAACCGGGTTGGGACCTTTACTTGAACATTGACCTTGACCTTCAGCTTAAGGCTCAAAGCCTTCTTGAGGGGAAAAGGGGAGCCATTGTGGTGATGGACCCAAGAAACGGAGAGATCCTCGCCATGGCGAGTTCCCCCTCCTTCGATCCGAGGGAATTTGGGCGATTTATGGATCCGGAGAAATGGCGTGCTCTGGCAGAGGATTCCTCTCATCCATTAACCAACAGGGCTATTCAGGGCATTTATGCTCCAGGATCGGTGTTCAAGATCATAGTGGCTTTGGCGGCTTTGACGATGGGTCAAGTAAAGCCTCAGGAAAGTTTTTATTGCCCTGGTTATTTTACCTTAGGGAATAGGAGTTTTCGATGTTGGAAAGAGGAAGGACATGGTTCGGTTGCCCTTTATAAGGGGATCGTTCAGTCATGTGATGTCTATTTTTATCAACTGGGTCTAAGGATTGGCCCCAAGGCAATGATCGAGTTTGCGAAATGGTTCGGTCTCGGAGATTTTACCGGGATAGATCTTCCAGGTGAAAGAAAAGGCTTTTTGCCTCATCCCCAAAGGGGAAAGTGGTTCGGCGGGGATACGGTAGTCATGGCCATAGGACAGGGGCGTTTAGCGGTTACTCCCTTACAATTGGCCACTTTCATAAGTGCGATCGCCAATGATGGGAGGTTTTACCGACCCTTTTTGGTGAGAGAAGCGAGAGATCCAAGTGGAAAGACGATTCACTTTAGCCCTCAACTCAAGGGAGAGATCCCTTTATCCCAAGAGATTTTTCAAGTGGTTAAAACTGCGCTAGAAGGAGTCGTTGAGGATCCTCAGGGAACAGGAAGGGCATCGAGATTAGAAGGGATAAAAGTAGCGGGCAAAACCGGTACGGCCCAAGTAAGGGGTATGCCCCAAAGGGTGAAGGATCCTCTATTACTCCCTTACGAACAGAGGGATCACGCCTGGTTTGTGGCTTATGCCGATGCGGATTATCCGAGCATTGCGGTTTCGATTTTGGTGGAACACGGGGGTACCGGAGGAAGAGCAGCAGCCCCTTTGGCGAGAGAGTTGATAAAATATTGGCTGGGTGCTCAACAGCCGTGAAGGGTTGGTTGAAGGACTTTTCGGGGTTGTTTTACGTTTTGGGCCTTTTGATCATTGGCCTCATTAACCTTTGGAGTGCTTCCAATACGGTGGGCATCACCCTTTTCACTAAACAAATCCTATGGGTACTCATAGGTTCCGCTTTGGGATTATGGTGTTACCTTACCGATTATAAACAATTCGAAGCCTTTGCTTATTACCTCTATTTTGGAGGAGTAGTTTTACTCGGCTTACTTTACCCCTTTGGGGTGGAGATAGAGGGGGCAAAAAGGTGGCTGGGTTTTGCGGGGTTTTATATCCAGCCCTCCGAGTTCGCCAAGCTCAGCTTAATATTGGCATTAGCCCGTTACTTTTCAAAAAGACCTGTACAAGGGGATTTAAACCTTTCGGAATTAGGCCTTCCCATATTGATGGTCCTTTTGCCTTTTTGTTTGGTGGCCTTTCAACCGGATCTTGGTACAGGGCTGGTCTTAGTAGGCATATTGGGAATCGTAACCTTATGGATAGGGGTGGAGAAAAGGGCCCTTCTCTTTCTTGGGGTTTTAACTACTGTGGGGTGTGTAGGAGGATGGTTTTTGTTAAAGGACTATCAAAAACAAAGAATAATCTCTTTTCTGGACCCTTGGAGGGATCCTCTTGGGACGGGATATCACTTGATACAGTCTAAGATCGCCATAGGTTCGGGCGGCCTATGGGGTAAGGGGATTTGTCTTGGTACTCAAGCAAGGCTCGGGTTTTTACCCGAGTATCATACCGATTTCGTCTTCGCTCTGCTCGGGGAAGAATGGGGATTTGCGGGAACGGTAGTGGTGATTTTGTTGTTTTTGGGGTTTCTTCTCTGGGCCTTTGAGACTGCCCAAAAAGCAAAGGATCCTTTTGGTAGGTCTTTGGCTATGGGCATTACGAGTTTATTTTTGTTACACGTCATCATTAATATAGGAATGGCCCTAGGGTTGTTACCAGTTGTGGGATTGCCCCTTCCTTTCTTTAGTTACGGTGGCTCATGTATGGTAGTAAGTTTGGTAGCTGTAGGGCTCTTATTATCCATAAGGAAAAGACGCCGCTTTTTTGGAACTTGAACCTTAACGATCGGATAAGGTATATTCAGATAATGATGAAGGGGGTAAATAAGGTAATCCTTGTGGGAAATTTAGGGGCGGACCCGGAGATTCGGTATTCATCTAATGGGACCCCTGTTACGATCTTCAGAATAGCGACTAATGAAAGTTGGCTCAATCGTGACACCGGCGAAAGGGAACAGAAAACCGAATGGCACAGGGTGGTGGCGTTTGGAAAGTTGGGGGAGATCTGTGCGGAATATTTAAGGAAGGGGAGACAGGTTTATGTGGAAGGGCGGTTAAGGACCCGTTCTTGGGAAGACCGCGATGGTAACAAGCGATACCTTACCGAAGTGGTGGCCACCAATGTTATTATGCTGGGTCCGCCTGTGGAGAGTGGAACCGAAGTGGAGATGGTGGAGGAAGATTCCTATCTTCAAGACCTTCCTCCAGAAGATGACGTTCCCTTTTAAAGGATATTTACAACCTTAGGTAATTTTTGGTAAAAAAGAGTCTCATTAAAAAGCAGAAAGAGGAAGCGATGATAGAGATTCGGTTTCATGGAAGAGGAGGACAGGGGGCAGTAACCTCGGCTGAACTTTTAGTGGTGTCAGCGATAAATGAAGGCAAATATGGTTTGGCTTTACCGAGCTTTGGTCCTGAGAGAAGGGGTGCTCCAGTTATGGCCTTTGCTCGGATAAGTGATAAGCCTATAAGGATAAGAAGTGGAGTATGGAGACCGGATATAATTGTGGTTTTGGATCCGGGGCTTCTTAAAAACGGGAATGTATTGAACGGGCTTAAAGAAGGCGGAGTTGTGGTGGTGAATGCTCCTCAAAGGCCCTCTTTGCCCGAAGGTATAAAAGTGGCTTGGGTCAACGCCACTCAGATAGCTCGGGAAGAGATAGGGCTTCCTATAACAAATACCACAATGCTTGGGGCCCTTATAAAAGCGGTGCCATTGGTAAAGGTGGAGTCCTTTTTTGAGCCTTTTATTAAAAGGTTTGGCAAAGTGGGAGAAAAAAACTTTAAAGCCTTGAAAAGGGCTTATGAAGAGACGAGGGTTGAGAGATGAAGCTCAGCTGGAGAGAAATTAAGCCAGGGGCAGTGATCACTGAGCCCGGAAGTTCAAGAAATTTAAGGACTGGCGATTGGAGGAACGAAAGACCTGTAGTGGACAAGGAGAAGTGTAACAAGTGTGGCATGTGTTACCTCTTTTGTCCCGAGGGGGCTATTTATGAAACCGAGGAGGGATATTTTGAAAGCGACCTGTATTACTGTAAAGGGTGTGGACTTTGTGCTCATGAATGTCCCCAAGGGGCGATAAAGATGGTCTTGGAGGTATGAGGTGAAAAGGGTCGCGTTGGAAGGATCCGTTGCGGTTGCTGAAGCAGTAAAACAGGCCAATGTGGATGTAATTGCGGCTTATCCTATAACGCCTCAAACTCACATAGTTGAAAAGCTTTCTGAGATAGTGGCTTCGGGGGAGCTTGATGCCGAATTCGTGCCAGTGGAATCGGAACATTCTGCTTTGAGCGTATGCATAGGGGCTTCGGCGTGTGGAGCAAGAGCCTTTACGGCCACAAGTGGTCCTGGCTTGGCCTTAATGACGGAGATGGTTTTTATCGCTTCTTCTATGAGGCTTCCCATGGTGATGGTGCTTTGTAATAGGACCCTTTCAGCTCCTTTGAGCATTTGGAACGACCATTCTGATGCCATGTTAGTGAGGGATTCGGGATGGATACAAGTTTTTGTGAATAACGCTCAGGAAGCTTACGATCACGTTTTTTTAGGTTACCGGATTAGTGAAGACCACAAGGTGCTGATACCTTATATGATTCATATGGATGGGTTTTTCCTAACCCACGCCATTGAGCCGGTTGAGCTTGTAGATCAAGAAGTGGTGGACAAGTTTCTCCCCCCTTATCAACCCCTTTATCGTCTTGATCCTTCCAACCCTATAACGATGGGTGCTTTTGTCATGCCCGATCAATATGCGGAGGTCAAGAAGGCACAAGATGAGGCCTTAAAGGCTTCTTATCAAGTAATAGTTGAGGTATGGGAGAAATGGGGGGAATTAACCGGGAGGCTTTATAGACCGGTTGAGGGTTTTTATCTTGAGGACGCGGAGTATGCCTTTTTAAGCCTTGGAAGTTATGGAGAGGTCGCCCAAGAGGCAGTAGAGTTTTTGAGGGAAAAAGGGAAAAAGGTGGGGCTTTTGAAGCTTAGGTTATGGAGGCCTTTCCCCTTTGAGGAACTCCGAAAGGCCTTAAAGGGGGTGAAGACCCTTATGGTGATAGATAGAGCTATATGTCCTGGAGGACCCGGGGGACAGGTGGCTTTGGAGGTGAGGTCCGCTTTTTATAAAATGGATGGGCCAAGGGTGGTGGATTTCATAGTGGGTATATCCGGAAGGGATACCACACCTGAGGATTACGTAAAGATGTTTGAGATGGCTCCCGAACTTCTTGAAAAGGGGCCGGAAGATTACATCATTTACGGAGTTAAAGAATGAGGGAGTTAGAAAAGATAAGGTTTACAAGGAAAAACTTACCTCGGGAGGAATACTTTCTTTCGGGACATAGAGGGTGTCAGGGGTGCGGAGAAGCCGTGGCGTTAAGGCTTGCTATGAAGGCTTTAGGGAAAGAAACCATTGTGGCCTGTGCTACAGGGTGTATCGAGATCATATCCTCTCCTTTTCCTGAAACCGCTTGGGGGGTTCCTTGGATACATGTGGCTTTTGAAAACACCGCCGCGGTAATAAGCGGAGTCGAGGCGGCTTTAAAGGTCCTTATGAGGAAGGGCAGATTGCCTGAGAGGAAGATCTTTTGTGTGGGAATAGCCGGAGACGGAGGCACCGCCGACATAGGTCTTCAAGCCCTCTCAGGGGCTTTGGAGAGGGGACACGATATCCTTTATTTGTGTTTTGACAATGAAGCTTACATGAACACCGGCATCCAACGCTCATCTGCAACCCCTTTTGGCGCCTGGACTACCACTTCTCCTCCGGGTAAAAAGACAAAGGGCCAGATGACTTGGAAAAAGAACCTACCCGAAATAGCCATAGCTCATAATATACCTTATGTGGCTACCGCTTCTCCCGCTTATCCTTATGATTTAATGACCAAAGTAAGAAGAGGAGCTGAGGTAAAAGGACCAGCCTATGTGCACATTTTTTCACCTTGTCCAACGGGATGGAGATGTCCTTCGAATCTTTCCATAGAAGTAGCGCGACTTGCTGTGGAAACCGGTGTTTTTCCTCTTTTTGAGGTCATTGAGGGCAAGTGGCGCATTAACCAACCTAAGAAGGAGCTTAAACCTGTAGAGGAATACCTTAAACTTCAAGGGCGTTTTCGACATTTGGACGAGGAGACCATTAAACTCATTCAAAAACGAGTTAATGAGGAGTGGGAGAAGCTTAAGAAGAAGGCTTCCCTTTTTCCCTATGAGGAGTAACGCCTTATGACCTCTATGGCCAGGCCATAGAGGGCATCGAGCCTCAGGTGTTCTTGAGAAGTTGGGTCAAAAAGCACATTTAAGCGGGGTGGAAACTCCTCATCGCCCTTCCACAAAACAAGAAGCATGGGTATCCGCGGAAGGGGGCGTAGAATTATTCCGGCATCTCCAACCCTTTTGGTCTCTCCTCCGAGTTCTATGCCCTTTTTAAGGAAGCCTTGGGGATCCTTTCCGTACTTCTGAAGAAGCCCATCTAAAGGCAGGGGATGGCTTTGAGCAAAGCCTCTTCCACCTTTTAGGTCTTTAAGGGAGACCCATCGACCTTGAGGTTCTATCTCCTTTGCTCCAATGAGGTACTCCAAGATTGAGACTTCAAATTCGGGTGTCACTTCCCTTCCGGAAAGGACCGTTAATTCTCCTTTAGGGTCTAAAGCGTAAAGGTCACCCAAAAATGGAATGATAAACCTTTGACCATCATATTTGATCAAGCTTCTTCTTGAGACATCCCAGGGGTCCAATTCGTTTAGCCTATGGTAAAGGCTTTTATGGACGAAATGGATGGGTTCAGTCATTTTGAGCCTCCTTCTTCAGGATCAGCACCTTAAAGACTTTGCCCATCATTTGAGGCAAAAGCAAAATTTTAGCCTGAAGTCTTTCCTTTAACTTATCCTCTCCTTCTAATTCCTCCAAAATACCACATTCGATTAAGAACTTATCAAGCTCACAAAAATTGAGAACCTTTACCCCCACTTCCTCCGCTTTTTTAATAAAGGCGCTAAAATTCAAAGAAGAGGTCAAATCGCTCTTCCCTGGATCATGCAAGAACTCCTTAAAAACCTTATGGTTTTTATATGCCCTTAAAGTGCCTTCTGGAAAAAGACCTAAAAGAAGTTCCTGAGTCGTATAGCCATAATCTACAATGAGCACGAACCCCTCTTTTAACTTTTTCAAAAGGTCCTCAAAAAACTTAAGCCCCAAAATATGAGCCTCCGCAAAGGTACCCTCAGGTGGTATTCCCCCTAAATAATTAAAGTATTCTTCTACGGCCTCTGATGCTGGAAAAAGAACTTGGTGAAATTCACCATCCGAAAAGTCAATTCTTACTTCCCAGAGTTTTCCCCTTTCGACTTTTACCCTTTCAACAGGAAAGGCATCGAAAAACTCATTACCTATGACGATCCCCCTGATCTCCTTTATCGCTTCCCACGAAGGCCATTTTGCTTTTCCTTCAAATTCCCTAAGGAGTTCTTTTTGGCGTTTGATCAAATGAGGGCTTTTTTCAAGGGAAAGATACTCTACCTTTTCAAATAGGAGGGAATTCCTTTCCCTTAAGGCACTTAAAAGATCCTTTCCCAAATACCCTTCCCCACTCCCAAGTTCGAGAAGCGAAAAGTTTCCTTCAATTTCTTCTGAGACCTTTAAAATCCATTTGGAAAGCACCTTTCCAAAAAGAGGACTTATAGTTGGAGCGGTAAAATAATCGCCAGCTTTCCCTTGGCGTACTTTAACTTGCATGTAATAGCCCCCTTGAGGATGATAAAGGGAAAGCTCCATGAAGCGGGAAAAGGATATGGGGCCTTTCTCCTTTATCTCTTGGATTAATATTTCTCTAATCCTCAAGGCCTTCTATCCTTATTTTCTCTCCCTCTTTAACCGCTTTTAGAGCCTTTTCCCCTTCTTTTATACGTCCCACTATATTGACCTCACTTGCAGGCACTGGATCTTCCGAGGTGCTAAGAGGTGTAGGTCCGAAAAAGATGGCAAGGGCCCTTCCGGGTGGCCAGTATCCTATATGGCCACTTTTCACCTTTGTTGTGGCCGTCTCATCTAAGGGGTAAGAAAGGGGAATCTCGAAATATATCTCATCGCCCCACCTTCTTACATCCCCTTCAATCGGCAAAAGTTTCATTATCTCTTTGCCACAAGGGTTTTCGAAAAGCTCTCCTTCAAGGGAGATATTTCCTAATGAGATCTTTATCCGCATCTTTTTCCTCCAGACTCCTTAAAATCGCTAAATTGATCTCATCAAAATCCTTACCCTCTGGGGTCTTCCCCTTAGGGGTTTCAATGATAAAGGGCAAGTCTCGAAAAGATTCCTCTTGGATAAAGAGTTTAAAGGGCAAAAGCCCCATACGGCCACGCCCAATATGCTCATGCCTATCCCTCCCAGAACCACATTCGTCCTTCGCGTCGTTCAAATGAACGAGTTTGACCCTTTTTAAGCCAACCAAATGTTCGAGTTCCCTAAGGAGGGACTCAAAGCCCTTCGGGCTCGTTAAGTCATACCCTGCAGCCCAAAGGTGGCAGCTGTCAAGACATATTCCTACCTTCTCTTCCTTTTCCAAGAGTTCGAAAAGGCGAGCAAAATCCTCAATCTTTGATCCTACACCCCGAGGACTCGGAGATGTCTCAAGGAGAATCATTATGCTTTCAAGATCCCAGAGCAATAAATTAAGAGCTCTTGCGATCCTGAAAAGATCTTCCTCTTTTCCATTACCCCCCGATTTAAGGTGAAGTACGTAATAAGGAATGCGAAGCCTTCGGGCGATAGAGAGTTCTTCCATTAAAGTAAGAATGCTTTTTTCGTAAAGTCTTTCATCCTTTGAAGCCAGGTTTATCAAATAACTTGAGTGGGCGATGTTTATCTCTATGCCTGAGTTCTTTAGGGAATCGAAAAAGGCCGTTACTTCTTCCTCCTTAAGGTTTTTTCCCCTCCAAGAACGAGCATTTTTGAGAAAAATCTGAAGGCTTTTACATCCTAAAGCCTTGGCTTCTTCAACTGCTTTCCAATATCCTCCGGCAATGGACATGTGAGCTCCAAGTCTCCTCATTCAAGTTCCTTTTTAGTTTCTTCAAGTAAGTTTTCCACCAAGGTCCTTATTTCCTTAAGCCTTTCTTCCGTTTGGGCTTCAAACCTCAGGACCAAAGCAGGTTGGGTATTGGATGCCCTTATGAGTCCCCATCCGTCATTGAATTTTAGCCTCACGCCATCAAGATCCACAAATTCGTACTTCCCCCTTATCTTTTCCTTAAAGGCTTCAACGACCTTGAATTTTACCTCGTCGGGACAAGGAACCCTTATCTCCGGAGTCACGTAAGTCTCAGGGACTCCTTCAAGGAGCTGTGAGGGGGTTTTCCCTGTTTCAGCTATTATCTCCAAAAGCCTCAAAGAGGCATATATGGCATCATCAAAGCCAAAATACCTATCGGCGAAAAACATATGTCCTGACATCTCTCCTGCTAAAACAGCCCCTTCTTGTTTCATCTTTTCCTTTATCAGCGAATGCCCGGTTTTGTACATTATGGGTATCCCTCCGAGTTTTTCTATCTCATCAAACAACACCTGTGAGCATTTGACTTCTGCGATAACCTTCGCTCCTTTCATTTTTGTGAGGATAGATCGCGCAAAGATAAGGAGTAACCTATCTCCCCAAATAATCCTTCCCTTTTCATCTATAACTCCTAACCTGTCCCCGTCACCATCATAACCAAAACCCACTTGAGCTCCTATTTTTCTTACGACGTTTATGAGGTCTTTCAAATTCTCTTCCACAATGGGATCAGGATGATGGTTGGGGAAACGTCCATCGGGTTCCAGGTTCAAGGGATAGACTTCACATCCGAGTTCTTCAAGCAAAGGCATTATAACTGGACCTACAGTGCCATTGCCCGGGTCAATGGCCACTTTGAGTTTACTTTTGAGCTTTATGTCCTTCAGGATGAAACTTTTATAATCGGGGAAAATATCATAAAAATGAAGTTTTCCTTTCCCTTTGGCAAATTTCCCGGTTTCGGCAATTTCCCTTATTTTTTGAATCTCCGGTCCCCAAAGGGCGTCTTTCCCAACACATATCTTAAAGCCGTTAAACTCGGGGGGATTGTGACTTGCAGTTATCATCACTCCTCCTTCCTTTTTGAGCCAAACGATTGAAAAATAAAGCAACGGTGTGGGGGTCATTCCTAAATCGGTGACCTCAAGGCCCGTTTGAAGGAGCCCTTCTAAGAGGGCCTCTCTAAAAGAAGGCGAGCTTAACCTGCAGTCTCTTGAAAGCGTTATATCCTTTATTCCCCTTTCCCTATAATAGGTACCTATCGCCTCCCCTAAAAGCCTTACTGTTTCAAAAGTAAGATCCTCTCCTTCCCGACCCCTTATGTCATATTCACGGAAGATAAGGGGATTAAGCTTCATCTTGCGCCTCCCTAAGCTTATTTATCCTAATCTCCTTTAAGGTCTTTTCGAATTCTCTAAGCAAAAAGCGCCTTTTAAACTCCGGGTGTTGAAGATAAGGAAGGGCGTTCTCTTCAAAAAAACGAAGGGTTTTTTCTATCTCCCTAGGCAGATCCTTTTCCCTTATGCCCACCTTAACGATCTCCCTCTTATAAAAGACCTCCTTTCCCATGGCATTTATGGCCTCTTCGGCCAAAGGATCTTCCTTCGGAAAAACCGACGGATCCACTTCGATTTTGCCCCTTATTTCCAGTTTGAGGTTCCAGAAATCGGCCCAATAGTTTTCACTCAGGTCCCATACCTCCAATTTTAGGTTGTTTTTCAAACAATAGCGTTTAATCAGCTTCATTCCGAAAGCGAGAGCATCATGGCTATTTCATCACAGTTGGGGAACTTAACGCATTTCAAACAATCTCCCCAGATCTTTTGGGGAAGGATTTCCTTTGGAACTGTCTCAAAGCCAAACCTTTTGAAATAGGCGGGTATATAAGTGAGGAGAAAAACCCTCTTTATCCCTAATTCGGTGGCCTCCTTTAGAGCAGCTTTTATCAAACCTTCCCCGATTCCTTTTCCCCTTGATTCCCTTTGAACTGCCAAAGACCTCAATTCGGCCAAGTCCTCCCAACATACGTGAAGGGCGCACACCCCTTGAATCCGTCCATCTTCTTCGTAAACGAAAAAATCCCTAATATTATCGTATATCTCCCCAAGAGCCCTCGGAAGTAACAATCCCTCTTTAGCATAAGTGTTTATAAGGTCCTGAATCCTAAGGGCATCACTTGCCCTTGCCTTCCTTATCCCTGTAAAATGAGCTCTTCTGCTTGTTTCAGGGTTACCGGGGTTATGTAATTTCCCGCTAACATCCTGGCTATTTCCCACTTTCGTTCCTCCCCTTGAATCTCCTCCACTATTACTTTAGTCCTTCCTCCCACTACCTCCTTTTTGACCCTTAGATGATGATCGGCCTTTGCCGCAATTTGAGGTAGATGGGTTACGCATAAAAGTTGGTATTTTTTGGCAAGTTCCTTCAACTTAGATCCTACAACCTGCGCAGTTATTCCCCCGATTCCTGTGTCGATCTCATCAAATACCAAAACTTTGTTTTCCCCTTTTAAAGAGAGGTTTTTCAAAGCAAGCATGGTCCTTGATAGCTCTCCTCCCGAAGCCACTGCCCATAAGGGACGGGCTTCCTCTCCTGGGTTTGCCGAAAACAGAAACTCTCCCTCTTCTTTTCCGAAAGCCCCAATTCTCACACCCTCTATCTCAAGTCCTTCCTTGGGTTCCCGAAAGGCAAAAGAAAAACAGGCATTGGGCATTCCCAATTCCTTCAAGGCCTCCTTCATCCTTGAGGAAAGCTTCTGGGCGAATTCGGCCCTTTTCTCCGAAAGCTCCTGGGCCAATCTCAAAAGCTCCTTTCCCAACTGTTCCTTTTCCCTTTTCGTTTCTTGGAGTCGATCCTCCAGATTTTCCAAGCTCTGGAGTTCATCGGTCAAGGTCTTTTTTATCTCTAAAAGTTCTTTTAAATCCTTTGCACCATATTTTTCTTTTAACCTCTGTAATTGGAAGAGACGGTTCTCGATGCGATCAAGTTCTTGGGGATCGAGTTCTAATTGACTTAGGAATTTCTCGGCTTCAAATCCCAATTCCTCCAGCGAAGCCTTGATCTCTTCGCATACTTGGATCCATTTTTCGAATTTAAGATCAAGGTATTTAATTCTTGTCAAAATCCTAAGCGCTTCCTTTACTCCCTTAAGGGTGGTGTTCATTTCTTCCCTTAACAGCGAAAGCGTTTCCACCAATTTTTGCCTCTCCAGAAGAAATTTTCGGCGTTCATTTAACTTTTCGTCTTCCTCGGGATTTATCCCGGCGCTCTCAAGCTCGTTAAGTTGATACAGAATAAACTCCCTTTTTCTCTGGGATTCTAAACTTGTGAGTTTTAAGGATTGATATTTACGTTCGAGTTCCAAATAGATCTCGTAGAGCCTCCGATAAGTTTGCCTTTCCTCCATTAGGTTTGCCAGTTGATCAAACACCTCAAGATGTGTCTCAGGATCACGAAGGAGGTAATGTTGTTCTTGCCCATATATATCGAGTAATTTTCGACAAAGACCACTTAACTCCCCTTGAGAAACGGCCTTTCCGTTAAGGTAAGACCGACTTTTCCCCTTACGGCTTATGATCCTTTTGAAGCTTATCTTCTGGCCTTCTACGGAAAAAATGGCCTCCACGCTCCCTTCCTCTTCGCCGGTACGAATTAAAAAAGGTGACCCCTTTCCCCCTACAAGAAGATCCAAAGCCACAACCACCATGGATTTTCCCACCCCAGTCTCTCCCGTTAAAACGTTAAAGCCGGGCTTGAAATTTATGGTTATCTCATCAATTACGGCGAGGTTTTGGATCTTTAAACTTAAAAGCAATCCTTCCCTCCGCTTACGAAAATGTCCCCTCCCCATTTGAGCTTTGTGCGTAAAAGGTCATAATAAGTTCGGAAAGGACATTTGACCAAGGTCACATCGCTTCCTTTGGCTCTGGAGACATTTACCAACGTTCCGGCGGGCAATTTGAAACCGATTTGTCCATCGAGGGTTAGATACACTTCTTCCTCTCGGGAAGAATGAAACAGGGTTACCACGGAAGTGTCCGGAATGAGGAGGGGTCTGTTAGTAAGGGCGTGGGGGCATATGGGAACGATCACTATAGCTTGAATCCTCGGATCTACAATAGGCCCTCCTGCCGAGAGACAATAAGCCGTTGAACCTGTGGGCGTGGATACAATAAGACCATCCCCTCTGAAGACCGTTAAAAAGGTCCCGTCCACCTTAGCGGTTATGGGAATTATACGAGCTAATGCTCCTTTATTTATCACCACATCGTTAAGCACCAAAAACTCCTTATCCGGATAGCATTCTACTTCCACTTTGAGAAGGCTCCGTCGCTCGACCTCAAAATCTCCTTCCAAAACCTTTTTTAAAATCAAAAAAAGTTCCTCTTGAGAGAAAGCCGTTAGAAATCCGAGTCCTCCTAAATTGACCCCGAGTATGGGAACCCCTGAACCAGCGAAGATCCTAACCGCAGCAAGCATCGTTCCATCGCCCCCTAATACCACCGCCAGGTCCACTTTCTGTTTAAGTTCTTCAGGAGGAAGCCCCTTTATTGGCAAAAGTCTTCCGATTTCCTCTTCCACAAACACCTCCATCCCCTGGGTACTAAGCCACACCACTAATTCCGGAAGGATCCTTAAGGCTTCCGGTTTCTTTTTGACGATGATGCCGATTCGTTTCATATTCAAAAGGATATCACTGAGTCTTTTCATGGAGCAAGCTAAGTGTTAAAAAGGAACTTTATGAAGCCCAAAGTCCTCTTGGTGGTGGGGCCTACTGCTACTGGTAAAAGTGAGCTTGGGATTGAGTTGGCCAAGCGTTTCGGAGGAGAGATCATAAGCGCTGATTCTATGCAAGTTTACCGTTTGATGGACATAGGCACCGCTAAGCCTTCCCCTCAGGTCCTTAAAGAGGTACCTCATCATATGATTGACCTTCTTTGGCCCGATGAGACTTTTAGCGCTGGTCTTTTTAGAAAGATGGGCCGAGAGGCGATCGACCAGATCATTAAAAAAGGCAAACTCCCAATTGTGGTTGGTGGAACGGGGCTTTACATTAAAGCCTTAACCGAGGGGCTTATCGAAGGCCTTGAGGGCCAGAGGGAACTGCGGGAGAGGCTTTTGCAGAAGGCTTCTGCTCTAGGTAAATATGCACTATGGGAAGACCTTAAGGAAGTAGATCCCGAATCCGCCTCTCGAGTTCATCCCCACGATCTTTACCGGGTAATAAGGGCTCTGGAGATATATCACCTTACGGGTCTTCCGCCTTCAAAACTGAGGAAAAGCCATAGTTTCAGAGACCGACCCTATGAGCTTCTGAAGATCGGCCTTAAAAAATCCAAGGAGGAACTTTTGAAAAGGATCGAGGAGAGAGTAAAGGAGATGATAAAAAGGGGGCTTGTAGAGGAGGTGAGGGAACTTCTACGGAGAGGTTATGGGCCTGAATTGCCTTCTATGAAGGCTATAGGTTACAAGGAGATGATCTTATACTTAAAAGGGGAGATAGGGCTTGAGGAAGCCATAGGGCTTATTGTGAAAAACACCTGGCAATTGGCAAGACGGCAGATGATATGGTTTAAAAGGGATAAAGAGATCAACTGGTTCGAATATCCCGAAGAAAAAGAAAAGATTTTCAGCTTGAGCGAGGAATTTTTAAAGGGGGAGAAATCCAATGGAGGAGAAGCAGAAGAAGCCCGTTAAACTTCAAGAGGCCTTTTTGAATCGGATGAGAAAAGAGAAGATATGGGTATGTGTGAGCCTTACGTCAGGAGAGAAGCTCTTCGGCTACATAGTTGGTTTCGATAATTATTGTCTCCATTTAAAAGGCTACGGAGAGGAGGAACATTTGATTTACAAACACGCCATATCCGCCATTTCTCCGCAAAAAGGTCCATAATGGCCGAGTTGAAGAGGATAATAGAAGCTTTGTTATTTACTGCCTCTGAGCCTCTTTCCCTCAAGACCATTTCACAGCTTCTGCCAGAATGGTCGATAGAGGAGCTGAAGAAAGCGCTTTTTGAATTGGTTGAGGAATGGAGAAGGTTGAACTTATCCTTTGGTCTGCAAGAAGTAGGGGGAGGCTACCAATTCCGGACCTTTCCGGAATATTCCACCTGGATAAGGAGGTTAAAAAAGGTTGTGCCCATCAAATTGTCTCAAGCAGCTCTTGAAACGCTTGCCGTTGTAGCCTGGAAACAACCGATTTCCCGGGGCGAGATCGAGGAGATACGAGGGGTAGATTCGGGGCATGTGCTCGGGGTTTTGCTCGAAAAGGGGTTGATAAAACCGGTGGGAAGAAAAGAGGCCCCTGGTCGACCAATACTCTATGGAACTACCGAGAAGTTTTTGGAAGTTTTTGGGTTAAGATCCCTGAAAGATCTTCCTTCCTTAAAAGAACTGGAGACCCTTTAGAAAAAATGGCGGAAGAACGTCTGCAGAAGATTCTAAGGGATCATGGGATATGCTCCAGGAGGAAGGCCGAAGAGTTGATAAAGGCGGGAAGGGTTAAAGTGAACGGTGAACCCGCTTATTTGGGCCAGAAGGTGGATCCCCAAAGGGATGAGATCTTGGTGGACGGCAAACCTCTTCCCCCGCCTCCCCAAAAGGTCTATTACCTTTTCCATAAACCCCGGTATGTGATAAGCTCACTCAAGGACCCACAAGGGAGGCCCACCATATTAGAATTTTTAAAGGGCATAAAGGAGAGGGTTTTTCCAGTTGGAAGGCTCGATTGGGACTCAGAGGGACTTATGCTTTTGACAAATGACGGGGAACTGGCCAATAAACTCCTTCATCCTCGTTATGGGTTAAAAAGGGTATACTTGGTCAAGGTAAAGGGAATTCCCAAAGAAGAAGACCTGGCGAAATTGAGAGAAGGCGGGATTCCCCTTGAAGATGGGCCAAGTCCTAAAATGGAAATTAAGCTAATAAAACGAGGGAGAGACTCTTGTTGGCTTAAAATAGGTATTTTTGAAGGCAGAAAGAGGATAATAAGGAGAAGCCTTTTGGCTTTGGGGTATCCGGTAAAAAGGCTAAAAAGGATAGGTTTTGGTCCTTTAAGGCTTAAGGGGCTCGAGCCCGGGAAATGGCGCCCCTTAAGCGCCGAGGAGATTAAGGAGCTTAAGAAGTGGACTACAAGGTAAATTTGGAGTGGCGACGAGATCTCTTCCATATGGCAAGTGTCGCCATTCCGTTAGGTTATTTGTTGTTCCCCAAAGAAGTGGTGCTTTGGGGTATAGTTCTCGCTTCAGTCGTTTATGTGGGTAGCGATCTTTTGAGGCTTTTTCACAAAGGTTTTGCCCGTTTCTTTTATAAAATCGTGGGAGATTTGGTCAAAAGGCGGGAGCGGAAAAACCTAATAGGCTCAAGTTACTTTTTAATAGGGGCCTTTTTCTGTGTTTTGCTTTTCCCAAAGGAAGCGGCACTTCCTGCCCTTTTTGTGGCTTCACTTTCCGATGTGGCGGCTTCATTTATAGGTTCCAGATGGGGAAAACACCCCTTAAGGGGCTCAAGGACCATAGAGGGGAGTTTGTGTTTCTTCTTTTCGGCTTCTTTTTTGATCCTGATCTCTTATCCTGGGCCTAAGGTTTGGGGGGTATTGGTCGCATTCTTCTCGACCCTGATTGAAGCCTTTTCCCTTTGGGTAGATGACAATCTCTCCCTCCCCCTTGGAACCGCCTTTTTGTTGTGGATTTTTCTTTAGAAAGCGGCTGCCATTTTGAAAATCGGCAAATACATGGACACCACCAATCCCCCAATTACAACGCCCAGAAACACTATAAGAAGTGGCTCTATCATGGAACTTAAGTTCGCCACCGCTTGATCCACATCGGCCTCATAAAAATCGGCCACCTTTTCCAACATCATATCCAAATTGCCCGTGGCCTCACCCACCCCTATCATATGGGTGACCATAAGCGGAAACACCCCACTTCGTTCAAGCGGAGAAGCCAGACTTTCACCTTCCCTTAAGTTCTCCCTAGCTTCTCTTACCGCCTTTTCAATGCGTTTGTTCCCTGAGGTAGCCCCAACTATTTCGAGGCTCTCAAGAATAGGAACACCACTTTTTACCAATGTCGAAAGTGTTCTTGCGAATCGAGCAAGAGCTATCTTTTTTATAAGAATTCCAAAAATTGGCAATTTCAAAAGAAAGGAGTCTATTTGGAATCGTCCTTTTTCCGTTCGGTAATAATATCGTAGAACGAGAGCCAAGAAAAAAAGCACAGCAATTACATAGGGGATATTGGTTTTGGTGAACTTGCTTACCTTTATGACTATTTGAGTTGGGAGGGGAAGGGACATATTTACCTCGCTAAATAGCTTTTCAAAGGTGGGAATTACAAACACCAAAAGGACGATTGTCACCAGGATCGCTACAACGAAGATTATGGCCGGATAGATGAGAGCGGATCGGACTTTTCTTTTTAAGTTCTCCATCTTTTCTATATGAGTGGCGATCCTTTTGAGCATCAGGTCCAAATTACCCGATTCTTCTCCCGCTACTACCATGTCCACATAAAGCCTATCGAAGACCTTGGGATGGGCTCGAAGGGCTTGAGCCAGGGTACTTCCCCCTTCGACCTTTTCCTTTACATCCCTTATCACCTGACGGAAAGCTCGGTTTTCGGTCTGTTCTATGAGGATCTCCAGAGCTTGTACAAGCGGAATCCCGGCATCGAGCATGGCGGCAAGCTGTTGGGTGAAGACCAAAAGGTCCCTTTTTCTGATCCTTTTGGATAGGAAGGGTATATTGAGTTCTCGGGGTTTTCTTTTAACCCGAGTGGCTATAATGCCCCTTTTCCTCAAGATTAAACGCACGTTTAATTCATCAGGGGCTTCTATCTCTCCCCTCTGAGGAATGCCCGCCAGGGTTCTCCCTTCCCATAAATAGAGCGGCATCAGAACTTCTCCTTAAAAGATCTTGGCTCTGTGGTGGTTAACATACGCCGAAACTCCTCAAGATCTGGGCTTGATTCCATGGCGTCTTTAAGGGTTATTAATCCCTGTTTATAAAGGGATAGAAGGGACTGATTTAAGGTCTGCATGAAGGTCTCCTGTTGCCCGATCTGCATTTGGGAATAAATCTGGTGGATCTTATTTTCTCTGATCAAGTTCCTTATAGCAGGGTTTGGTATCAATATTTCCAGGGCCAAGACAAGCCCTTTTCCATCAGCCCGAGGCAAAAGCCTTTGGCATAATATCCCTTCAAGTACAAATGACAACATGGTCCTTATCTGTTGCTGTTGATGGGGAGGGAATACGTCCACTATTCGGTTTATAGTCTCAACGGCGGTGTTGGTGTGTAAAGTGGCCAAAGTCAAGTGCCCGGTTTCGGCGATCGTCAAGGCTGCCTGGATGGTCTCAAGATCCCTCATCTCGCCGATTAGGACCACATCGGGGTCCTGACGCAATATGTGTTTTAAGGCCTCATGAAACCCAAAGGTATCGGAACCCACTTCCCGTTGGTTGACTATGCAGTTTTTATGACGATGCAAATACTCTATTGGGTCCTCGATGGTGACTATATGTCCGAACCTTTCCTCATTTATCCTGTCGATCATGGCGGCCAGAGTGGTGGATTTACCAGAACCCGTGGGCCCAGTTACCAAAATCAAGCCCTTGGGCTTTCGAATGAGATCTTCCACAACAGGTGGAAGCCCCAGTTCCTTCATACTGGGGATCCTATGAGGAATGACCCTGAAGGCTCCAGCCACAGTTCCCCTTTGAACAAACAGATTCCCCCTAAACCTGCTTAAACCGGCGATTCCGAAGGAAAAATCGAGCTCGTGTTCTTCCTCAAAACGCTTCTTCTGTGCTTCCGTAAGGACGCTATAGCAAAGCCTTTGGGTGTCGGCTGGTGTTAAAGGCGGATAGTCCAAGTTTATCAGCCTTTTTCCAACCCTTATTCGGGGAGGACTACCGACAGTAATGTGAAGATCGGTGCCCTTTTCCTCAACCAATGTCCTCAAAAGTTCTTCCATTTCCAATTTTCTTTCGGGCATAAAACCCTCCTTTTAGTTCTCTAACGAGGTGACCCTCAAGATCTCTTCCACAGTGGTTATTCCTTTTTTCACCTTTAAGATTCCGCTTTCCCTAAGTGTTTTCATTCCCGCTTGTAAGGCCGCTTCCCTTATCTTATCGGCCGGTGCTCTCCTCAAGGTAAGCTCCCTTATGGTTTCATCGACTTCCATGATCTCGAAAATTGCCGTCCTTCCCTTATAACCCCTTCCATCGCACCTTGAACAGCCCCTGCCCCGAAAGGCCCTAAAACCGTTCCTGATCTCCTCTTCGCTTACCCCTAATTCAAGCAGAGATTCTTCGGGCAGTTCAATGGGTTCCTTGCAATAGGGACATATGGTCCTCACAAGCCTCTGGGCTATCACCATTATCAAGGAGGATGAGATTAGGAACGGCTCAATTCCCATATCAAGGAGCCGGTTTATGGAACTCGGGGCATCATTGGTGTGCAGGGTCGATAACACCAAATGCCCCGTCAAGGCGGCTCGTATGGCTATTTCTGCTGTTTCCAGATCCCGGATCTCACCTACCATAATGATATCCGGGTCCTGTCTCAAAAAGGCCCTCAGACAAGTTGAGAACTTAAGGCCTATCTCCTCGTTCACCTGGACCTGATTTACGCCCGGAAGGCTTATCTCAATGGGGTCTTCGGCGGTGAGGATATTAACCTCGGGCCGGTTCAATTCGGATAAAATGCTATAAAGGGTTGTGGATTTACCAGAACCCGTAGGCCCAGTCACAAGGATCATACCGTAAGGCTTCCTTATGGCCTTCTGGAGCTTTTGGATTTGATCATCTTCAAGACCTAAGGACTCTAGTTCATATCTAATCCTGGCCTTATCAAGGAGCCTCAGTACCACCTTTTCCCCATACTGAACGGGGATAACCGAAACTCGGAAGTCTATCTCCCTTCCTCCGAGGCGAACCATGAACCTTCCATCTTGAGGTAGTCTTCTTTCAGCGATATCCAACTGGGACATAATCTTTATCCTCGAGACTATTGCGTTCTTTATCCTCAAGGGGATCCGCGTAACCTCATATAGGATCCCATCTATCCTGTACCTGACACGCACCATTTTTTCATAAGGTTCTATGTGAATGTCGCTTGCTTCCTTCATTATGGCATCCGATACGAGTCGGTTCACCAGTTTGACCACCGGAGCTTCTTCTTGTGCCTTTTCCGCTTCGGTAAGGTCGAAGATCTCATAGCGGGTCACGATCTCGGGCGTTTCTTCAATGCCTTTAAGCGTTTCTTCCAAAACTTCAGCGGGATTTAGAAATCTCTCTATGGCTTTCCGAATTTCGGATTCTCGCGCAACAAGTGCTTCTATATGTAGCCCTGTTCGGAACTTAAGTTCATCTATCAAGGAAACCTCAAAGGGGTCAGCCATAGCCACATACAAGGTGGAGCCCACTTTCCTCACGGGTAAGACCAGATGCTTTCGCATAGTCTCAGAACCTATGAGTTCCACAAGCTTTGGGTCTATCTCGATTGTTTCTAAATCTATGGAGGGAACACCGTACCTGGTGTGAAGGAACTCGAAGATTTCCTCTTCCTTAATGAAACCGAGCTCTACTAAAACGGAGACCAAACTTTTACCGCTTCGCCTCTGTTCCTCTAAAGCTTGCTGAAGTTGTTCTTCAGTGATAAATCCTGCTTTATGAAGGAGATGACCTGTTCCTATTACAAAGCGAGAACGAACTTCCATTGTCTTCAAACACCATTATTATTTTCCCCCTTCTTTAAGTCAAGCTCAAGTTTTTAAGGCTTCAACCCAATGGAGCACCTCCATGGATAATCCATTTTTTATTACCAGGTCCTTGAGTTGAAGCATACAACCGGGACAATCCGTTAATATAAGTTCTGCCCGAGTTCCTTTTAGTTGTTCGATTCTCTTTTCTCCTATGGCTTGGGAGAGGGAGGGAAAATTGAGGGAGAAAGTTCCTCCCATACCGCAGCAATAAGGGGGGACTTCTACAAAATTTATGTCCTTAAGGGAACGTAGGATCCTTTTTGGATCATCTTTGAGGTTTTGGAAATTAAGCGTGTGACAAGGATCATGGTAAGTGACTTTAGTCCCGACTTTTAAACTCGATTGGAACTCCTCCTTTTCAAGACTTACCAGCAATTGGCTTAAGTTTAAGGTTTTTTTCGAAAGTTCTTCCACTTTTGGAAGTTCTGGAAAGAAGCACTTATAAAGTTCTTTCAATGAAGAAAGACAGCTTGAACAAAGTCCTACAACGTAATCCGCTTCTTCCCTGGTAAGGACTTCAAGGTTATGTTCCGCCAAACTTTTTACCCCTTCTAAGTCCCCTATTCCAAAAAGGGGCATACCACAACAGCCTTGCTCCTTGGGGAATATGACCTCGATGCCATTTTGATTTAATAACCTCACCGTTTTAAGGGCCACGTGAGGGAACAAATACTCCATGCCACATCCGGAAAAAAGGAGGACTTTCATTTTCCTCTCATTTAAAGGGGGGTTAACTTTTGGAAGAAGTTTACTTAAAGGTTTTGGGGAAAGTTTGGGCAGTCGGGGTCCGTTTAAAAAGAATTGGAGATAATGGGGGAGGTGTCGCAGAGGGGGCTTTGAAGGAGGAAGGAAGCGGTAAAAAAGGTTGATGCAGTTTAAGGCTAAGCCCAAAGCCCATCTTTTTTTAAGAAAGAGACGATAAAGGGATTTTACTAATCTTGAAGGACCCACTTGAGCCCTCAAACCCATAGTAAGGTATGCCCCTCTTACCCCGGTAGGGCAATCCCTGCCACAACGATTGCACAAAAGGCATGCTTTAAGGCGTTCCCTTAATCTCTTCCGGTCTAAAGGGGAACCTTTTTCAAGTTCAAGCCAGAGGATGCTTTTTCCCCTCGGCAATAGGGGTTCGATACGTTCGATCTCCCAAAGGGGGCAAACCGAAGCACACAATCCGCATCTGACGCAAAGGCTCGGGTCTTTTAAGGGAAGCATTAAAGGCTCCTGGCTAAGGTTATGGCCATTACGGTTTTGGCTCCGGCTTGTTTTAAAACATAAAAGGCCTCTCTTAAGGTGGATCCGGTAGTAAACACATCATCGACCAATAAGACCCTCTTACCGAAAACCAAAGAAGGTTCCTTCAAGAAAAAGGCTCCCTTTAAATTGGACCGCCTTTCCTTTGATCCAAGGGAGGTCTGAGGAGGGGTTTCTTTGACCTTTATAAGGATATTCCCTTTTACCTTAAGGCCCGTTCTTATGCCCAACTCTTTTGCCAAAAGTAGGCTTTGATTGAACCCCCTCTCAACAAGCCTCTTTCTGGTAAGAGGTATGGGAATGATTAAATCGACAGGTTCTTTCAGTTCCTTAAAGGTTTCATAGAGTAAAAGGCTTAAGGGCTTTTTCAAGCTTCTCTGCCCCTCGAACTTGAACTTGTGGATCATCTCCTTCAAGGTTCCCTCATAAGGCCCGAAAGAGCGATGCCTAAAAGGTAAGGGATCCTCTTTGCAACTCGGGCATAAAGAGGGTGAGGTTTGAGGTAAACCGCATTGGGGACAAAAGGGAGGGGAAAATCGCGATAAGTTTCTCTCACAGGCTTCACATAAAGGGCTTTCACTTGGTGATCCGCATACTTGGCATACCCATCCGGAGACAAGGTTGATAATTTCCTCTAAAAGGATCAGAACCTTATCGTAAAGGTTCCCCATTTTAAGCAAGAGGGACATCGATCAAGCCATTTTGGCTCTTCATGTTTACAGATTTCACACCTATAAGGCCAGTTAATCCTCTCTTCAAGGTCAATGGCCTTCATGATCGATCGCGTAGCTTCCTCATGGGCTTCTTTGGCAATGAGGGCTTTGGCCTTCAAATAGTGATAATGGGGGTAATTTCCCAAGGCCAGTTCGAGTTCTTTTAACTTTTTAAGGGCTTCTTCCACCATTCCGAGTCTCAAACATAACTTCGAGTAAAGGTAAAGCAAGATCGGCGAGTCCGGGTTCTCTCCCAAAAGATCCAAGTACGTCCTTATGGCCCCTTTTGGATCACCTTCTTTTAAATAAAGTTCTTCCATCCGTTGAAGAAAGATTGGGTTTTGAGTGAAGCGGTACCCCTTCTTCCAAACTTCAAAACTCGCCTTTGGCTTATCCTTTTTGAGCAGTAGATCCCCCCAAGTGACCCACGCGGGGGTAAATAGGGGGTTATCTTTGCTTAAGCGCTTTAATTCTTTTAAAGCTCCGCTTAGGTCCTTTTCTGCTATATCCTTTGCCCTTTCATACTTCAAGGCCAAAAGCAAATTTCCATTTTCTCCGGGATCGATTTTGAGGAGTTTTTCCTGTAGTCTTAGAGCCTCTTCCCATACTCCTTCTTTTATCTTTATATCCCTCAAGGCCTTTAAAGCCTCGCGGTTATGGGAGTCTAATTCCAATATCTCCTTAAGGGTCCTTTCGGCCTCTTGGGTTTTACCCGCTTCCAAAAGCACCTCCACTTGGAGGAAAAGGCTTTCTAACTTGGGGTCCTTCAAGGATTTTAAAATCCTCAGAGCCTCATCCCATTTCCTTTGAACCCGATAAACTCGAGCCAACTGAAGTAAAAGAATCGAGTTGTCGGGTTCGTAAGAGAGGGCTTCCTTTAAAAGCCTCTCGGCTCCTTCCAGGTCTCCCTTTCGGATCTTTTCGTTGGCTTCTTTCAAATTTTCCCAAAGCGCCTTTTGGACCTTTTTGATTCCTCTGAGTTCGAAACCTTTTTTAATGTCCTTGATCAAATCGGTGAGTCCCACGAAAAGGGCTCCTCCAAGAAAGCTGAGCAACATCAATACGCTCAATGAGGTTTTGTAAGAGGTATTGGGGGAGAGTCGGAATTCCAATTCCATGGGGTTTAGAATGTAAACATAAAGGAAGAACCCCAAAAGCACCGCCGTAAAGAAAATGGTCCCTCTAAGGGAGATTTTCATCCTTTTCCTCCTCTTCTTGGAAAGGTAATGCGATTCTCGGAGCTTCTATCCATAATCCTTCAAGGTCATAATATTCCCTCACTGGATCTTGAAAGACGTGGACTATTACCTCATCAAAATCAAGTAGCACCCATCTTCCCTCGCTGAACCCTTCTACTCCAAGGGGTTTTTCGCCCAATTCTTCCATCTTCTCCTCGATCTCTCGAGCTATTGTTTGAACGTGGCGGTCGGAGTTACCGCTACATATGAGAAAGTAATCCGTTATATTGCTCAAACCCTTTAACTCCAAAAGGAGAAGCCTCTGCGCCTTTTTCTCCTTGGCTATTTTGGCACAAAACAAAGCTTTTTCCTTTCCGTCCTTTAAAATCTTGCCCACTTTCCATTTTCAATCATACCATCATTAAGGAAATACTAAAATAACGAAAAAGGAGAAAAGAAATGAAAGGAAAAGTGGTGAGGTGTCCAAATTGTGGCAGTGAGGTTTATTTATACCGGAATCCCTTTCCAACGGTGGACCTTATCATCGAGTACAAAGGCGGTATAGTGTTGATCCTTAGGCGTAATGAGCCGAAACTTTGGGCCCTTCCCGGTGGTTTTTGTGAATATGGTGAGAGCCTTGAAGAGGCAGCTCGAAGAGAAGCCAAAGAAGAAACCGGCTTGGAGGTCGAACTTTTAGAGCAGTTTTACACCTATTCCGATCCGAACCGAGATCCAAGACAACATAATATAACAACCGTCTTTATCGCTAAAGCCGAAGGCGAACTTAAGGCTGGTGACGATGCGATGAGAATCGGAGTCTTTGATCCTTCGAACCTCCCCCTTCCTTTGGCCTTTGATCACGAAAGGATCCTAAGGGATTACTTTCATTACAAAAAGACCGGGCAGAGGCCTAAAGTTCTTTCAAAGCCTCGCGAATCCTCTTAACAGCTTCCTCCAATTCCTCCTTTTTCACGGTGAAGGAAAGCCTCAGGAAGCCCGGCATCCCGAATTCTGAGCCCGGTACTGTGGCCACAAGCGCCTTTTCAAGAAGGTAAAGGCAAAGTTCTCCATCGTCTCTAAAACGATTTTCACAATAGAATCCGAAATTGGGGAACAGATAAAATGCACCTTGCGCTTTAAAGCAGCTTACCTTAGGTATGGAAGTCACAAGTTCATAAAAATGGTCCCTTCTCTTTTCGAATTCCTTTTTCATATAGTGGATAAAATCCTTAGAGCCCTTAAGGGCTTCCAGGGCGCCTTTTTGAGCGAATGAAGTGGGGTTGGAGGTGGATTGGCTTTGGATTATGTCCATGGCGCTTATGAGTTCCTTAGGGCCAGCAGCAAAGCCTATTCTCCAGCCGGTCATGGAGTAAGTTTTGGAGAGGGCGTTTACTACAAGGGTTCTATCTTTTATCTCCGGGGAAAGGGAAGCTATGGAGATGTGCTTTAAATCGTCAAAGATCAAATGTTCGTAAACTTCATCGGAGATGATCCATAGGTCATATTCAAGGGCTAATTCGCCGATCTCGGACAATTCCTTTTCCGTATATACCGTTCCAGAGGGATTGGAGGGAGAATTAATGATAATGGCCTTTGTCCTTTCGGTTATGACCTCCCGTAAAGCTTCTTTTTTTACCTTAAAACCCTCGGCTTCTTCAGTTTTAACGATCACTGGCTTCGCCCCAGCGAGAAGTGCCATTGCCGGATAAGATACCCAATAGGGAGCGGGGATTATCACCTCGTCGCCTTCTTCAAAAAGGGCCATAAAAGCATTGTAAAGGGCCTGTTTGCCCCCACAGGTCACTATTACTTCCTGAGGCGTATAAAGGAGCCCATTTTCCTCGTAAAGTTTCTCACATATGGCTTCTTTCAATTCCAAAATGCCCGAAGAAGGTGTGTATTTGGTAAACCCCTCCTTTAAAGCTTTAATTGTTCCCTCTTTTATGTGCTCAGGGGTGTCGAAATCCGGTTCCCCTCCAGCCAGGTTTATCACCGGCAACCCCTTATCCCTCATAGCCTTTGCTTTCGCATTAATGCTCAGCGTAGGGGAGGGCTTAATTTTTTTGATCCTTGAAGCCAGTTCCTTCATTTTTAATCCTCCATTCTATTTGTCTAAGTATGCCTCTTAAAAGCCTAACTTCCCTCTGATCCAGGTGAGCTCTGAAGATCACCTCCTTAAGGTCATCAAGAGCTCTTTTTGGATCCGGGAAATTTATGGCTTTAAGCGTCTGCTCCAAATGTTCAAAAAGCCTCATGAGCTCTTCCCAAGAGGCCAATTTTCTTGAAATGGGCTCAACCTTTTTCCCATAAGTCCCCAACTCGTAAAGGATTACCGCCACTGCTTGGGAGAGGTTCATAGAGGGATGGGACTCCTGGGTAGGGATGAAGACGTTTAGATGACATAAAGAAAGCTCCTCATTGGTTAACCCGCTATCCTCTCGTCCAAAAAGGAGAGATACCTTTTGGCTCTCGGCCACTTGGAGGATATCTTCTATTGCCCTTTTTATCGAGACAAGCTCGATACCTCTTCTCTTTTTACCGGTAGTTCCCACCACAAGGCCACTATCCCTCAAGGCCTCCTTAAGGCTTTCGAAGACGTGGGCTTCCAAGAGTACCTCTTTTGCTCCTTTAGCCATCACTAAGCTCCAGGGATGAAGGGGAGGGCACTTGGGGTTGACCAATATCAAGTTTTTGAAACCGAAGTTCTTCATAGTCCTTGCGATCATCCCCACATTAATGGGACCCTGTGGTTCCACCAGGACCACGTTTATGTCTTCCAAGGTTTTCACGGAGGGTTATTATATAGAATATGCGGCTTTATGCTGAAGTGCTAATTCCATTGAGGATTGACCCCCTTTGGTATGAGATTCCAGCGAGGCTCATCGGAAAAGTAAGCCTTGGCAAAGCGGTTCTTGTGCCTCTTAAGAGCAGAAAACAAATGGGGATCGTATTAAGGATGAGCGATAAGCTTCCTGAAGGCCTTGAGCTTTCCGAATTAAAAGAGATTTATGCTGTTGAAGAGGGGCCTTCTCTCTTGCCTCCCAAACTCATTGAGCTTTTGGAGTTTGCTTCAGGCCATTACGCTTGTCCATTGGGGATGATTCTAAAAAACGTCTTACCCCAAAAGGGACGCCGTTTTCTTTTTCAATTAAGCGAAAAGGGGAAGAAACTTCTGGAAAATGCCGAGGTTTCGGGGCTTCTTAAAAAGCTAAAAGGGCGTCCTTTGAGCTTAAGTGTACTCGAGAGATCTTTTGGTTCCGAGGAGGTCGAAAAGGCCATAAAGGAAGACTTGATCGTTCCCTTCCGGCGTTCAAAAGGTGAGTTTTCCTTGAATGTGATAGAGGTGGGGGAGGAGGATAATATTAGAGAACTTAACCTTTGGCAAAAAAGGGCCATTAAAAGGATTTCGGAAGGCGGTTCCTTTCTGCTTTTTGGTGTAACCGGAAGTGGTAAGACGGCAGTTTACCTCGAGTTGATCAGAATGAGTCTCAGCGCTGGGAAAAACGTTCTCATCCTGGTTCCGGAGATAGCCCTAACCCCTCAGCTTTATACTCGGTTGAAAAGGGCTTTGGATGAACCTATAGCGCTTCTTCATAGCGGTTTAAGCTCTTCGGAAAGGTGGGAGGAGCTAAAGCTCATTTCTTTGGGTAAGGCCAGGGTTGTCCTTGGGGTTCGTTCGGCGGTATTTTCTCCCCTGAAGGACCTTGGGCTCATCATCGTGGATGAGGAGCATGATTCCTCTTATAAAGCTCAGGAAGGACCTTTTAGGTACAACGCTCGGGATATGGCCCTTATGAGGGGAAAATTGGAAGGAGCTACTGTAGTTTTGGGTTCAGCTACCCCTTCGGTCGAGTCCTTTTATAATGCCCAAAGGGGGAAACTGACCCTAGTTGAGCTTCCTGTAAGGGTAAGAGGTTCCCTTCCTCAAGTGGAGATTGTGGATTTGAGGCAGGAGAAAGGCTTCCTTTCCTGTCACTTGCTTGAGGCTTTAAAAGAGTGTCTTTCTTCCAATGGGCAGGCCCTTCTGTTTTTGAACCGCCGAGGCTATGCGCCGGTCATTTTATGTCGGGAGTGTGGGGAGGTACTTAAGTGCCGATATTGTAGCGTTTCTTTAACTTATCATGCTTCAAAGGGGATATTGCTTTGTCATTACTGCGGTTTCTCCTTGAAAGCCCCGCAGGTGTGTTTCAACTGTGGGAGCAAAAGGGTATTTCCTATCGGGTTTGGTACCGAAAGGGTTGTGGAGGAGCTGAAGGTCCTTTTTCCCAATAAAAAGATCGTTCGAATGGACAGTGATTCCATAAGGGGGAGAAGGCAATATGAACTTACCTTAAGGGCCCTCCAAGAGGGCGAGATAGACATACTGGTTGGAACCCAGATGGTTGTCAAGGGGCACCATTTTCCTAGGATAAAACTTGTGGGGATTCTTTTGGCCGATTTACCTTTGAACCTTCCCGATTTTCGTTCCGCCGAAAGGACTTTTCAACTTTTGACCCAGGCAGCAGGAAGGGCTGGAAGGGGTGAGGGAAAGGGCAGGGTAATAGTTCAGACCTTTCTTCCTAATCATTATGCCGTAAGGACCGCTTCCTCTCAGGATTATCGGGCTTTCTTTAAAGAAGAGATTAATCGGAGAAAATCCTTGAAGTATCCTCCCTTTGTGCGATTGGCCTTAATAAGGGTTTGGGCTAAAGCGGAGGAAGAAGCCAAAAAGGCTGCTCAAGAACTTCGGAAATACCTTGAGACTTTCCCCCTTGAAGTTCTTGGTCCAGCCCCTTCGCCTATTGAAAAGCTTTATGGGAGGTGGAGATGGCAAATTTTACTGAAGGCTCCGACTTCAATCGTTTTAAGGGAGGCCCTAAAGGATCTTCCCCATCCAAAAAGGGTAATCCTGGAAGTAGACGTGGACCCCATAAGTGTGCTCTGATCCTTTTCTTTTTCCTTCTCTTTCCATCCTTTGTTTCACCAAGTAGTTATCCCTGGAGACCCGGTAAATGTCCTTTACCTTCTACTCAAACCGTCATAGGAGTTTGGCGGGAATATGAGGTCAAAAAGGAGGACACCTTGTTGGACATAGCACGGCGGTTCGATCTGGGGTTTAATGAGCTACAACTACTTTATCCCGAAATTGACCCTTGGCTCCCTCCCGAAGGGATGGTTTTAAAGATTCCAACCATCTGGGTCTTGCCCGAGTTTGAAACTGAGGGGATCGTGATAAATGTACCGGAATTTCGCCTTTATCTTTTTCTTTCTAAACTTGGGCTTGTTAAAACTCATCCTGTGGGAATCGGCATCCTAGAAAACCCCACTCCACTTGGCCTTTTCAAGGTCCGGGAGAAAAAAGTGGACCCCATTTGGTATGTTCCTCCTTCGCTGAGAGACCAATACAAGGGCATAAAATACATACCTCCTGGCCCCGATAACCCCCTTGGTAAGTATTGGATAGGACTTTCCCTTCCTTCATACGGTATACATGGTACTAATAACCCGTGGGGGGTTGGAAGGCTTGTCAGTAGAGGATGTATAAGGCTTTACCCCGAAGACATAGAGGCCCTTTTTCCATTAGTAAAAATCGGAATGCCAGTTAAGCTCGCCTATGAAGTCGTCAAATTTGGCTGTAAAAACGGACGTATATTTGTGGAGGTCCACCCCGATATATACAATCGTATTACTGATTTAAAAGAACATGCCCTTTCTCTCGCTGAGAAAAAAGGGCTTTTAAATAAAATATCCCTTCCCCTCCTCTTTAAGGCCATAGAGGAGAGGAAGGGAGTTCCTATTGATATCACGAAAGATTGAGCTTATTTTCCCTTTTGCAAGGTCTTCTCAAAGGTTCGGGTACACTTTTCAGCTGCAGCCTCGGCCTTTTTAGCTGCATCTTCGGCCCTTTGAGCCGCGCTTTCGGCCCTTTGAGCAGAATCAGCCGCCTTTTTGGCCGATTCTTCCGCCTTCACCGCCGCGCCTTCGGCTTTCTGAGCCGAAGCTTCAGCCTTTTTTGCTGCTTCCTCAGCCTTTAAAGCCGCACTTTCCGCTTTTTTAGTAGCCTCTTGAACCGCTTTGAGGGTGGATTCATCAATTGTGGGACACTTCGGGGGACAACAACCGATCACCAACGCAAAAAGCCCCGCTATGCCCACTCCCATCCCCTTCTTAAATAAACCTTTCATTTCTTCCTCCTTTTGTTTTGAGGTTTTTTTAATCCGTTTCAATTATAGCATCGTTTGGGCAAACTTCAACGCAAGTTCCGCACTCGGTGCATTCTTCTTGATTTATCACGTATTTATCCTCCCCTTCTTCTATTGCTCCAACCGGGCACTCCTCTGCACAAGTCCCACAAGCAACACAATCATCAGTAATTACATATGGCATCTTACACCTCCTAAAAAGTTATTTTATGGGCCAAAAGCCCTTTAAAACTCCATTATCTCCTTTTCCTTTTCCTGAACGTATTTATCCACCTTTTCCACGTATTGATCCGTTATCTTCTGGACCTCATTTTGATAGTGTTTAAGATCATCCTGGGATATTTGCTTTTCCTTCTCCAATTTTCGAAGTTCCTCAATTATGTCCCTTCTTATGTTCCTAAGGGCTACCTTCGTCTCTTCTCCCATTTTTTTAACCACCTTTACCAGCTCTTTTCGCCTTTCTTCACTTAAGGGAGGAAGAACAAGCCTTATCACCTTTCCGTCATTTTGGGGAGTTACGCCCACATTGCTCTTTAAGATCGCCTTTTCTATCTCCCCTAAAAGGGACTTATCCCAAGGTTGAATTACTATGACTCGGCTTTCGGGTATGGAGATTGTGGCCACTTGATTCAAAGGGGTTGGTACTCCATAGTAATCGACCCTTATACCCTCTAAAAGCGCTGGGGAAGCCCTTCCTGCACGAAGTCTTCCTAACTCCTTTTCAAAAAGGGAGAGCGTCTTTTTCATCCGTTCTTCACAATCTTTAAGAAGTCCTTCCACCATCTCCTTCCTCCAAGGTCAAGATATGACAGTTCCTACACCTTGGGTCAAGGCCTTTTTTAATCCTCCAGGTTCCGAAAGGTTAAATACTATAATGGGAAGATGGAATTCCTTACATAAGAAAACCGCCGTTTCATCCATCACCTTATAATGACCCTTTAAAAACTCCTCGTAACTTAACCTTTCGAACCTTTTTGCTTGAGGAAACGCCTTTGGATCGGCCTCATAGACCCCATCTACCTTGGTCCCTTTAAGGAGGACCTCACATTGGAGTTCCAGTCCTCTTATGGCTGCAGCGGTGTCGGTGCTGAAATAGGGATTGCCCGTCCCACCGGCAAGAAGAACCACCTTCCCTTCTTCCAGATCCGAAAGGGCTTTTTGTGGGCTGTAAGGTTTGATGATTCCCCCTATGGGAATTGGGGAATACATGGAGCTTTTAAGTCCCACTTCCCTCAAGAAGCATTCAAGAAGGATCACGTTAATGCTTGTGGCTATCATGCCGATTTGATCGGCCGTTTCCCTTGGTAAGAGTTGAGCGCTAACGCCCCTTATGATGTTTCCCCCTCCGGTCACAATAGCGCATCTTATTCCTTCTTCAATAAGCTCCTTTATCTCCTCGGCTATTCTTTTAGGTTCTTGCCACACCAGTTCACCCGATGCCTTTAACAGTACCCTTTTGTATCTCATTCCAAAGGCTCATTCAGTTGGAATCTCACAAATCGCCTGACCCTTATGTTTTCCCCAAGCTTGGCAATGGCTTGGGCAATCAATTCCTTAACGGTCAAATTGGGATCACGAATATAAGGTTGATCCAGGAGACAGTTTTCCTCGAAGAACTTCTTTAATTTCCCTTCCACTATTTTTTCCACCACGGGGCCCGATTTGCCCGTTTTAATAACTTGCTCCCGAAGGATCTCCTTTTCTCGTTCGAGGACTTCGGGAGGCACATCTTCGGGTGAGATGTATTTCGGGTTCATGGCAGCTATCTGCATGGCGATTTCTTTAACTAAGGCTTGAAAATCGTCGGTTCGAGCCACAAAGTCGGTCTCGCAGTTGACTTCAACTAATACCCCGATTTTTCCACCAGCATGTACATAAGAACCGATCAACCCATCGGCCGTCTGTCGTCCCACTTTTTTTTCGGCTTTAGCTAAACCCTTTTTTCGAAGTATCAAGATGGCTTCTTCCATATTGCCATTTGCTTCTTCCAGGGCTTTCTTACAATCCAGAAAACCTGCTCCCGTCCTTTCCCTTAATTCTTTCACCATTTGAGCTGTTATTTCCGCCATCCTTCCTCTTCCTCCTCCTCTTCATATTGATATGCTTCATAATCCACTTCTTCTTCATCAAAGGAGATTACCTCTATTTCTGGTTCCTTCGCTTGTGGAGTAGTTTCTTGGACCTCCACTACCTCAGCACCCTCATACTGAGCGAGCATCCTCTCTCGATAAAGTTCCTTACCTTCCAGAACTGCATCCGCTATCTTTGAGGAGAGCAGTTTTATAGCCCTTATAGCATCGTCATTCCCCGGAATCACGTAATCGATGGGGTCAGGATCACAGTTAGTATCAACTATCGCTACAACCGGAATGCCGAGTTTATTGGCCTCTTTAACCGCGATCTCCTCCCTCTTGGGGTCCACCACAAAAAGAGCCCCTGGAAGTTGGTCCATGTCTTTTATGCCTTCGTAATTCTTCCTCATCTTCTCCCTTTTCTTTATGAGCCTCATGAATTCCTTTTTCGGTAACTTTTTGAAGGCTTCGCTTTCTTCCAATCTTTCCAATTGTTTGAATTTTTCGATACTCCTTCGGATCGTTTGAAAATTAGTGAGGGTTCCACCCAACCACCGGTTGACCACGTAAAACATCCCACACCTAATGGCTTCTTCCCTTACGGCTTCTTGGGCCTGTTTTTTTGTTCCTACAAAAAGCACCTTTTTCCCTTCCGCCACTGTAGAGCGAATGAATTTATAAGCTTCTTCTATTAACTGTACTGTTTTTTGTAAGTCTATGATGTGGATACCGTTACGAGCCCCAAAAATGTAGGGCTTCATCTTAGGGTTCCACCGGTGAACCTGATGTCCAAAATGAACCCCTGCTTCAAGAAGTTCCTTCATAGTGATAACGGCCATCGTAAATCCTCCTTTTGGTTTTCTTCTTCCACCCCCCTCATCTCGTCTGGGAACCCAAAAGGGCACCCCCCATCCGATCAGGGAGTGTGTTTTTTACTTGGTGGATCATCCTTTAACACAAGGTCATTTTTAATGCAAGTCCATTGAAAAAACAGGGGGCTTCAGAATCAATTCCCTCGCCTTTTGGGCCAAAACGGAAGCCTCAAGTGGTAAGTCCTCTATCTCCCTCAGAAGTTCGGAGGTCTGAAGGATTAATCTTTGAAGGTCCCCTTCTTCGATATGGGCTTTTTTCACGAGCTCATGCCAACTCACCCCTTCGGCCCAGGCTTTAACTACAGCCGCCCTTCTTTCCCCTTCTGAGCCTTCAGCTTGGGGTTTGTAAAACTCCCTAAGTTCAAGAGAAGTGATCCCCCATTTCCGTTCGAGCGCCTCGATTTCTAAGATCAATTTCCTCAAGGTTCGGAGGTTTACTTCCGTTATAAGCTTTTGAGGAGCCCTTTCGCTTGCAAGCGAGCCAATCCAACCAGCAAAGGAGCTAGGTTCAAGGCCTTTCCATAGGTTTCTTCTTATGATCTCGGAGATGACAAGCGAAGATTCGTGCCGTAAAAGAAGGCACCACTTTCCTTCTTCGGTGAGGTTGAAGTCTTCGTCCAAGTACCCGAGTTCTTTTAACAAGCCGATGCGGCGGTCAAGATGTTTTAAAAGCAAAGAGGTGACCTTCCTTCTCTTTTTGCCTGATTGGATTTGGTATAAGAGAAAGCTTTTCTTAACGAATTCCCGAACCTCTTCGAGTTCAAACCGATCGAGTAAGTTAAGTATCTGATAGTAGTGGAACCTAAAGGAAGACCTTAAAGGCTCGGGGCTTTTCTTAGCGAACTCAAAGCCTTTACGGAGGTCCCTTCGGTTTCGGCTGACTAACACCACAAACCCTACCTTATCCTTTCCCCTTCTTCCGGCTCGGCCTGTCATTTGGTGAAACTCAAGGACCGAAAGTTCACCGTTTCCCCGGTTAAGGGATCCCAAAATTACCGTTCTTGCCGGTACATCAAGCCCGGCGGCAAGGGTTGTGGTGGCGAATACCCCTCTCAAAACCCCTAAAGATAGCATCTTTTCAACGATGACCTTCCACCCCGTTAAGTGACCCGCATGATGGGAGGCAACCCCGCTTTCGATCAAGGCTCCGAGCAAAGGATGATTCCATAAATAGGGGTCATCCCCGGCGAGGCTTTTAAATATCTCAAGCCTTTTTTCCGCTCCGGGATAGGGTATTCGGGAAAAGCCCTTCGCAAATTGATCGCATTGTTTTCTCGTGGGCAAAAACCATATGGCTGGTAAAAGCCCCTTTTCTCCTAAAAGATCCAAAACCTCCTCGGGCCTTTTTCTGGGTGAAAACCTGCTATAAGGCAGAAACTTCTCCTCAAGGGGCAAAAGCCTTCCTTCGGGCCCCATAAGGGCATACCTTAAGGGAACAGGCCTTCCTTCGGCCTTTACCACTTTGGGTTTCTTGTCCCTCAAAGACCCCATCCAAGAGGCGAGTTCTTCCACATTGGAGATGGTGGCCGAAAGGAGAAGAAGTTGTGTCACCGGTGAACTTAAAATGATCACCTCTTCCCACGCGGTTCCCCTTTCCTCGTCGCCCAAATAATGTGCCTCATCGAGGACTACAAAATGAGGTTCTTTTTCCCCTCTATAAAGGAGATTCCGCAAAACCTCTGTTGTAGCTACTATAATGGGAGCTGAAGGGTTTTCTCTTCTTTCCCCAGTTAAAAGCCCCACGTTTTCTTCGCCAAAGATCTCGCGAAATTGATCGTATTTTTGGTTGGAAAGGGCCTTGAGGGGAGTGGTGTACCAGGTGCTTTTCCCTTCTTTCAAATAACTCTCAATTGCCCTAAGGGCGATCCACGTTTTACCACTTCCCGTGGGAGCAACCACTATGACATCCTCACCCCGGAAAAGGTGCTCCAAGGCTTCAAGTTGGAAAGGCGAGGGCACAAAACCCCCCTCTTCCGGTTCGCCTATCCCCTGAAGGAACTCCCTTTCAATTTCTGAAAGCTTTAAGCTAAGTTTTTCCCTGACTCTCTTTCTCCTCATCCTTTACCTTATAAAAAACCCCTCCTTCCCAAGGAGGGGATCGATTTAATTGAAAGATAACCTTTTAAAACCGGCACTTCAAGTATTTTTTAAAGGGCTTCTGAGAATGAGCTCCAGATTTCTTTTTAGGAAGATGAAATTTTTTGCCAACAGAAAAAAGCTTAAAGCAGGGACATTGAACAAAGTTATTTTAAAGGGTTAAATGTTATAAGCTCAAGGAGGGCGAAATGAAAAGGAAAGTTTTTATTTTCTTTTGTGGGTACTATGGATTTTAATGGGTTGTTTGGGAGTCGGTAGGAATTTGATTATCGAAGAGCCTTTCAAAGCTTTACCATTTGATCGTGCTTGGGAAATTGCTCTCCTTAGTGCGGAACAGATGTGTGAAGAGGGTAAAAAAATTAATCCCTACAATTTTCCTGTCCTTGTCAAAATAGGAACAAGCAAAACAAGAAACATCATCACGTTGAGATACGGTAAGGTCCTGGCAAAACAATTTGTTCCGCATTTTGCTGCAAAGTATTATGTACACATTAAGTTGATAAAACAAGATGATCGAGCTACGGGGGTACAAATCGAAGTGACTCAGATGAAAGGGGTTAAAAAGAAAGAATTCGATCAAGAAGCGGAGAATGTGAAAAACTATTATCTTTCCTTTTTGAGGAAAAATTGGAATTGAGAAAAATGGCAATTTGTGTGCTTAAGAAAGGAGCGGAGCTTCTGCTTAAAGAGGGGTATCCGTGGGTTTATGCTTGGGATTTGAAGGAAGAAAGTGCCGAAGCGGGAGAAGTGGTGGACCTTTTGGATCACCGACTAAGTTTTATTGCCCGAGGACATTACAGTCCCAATTCTCTGATAAGGGTTAGGGTTTTGACTTGGGAAAAGGAACTCGTTAATGAGGCCTTTTTTGAGAAAAGGCTAAAAAGGGCTTTTTCCTTGAGGGAGAGTTTGTTGGGCTTCACGGATGGTTTAAGGCTCGTTAACTCTGAAGGCGATCTTCTTCCGGGGTTAGTAATGGATAAATATGAGGATATTCTGGTCCTTCAGTTACATACTCCCGGAATGGAACGGTTGAGAGGGCTTTTGCTCGGCATTTTGGAGAAGATGTTTAATCCTCGAGGGATTTTCGAAAAAAGCGATCCTTTTATAAGAGAAAAGGAAGGGCTTCCTCCTTCTCAAGGGGTTTTGAGAGGGGAAGTACCCGAGATGGTTCAAATCCGAGAAGGTGAGCTTCTCTTCAAGGTCGCCCTTTTGGAGGGACAAAAGACGGGCTTTTATCTCGATCAAAGGGATCATCGGCAATTGGTGCTGAGGATTTCACGGAATAAGAGGGTGCTCGATTGTTTTTGTTACAGTGGTGGTTTCGGGATAGCTGCCCTCAAAGGGGGTGCCCATTTCGTTAAGGCAGTGGATACTTCTGAAAAGGCCCTTCTTTTAGCACGGGAGAACCTCCTTCTAAACGGTCTTCCCCAAGATAAGTTTTATACGGTTAAAGCCGATGTTTTTGAGTTTTTAAGAATGGAAAACGAAAAGTATGACCTCATCATCCTAGATCCTCCGCCTTTTGCCCGTTCACGGGAAGAGGTCTCAAACGCCCTTAAGGGTTATGAGGAGTTGAATTTTTTGGCCTTAAAAAGGCTTTCAAAAGGAGGAGTTCTTTTTAGCTTTTGCTGTACCCAAAGGGTTACAAGAAAGGATTTCTTACGCTCTATCCTAAGAGCAGCAAAAAGAAGCGGTCGTCTTTTACAGGTGCTTTACGAAGGAAGAGCTCCGATGGACCATCCAGTCCTTCTTAATCATCCCGAAGGCCATTACTTGAAGGGGTTTTTGCTAAGGGTTTTAAATTAAGGTTAGTTCCCCACTTTCTACGTAAAGAAGGGCTCCGCGGATGTGTTTATCAGGGAATATATCTCGGAGCAAACGCATATATTCCTCAACTTGCTCAATATGCTCAGGACTTTTTTCTCCAATTTTAAACTCTATTACCCATACCTCCTGTTGATCTACAAATAACCGATCCACTCGATGGAGCCTTCCTTCTTGGTCAACAAGCTCAAGCTCCGGAAGAGCTTCCTTTTCAAACCATCTTTTTATTTCTTCCCGTTCAAGAACCTTTCTTACGGGTTTGAGCAACTCCTCTTCACTCCATTCCTGTGGTTTTTCTCCAAGACTCAGAAAGGCCTTTTTGAGTATAAGCTTTAAGTCTTCCTTAGGAGTGTAAAGAGAAAGGAGCTTATGAACAATGATCCCTTTTCTTTTGGCCCTTAACTTTTCGGGCTTTTCGGTTTGGTGGGTTATGATTTTAAGCTTTTTGAAATCCATATTTTGGGTCAATCCTCTTAAGGATCTCCTGAAGGATATGCGAGAAGTTCTTTTGTCCCCCTTTTTGTTTCACATTTACGTAAACGTACACGAAAAATTCCTCCATGGCCCGAGTTGCCCCTACGTAAAATAAGTTCAAGCTTTCGATCACTTTTGACAGGAAGTCCTGGTTTTGTAGTTCCAAAAGATCCGCCGGCGCTGAGTCGGCCTTTACATAGAAAAGTTCCCCTTTTTCGTCTTTTAGAATGTTTTCTTTTCTTAAAGGCCAATCCGTTAAGGGTACAAAAACCACCGGAAACTCCAATCCTTTGGCCTTATGAATCGTCAAAATCCTCACTGCTTCTACCCCTTCTGGAGTTCCGAGTCTTTCCTCCCCTCCTTCTTTATCCCAAAATTCGAGAAATTCTGAAAGGCTTTTTATCCCAAGCCTTTCTGCCTTATGAACGAGTTCAAGAAATCTCCTTAAAATCTCCTTACCTTGAGGAAAACGCTCAAACAACCGAAGAGTCCTCGTTATTTCTTGACAGAGCTCATAGAGAGACAAAAAGCCCACTTTTTCCGAAAGGCTTTCAAGATAATTCTTAAAACCTTCCGGAAACTGGATTTGAAGAAGTCTCCTTAACCCCTCCTTTTCCTTCTGCATCTCAAGTAGCTCTTCCAGCCTTTGGGCCGGGAAACCGGGCAGATCATGAAAGAGTTCGCTTTTCAAGGCACTCCAAAGGGCAAGTTCATCCCCTGGCCAATCCAAAAACCTCAAGAGACACACAAGTCCTTTTAATAGGGGTGCCCTCTTCAATCGAAGGGAATTTTCCGTAATTACGGGTATTTCTTCTTCAGAAAGCCATTGGGAGATCTCTTCCCCCTCGGCGTTCTTCCTGACCAATATGGCTATTCCCTTGGGATATTCTTCAAACTTTTCCCTTACTTTTTTCACTAATCGTTCTTTCACTTTCAAAAGGAACTCTTCTTTTTTTCCCGCTGGAATTATTTCCACCCTTATTTGGCCTTCTTTTTCTCTTGAACATTCTTGGTTTTGATGAGCGAAGATTTCTTGAAGGTTTTTTATAAACTCATCCTTTTTAAGGGGTTTTTGCTTAGAAAAAAGCAATCCTATTATGAGTTCGCCAAACTTAGGATCCGCAAGGACTTTGCATAAAGTGTTATTAAATTGCACAATTTTTCTACCTGACCTGTAGTTCACATTAAGGCTTTCCTTTATTCGCCTTTCGGGGGGTACTGAAGGGAAATCCTCCTTAAAGGCTTTTTCCATAAGCCTCCAGTTACCGCCTCTCCAACCATAAATAGCCTGTTTGGGATCGCCTACGAAGAAAAGCGTTCCGCCTCGAGCTAAAGCATCTTCTACAATTTCCTTCAACACTTCCCACTGTTCCTGGTTAGTGTCTTGGAATTCGTCAAGCATTATATGTTTTACTGAAAAACCAACCTTGAACAGAGCATAGGACAAATCACTTTCATTAAAGAGTTCCTTTAAAATTTTGGTCCATTGCCCCCCAAGAATTATTCCTTCCCTGTTTATGAGCTCTTTTACTTCGTCTAAAAGAAGAGAAAGAATTGTCCGATAAGGTCTGAGTTTTTCCCAAGCCTTCCATTTTAAGGGATCTTCGGAGATTTCCAAGGGAGGAGCTTCTTGAAAAGAAACGTTGTTCCCAGAAGGTGTATCGATTGAAAAAAGACTGACAAGCCTTTCTCTTAAGTGTTTTTCGATCTTAAAACCTTTTCGTTCTTCTATTCGAAGGAAACAGTGAACCACCTCTTGAAAAAGCCTTCTTAACGTCTCATTTGACTTCATCTTAGAAAGAAGCCTGTCAAAGGAGCGGTTTATAATCTCTTTGTGGTTGAAGGTGACCTCAAGTTCTGGTTTCACCCCCAGTTCCAAAAGCAATCCCCTTAGTAAGGAAAAAAGTAAGCTATCTATGGTCTTTATCTGGAAATCGGAATAATGAAATAGGATGAACTCAATCCAACTTCTTGCCAATTCCGAATCTACTTCCTCCTTAATCCCCAGGGCGTTTTCTTTGAGGTAGCGGATGATCCTTTCCTTCATCTCTTGGGCTGCTTTGTTAGTAAAGGTTATGGCCAAGATGCTTCTTAAGTGGTCTTTTCTTAAGCCTTCTGGGACTTGTTGGCAAAGGAGATGCAAGTAACGTTTAGCCAAATTGTGGGTCTTTCCGGCACCAGCTGAACCGAGAAGGTAAAGAATGGAAGGGCCTTCTTGCATCAAGAAAAAGGTAGCAAAAGCGTTAAAATTTACAACCCTTTTTCGGTATGTTAATCCTTAATAAAGATGGACCTGGAAGAAAAGAAAAAAAGGGTCAAGGAAAAACCTTTACCAAGGCATGTGGCTTTAATAATGGATGGTAATGCCCGATGGGCCGAACGCAATAAGGTATCTAAAGCCGAGGCTTATCTTCAGGGTATAAAAAGGGCATGGGAGGCGGTTTTGTTATGTGAGGAGCTTGGGATCGAGTTTCTAACCCTTTATGCCTTTTCCAAGGAAAACTGGAGAAGACCCCCGGAAGAGGTTGAAACTCTGATGAGATTATTTGAGGATTTTTTGAGGAAGTGGAGGGACGAGATACTCGGACATCCCTTAAGGGTTAAGCTCCTGGGGGATGTAGAAGACCTCCCTCCTACGGTGAGGACTTTATTGCTTGAGACAATAGAATTGACCGATTCAAAGAAGGGGACTACTGTTAATTTGGCTTTGAGCTATAGTGGGCGATGGGAGATACTTCAAGCGGTGAAGAAAGTAGCTCATCGAGTGAAAGAAGGGGCGCTTTTGCCTGAGGAGATCGAGGAAGGGCTTTTTTCTAAGTTTCTTTTAACGGTGGATACACCCGATCCGGATCTACTGATTCGGACAAGTGGGGAAAAAAGGGTGAGCAATTTCCTTCTGTGGCAACTGGCTTATACGGAACTTTATTTTACCGATGTCCTTTGGCCCGACTTTACGCAAGACGAGTTTCTTAATGCGATTTTGGATTACCAGAATCGGGAAAGGCGCTTTGGAATGACCCGAGATCAGATAAGAAAGGAGAGACTTTGAAAAAAAGGATTCTTTCGGCTCTTGTTTTAGCTCCGAGCCTCATTCTTTTGGTTTTCCTCTTTAAGAAGATAGGGCTCTGGGCCATACTTTTGACGAGTGCCCTTTTGGCCCATAGGGAGCTTTTCAAGCTACTTATAGGCACTTCTCCCTTTTTTCTCCTATTTCTCTCTTCCTTACCCCTTATAGGGGCTTTAGGGGGGGTGTGGGGCTTTTTATTAGGTTCCTGGATGGCTCTTTTTTTTGCCTCCCTTTATGCTTTTAGAGTTCCCTCTTTTGAAGAAGCCTTAAAAAGGTTTTCCCTCTTCGGTTTTGGCCTTGTTTATTTGAACCTTCCTCTTTTTTATTTTTGGGAGATAAGCGAACTTCCGGATGGGTTCCTATGGCTTTTGGGGCTTACACTGAGCATATGGTGTGGGGACAGCTTTGCCCTATTTGTGGGGAGGGCTTGGGGACGAAGGTCTTTAGCTCCGAAAATAAGTCCTAAAAAAACCATTGAAGGAGGACTGGCCACCTTTTTAGGGGTAGGTTTAGGGTTTGTGTGCCTTAAACTTCTGCTTTTACCTAACATAAGTTGGAGAGCTTTGGCCTTTATTGTTCTGGGTGTCGGTTTTTTGAGCCAGGTGGGCGACCTTTCAGAGTCCCTTATAAAGAGGGCTTCGGGGGCGAAGGATTCGGGGGGCCTTATTCCGGGTCATGGGGGAATACTCGATCGGATGGATAGTTTTATTTTTACTGCTCCTTTTTTGTATTATTTCTTGAGGTTTTCTTGAGGCCTCCATGAAGAGGATAGCCATTCTAGGGTCAACGGGTTCCATCGGGCGTCAAACATTGGAGGTGGTCTCCCTTTTTCCTGATCTTTTCCAAGTGGTAGCTATAGGTGGGGGAAGGAGGTTGGACCTCTTGATAGAACAAGCCCGTGAGTTCTCTCCCAAAAAGGTGGCAGTAATGGGAGAAGAGGAAGCCAAATGGCTTAAGGGGCATTTAAAGGGTCCTGAGGTCCTCTGGGGGGAAGAAGGGTTAAATGAAATTTTAGACGAGGTGGATTTACTGGTTTTGGCTTTAAGCGGATCGGTGGGTTTCCTTCCTGCTTTGAAGGCCATAGAGAAGGGGATAGACATAGCCCTTGCCACAAAAGAAGTTCTGGTGATGGGAGGTGAGATAATTACTCAAAGGGCGAAAAAGAGAGGGGTTAAATTAATACCTATTGATAGCGAACACAGTGCCATTTTCCAACTTTTGGAGGGAAGGGAAAAGGAAGAGGTGGAGAGCCTCATACTCACTGCTTCTGGGGGGCCTTTTTACGGTATGAAGGATGAGGCTGTGGAAAAGGTAACTCCCGATGAGGCCTTGAGGCATCCGGTTTGGAAAATGGGGCCCAAGGTTTCCGTTGATTCGGCCACTATGATGAACAAAGCTTTGGAGATAATAGAAGCTCATTGGCTTTTTGACCTTCCGAAAGAAAAAATAAAGGTATTCATTCATCCTCAAGGAATAGTTCACGGTATGATCCTTTTAAGGGATGGAAGCCTCTTGGCTCACTTAGCTCAGCCCGATATGAGGATCCCTATTGGATATGCCCTTTCTTATCCGAAAAGGCTTCCTTTGCCCTTTAAACGTTTTAAAGCACAGGATCTTTTGGGGCTCACCTTTGAGGAAGCGGATCCGGAAAAAATACCCGCGTTAAAGCTCGGTTTTTGGGCCCTTGGGGTGGGAGGAACCATGCCTACAGTATTAAATGCCGCAAATGAAGTGGCCGTTAAGGCCTTTTTAGAAGGTAAGATAAAATTCACTGAGATCGTTCCTTTGGTGAAGGAGGTTATGCAGGAGCATAAACCTTTCCTCATAAAGGATGTGGAAGATGTTTTTTCGGCTCATAATTGGGCCCAACAATTAACCTTGAGGAAGATCGAGAAGTGTTGACCTTTTTGGCGTTTTTATTCGTGCTTGGGGCTTTGGTTTTGGTTCATGAACTCGGTCACTTTTTGGTGGCCAAGCTTTTGGGTATTAGGGTTCTGGTCTTCTCCTTCGGTTTTGGTCCTAAACTAATAAAGGCTAGATTGGGTGAGACCGAATATGCCATTTCCCTTTTTCCACTCGGAGGTTATGTGAAGTTGCTTGGTGAGGAGGCCGAAGAGGAGATACCCCCTCAAGAAAAGGCTCGTTCTTTTGTTTTTAGACCTCTTTGGCAGAAGGCATTGGTTGTAGGAGCAGGGCCTCTTTCCAATTTGATATTTTCCTCGCTCCTTTTCGCCTTTCTTTTTTTCACTGGGGTTCCCAGGCTTCTTCCAATTGTGGGAGAGGTGGTGCCAGGTTACCCCGCTCAAAAGGCGGGTTTAAAACCAGGGGACAGGATCCTTTTGATCGATGGAGAAAGGGTTAATTATTGGGACGATCTTTTGAAGATAATACCAAAAAGCGAGGGAAGACCCCTTAAGTTTCACATAAAGAGGGATAAAGAGGAATTCCAAATAGTTATAACCCCCCAAGCTGTTAAAGTGAAAGACATATTTGGAGAGGAACGCACCCATTACCAGATAGGGATTGTGCCGCGGGGTGATTTCGTTAAGGTGAGGTGGAAAGGATGGGAAAGTTTAGGGCTTGGCTTTAAAGAGACCGTGAGGGTTTCTGAGCTCGTGATCTTGGGGATATGGAAGATCCTAAGCGGTGCCATATCGGCTAAAACCGTAGGTGGCCCCATAATGATCGCCCAAATGGCCGGTCAAGAGGCCAAAAAGGGCTTCCAACAATTGATCTTCTTTACCGCAATCGTGGGAGTTAATATAGGCCTTTTGAACCTATTCCCCATCCCTATCCTGGATGGGGGGCATTTATTCCTATACGGCCTTCAAGCCCTACTCCGACGTCCCTTTGATCCAAAGAAGCTCGAACTCCTACAGAAAATAGGCTTAGTCATTATAGTTTTACTCATGCTTTTTGCCTTTTATAACGATCTGTTGAGAATATGGGGACAGATAAAATGAAGGTCCTCGGCATCGAGACTTCCACCGATCAAGGAAGTGTAGCACTTCTAGAAAATGAGCGGCTGTTAGGAGAATTTCTTTGGAACCTTCCGCGATCCCATTCCCAAAAATTGATCCCTTCAATAGAATCCCTTCTTCATACTCTGAAAATAGAGCTCAAAGAAATAGAGACAATATGTGTGGGGCTTGGACCGGGTTCCTTCACTGGGCTTAGGGTTGGTTTGAGCGTTGCCAAAGGTTTGGCCTTCAGTTTAGGAGCCAAAATCGTGGGGATCCCCTCGTTTGACGCTTTGGCCTGGGATCTTAAGGAAAAGGACCTCGTTTGTATCTTGTCAGATGCGAAAAGGGGTCTACTTTTCTTTGGGCTTTATAAGAAGGGGAAAAGAATAGGAGATCTTAAGGTTCTATCACCCGAAGAGGTCCTGAGCTTTCTTAAAGATACAAAAGAAATTACCCTTATCGGCGATGGGGCAATTCTTTACCGCCATATCTTTGAAAAAGAAGGTTTCACCATCGATCCAACTCCCGCTTACCCTCGGGCAAGTAGTATCGCCCTTTTGGGGTTTAAAAAAATTCTCCTTCACGGGGAAGACAACCTTTCTTCCCTTTCTCCCCTTTACTTAATGTCTCCGGCTTTAAAAGAAAAAGGGGGGCAAAGCCCCCCTCCCTTGTAAGCCAATTTATTTTCAATTAAGACTTCTTATGACAATCATTACACTTGGTAGTTGGACCAGTGGGCTTTCCTTGCTTTTGGAGGTCCTTATGGCAATCCATACAATTCTTGTGATAGGCCTGCATTAGCCCAACAATTTTCCCTTGGGCCTGTTCTTTATGGCAAGCGGAGCATTTTTTGGGCTGAGTACCTGGTTTTTGATCCCATTCATGATGACATTCCTTACAACCGATCTTATAGTCAACCGCATGCTTTTTATGGGTCAAAGGAACTGGTTCTTTCTTTTTTGCTGTATATTTATTATCGATTACCACTACATCAGGGCCTTGAGCGATAGCAACACCTATAAAAATCCCTAATAAAGCCGCCACCCCCCACATTACCGCCTTTTTCATCTCCTCCTCCTTAACTATAATTCTCTTACATTGTTAAATTTTACACAAAATGTGACGTTTGTCAACGGAGGCTTGCCCTTTTCTTTCGAAAAGTTTAACTTATTGGAGCGCTGATTTTCTTTTAGGGGGAAGGTATGAAGGTGGCCCTTATTTTCAGTGGGTTGGGAATAAGCCTTCATCACTATCTCAAATATGGGAGGTGGTACGATAAGGGGAAAAAGATCTGGGGATGTCACGGTAAGTTCGGTTTGTTTCTAGCTTTTATCGGAAGTTTTGCTGAATTCTTGAGCCTCCTTTGGTAAGCCTTAGATTTAATGAGGAAATGTCCAAAAAGTTCCGCTCGGGTTTTGTCCCAATCATAGGACGGCCTAATGTGGGAAAATCTACGCTTTTGAACCGCATTTTGGGAAGGAAGGTCTCCATTACTTCGCCCAAACCTCAAACCACTTGGACGAGGATCTTAGGGGTGAAGACTCGAGAGGATGGACAAATTGTCTTCGTGGATACGCCTGGGTTTCACAACCCTCGAGGGAATTTCAACACTCATATGGTTGAAAGGGCTAAGGAGTCTTTAAGGGAAGGTGACCTTATATTGCATTTAACCGATGTGATAAACCCTTTCTCACCAGAGGAAGAACTAGTAATAAGAGAAATAAAAGCAACAAAAGCGCCCTCCATTTTGGTGATCAATAAAATTGACCTCCTAAAAGACCCTTCGCAATTGAAAGAAATGGAGGAGGTCTTTTCAAAAAAACACAATTATAACGCCATTCTTAAGGTATCGGCCCTTAAGGGGGAGAATTTGGACCAACTCGAGGAAGTTATTATCTCGCTTCTTCCCGAAGGTCCTCCTCTGTTTCACGAAGACGTTTACACGGATCAGAGCCTAAAGACATTGGCCCGGGAGATCATAAGGGAAAAGGTATTCCATTTCACTCATCAAGAGGTCCCTTACTGTTGTGCAGTGGTGGTGGAGGAATTTCGGGAGGATCCTTCTCGTAATTTCCTTTACATTCAGGCCACCATCAACGTGGAACGGGAGTCTCAAAAGGGCATACTCATAGGAAAGGGGGGAAGCATGCTGAAGAAAATTGGAAGTTCGGCAAGGCGGGAATTGGAGGAACTTTTTGGGAAAAAAATATACCTTGACCTTTGGGTCAAGGTCCAAGAAGATTGGCGTGAGAGGGATTATCTTCTCAGAGACTTTGGCCTTTTAAAATGAGGCCTTAGACCGCTATAACGTCCTTTATTTCGGGTACTTTCTCCTTTAAGATCCTTTTCACCCCTTGCTGAAGGGTCATTGTGGAGAATGGACAGCCCACACAGGCCCCTTTTAACCTTATCTTCACTATCCCTTCCTCTACCGAGATGAGTTCCACATCCCCTCCGTCGGCTTGAAGCATGGGTCTTATTTCCTTCAGAGCCTCTTCTACTTTTTCCTTCATCTTTTCCTCCCTATTGATGGATTCTTAAACTCAAGACTTCTTCCTTACTGTTAAGCTCCACTTCTCGACTCCCACACACGGCACAGCTCACCATGGAAAAGGCCAGGTCTTTTTCCAAAAGCTCCACGTCCTCGAGTTGTTGCAAATACTCATCTTCAGGTTCTCCTATGATCTCAACGACTTCTTCGGTTTCGTCCAATTCGACCTCCAACACTTTCTGAATAGAGCACCACACGTTAAAACGACTGGTATTTCCGCATTTTAAACATCGAGCCATCTTCCTCTCCTTCACCTTGTTTACCACGGATGGGGATTTAGATCAATCCTTGCCCAAGGAGATCGGAATCTGATTAAATTACTTCGTGTGGAAACTATTTTTAGTGGTCTTTTGGAGTGTTTTTTTGGCCGAGCTTGGGGATAAAACCCAAGTAGCCACTTTCCTCTTTACTGCCCAAAATCCCGTTAATAGGTACTTGGTCTTCCTCGGGGCCTTTTCAGCTCTTGCGGTCTCCACTTTGTTGGTAGTCCTTTTGGGAAGTAAAGTGGCAGAGCTTTTGCCCATGAAAGTCATAAGGATCCTAAGCAGCCTTGGGTTCATTGCCATTGGTATTTTTATCCTTTTGAGGGAATTAAATGCCTTTAGATCGCCTTTTCCTTGAGCTTTTAAACGTGAAAATATCCAATCCGCTTTTTGACAAGATCATACCGGTCTTCTCTCAGGTAGAATATTGGAAACCTTTGTTTTTGGGGATAGCTGTTCTCATTTTGATATTACGAAAAAAGGAAGGCCTATTTATCATAGTGGGGGCCCTTTTGGCCTTTGTATTGAGCGAAAATATAAGCTCTAACCTTATAAAGCCCCTTTTTCGTACTTCCCGTCCCTGTGAGATTTACGATTGGGTTAGGCTTTTAAGCTCTTTCTGTCCTAAATCCCCTGGCTTTACCTCCACTCATGCGGCAAATGCCTTTTCGGTCACCACTTTTCTCGGTTTCTTTTTCCCCTCTTTTAAAATTCCCCTTTGGTGTGTGGCCTCGCTTGTGGGGTTTTCGCGGATTTATATGGGGGTCCATTGGCCCTCGGACGTAATAGGCGGAAGTCTCGTAGGGATCGGGTGTGCTTATTTGGTCGAATTTATCCTTACAAAATCAAAGAAGGCCTCATGTCTTTTGAAAAGGTGATAAAAAAACTCGAAAGGATCGTAGATCCTGGGGACCTTTTGATAAATGAAGAAGATCTTTTGTGCTACACCTACGATGCTAATGTCCGCGGGATTCTCCCTTGGGCGGTGGTTTTTCCTCGCTCTACGGAGCAAGTTCGGGAGATCCTTCTTTTAGCCAATGAGTTTCCCTTTTTTGTTTTTCCCCGAGGTGCAGGGACCGGGATGACAGGGGGATCAGTACCTACTGCGGGCGGGGTGGTTTTGTGTATGACCAAAATGAAGGCCATAAAGGAGATCTCCCCTGAAGATGGGATAGCAATTGTTGAGGCTGGGGTTTTAAACGGTGAATTACAGCAAGAGGCTAAAAAACATAACTTGTTTTTCCCTCCCGATCCTTCAAGTTACCTCTATTCCACAATAGGTGGCAATGTGGCTGAAAACGCCGGAGGGGCCAGGGCTTTGCGTTATGGAGTAACAAGGGATTATGTGCTTGGGCTTGAAGTTGTGACGGGAAAGGGGGAGATCCTTCGGACAGGTCGTAGGACTTGGAAAGGCGTTGTAGGATATGACCTTACGGGGCTTTTCGTGGGTTCGGAAGGTACTTTGGGGGTCATAACGGAAGTAACGGTTAAACTTCTGCCCATTCCTCCCGAGTGGGGTACTCTTGTTGGTTTTTTTCCCTCTTTGAGTGAGGCTTTTCAGGCGGTATGGTCCCTGTTTTCAAAAGGGATTATGCCCTCGAGTTTGGAGTTTATGGATCAATTTTCCTTAAAATGCGCGGAAAAGTTCCTTCAAGCTGAGTTTCCCCCATCGGAAGCCTTACTTATCCTCGAACTTGAGGGGATCGGAATCGGCCTCGGAGAGTTTTTGAAAAGGATAAAGGAGATACTTTTAAGATCCGGAGCCCGAGAAGTAGAAGAAGCTTTAAGTTTCGAAGAGAGCCAAAGGATATGGCGCATAAGGCGATGTCTTTCTCAAGCAGCTTATGCCTTGGGTCCAGTAAAGGTAAACGAGGACATAGTAGTTCCGCGAAGTAAAATCGCTGAAGCCGTAAGAGGCGCTCATCAGATAGCCGAAAAATATGGGATTAATGTACTGTGCTTTGGCCATATAGGAGATGGCAACATTCACGTTAACTTTATGATAGGCCCTTCCGAGGAGGAAAGAGCCAAGGTTCATAAGGCGGTGGAGGAATTGTTTGATCTCACTTTATCCTTAGGAGGTACTCTCTCGGGAGAACATGGGGTGGGAATCACCAAATTGCCTTACATCGGAAAAGAACTCGCTAAAGAGGTTATTATGGTTATGAAGGATATAAAGAAAATATTCGACCCCAAAGGAATACTTAACCCCAATAAAGCCTTTCTTCCTTAATTTACATATGTAAATCTTTGTGATAAAATTCAAATACATGAAAAAGTGGGTATTTTTGTTTTTGTTAATTCCCCTTTTTTGCTTTGCTCAGGAAGGAAAAAGGCTTAAAGAGGTAGTTGAGGGGTTTTTCCAGAAAAGTCTTCCTTCCAAGTCTTGGCAATTAAAGGGTATGAAGTACGTTTTCGATAACCGAGTTGGCCTTTACGTTGTGGCCTTAAAGCTCAAAGAAGGTGAGGAGGAAAGGCCGGTTCTCCTTTATGTTTCCCGTAAGATGGATTTTATAATAGTCGGGAAGATTTACGATCCAAAAACTGGGGAGGAGCTTTCGAAAACACATTATGTGAACCTCATGGGAGAACCTCCCTCCCTTAAGAAAGAGATTGACCTCAAGAGCCTCACCTTAAGAGGACCTGTTTTAGGTCAAGGAGAAGTGGTAATTCTCATGAGCAATCCCAATTGCCCTCATTGTCGGGAGCTTATTCCCCAACTGATAAAAAAAGTAAAAGAAAAGCCTGATTTCTCCTTGTATTATAAGGGGGTATTTTTTGGGAAGGACCATACCCTTGAAGGGCTTATAGAATGCGTGAGGCAAAAGAAGCCTGAGCTTTTCTGGGATTTTCTACTTCAATGTTATACCTTATCTCAGGAAAAGGCCATCGATTGGCTTTCAAAACGTTTGGGAAAAGGGTTTGTTGAAGGATGCAAAGGGGAGGAGCTATCGGAGGCTCTGAAAAGGGATGATATTGAGGTCAAAGAGAAGATAAGGATCAACGGTATTCCTGCTGTGATATTTAAAGGTAAGGTTTACGAAGGGACAAACGCCATACTACAGGTTCTTTTTGGAGGGAAAAATTAAAGGGAAAATAAGCGAGGCGAAAGGGAACCTAAGCGAGAGACTCCGCCTTTTTGGACCACATAATCCAGTTCCACCCCTATCGCTCCAAGATCTGGAAAGACGAACTTTGGTTCCAAGGCGAAGGTCATCCCTTCTTGGAGAAATTCCTCCCTATTGGCGATTATCGGCCACTCGTTGATCTCAAGTCCTATTCCATGCCCTATGAACTTTACCCTGTTTTCCCCAAATCCCATAAAATTTTCTTCAAGGTTATGGGTTTTTACGATGTCCAAGGCCATTTGGTATAGTTTTTTAACCGAGACTCCGGGCTTAGCTTCTTTTTCCATCATTTCAATTACTTTAAGGGATACCTCATAAGCCTTTTCAAGTTTAGGATGAAGTTTTCCAATCACATAACTTCTCGTTTCATCCGATACATACCCGTTAATACAAACTCCATAATCGACTATTATGGGTTCGTCCTTTTGTATGACCTTAAAGGATGTACCAAACCCTATGGCCGGGCACGTTCCCAAGGCTTTAATTGGACCATCCACGTAAGAGGGAATACCTCCGTTTACCCCACTTACAACGGCTACCGGGCACATCTCTTGGTTAAAGCCCCTCATCCTCAACCATCCGTGATTGCCAAGCCTTCGGCCTTCATATTGTAGTCTTGCGTCAAGTTCCACTTCTGTTAAACCTGGTCTCAAAAACTCTGGTACTAAAGAAAGCACTTCCGAAGTGATTCTCACGGCTTCTTTTATCTGCTCTAATTCATAAGGGCTTTTTACGGAACGAAGAGAAAGGATATCCGGAGAAATATCCACAAACTCCACTTCGTTTTTAAAGAGCTCCTTTATCCTCAAAAACATCCCTAAGGGCAAAACATCAAACTCAAGCCCCACTTTTTTAACCTTTTCCAGAAATGGAATTTTTTTGAGTTCGTTGAACCCCTCCACTTTTTTTAAGGGAAGAGGGCTTTCAAAGTGAGCCCTTTCGTAATCCCTTTGGACGTAAAAGGTGGCTTCCTCTTTAGAGACCAGGAGGAAACCTCGTTGTAAACTTCCAGTTAAGTAAAAAAGGTCTACATTCTGAAGGACAAGGGCTAAATCAACGTCCTTTTCTTTTAACCTTTCTTGAAAGGCCAAGAGGCGCTTTTTTACTTCGTCTTCGGGTACGCGGGGGAAGTATTCGAGAAAGGCTTCCCAATTAATTTCCATGGTGTAAAAATTTACCATAAGATAAGGGCTGAGGGAAACACATGGGTTCTATCACCGATGTTCCGGGCATAAAGGTTGGACATTTTACTCACAAAAAGGCTTTGACCGGTTGTACCGTCATATTGTTTGAATCTCCTGCAAGAGCTGCGTTCGATATGAGGGGTATGGCTTCTGGGACAAGACAAATAGATTCTTTGACCCCTCTACATGTGGTAAATGAAATCCACGCCATCCTTTTAACCGGGGGAAGCTCTTTTGGACTTGATGCAGCAGGAGGGGTGATGAAATACCTGGAAGAGAAGGGCATAGGTTTTGACACAGGAGTTGCCAAGATTCCCATTGTGCCTTCAGCGGTTCTTTTCGACCTCGGTTTAGGAGATCCGAGAATAAGGCCCGATGTCAAGATGGGTTACAAGGCCTGTCTCGAGGCTTCAACGGAGGTTCAGGAGGGAAGCGTCGGTGCAGGAACGGGCGCCACAGTGGGGAAACTTTTGGGCTTAAAAAGGGCCATGAAAGGAGGGCTTGGCACGTGGAGTATAAAGGGGCCGGAAAAAGTAGTGGTGGGGGCTTTAGTGGTGCTTAATGCCTTTGGAGATGTGTTTGACCCTTCCACCGGGGAACAAATCGCAGGTCCTTTGGATGAGAACGGAAAGCTCTTGAACACCCAACAGCTTCTTAAGCGAGGAGTAAAAAAGGAGAAGTTCGGTTTTTCCTTTGAGAATACCACTTTGGTGGTTTTGGCAACAAACGTTAAGTTAGATAAAATAGAACTTACCAAACTTGCTCAAATGGCCTCTTTGAGTTTGGGAAAGGTGATTTCTCCCTTTGGTACCCCCTTTGATGGTGACATAGTGTTTGCCGTTTCGACGGGTGAGGAAGAATTGCCGTTGGCCAATGTGGCTGCTTTAGCGGAAGGTGCGATTTTTGAAGCAGTAAAAAGGGCCATTTTTTTAGCCGATGGTTTCAAGATTATTCCATCATGGAGGGATGTCTTCGGACTTGACCCGAAGGCTTGACCTCTATATATTGATCCATAAATTTCCTTGAGGGGAAAATTTGAAACTGCTGTTATCCGAAATTCCATCCGAAGGCCTGAAAATAAATTGGGAGGAGATAAAGGACTTCCGCCTGGAGCAAGTAGAGGGCACTTTGGAGGAAAGTTTACGATTCCTGAAAATGCCCGAAGGCGAACTCTTTATTAAGCCTTCAAAGAAAGGGATAGTATGCAAAGGGAGATTGGAATGTTCGGTTTTGATCAAATGCGCCCGATGTTTAAAGGAGTTTGAGATGCCCATTCGGGATGAGTTTGAAGTGTTATACTTACCTTTGCGGGAGATGTCACTCAAGGAGGAGGTTGAGTTAAGTTTAGATGATATGGAGACGGGTTTTCTCAAAGAAGACCTCTTTGACGTGGAAGAAGTTTTGAACGAGAGGATTTGGCTTTCCATCCCGATGAAGCCTTTGTGTAAAGAGGATTGTAAGGGGTTGTGTCCTTACTGTGGTAAGGACTTGAACGAAGGAGATTGTGGATGTAAATCAGAATACGTTGATCCACGTTTTGCCGTACTCAAAGACCTTAAAATAAAACTTAAAAAGGGGTAGGAAGATGGCGGTTCCGAAGAAGAAGACTTCGAGTGCGAGAAGGGATAAGAGGAGAACTCATTGGAAGGTTATGCCACCCAATTTGGTGCTTTGTCCTCAATGTAGAAATCCCAAGCTTCCGCATTTTGTGTGTCCAAATTGCGGATACTATAAAGGCAAAAAGGTAATCGAGTTGGAAGAATCGTAACAGAAAATGGACGATAGGCCTTTAAGGATAGCCGTTGATGCGATGGGTGGCGATTATGCCCCTCAAGCTGTTGTATTAGGGGCAGTGGAAGCTTCTAAGACCTTAAAGGGCGAGATCGTTCTTGTGGGCGATAGCGAAGTTGTAGAAGAAGAACTCGCTAAGGTTAAGGAGAAATACCCGAGGAATAAGATCAAGGTAGTGCATGCCCCTGAAGTTATAACCATGGAGGATAGCCCTTCTAAGGTGGTGCGTTCTAAACCCAATAGTTCTATCCATCGCTCAATTGACCTTATGGTGGAGGGGGAAGTGGATGCGGTAGTTACCGCGGGTAATTCGGGGGCGGCCCTTGCGGTAGCCATGTTTAAGCTCAAGAAACTTCCTTATGTGGAAAGGCCCGCCTTGGTGAGTTTACATCCCTCAAAAAGAGGTTATACGGTCGTTTTAGATGTAGGAGGTAATGTGGAATGCAGATCCACTATGCTTGTGCAGTTTGCCTTAATGGGAGAGATATATGCCCGATTGGCCTTGGGGAAGCAGAAGCCCTTGGTGGGACTTTTGAGTAACGGTACCGAAGAGACAAAAGGCACTGAAGTTACAAGGAAGGCCCATGAGATGCTGAAAAGATGCAATATCAACTACGTGGGTTATGTGGAGGGAAGGGATATATATTATGGGGATGTGGATGTGGTTGTATGCGATGGGTTTGTGGGCAACATCGTCCTTAAGGCCGCTGAGGGGATCGGGGATTTTCTCCGATGGAAGCTTAAGCAGGAGGCCCACCGATATCCGCTTTTATGGGCCACTATGCTCATTTCCCAAAGGTTATGGAAAAAGGTACTAAAGGAGGTGGATTACACTTCTTATGGAGGAGTCCCGCTTTTAGGAGTCAACGGGGTATGTTTCATATGTCACGGGCACTCTTCGCCAAAAGCCATCGCTCAAGCGATTCGGGCCGCTTCTGATTATGTATTAAAGGACGTGAACGGGTCTCTTATAAGAGCTCTGGAGGAGAACGAGGAACTTAAGAAGATGGGGTTTTTAAAGGTAGAGGAACATTAAAGGGGGTCAAAAATGGATTATTTCCTCACCGAAGAGCAGAAGATGTTAAAAGAGTTGGCCAGGCGAATTACTGAGGAGCACGTAATTCCCTTGAGAGCTGAGTTCGACGAAAAGGAGGAGTTCCCTTGGCCCATAATGAGAGTTTGTGCTGAGGTTGGGCTTTTTGGGGTGGCAATACCCGAACAATACGGAGGATCAGGCGGAGGGGTTTTTGAGACCTGTTTAGTTATAGAGGAGTTAAGCCGTGGCTGTTTAGGGGTTGCGGTAAGTTTTGCCGCTTCAAGCTTATGTGCCTATCCGATTATGCTTTTTGGTACTGAAGAACAGAAACGAAAATACCTTCCAGAACTTGCCTCCGGTCGGAAGCTTGGGGCTTTTGCGGTTACTGAGGCGGATGCGGGAAGTGACGTAAGTTCCATGAAAACCGAGGCCATAAGGGATGGTAAAGGTTACCGGATCAGAGGGACAAAACAATGGATAACCAACGGCGGAGAAGCCGACATTTACGTGGTTTTTGCTGTTACCGATAAGCGTCGAGGGCCCCGTGGTATAAGTGGCTTTATAGTGGAAAAAGGAACCCCGGGTTTCTCCTTTGGGAAAAAGGAAAAGAAGATGGGCATAAGGGCTTCGGCCACCAGGGAGCTCATATTTGAAGACTGTTGGGTCCCTGAGGAGAATCTGCTGGGTGGAAGGGAGGGCATTGGGCTTAGAGCCATTCTTAACACTTTTGATATGACTCGCCCAGGTGTTGGAGCTCAGGCCGTGGGAGTTGCTCAAGCGGCATTTGAAGTTGCCCTTGAGTATGCCAAACAAAGAGTTCAATTTGGGCAGAAGATTATCTCCTTTCAAGCGATTCAACATATGCTCGCCGATATGGCTACTCAGATTGAGGCGGCAAGGTCACTTGTTTACGCGGTGGCAAGGTATATCGATAGTAAACCCCCTGATTTCACCAAAGAATCGGCTATGGCTAAACTTTTCGCAAGTGATATAGCTATGAGAGTGGTGGAGGATGCGGTTCAGATTTTGGGAGGTTATGGTTATATGAGGGACTTTCCAGTGGAGAAGATGATGCGGGATGTTAAGATCCTTCAAATATATGAGGGCACGAATCAAATACAACGTAACAATATAGCCCGAGAGCTTATTAAAGAGATGGCCAAAAAGGGGATATGAGATGAGCAAACTCGCCTTCGTCTTTCCGGGACAAGGAGCTCAATACGTTGGGATGGGGAAGGATCTGTGGGAGAACTTTCCCTATGTAAAAGACCTTTTTGAGGAGGCCAATGAAGTCCTCGGATTTGATCTCAAAAGATTATGTTTCGAAGGGCCTGAAAGCGAATTGAAGAAGACGGAAAACACGCAAGTTTGCGTTTTTTTAGTCAGCTTAGCTTCGGCTTTAGTTGTGGAGAAGGAGCTTGGGTTCAGGCCCGATTATTTGGCCGGACACAGCTTGGGGGAGTATACGGCTTTATGCGTGGCGGGGGTTATCCCCTTTAGAGAGGCTTTAAGGCTTGTGAGAAAAAGGGGGGAGTTTATGCGAGATTCCTGCCCCGAAGGGGTAGGGGCCATGGCGGCTCTGCTTGGTTTAGAGAGGGATAGGATCTTCGAGCTTTGTCAAAAGGCGAAAAGGGAAGGAGAGGTTTTGGTTCCCGCTAATTTCAATTGCCCGGGACAGATCGTCATTTCCGGTCACAAAGAAGCGGTAGAAAGGGCCATTTCTATGGTTAAGGAATTTGGTGGTAAAAAGGCGGTGCTTCTTGAGGTAAGCGGAGCCTTTCATTCGCCATTGATGGAGGAGGCTTCTAAGAAATTGGAGGAGTTCCTCAAAGGGATTGAGTTCAATGGTTTTAAAGTGCCAGTAGTTTCCAACGTGAATGCGGAACCTTATTCGAATCCCCAAAAGGCCAAAGAGTTGTTAGTCCTACAAGTGAAAAGTCCTGTTCTTTGGGAGGATTCAATAAGGAGATTGGTTGCATTAGGGGTCAATACCTTTGTAGAATTAGGCCCTGGAAAGGTACTTACGGGTTTGATAAAAAGGACCGTGCCTGAACTTAAAACCCTCAACCTTGAGGTATCTCAAGACCTTGAGGGATTAAAGGAGGGTTTAAATTTAAAAATCAATTGAGGAGGTGAGAAGGAATGGCTCCGACTCTTGAACAGATTGAACAGAGGTTAAAGGAGTTGATTGTTCAACAGTTAGGGGTTGATGAGAGTGCGGTTGTTCCCGAAGCTAAATTTATAGATGATCTGGGGGCTGATTCCTTGGATTTGGTGGAGCTTATTATGGCCTTGGAGGATGAGTACGGGATTGAGATTCCGGATGAGGATGCCGAAAAGATCGTCACGGTGGGCGATGCTCTTAATTACCTTAAGGAAAGGTTAGCCAAGGCATAAAAGGAGGGCACTTGAGGCGGAGGGTAGTTGTTACCGGTATTGGTATGGTTATCCCCCAAGGAGCGGGGAAGGATGAGGTGTGGAAAAAGATATGCGAGGGCGTCTCCGGGGTAGGGCCCATAACTAAGTTTGACCCTACGGGCTTTGAGACTCGAATAGCCGCGGAAGTTAGGGATTTTGATCCGACCCGATTCATTGATCCGAAGGACTTACGTAAGATGGACCCCTTTATCCATTTCGCCATAGGGGCAGCCTGTATCGCCGCGGAAGATTCGGGAATAGAGTTCAGTAAGGAGGATCCGGAGAGGGTTGGGGTGATAATAGGAGTTGGCCTCGGAGGGCTTGCTACGCTTGAACAATCCTTCCAAGTCCTTAGAGACAGGGGACCCAAACGCATCAGCCCATTTTTCATACCCGCCATCATTCCCAACGAGGCTCCTGCTCATATTTCGATCCGCTTCGGCCTAAAGGGGCCCAATATGGCCGTGGCTACTGCTTGCGCCAGCGGGGCTCATGCTATCGGGATGGCCTTTCGGGCCATTCAATACGGGGATATAGATGTGGCCGTAAGTGGAGGGGTTGAGGCTACCATAACCCCCTTAGCGGTAGCGGGATTCAACGCCATGAGGGCTCTCTCCACTCGAAACGATGATCCCCAAAAGGCCTCACGCCCCTTTGATCGGGATAGGGACGGTTTCGTCATAGGAGAAGGTGGGGCTGTTATGATCTTGGAGGAATTGGAACGAGCCAAAAAAAGGGGGGCTCAGATTTACGCCGAGCTTGTGGGTTATGGCTATAACTCCGATGCTTATCATTTAGCCGCTCCTGATCCAGAGGGAGAGGGAGCGGCAAGGTGTATGCTTTTAGCCTTAAAAGATGCGAGGCTTTCCCCCGATGATGTGGATTACATAAACGCCCATGGGACTGGCACCCCTGCAGGTGATGTTACCGAGACATTGGCCATAAAAAGGGTTTTTGGCCATAGGGCATATAAAATTCCGGTTAGCTCCACCAAATCCATGACGGGGCATCTTTTAGGAGGGGCTGGTAGCACGGAGGCCGTTTTTTGTGTTCTCTCCATAAGGGATGGCATAATTCCCCCCACCATAAACTACGAAAACCCCGATCCCCAATGTGATCTTGATTATGTGCCCAATGTTGCAAGGGAGGCTAAAGTTAGGGTGGCCCTTTCCAACAGTTTCGGGTTTGGCGGAGCCAACGCGGTTTTGATCTTCAAAAAATTCGAGGGTTAAAATGAGGGTGGCCCTTGCCTCCGATCACGCGGGGTTTTTGTTAAAGGGAAAGATTTACGAGTTTCTCTCTTCTCAGGGGTATGAGGTGATAGATCTTGGACCCGAAAATGAGGATCCTGTGGATTATCCGGATTATGCTTCTCAAGTGGCCCTTATGGTTTCCAAAGGGGAAGTGGAACGCGGGATCTTGATATGCGGTACTGGGCTTGGTATGACGGTTGTAGCCAACAAGTTCAAGGGGGTGAGGGCCGTAAGCGTAAGTGACGAGTATTCCGCGAGGCAATCGCGCAAACACCTTGATGCAAACGTCCTTTGTTTGGGAGCCAGGGTTTTGGGCGAAGAGCTCGCTTTTAGTTTGCTTGAAGCATGGCTTTCTACCGATTTTGAAGGGGGGAGGCATTTGCGGAGACTGGAAAAATTAAAACGCATCGAGGAAGAGAATCTAAAATGAATGCCTTTTGGAGGTCTTTGGAAGAGGTAGATCCTAAGATAGCTTGGGCCATAAGGGGGGAACTCCGAAGGGAAGAGGAGAGGCTCATTTTAATCGCTTCGGAAAATTACGCCTCTCGGGCCGTTTTAGAAGCTCAAGGTTCGATTTTGACCAATAAGTACGCTGAGGGATACCCAGGCCAAAGGTATTATGGGGGTTGTCAGTGGGTTGATGAGATCGAAAGATTAGCCATAGAAAGGGCCAAGGAGCTTTTTGGGGCCGAACATGCCAACGTTCAACCTCTTTCGGGAAGTATCGCCAATATGGCCGTTTATTTTTCCGTGCTTAAGCCTGGTGACACCATAATGGCCATGGACCTAGCTCACGGGGGGCATTTGAGTCATGGGGCTAAGGTTAACTTCTCGGGAAGGTTTTATAGGGTCATCACTTATGGGGTAAATAGGGAAACGGAACTCCTGGATTACCAAGAAATTTACGAACTCGCAAAAAAGTATAGGCCCAAACTAATAGTAGCCGGTGCCAGTTCCTATTCGAGAATCATTGACTTCTCCATATTCAGCGAGATAGCTCGGGAGACCGGGGCTTGTCTTATGGCCGATATGGCCCATATTGCGGGGCTTGTGGCTTCAGGAGTTCACCCAAATCCAGTCCCTCACTGTGATTTTGTTACCTCTACGACCCATAAGACCTTAAGGGGGCCTCGAGGGGGTTTTATTCTTTGTAAGAAAAAATTCGCCGAAGACATAGATAAAACCGTCTTTCCTGGCATCCAAGGGGGCCCTTTCATGCATCAAATAGCCGCTAAGGCCATATGTTTTAAAGAAGCCATGACCGAAGAGTTTCGAGAATATCAAAAGCAGGTGGTGAAAAACGCTAAAAGGCTAGCTCAGGCTTTGGAGGATCGGGGCTTTAGGATAGTCTCAGGCGGTACAGAGACCCATATGTTCCTGGTGGATCTGACCAATAAGGGGTTAACGGGGAAAGAGGCCGAAGAGGCCTTGGAGAGGGCTGGAATAACGGTTAATAAAAACCTAATCCCTTTCGATCCCCGAGGGCCAAATGTGACAAGCGGTATAAGGATTGGGACTCCTGCTGTTACCACCAGGGGTATGAAAGAAAAGGAAATGGATCTTATCGCCTCATTGATAGCTGAGCTTATCGAAGGCTATCCTTCTGAAGAAGTGGAGAAGAGAGTTTTTAAGAAAGTTCTTGAGCTATGTGAGGCCTTTCCCCTCTATAAAGACCATTTCGAAAATGACTCAAAGGCCCGCTTGGGACGAGTATTTCCTTGATATAGCCCGCCTGGTGGCTACGCGTTCCACCTGTTTGAGGAGGCAGGTTGGGGCTGTCCTGGTGAAGGACAAAAGAATCCTAGCCACTGGTTACAACGGTCCTCCTTCGGGGCTACCCCACTGTTTGGATGTGGGCTGCTTGAGGGAAAAAATGGGGATCCCCTCGGGAGAAAGACACGAGCTATGCCGAGGGCTTCATGCCGAACAGAACGCCATCCTTCAAGCTGCTTTTCATGGCATCTCCATAAAAGGGGCGACCCTTTATTGTACTCACCATCCGTGTATTATCTGTAGTAAGATGCTTATTAATGCGGGCATTTCGCAGATCGTTTACCTTGAGGGTTATCCAGATCCTCTGGCCAAAGAAATGCTCGATGAGGCCAAAATAGAGGTGGTAAGGTTTAAAAGATGAAATGTCCCTTTTGTGGTGCCGATGAAGATAGGGTGATTGATTCCCGGGTGAGTAGAGACGGATACGAGGTCCGAAGGAGAAGGGTTTGCATAAAATGCGGGCGACGCTTTACTACCTACGAACGAGTGGCTGAAGAACTTCCCTTTGTTATAAAAAGAGACGGAAGACGCGAACCCTTCAGTAGGGAAAAGATCCTCAACGGTGTAAGAAAGGCCTGCGAGAAAAGACCGATAAGTACAGACGCGTTGGAGAAGTTGGTTGACAGGGTAGAGAGTTGGGTTTTAGAGCAGGGAAAAAAGGAGATTTCTTCCTTGGAGATAGGCGAAAAAGTAATGGAGGAGCTTAGGAAACTTGACGAAGTGGCCTATGTGAGGTTCGCCTCAGTTTATCGGCAATTCAAGGACGTGAACCAGTTCTTCGAAGAACTTAAGATGATCTTAAGCAAAAGGGGAGATGTTCACCGGGATAGTTGAGGGAATAGGCTTTGTGAGCGATCTTTACAAAAGAGGAGACACTTGGCTCCTTCGTCTAAAGGTTCCTTCTGAGCTAAAGCCCATTGACCCAGGCGAAAGCCTTTCGGTAGATGGATGCTGCTTGACCGTAGTGGAAGAAGTGAAAGACGAAATCCTCGTTGAGGTATCATGGGAAACCTTCTCTCGGACCAAGATAAAAAGGTACTTTCCCGGTACAAAGGTCAACCTGGAAAGGGCCCTTCAAATCGGTAAAAGACTCGGGGGACATTTTGTCACCGGACATGTGGATGGGGTTGGGGAGGTTTTAAGTTTGGAATATGAGGAAAGGACTGCAAAACTCTCAATCCTTGCCCCAAGCGAACTTTCCCGTTACCTTGTGGAAAAGGGGTCGATTGCCGTCGATGGGGTTAGTCTCACCATAAACGGAGTGGATGGGAGTGTGTTTTGGGTCACCATTGTTCCCTTTACCTTAAAACATACCACCTTAAGTGAGTTACGATCGGGCGATTGGGTGAACCTGGAAGTTGACATACTGGCAAAATACGTGGAAAAGCTCTTAAAATTTAAAGGGATAGACGAAGATTTTTTGAAGGAACACGGGTTTTTATAAAAGGGAGGTGATTTTAAATGATAAGTACCATTGAGGAGGCCCTTGAGGATTTTAAGGCAGGAAAGATGGTCATCATAGTTGATGATGCTGATCGGGAAAACGAAGGTGACCTATGTATTGCTGCCGAAAAGGTTACTCCTGAAGCCATAAACTTTATGGCCAAATATGGACGAGGGCTCATCTGTTTAGCCTTAACGGAGGAGCAGTGTGAAAAACTGAAGCTTCCCTTAATGGTCCCTGAAGAACATAGCGATGCCCTTCATGGTACCGCCTTTACCGTTTCGATTGATGCCCGTTACGGGGTCACTACGGGTATCTCGGCTCATGATAGGGCAAAGACCATCCTTACCGCCATAGCCGATGATGCTAAGCCTGAAGACCTGGTGAGGCCGGGTCACGTTTTTCCCTTAAGGGCAAGAAGAGGGGGGGTTTTGGTAAGGGCAGGGCATACGGAGGCCTCGGTGGATCTGGCTAGACTTGCGGGGCTTAAGCCGGCAGCTGTCATTTGCGAAATAATGAAGGACGATGGTACCATGGCCCGTTTGCCCGATTTGGTGCTGTTTGCAAAAGAACACGGTCTTAAGATCATAACCATAGCGGATCTGATAAAATACCGACTTAAAAAGGATAAACTTGTAAGGCGCGTGGCTGAGGCCACTTTGCCCACAAAATACGGAGGTGAGTTTAAGATCATCCTTTATGAAAGCGAGGTAGATGCTCAACATCATGTGGCTCTGGTGAAAGGGGAGATTTCTCCTGATGAGCCCATATTGGTGAGGGTACATTCGCAATGCCTTACTGGTGACGTATTTGGTTCTTTGAGATGCGACTGCGGCGAACAGCTCCATGAGGCCATGCGGATGATAGAAAGGGAAGGGAAGGGAATAATAGTTTATATGAGGCAGGAAGGAAGGGGTATAGGGCTTGCCAATAAGATAAAGGCTTATTTTCTGCAAGAACACGGGAAGGACACGGTCGAAGCCAATGAGGCCCTCGGTTTTAAGCCTGACTTAAGGGATTACGGGGTAGGGGCTCAGATCCTTGTGGATTTGGGTGTTAGGAAGATAAGGCTCATGACCAATAACCCGAGGAAAATCGTGGGGCTTGAGGGGTATGGAATTGAGGTAGTCGAACGAGTGCCTATTGAGATACCTTCTCTACCTGAGAATCACAAGTACTTAAAGACTAAAAAGGAGAAATTAGGGCACATACTAAGCATAAAGTGAGGTGAGAGATGAGGGTAATAGAGGGTAAATTAGTAGCTGAGGGTTTTAAGTTCGCCATTGTGGTTTCGCGGTTCAATCACTTCATAACCGAGAGGCTTCTTGAAGGGGCTTTGGATTGTTTGAGAAGGCATGGGGCGCGGGAGGAGGATATTCATATTATAAGGACACCTGGATGTTTTGAGATACCGGCTGTGGCCAAGAAACTGGTAGAAAGGGGATTTTACGATGCCATTATATGCCTTGGAGCGGTGATAAGGGGAGGTACGCCTCATCACCAATATATAAGCGCCGAGGTTACCAAGGGAATCGCTCAACTTTCTTTGGAGAGTCCGATCCCAGTTACCTATGGCATCATAACGCCCGATACGCTCGAACAGGCCATCGAGCGAGCCGGTACCAAGGTGGGCAATAAAGGGTGGGATGCAGCGCTTGCCGCCGTTGAGATGGTCAATCTTTTTAAGGAAATTAAGGAAATAAAATGAAGCGAAGGGAAGCCCGGGCGCAAGCTTTACAGCTCTTATATCAGTTGGACCTTGATCCTCGAGATCCTGAGACGGTACTTGAGGAATGGGAGAAAGAAGGGAAGTATCCTCAGTGGGCGAAGGAGTTTGTAAGAAGGTTAGTTAAGGGAGTGTGGGAAAAAAGGGAAGAGATAGACGCTCACATTCAGCGATTTTCCAACAGGTGGCGCATCGATCGAATGGACCGAGTGGACAGGAACATACTCCGAATAGGGGCATTTGAAATCCTTTACTGCCATGATATACCTATAAAAGTCGCCATAAATGAGGCGGTCGAGATGGCTAAGAAATTCGGTTCTTCGGAGGATTCAAAGGGTTTTATAAACGCTATTTTGGATAAAATCGCCAAAACCATCCCCAAGGAGGAAAAGGAAAATGGAAAAGGCCAAAAACATCTGGATGAACGGCGAGCTGGTGCCATGGGATGAAGCTAAGGTCCATGTTCTCACTCACACCCTCCATTACGGATTGGGGGTTTTTGAGGGGATAAGGTGTTATAAATGTGCCAATGGCCGTTCGGGCATCTTCAGGTTGAGGGATCATATCGATAGGCTTTTTCAATCAGCTTTAATAGCTCAGATTGAGATCCCCTTTTCTAAGGAAGAGATAGAGGAGGCTTGTAAGGATATCCTGAGAGTAAACGGCCTTGAGGAAGCCTATATTCGACCTCTGGTGTTTATAGGGGAAGGAGTAATGGGGGTTCACCCTCATGATAATCCAATTCGCGTGGCAATCATCGCCTGGAAATGGGGGGCCTATTTAGGGGAAGAAGCCCTGAAAAATGGCACTCGGGCTAAAACTTCCTCCTATATTCGGCATCACCCCAATGCCATGATGACCAAAGCCAAGATCTGCGGCAATTATGTGAACTCGGTTCTGGCAAAAAGGGAAGTCACAAGGCTTGGTTACGATGAGGCAATTCTCCTTGATCCAGAAGGATATGTGGCAGAGGCTTCAGGGGAGAACATATTTATTGTTAAAAACGGAATAATAAAGACCACCCCTCCAACCACCATTTTACCCGGCATAACCAGAGACACCGTCATAAGATTAGCCAAAGATAAAGGCTATACCGTAATAGAGGAAAGATTTACCCGAGACGAACTTTATATAGCCGATGAGGTCTTCTTAACCGGTACAGCCGCCGAAGTCACCCCGGTAAGAGAGATAGATGATCGTCCCATAGGAAACGGCAAACCTGGAAAAGTAACCCAAGAGTTACAGGGGCTTTATTTCAAAACCGTAAGGGGAGAACTACCCGCTTACCTTCACTGGATTACTTATATCTAAAACCCAGTTTGAAAAATCTGGTAATTCCTTCATAAAGAATTTTTATTTCCCTTATAACGTATTCTCCTAAAATTTTTTTTATATCACTATAAAACAATGTTTTTGACATCTAGATTTGCGGTAGTAAAATAGGGGTATCTATATGTTTTTAAAAATGTTTTTTATAAGGAGGTGGAAAAATGGGGCAGAACAATGGGTGGGCTAATCCAGGGCCATGGGTACTTGAAAGTGTGGCTGTTTTGACGGGTTGTGCGGGGTTTGTATTTGCAGGGTTGGTTCCTCCTTCGACGGTTCCGTTACTTGCGGGTGTATTATTTGCGTGTGTTCTTCCTCAGCTTATTGGTGGTCTTATTGCTTTAAGGAAGGGTGATATTGTTCTTGGTACTATAAGTGGTTT
>Ga0071330_1057856_pt1 | contig 77326 bp, 89 predicted proteins | sample GBScel77sediment_FD_63802 | JGI IMG/M metagenome (GOLD analysis project Ga0071330, IMG submission 63802) | Hot spring sediment microbial communities from Great Boiling Spring, Nevada - Cellulolytic enrichment Sediment 77C v2 (version 2) | ecosystem: Environmental > Aquatic > Thermal springs >...
GGCGAGAGGCCAGGACACTTTGCCGCCCCCCCGCCGTCGGGGGGGCGCGCCTTTATTTAAAGTGTCAGTTTTAATCCAAAATCTTTCATTAAATTATGAAACGTGTTCGTGCCTTAAACAGATGACTTTCCACAACTCTCAATACTTCCTTACTATACGAATTGCCCTGAACGCTTCCGATAAAGTAGTTTAGTAGTTGTTAGGAGTTTCCGAATTTAATCAGTTTTAAAAATAGCGGAATTAATTTGAAAGAAATAGCATTATATATTTTTAAGATGTGATTTACACAGATTCAGTTGCTTCTTTAAACGTACAATGAACAAGTTTGGTTTTGAAAAGAGTAGGAATACTTTAAGTAGGAATTCATTGATAGTGATTAAGATAGGTGAAGCTATATTAACACTTTTAGTTGGACTTTTCTGATTTTGGATAGTGAAGAATTGGCCTACAAACCCATTAACTTAAAGCTAATTACTGCCCAAAGTTACTTTACCCCAGTTAGAAATGTTTTGTACAATGTAGTTTGATAAGCTGATATGTAAAATATTACGCTTTACCTTTATAATTTTTTCGATACCGAGTGTGATAAATTAACTTCAACACTGTTTTTTAGAAATTCTTATGAGCAGGCCTGCATTCAGTTAAAAGTGGGGTTTTTGAACTATCAGCCACTTAAAAGATTTACTTCAGGAAAGGTATCGTTACCGTATCTCCCACCTTGATTCCGTTCTTTTCAAACCATCCTTGATTTACTTCGATTGCATACTGTATTCTTGCCTTAGAGAATACTGGTGTTTCATCAAGGGGCCTTAGGTCATATATTTCTCTGATTACAAAGGTACTGTCAATGTAGGCTAAGGAAAGGGGTACAGTGGTATTCTTCATCCAGAAGGAGCGCACGTCAGAATAAGGGAAAATGAAAAGCATTCCGCAAGAGTCTGGAAGGAAGTCCCTCCCCATTAAACCCCTTTCCCACTCCTCGGGTATAGTTGCCAGTTCAACGTAAAGGGGCTTATCTTTCAAATAAATTACTTTATAACCTTTAGACTCTTTGGTTTTCCTCGCACAGAAAACCAGTAGAATTAAAACTGCGAGGCTAAATTTTTTCACGAATTCTGGCTTCTTTACCCTTCTTTTCCCTCAGATAGTAAAGTTTAGCTCTTCTAACTTTTCCTCTTCTAAGTACCTCGATTTTCTCAATTACAGGTGAATGAATGGGAAAGATTTTCTCAATTCCTATTCCTTGGGTAACTTTTCTTACTGTAAAGGTTTCACCAAGGCCACTGCCTCTTCTGCGAATAACAACGCCTTCAAAGGGCTGAGTTCTCACTCTTTCTACCAATTGCTTGGTCTTTGGGTCTTCCTTGAGTTCTTTGATTTTAATGTAAACTCTCACAGTGTCACCTGGGCCAAAATCGGGAATATCTGTTCTGTAAAATTCTTTCTCAATCTCTCTGATTATGTCTTCCATCTCAACTCCTCCTCAATTTCTTTTATAAAGATTAAATCATCTTTTTTAAGTAATGCTTTGTAAAATAACTCGGGCCGTCGAAGAAGGGTTCTCTTCAATGCCTCTTTTCTGGCCCACCTAATAACCTTCTCATGGTCGCCTGAAGTTAAAACCTCAGGCACTTTTTCCCCCTCATAATCCTGAGGGCGGGTGTAATAAGGTGCATCAAGTATACTGGATATTATAGAATCGGTCAAACAGGAGTCTTTATTTCCCAGTGTTCCTTCTTTCATTCTTGATATGGCATCAAGCAAAATTAGAGCAGGTATCTCGCCACCAGATAAAATGTAATCGCCAATAGAAATTTCAAGGTCAACAAATTTTGTAATTCTCTCGTCTACGCCCTTGTATCTTCCGCAAATTATAGTGATTGCACTTTCTTTTTCAAGTTCTGCAATCATTTTTTGGTTTAACAGCTTTCCTTGAGGCGTTGGAAGTATTACTTTCCCTTTATTTTCAATTTCTTTGAGTATCTTGTGAATAGGTTCTATTTTAAGCACCATACCACTGAAGCCACCGAAGGGGTAGTCGTCGACCTCCTTAGGTGATGGAGCATAATCCCTCGGATTGTAAAAATGCACTTCAATTTGATTGGTTTCGATGGCTTTTCTCACGGGTCCAACTTTGAGATAAGGCTCAAAAACCTCTGGAAAGAGGGTGATTATATGTATCTTCATCGGTTTAAATCTTTTAATTCGTCAAAATCGTTAACCTCTATTTCCTTTTTTTGTAAGTCGACCTTTTTCACAAACCTTTTTACGAAGGGTATTATCACCTCAATTCCGTCACTGGTTTTTATTATAAGGCTACCAATTTTCCCTTGAGCCAGGAAGTCGGATACAAAACCCTCCTCTCGGCTCAGATGAATTATCTTACAGCCAATCAGATCTTTAATATAAAATTCATCGAGTTCAGTGGCTGGTAATTCTTCCTCTGGAACTAACAGGGAAAGACCGGCGAGTTTTTCAGCAACTTCTCGCGTATCGATCCCTTTGAATTTTATTATTATTGTTTTCCCAGCACCACTCCTAAATCTTTCGACTTGTAAAACTTTTTGTCCCCCTTTAGGGCTGATAACTATAAATTGCTGGAATTTTATGAAGTCTTCATAAAAAACTTCGGGGTGAACTCGAAGTTCACCCCGAAGTCCAAAGGCTTTTTGTATCTTTCCTACTGCAACGAGATTTTTATTCAAGGATCTCTATGTGAGCTCTCTTGCCCTTCCTCATTGCAGCAGCTTGAATGATTTGCCTGATGGCTTTTGCTGTCCTTCCTTCACGACCGATTACTTTACCGAGATCACCAGCACCTACCCTGAGTTCGAAGATCACGGTCTTTTCTCCGGGTATCTCTTTCACAGATACCTGTTCAGGTGCGTCCACTAATTCTTTTACTATGTACTCGAGCAATTCTTTGAGCTCCGCCATCTTTATACCTCCTTATTGTACTTGCTGCTCCCTTATTTTTTTGTAAAATTTGTAGAGTTTAGCGACTCGGGGGGTCATCTGTGCCCCCTGTGAAAGCCACTTTTCAAGGAGTTCGGTATTTAACTCGGTAATGTCTTTGAGCGGATTGTAATGACCGAGAACCTCAATAACTTTTCCATTCCTTGCAACGCGAGCATCTTGAACAACAATTCTATAAAGTGGTAATCCACTTCTTCCGACTCGCTGTAATCTGATCTTAACCACTTTAGCCTCCTCTCTATCGTTGTGCTTAATTATAATTCAAGGAGAGAGTTTTTTCAAGTAGTCTATTTTTTCTTTTCTATTTTTCGATTCAAAAATGTAGGCGCCTGAAACTATTACATCTACATATGGAGCAACAATTTTTGCGGTTTCTTCATTTATTCCACCGTCTACTTCTATTACGAAGTTGTATTTTTTTGAATCTTTTATTTCCTTAAGTTTTTCCAGTTTTGGTAGCACCTGGGGCATAAACCTTTGGCCGTAAAAACCTGGATTTACTGACATCACAAGAACCACATCGATAAGTTCGAAGTACGGGAGTAAAGTTCTAAGCGGGGTTTCAGGATTGAGGGAAAGCCCAACCTTAATTCCAAGGCTTTTTGTTTTTTTCAGAGCTTTGAAAATGTCAGTTTTTGCTTCCACATGAAAGATAATAACGTCTGACCCCGCTTTTGCAAAGACTTCAATGTATTTTAAGGGATCTATTATCATAAGGTGGCTTTCTAAGGGCAAGTCTGTAAGTCTGTTAATAGTCTCTACCATAAAGGGGCCAAAGGTGATGTTGGGTACGAAAACGCCGTCCATAATATCAAGGTGCAAAAAATCTGCATTCTCAACACTTTTTATTTCTTCTTCCAATTTTGCAAAATCACAGGCAAGTATGGAGGGCGAAACCTTCATTCTCTTCTCCTTGCTTTTATGCTTTCAATAAATTCTTTTATTTCAGGGATTTTTTCAATGTATTCAAAATTTTTCCTTTCTCCAAAAAAGTTTTGAAGGTTTTTATATCCTGTTTTTTCGTAAATAAAGGCCTGTATTAGAAGATCAACCTTGTCCATGGACCTAACAAAAATGGCCTCGGGAGTTTTGCCCTCTTCAAATTCCTCGTAAAGGTTATAAATTTCGTCTTTTAATCCTTCTGGAAGCTTTTCAGACATCTCTTTGAATGCCTTTTTCTCTGCTTCTTCCACGCATTTTCCAAGGAATTGGCGAGATTCAAGGTGTAGGTCTCCTATTAGCGCTTCGCCGAGTTCATGAATAATGGCCATTTTCAGGATTTTTTCCATATCAAGGTTTAGGTCGTGATACCTATTTAAGTAATTCCCAAAAATGTAGGCTAAGAGTGAAACTCCAAAAATATGTTCTGCAACCGTCTCTGGTTCTTTTATACCATAATACCAGAATCCTGACCGTGGAGTTCTTTTCAGTCTATAAGCATTTTCAAAGAAATCAAGAAAGTCAACCATGTTTAAAGTTTAAAGAAAATTTCCAGTTGCTTCAAAAACTTAAGATAAATTTAAGGATTTTTCAAACTCCGTTAAAAAATTTTCCTTAGTAAATTGAGTTGCCGTTAAAATGCAACGTTTGGACATTACTTCGATTTTTTCGGGACTGTTAAGAAGTTCTTCCATAATAAAATATAGCTCATCTTCGGTTTCCACGTAAAACCCACTTTTCCCATCTTCAATGTAGTTCATTGGCCCTGTCTTTGTGAAAGAAAAAGGTATACAACCTCGGGCCATAGCTTCAAGAGGTGGAAGACCAAAGCCTTCAAACTTTGAAGTTAAGAGGAAAAAAGTACACCCATTGTAAACTTCAATAAGTTCTCTGTTTTTCAGGGTTCCAAGGAAATGGATATTTTTCTTTCTTACAATTGGATCATCACCTATAACAAAAAAATTAAACTTGTCAAAGCGTGGATCTTTGAGAATTTTCCTTGCTAACCCCGGTCCTTTTCTTCTATCCCATCGGAAGACCAAGGCAACGTGGGTTAAATTTTTTTTGATGTTCTCTGGATTTTCAAAAAAGTCTTCACTTAGAGGGGGGCTCAAAACTTTACCTTTCTTGATTTTTTTCTTTATCCAGTTGGAAGCACATAAGGTAATGTCGGAAGGCAAAAGATATGTTAATAAAGCAAGGATTGAAAAGGGGAAGGGGTAGAAAAACTGCTCCACATCTTGAACATAGTAAATGAGTTTTGAGCCTTTGAAAATTTTATGAAGTAGGGCAGGGAAGAAGGTTGGGAAAAAACTTACAACAGTGAAATCTGCAGGGGGTGACTTAATAAAAAGATAGAAGAGGGTTTTTAAAAGTCCTAAGGGATCCCTGCCTCGGGGTGGTGTAAAGATTTTCTTAACCTTTTCGTCAAGTTTGTAAAATCCTTCGTAGGCGTCTTCAGGAACTACAATAAAAACATCGTGACCCTTCTCTACGAGGCCATTTATTAAAAATGACAACACCCTAACACCACCGTGCTTTTTATAAGAAAGCAGTGGGAAAACAAATTTCATTTAGTTTTTTCTTCGTATCGGGATATCTTTTCAATCCTCCTCTGGTGCCTACCTCCCTCAAATTCAGTCTCCAGAAAGGACACAACGGCATTTAATGCTTCATCTTCGCTTATAAATCCACCGGGTAAACAGATGATATTTGCATCGTTGTGCCTTCTTGATAAAATGGCGAAACGTTCATCGGTTATGTGAGCAGCTCTTATACCTTTCACCTTGTTGGCAGAAATTGACATCCCGATACCGGTGTAACATATTAATATTCCAAAGTCGTTTTCACCGTTGGCGACACTTTCTGCAAGAGGTATGGCAATGTCGGGGTAGTCGCATGGTTCTTCGCTGTAAGTCCCGAAATCTTTAACTTCGTGGGAAATAGAGAGCTTGGATTTGAGGAACTCTTTCAATTTATAGCCTCTGTGATCTGAACCGATGGCGATTTTCATTTTATTTTACCCAGGTAAAGTAATGTTCATACCTTTCATCTGCCTCTTCAATTATGCGGAAGAACTCTTGCTGAATTCTTTTGGTAACGGGACCGATTTTGCCTTCTCCTATAACTATTTTGTCAACAGACCTTATAGGGGTAACCTCTGCGGCAGTTCCCGTGAAGAAGATCTCATCGGCTATATAGAGCATTTCCCTGGGGATAAAGCACTCTTTAACCTCAAAACCGAGAGACTTAGCAATTTCAATTACCGTTAGGCGAGTGATCCCGGGAAGAATTGTGGATTCAAGGTTTGGTGTATATATAACACCATCCTTTACGACAAAGATGTTTTCTCCAGACCCTTCCGAAATCGTCCCATAAGCGTTAAGGGCAATGCCTTCAGAAAATCCATATACGACCGCTTCCATCTTAATTAGCTGAGCGTTAGCATAGTTAGCAGTAGTTTTGGCCATGGCTGGAAAAGTATTAGGAGCCATTCGGTTCCAACTGGAGATCATCACATCTACACCCTGTTCCAGTGCCTCAGGTCCAAGATATTTTCCCCACTTCCATGCTGCAATTGAGACTTCAACAGGACATTCCATTGGATTGACGCCAAGATTGAAATATCCTCTGTAAAGTAAGGGGCGTATGTAGCATTCGTCCAGTTCGTTAATTTTTATCAATTCAACTGTTGCATTCATTAGCTCTTCCAAGGTGAAGGGGGATTCCATTCTGTAAATTTTTGCGGAATCAAGGAGTCGTTTCATATGTTCCTTCAATCTAAAAACTGCGGTGCCTCTCTTTGTTCTATAAGCCCTAATTCCTTCAAAAACTGCAGAGCCGTAATGTAGGGCATGGGTTAAAACGTGGACCTTTGCTTCATTCCATGGCACCATTTTACCAGACATCCATATGTATTTTGCTTCGTTTATCTTTGCCATAACACCCTCCTAAATTATAATTTTTGCCAATCTAAAACTGTTACAATTGAAAGCTACCGCCACGGGTAGTTGAGCTATATGAGTTGGATATTTTTCAATTCTCACGTCAAGGGCATAAAATCTCCCACCGAGCCCACCGGGACCAAGACCCAGATCGTTTATTTCTTTTAGCAGTTCCATTTCGAGACCGGCATAAAAGGGGTCTTCATTTCTTTTCCCAAATTCTCTAAGTAATGCTTTTTTTGCAAGATAACTCACTAAATCAAAGTTTCCCCCAATTCCAATCCCAATTACTACCGGTGGGCAGGGATTCGGTCCTGCTTCTAAGATAGCTGAGAGAATAAACTTTTTGACACCTTCTACCCCTTCATGAGGGGCGAGCATTGCCAGTTTGCACATTTGCTCACTTCCCCCACCTTTGGGCATAATATAGATGGTGAGTTTATCACCAGGAACCAGCTCTAAATGTGTAATAGCAGGTGTATTATCTCCGGTGTTTTTTCTTTTTAAAGGGTCTTCAACAACCGACGGACGGAGGTAATTTTCCGTGTACACTTCTCTTACAGCATCGTTTAACGCGTTGTTTAGAAGATCGCCTTCCAGTTTTATTTCCTGCCCCATTTCCACATAAAAATTAACCATCCCCGTGTCCTGACAGAGAGGAATTCTTTCCCTCTTTGCGATTTTCATATTTTCTATAAGGTCCCTCAAAACTTCTCTACCTGTTAATGATTGCTCTTCATTCAATGCTTTCTCAAGAAGTTTTTGGAAATCAGGATCAAGCTCAAAGTTAGCCCTGAGGAGAGCTTCTTTAACCTTTTCCTTGATTATTTCGGTATTAATGACCCTCATGGAAGAGATTTTTAACAAAACCACTTTTCTCAAGTTCCTCAATCAGCACTCGTGTTCTTGTAATAAGTTGGGTGGCGTTTTCCAGCTCCTCCTCGTAGGTTTTGGGTTTTCTTGCAATTCCTTCTTTTACTGCTGAAGCAGCGGCAGCGGCGGCAGTCCTTGGAAATAGTTCCCATTCATCCATTCTCGGGACAATGTATTCTTCCGTAAGCCCTTTTTCCTCCGCATATTTTGCGATTTCTTTAGCTACTTCTATGCACATAGAATCGGTAATGGTTTTTGCAGCAACGTCAAGGACACCCCTAAAAATTCCAGGAAATACAAGGGAGTTGTTGACCTGATTTGGAAAGTCGGACCTACCCGTTGCCACTATCCTTGCTCCTGCTTCCTTTGCTTCCCACGGCCAGATTTCTGGAATTGGGTTAGCACAAGCAAATACTATGGCGTCTTTTGCCATTTTCCTTATATCATCTTTAGTGACAACCCCTGGCCCCGGTGTGGAAAAACCTATGAACACATCAGCATCTTCGAAGCCTTTATGATAATCACCTTTTATGTTTTTTCGGTTGGTTTGGAGTATTAACTCCGTATATACCCCAAATTTCTCCTCAAGATCAGGTCTCTCGGAACTTATAAGTCCACTCCTATCGGCCATTAATATATTTCCGGGATCAATGCCAGCTCTAATAAGTAATTTTAGTGTTGCAATACCGGCTGAACCAGCACCGAGAATAAATATTCTGAGGTTATTAAAGTCCTTTCCAACAATTTTGACGGCATTATAAAGGGCTGAAATAGTAATAGTTGCAGTTCCCTGCTGGTCATCATGCCACACGGGAATTTCCATCTCTTTTCTCAATCTCTCAAGGATATGGAAACATTTTGGTTTTTCTATATCCTCAAGATTTATTCCTCCGAAGGAAGGTTCCAATGTTTTCACAGTCTCCACTATTTTTTCCGGGTCTTTTTCCTTTATGCAGATGGGAAAAGCGTCAACTCCACCGAGATATTTGAAAAGTAGCGCCTTTCCTTCCATGACGGGGAGCGCAGCTTCGGGTCCGATGTCGCCGAGTCCTAAAACTCTCGTGCCATCTGAGACTACCGCTACGGTATTCCAGCGGGATGTGTATTCAAAGGAGTTGTCGGGATTTTCAACAATTTTCTTGCAGGCAGATGAAACTCCAGGGGTGTACCAGACTGCGAAGTAAGCCAGGTGAGAGACGGGAACTTTTGGGATAATTTCGATTTTTCCCCGGTAGAGGGGATGGAGCTTTTCTGCCTTCTTTAAAGGCTCCTCTGCTTTTTGACGAAGTATATTATCGTCCTGCATTGTGGATTATTATACCTTAAATGGTTCGTTTTTATAAAATATCAATTCCATCGGCGGTAGTTTTCCCTGTTGGCAATATGCCAAAGGCTTTTAAATCCCAATAAATGTACTCCATAGGAATTCCCACCACATTATAGTATGAACCATAGATCTTCTCTACGAAAAGTCCGGCCATCTCTTGGATTCCGTAAGCCCCTGCCTTGTCGAGGGGATCACCGTATTTAAGCAGTAGTTCGATTTCAAAGTCACTGAGCCGAGCAAACTTTACTCGTGTTTTAATAAGATTTCTTTTTAGTTCTTTGTCGCTTTTAATAACGTAACCGGTGTATACCTCATGCCATTTGCCTGACAGTTTTTTTAGAAAGTTCCTCGCCTCTCTAAGGTTTCTCGGTTTTCCAAGGATTTCATCTTTTAAAACCACAATAGTGTCACAGGCAAGAATTACGCCCTTTTCCTTGATGTTAAGAGCCTTTTCTTCTGCAACCTTAACGCAATCTTCAATTTTTTTAATTTTTTCCTCAACTTCTGGTTTAATTGATTCAAATTCATATCCAAATTTTTTTAGAACCGCAATTCTCCTCGGAGAACCTGAGGCAAGAATAAGTTTTTTGTTTGCCACAATGCTCATCCAGTTGTTATGGGTATTATAATTCAGAAACCTTAAAAAACGAAGCGAGTTGTAAAGGGATTGTAAAGCATGTTGAATGAAAACTCCCTTTTGAGTTTTAAGAGAGTGACTTTGCGTTATTTAGATCAATGCATGGAATTGGTTTGGGTTGGAAATTCAGCGTATAGGCTTAAGCGCTGCATCTTATAAACATTAAGTTTTGTATTTTTCCTTCAGTCTTTTAGAATTATACAATGCGTTTGTGGTCAATTGATCCACTTTACCTTGATCCTCAGGGAATTGTAGCCCTTTGGAGGGAGGGGCTTCTTGCTAAAAAGGTTCTGGAAGGGAAAACAAAAGGCTATAAAAATCATCCGCAGCTTGAAAGGTTTAAAAAATTTGAAGATCCTGTGATTGCGATTAATTCTTATCTCTACTATGTTTTTCTCGAGGGGAGAAGGAGGGGTTATAATTTTGATGAACGGAAAATATGTAAGGTTGGGATTTTAAGGGGAGTAATTCCTGTGACCAAGGGGCAACTGGATTTTGAGTTTCGGTATCTTTGCGAGAAATTAAAGATTAGAAACAAGGATTGGTTTGAAAGGGTTTGCAAGGACTCAAAAGACAAATACATTAAACCTAATCCACTTTTTTACGTAGTGGAAGGTGGCATTGAGAAGTGGGAGAAACTTTAGTTAGTGCTGTCTTTTATTATCCTTCAATCCCTAAGGTGTGCTTCTAATCCGCTTATTTTAAGATAATTATCTATAGTTAGGGGTACCACCTTGTAAAGAATTCTTACCACCGCTTTTGCCAATTGTCTCATTTCCCATTGTGCTTTTGGAGAGAGTCTTTGTTCAAGGAAGTTCATAAGACTCCTCATGTTAATCGTCCAGTAAAGTGATGTTCTTAAACCTGCTGGCAAGATTGTCCTTGCTGCTTCTTTCCTTAACCCCGATTCCACCAATTTTTGATATAATTCGATTGATTTTTTGATATGATCGAGTATTTCTTTGAGAAGCTCTTCTTTGTTCTGAATATGCGATTCTCTAAGTTCGAAGAATTCCGGAGGAATGTGTACAATTTTGTTTAAACCCTCAGGGGTATATTCTATAATTGTGCCCTTGTCCGGACTGGTGTACCTAAAGGAGCGTTTTAGCGGACTTGCGATCCTGTGACGGAGAAGTTGTTCCCCTATGTACATGGGGATGCCTTCTATCTTGAATCGGAAAACCTGTTGTTCGAAGGGCGAAAAGTGCTTCATTTCTAAAAGTTTGACTAAAAGTTTTTTATTGGCCTCCTCGTCGCCACTGGAGAGGTAGGAAATCCGGGCAACCCTCGCCGGGGTTAAATCATCCCCCATCATTTCCTCCAATAGGACAAGTCCCCCGCCAAGGATTTCCTCTTTAATAGGAGGGTCAAAGATAGGCATAGTGAAATTTTAACAAAATTTTGGTGAATTTGAAAGTGCAAACTATGAACCTTGCCTACAAAAAAGTACACTGAATAATTGAGAAAACTGATTCAGTTTAAAAATAATGGACTTTATTCCTCGAATTCTTCTTTCAAGATTACTTCTGGGTCTTCTTTAATCCTTTCCAGGTTTTCCGTGAGGGCGTCGAACATATCGTCGAAATCTATGGCCTCCCTCTTTCTCTTGTAGGGGTTGGCGTAGGAAAGTATCTGTTGATAGACAAAGGGGTGCCATTTTTCCATCTCTTTCAGCTTCTGAGCGATTTCCGTAATTAAAGAGTTAACCTCCCTAACCCGCTTTGCCCTTCTCTGCCTTTCCTCCATAGCTTCTGCCAAGGGTGTGTCTAAAAAGTAGTCGCATTTTTTGAGGATAGATTCAAACATGCTGCCACGAAGTTTTTCCTCTTCTTCATATCCAAGGCCAAGGGTGACATAGTAGGCCTGCTCTAAAGAGTCGGTTAATACCGGTTCGCTTTCGGGCATCTGGGGGTTAGTCCTGAGATATTGTCTATAAATGTTTAAGGCTACGTAGGATTTTTCACGTATATTTAACTCTTTTTCTATGTTGAAATTCATCATTAGGTAGGCAAGTTTTTGGGGAACTACAATGACCGGCAGTTCTTTGAGGTCCAGTTTCTGGGCTGCCAGGAATCTATGTTGTCCATCAAGAATTACATACTTCCCGTTTTTCTCCACAACGACAAGAGGAACTATAAATCCAACCCTTTCGATGGAATATATAAGGTGCGTCACATGGTAGTTGCTTGGCTTTCTCTGGTGTTCTACAATTTCAAGAGAATCGATCGGCACGATTTTGAATTCCAGGTCCTGACTGTGTCTTGGATCCTTGAATTTAAATCCTTCTAAGATGCCATTTTTCATATTATTTATATAGCGTTTAACCCTTGAACTGTCAATTTTAAAGTGAGAAAATTTAAGGCCGTTTGATTTCTTTTGACTCAGCTAAGGGTGAAAAACTAATTTTTTAAGTTTAAAGCTTAAAAATTACTTTGGTTTTGTATATTTTGATTTGAATTTCCAGGTTCGCAACCTTATTATTTAGTCTAACTGGCCCCCGTAGCTCAGAAGGATAGAGCGGCGGTTTCCTAAACCGCAGGCCAGAGGTTCGAATCCTCTCGGGGGCATTATGTTGCTTGACTGTCCAATATTTAGGTATTATAATTTTGCAACTTTACATAGGCCTGTAGCTCAACCAGGTAGAGCGCTGGACTCCAAATCCAGTGGTTGGGGGTTCAAATCCCTCCAGGCCTGTATAAGGAGGAAATATGAGGGTAAAGATTGCTTTAGTTTGTTCTGAGTGTAAGAGGAAAAATTATTATTCAACAAAAAATAAAGACAAAAAAGAGAAACTTGAACTAAAAAAGTTTTGTAAATTTTGCCAGAAACATACCGTCCATAGGGAGTCAAAGGTATGAAGAAGGTTATTGAGTTTTTGAGGGAGTCCTATCAAGAGTTTATGAAAATAACCTGGCCAACTAAGGAGAGTTTGTGGGGTGGTACGTTGGGGGTGATTCTGATTTCACTCTTTTTCATTTTGTTCATGTTTCTTGTCGATTTTCTAATTTCAAAAATAATACAACTAATTTTGGGGTAAAATATGACGGAGAAAAAACAAGAGCTTACAGAAAGAAAGTGGTTGATTTTTCAAACTTACTCGGGTAAAGAGAAAAAAGCCTTTGTCGCAGCTCAAAAGGTAATAAAAGAACACGGGCTTGAAGGCCTGGTGGAGCCTCTCCTGCCAACGGAATTTATCTCCAAGGTGGTCACTAAGGGTCGTGGCGACAAAAAAGAAAAAGTGAGAGTGAATATCGAAAAACCTATATATAGAGGTTACCTTTTTGTCGGAGTAAAAGGTGACAAGGATCTAATTGACAGGGTTGCCAATCTACTTGCGGAAACGCGCTTAATGAGGGCTTTGACGAAAAGAGATGAAAAAACGGGAGAACCAATTTACGCGTTTCTTAAAGAAGAGGAAGTTGAGGAATTGAAGAAGAGGATAGAGATTGAACAGCAGAAAAAAGAGCAAAAGGTGCCGTATCTTGAGGGTGAGAGGGTAAAGGTTCTCATAGGTGATTATGAGGGGATGATCGGTACGGTAGATGAAGTTTATCCCCAGAAGAGGAAATTGAAAGTTTTAATCCATTTGTTGAATAGGACTACCCCTATTTATATAGACTTTGATGGGGTAGAAAAAGCTGGATAAAGGAGGACAAAAATGCCCCCGAAAAAGAAAGAAGTTGTTGCTCAGGTTAGATTGCAGTTACCTGCTGGCCAGGCGACTCCAGCCCCGCCTGTTGGACCTGCTTTGGGGCAGCATGGCGTTAATTTGATGCAATTTGTTAAAGAGTTTAATGACAGGACAAGAAATCTTCAAGGGCTTGTTGTTCCTGTTATAGTAACAGTATATAAGGATAGGTCCTTTACCTTTGAGGTTAAAACTCCATTGGCATCGGAGCTTCTTAAAAAGGCTGCGGGAATTGTTAAGGGCTCAGGTGAACCGAATAAGGTTAAAGTTGGGAAGGTCAAAAAGTCGGATATTCGGAAGATTGCAGAATTGAAGATGAAGGATTTAAATGCCAACGATATAGAGGCGGCTATGCGGATAATTGAGGGAACAGCTCGTAGTATGGGTATTGAGGTGGTGGAGGGGTAAAATGGCCAAACATGGTAAAAGATACATGGCTTTGCTGGAAAAAGTCGAAAAGGGTAAGGAATACCCGTTAGACGAGGCTCTTAAAAAGGTTAAGGAGTTGGCAAGCGCAAAATTCGACGAAACAGTCGAGCTTGCCGTACTGCTTGGTGTAGATCCTCGGAAGGCTGATCAGATGGTTAGAGGATCAGCGGTGCTTCCAAAAGGTCTCGGAAAGAATGTCAGAGTTGCTGTTATAACTAAGGGTGAAGAGGAAAAGGAGGCCCTCGAAGCGGGTGCCGATTATGTTGGGTATCAGGATTTAATTGAAAAGATAAAAAACGGGTGGCTTGAATTTGATGCATTAGTTGCCACTCCCGATGTTATGCCTGAACTTGCAAAGCTTGGAAAGATACTCGGTCCAAGGGGTTTAATGCCTTCGCCTAAGACTGGTACAGTGACAAAAGAAGTGGGGCGTATTGTTAAAGAACTGAAAATGGGTAGGGTTGAGTTTAAAGTAGATAAAACGGGGAATGTTCATGTTCCAGTGGGTAAGGCTTCTTTCCCTGAAGAGGCACTTAAAGAGAATATTTTGGCGTTTTTCCAAGAACTGATTAATGCTAAGCCAAAAACTGCGAAAGGCACCTATATTAAACAGGCTTATCTGAGTACAACAATGGGACCAAGTATTAAGCTGGATCTTAATAGTATATATTCACAACTGGAGAGGGTGTAATATGGTTAAAGTTAGACCGGAAAAGATTGAGAAAGTAAAGGAATTAAAGGAAAAGCTTGATAACGCAAAAGCTTTCTACCTCTGCAATTACGCCGGATTGACAGTTGCTGAAATCACCGAATTAAGGAGAAGACTTAGAGAGAAGGGTGCAATTCTTAAAGTTGTTAAGAATACGACCCTCTATTTTGCGCTTAAGGAGAAAAACTTGCAGGAGTTAGAAAAGTTTATACCGGGGCCAACGGCGGTTTTGTTTGCAATGGAAGATGAGGTCGAACCTCTTAAAATTGCTTTTGACTACTCTAAGGAAATTTCAAAATTTTCTTTCAAGGCTGGATGGCTGGATGGTAGGATTTTCGGCCCCGAGGAAGTTAACATTATTGCCAAACTGCCCACGAAGAAAGAGCTTCAAGCTCAGGTAGTGGGTGCACTTAATGCACCTATTTTTAAGCTTGTTTATTCTTTGAACTGGCCAATACAGGCCTTAGTTTTTGCACTTGAGCAAATTAGAAAACAAAAAGAGGAGGTTAAGTAAAATGGCTGAAAAAAAGAGCGTTGCTGAAATAGTGGAAATGATTGAGTCTTTATCCGTACTGGAGCTCTCCCAACTGGTGAAGGAACTGGAGAATAAATTTGGCGTTTCTGCTGCTATGCCAGTTATGGCAGGACCTGTTGCTGCTGGCGCGGCACCTGCCGCTGCAGTAGAAGAAAAGACAGAGTTTGATGTTATTCTTGTTGATGCAGGTCAGGATAGGATCAATGTTCTGAAAGAAGTGAGGGCATTAACTGGGCTTGGTTTAAAAGAGGCAAAGGATTTTGTCGATAACTTGCCTAAGCCTCTTAAAGAAGGAGTTTCTAAGGAAGAAGCGGAGAAGATTAAACAGCAGTTCGAAAAGCTGGGTGCCAAAGTAGAGATTAAGTAATTACTCCCACGAGTATACCTTGTCTACAATAAATCTTTTGGGCGTTAAATGGGGCTTTATGCCCCATTTAGCTATTTGGTAAAAAATTGATAGGAGGTGAATTTTGTCTAACATGGACAAAATTATAAGGATTGGATATAAGCCTGAAAAATACCCGATGCCGGATCTTCTTTTCATTCAGCTGGACTCCTTCAGAAAACTTTTATCTGAAGGAGTTCCAAAGGAAGAGCGGCCATTGGGTAGTTTAGAGTATATATTCAGAGAATTCTTTCCTGTAACGGATAAAAATGGCATATATAGACTCGAGTATGTCGATTACTCTGTAGGTACTCCACGCCTTACACCCGAGGAGTGTAAGGAGAAAAATTTGACCTATTCTGTCCCTCTTAAGGCACTCTTCAGACTCTCCAAAAAGAATCCTGAAACGAAGGAATTTGAAGAGAGCATAACTCAAGAAGTCTATATGGGTGAAATTCCCTATATGACGAGTCGTGGCACTTTCGTTATTAATGGTGTGGAAAGGGTTCTTGTCAGCCAGATACACAGAGCACCAGGAGTTTATTTTGAGGGTCCTGAAGTGGAAGGCGAATCTTTGCCCTGTAAAGCCTTGCTTGTTCCGTATAGGGGGCCATGGGTCGAGTTTATCATTGATGGTAACAAGAATCTCACTGTAACCGTTTCCAAGAGAAGAAAGATTCCCTTTACGAGGCTCTTTAGAGCGCTTACCGGATTGCCCTTTGTTGAAATTTTCAAAATGTTTCTTAAGGCTGAAAAACTCGATGTAGATGAAATCACCGAACCTGAAAGGTATATTCTTGCTAAGGATATTGTAGATACAACTACTGGTGAGGTTCTCTTTGGGGCTCTTGAACCCTTAAATTCCACCATTTTAAAGGAGCTAAAAGCAAGAAATGTAAAAAAGGTTGAAGTGTTTGATGTTGAAACGCCAGAAGGGAGTGTCCTTTATACCACTTACAGGCAGGATAGGTTAAAGAAAGAAGCAGATGCTATTGGTAACATTTACCGTACTTTAAAGTTTAGTCAGCCTCCAAGCGATTTGGAAGAGGCCAGGACTTTCATTAAGAACTTTTTCCTCAGTGAAGCCTATTTCTACCTCGGAGAGGTCGGAAGATATAAGTTTAACCTAAGGCTCTATGGAGAGCAGAAAAAGACTGAGCACGTTCTCACAATTGAAGATATTGTTGAAGTAGTGAGAAAGCTTGTTGAATTGCACAAAGGGGAAGTGGAGCCTGATGACATTGATGACCTTGCTAATAGAAGGGTTCGCAGTGTTGGAGAGCTCCTTTACGAACAACTTAGAGAGGCTTTCGGAAGAAAACTGGTTAGAAACATTGCGGAAAAGATTCTTTCTATAACTGATGAAGCGAGAATTGTTCCAAAGGTACTAATTGATCCAAAGGTGATTACCAGTTCCCTTATAAATTTCTTTATGCGCGACACCCTCTCCCAGTTTCTCGATCAGACGAATCCCCTTTCTGAGCTTACCCATAAGAGACGTATATCCGCTTTTGGTAGGGGCGGGTTGACAAAAGAAACTGCAGGTTTTGAGGTGAGAGACGTTCATCCTTCTCATTATGGTAGGCTGTGTCCCATTGAAACGCCGGAAGGACAAAATGTAGGGTTGATTAATTCCCTTACGACTTATGCCAAAGTTGATGAATATGGATTCATTAAAACACCTTTGAGAGTTGTAGAGAATGGGAGAGTTACTGACAAGATTGTCGAACTTAGCAGGAATGAAGAAAAGGATGCCTATGTTGCATCGGCTGATGTAGAATATGACCCTGAAACTGGCTTAATCAAGGATAGCAAGGTTTGGGTAAGGTATAAGGATGATTATGTGGAAGTGGAAAGAGAAAAAGTGAATTATATTGATGTTTCGCCGCGTCAGGTGATTTCGCCCTCTGCTTCGCTTATTCCCTTCCTTGAGCATGATGACGCCCTAAGAGCTTTGATGGGTTGTAACATGCAAAGGCAAGCGGTTCCCTTGGTTGATCCAGAACCTCCAATCGTGGGAACGGGGATGGAAGCAAAAGTTGCAAGAGATTCAGGAACCCTTCTCATAGCGAGAAATAGCGGAACAGTAGTTTATGTTGATTCTAAGAGAGTTCTTGTGAGGGTTTCCAAGAGAGGCAAGAAACTCTCTAAGTTTGAAGACGAAATCGAAGAATACAATCTCATAAAGTTCCGAAGGTCTAATCAAAATACCCTCATAAATATGCGGCCTGTTGTAAAGGTAGGAGACAAGATTAAGGCCGGTGATATCATTGCCGATGCTGCTGCTACGAAAAATGGAGAGCTTGCGCTTGGCAAGAACCTTCTTGTAGCCTTCCTTCCTTGGTATGGATACAATTACGAAGACGCTATTGTGGTTTCTGAAAATATCCTCAAGGAGGATGCTTTAACTTCCATACATATACTTGAGTTTGAGGTTGAAGTGAGAGAGACTACTCTCGGTCCTGAGGAGGTTACGAATCAGATACCAGGAGTGATGGAAGAGGATTTAAGGAATCTTGACAATTACGGAATTATCCGCGTAGGTGTAGAGGTTAAACCAAGGGATATCCTGGTCGGCAAGGTTACACCAAAAGGTGAAGAGGAGGAGCTCTCTCCAGAAAAGAAGCTGCTTCTTGCCGTTGTTGGATATGAACAACCTGTCAAGGATACATCAAAGAGGGTACCACCAGGTGTGTCGGGATATGTAGTTGACGTAGTTATTTTGACCAAAACGAAGAATGACCCACTTTCGCTAAAAGTCATCAAGGAACGTAAGGAAAAGGCTTATAGAAGGGCGGAGGAGGAAAAAAGGCTGTTAAAGACAAGGCTTAGGGATTTTATCATGGAAGTTTTAATTGATGAGGTACTTGCTGACGATCTGAAGGCTAAGGATGGAACCGTTGTTTTACCGAAAGGTACGTTGGTGACCCGAGAAATATTAGATGATCTCGTTTTAAATAGGCGCGTTGACCTTACCAGACTCAATTATGATTCTCCAATTATAGCAGAAGAGAAGCTTGAGCGTATAAGAAATATGATTCAAGACTTTCACAAGAGAGAGAGAGAAATTGATGAAAAATTGAGTCAGACGCTACAGGAAATTGAAAGGGGAGATGAATTGCCTCCTGGAGTGAATCAGTTGATTAAGATATATATTGCACAGAAGAGAAGACTTCAGGTCGGAGACAAAATTACTGGAAGGCATGGGAATAAAGGCGTTGTGGCAAAGATAGCACCTGTTGAAGATATGCCATTTTTGGACGACGGAACACCCGTCGACCTGGTTTTAAGTCCTCTTGGGGTTCCATCTCGTATGAATGTAGGGCAGATTCTGGAAACAATTCTGGGTTGGGCAGGTAAGAAGAAGGGTGTTTATTACGCTTGTCCCGCTTTTGAAGGAATGACTGTGGAAGAGATTCAGAGAGAAATGGAAGAGGCAGGGTTGACATATCCGGGCAAGGTAAGATTAAGAGATGGAAGAACGGGAGAATATTTCGAGTACCCGGTAACAGTGGGTTACATGTACATAATAAAACTTATTCACATGGTAGAAGATAAGATCCATGCGAGGGCAATTGGTCCCTATTCTTCGATTACCCAGCAGCCTGTAGGTGGTAAATCTCACTTTGGTGGGCAGAGATTCGGAGAGATGGAAGTTTGGGCTCTTGAAGCACACGGTGCAGCTTATACCTTGCAGGAACTTTTGACTATAAAATCAGATGACATTGAAGGTCGAAACAAGCTTTATAAAGAATTACAACTGGGTAAGAGACCAAAAGAGCCAGGACTTCCAGCGTCTTTCAAGGTTCTTGTTAATCACCTTAGAGGCCTTTGCCTTGATGTTGAATTAAAAACCGCTGAAGAAAAAGATAAACATTTTTTAAAACCAAACTTTAAGTCGGAGTAGACTATGGAAAAATTATTGCCAAAAAATTTGTTGTCAATAAGGATCAAAATAGCTTCGCCTGAGACCATAAGAAGTTGGTCTCACGGTGAAGTGACAAGCTCAGAGACTATTAACTATCGAACGCAGAAACCCGAACCTGGTGGACTTTTCTGTGAAAGAATTTTTGGCCCTGTGAAAGATTATGAATGTAGTTGCGGAAAGTATAAGGGCAGGAAGTATAGGGGCGTAAAGTGCGATCGGTGCGGTGTTGAGGTTACAGAGAAGAGGGTAAGAAGGGAAAGAATGGGACATATTGAGCTTGCAGTACCAGTTGCACATATATGGTTCTATAAAGCAGTTCCATCTCCTATTGGTATACTCCTCGATCTTAGTGTTAAGGACCTTGAAAGGGTTATTTACTATGATGCCTACATTGTGACGAAGGTTTCAGAAGACCTTGCGAGGGGTGGTGAATCGGGTGATGTAAAGTTGAGAGTAGGACAGGTGTTATCTGTTGCTGAGTACGAAGAATACAAGAAACAGTATGGTAACCAGTTCGAGGCAGAAATGGGGGCTCCGGGAATAAAGAAGATTCTTGCCAGCATGAATCTTGAAGACCTCAGAAATGAGCTTAGGGTTAAAATTAAGAAAGAACAGTCGCCAATTAAAAGAGCCAAGTTCCTCAAGAAATACAAGATCGTTCAAGCACTTTTAAATTCTAAAACTCGTCCTGAATGGATGATTTTGGAAGTAATTCCTGTAATTCCGCCGGATTTGAGACCGATTGTATTCCTTGAGAACGGCCAGATAGCTACTACTGAAATTAACCAGCTCTACAGGCGAGTTATAATGAGAAATAACAGATTAAAACAGCTGATAGAGCAAGGTGCCCCTGAGATTATTATCAACAATGAAAAGCGTAATCTTCAGGAAGCTGTTGAGGCCTTGTTAGATAATTCCAAAAGAAGAAGGCCAGTTATTTCACCTAAGGGTGGAAGAAAGCTAAAATCTATTTCCGACGTTCTTAGAGGCAAAAAGGGTGTTTTAAGAAGGAATCTATTGGGGAAGAGGGTAGACTATTCTGGGCGTTCAGTGATCGTGGTTGCACCGGAACTAAAAATAAATCAGGTTGCACTACCAAAGGAAATGGCACTTGAACTTTTCCGACCGATGGTGGAACATAAACTCAATGAATCCGGCCTTGCAAGTAGCATAAGGGAAGCTGAGGCGAAACTGAGGCAGAGAGATCCAGCAATCTGGGAAATGCTAGAAAAGATAGTCAAAGATCATCCGGTACTTCTTAACAGAGCTCCAACACTACATAGACCCTCCATTCAAGCTTTTGAGCCAGTTCTATGGGAGAACAAAGCCATTGGTCTTCATCCTCTCGTTTGCCCTGCTTTCAATGCAGACTTTGACGGAGATACAATGGCAGTTTATGTACCTATTTCCTACGAGGCTCAGCTGGAAAGCTATGGGATCCTTCTTTCAATATACAACATCCTATCACCCGCCCACGGTGGACCATTAGCGGCCCCCACCCGCGACATAGTGCTCGGATTGAACTACCTTACGAAAATCTTGCCTAAGGATAAGGGTGAAGGGAAGCTCTTTTCTTCTCCTGAAGAGGCACTTATAGCTTACGAAAATGGTTATGTAGGACTTAGAGCTAAAATTAAGGTGAAGGTAAAAGATGAAATCATCGAAACTACCGTAGGACGAATAATTTTCAATGATGCGCTACCTGAAGAGTTGAGGTTTATAAACGAAGAGATGAGAAAGGGCCAGCTTTCCAACTTGGTTTCCATTGCACATAAAAAGTTAGGACCTGCAAGAACCGCTGAGCTTCTCGACGCCTTAAAGGACCTTGGCTTCAAATATTCAACGATAGCCGGTATAACTTTTGGTATGGACGATATGGTGGTTCCTGATAAGAAGAAAGAAATTGTTCAGAAAGCTCGGGAAGAGGTAGAAAAGGTTTTAAAGGCTTACGAGAAGAGGACAATTTCTGAAAAGGAAAAACAGCTTTTGGTTCAGTCCATATGGACTCGTGCAACGGAAGAAGTCAAGAAAGAAATGTTAAAAGTTATGGAGAAGGATAAGGATGGATTTAACCCCATTTACATGATGCTTAAGTCAGGTGCGAGAGGTAACGAAGACCAGGTAAAGCAGCTTGCAGGAATGCGTGGACTCATGGCCAAACTTGGAAAGGTGAAAACGCAAATTAACCAGCTTCTCGAAGTGCCGATTATTTCAAATAATAAAGAGGGATTTAAGGTCCTTGAATACTTCATTTCTACGCACGGGTCAAGGAAAGGTCTTGTAGACACTGCTATGAAGACATCTCTTTCAGGCTATTATACAAGAAGATTGGTAAATGTTGCCCACCATATAGTTGTAACGGAAGAAGACTGCGGTACGCTCACGGGAAGAAAGGTAACCGCTTTATTGGACGAAAGGAATCAACCACTTATTACCCTTGCGGAGAGGATAGTGGGACGTGTGGCACTGGAAGATATTTATCATCCCATAACCGGCGAAATTATTGTTGAAGAAGGTCAGGAGATTGATGAAGAAGCGGCAAAGAAAATCGAAGAAAGTGGAATTACTGAAGTATGGGTCAGATCTGTTTTAACCTGTAAAGCGAAGAAGGGAGTTTGCGCGAAATGCTATGGTAGAAATCATGCAACCGGGCATTTTGTTGAAGTCGGTGAAGCTGTTGGTGTAATGGCGGCGCAGTCACTGGGAGAACCGAGCACTCAGCTTACTTTGAGAACATTTCACACGGGTGGTGCTGGTGAGAGAACTGCAGGTGCGTCATATCACGAAGCTCCTTTTGATGGAGTTGTAGAGTTTGTGAATTTAAAAGTGGTAGTCAACCCCAGAGCAGGAATGATAAACGCAGGCAAAAGGTCCCGTATCATAATTAGAACTTTAGATGGTAAGCTTGAAAGAAAATTTGAAGTGCCTTATGGCTCAAGGGTTTACGTTGAGGACGGCCAGAAGGTTCAGAAAGGTCAGCTTCTCTGCGAATGGGACCCATACAGATATCTGATTCTTGCTACGCGTAAAGGCAAAGTTGTATATATTGACCTGGTTCCTGGTAAGACCTTAGTTACTGGTGCTGAAGAGGAAAAAATCGTAAGATTTGACAGAAGGTCTACCCTTTATCCAAGAATACATATTGTTGACCCAGAGTCTGGTGAATTGTTAGAGGAAATATTGCTCTCCAACGGAGCAATTTTATCTGCAGACATCAATGAAGGTGACATTGTAGAGCCTGGCGATATACTTGCTAGGTTACCAATTAAGGACGTTTTAGCATTGGGTACAAGGGATATCACTGTAGGATTCCAGGCCATTGAGTACTGGCTTGAACTTTTCACGGAATCAATTCTCGATATTTATGCCTACGGAGGTAGCAGATTTAAACATGCTATTCTATCTGAGATTAGTGGGAGGGTCAGCATTGAAAAAGGAGATAAAGGAAAATATATTATTAGAGTTACCAGTGATTCTGGAGAGGTAAGAGAATACCCGATATTCGGGCAGTATTTAACAGTAGCAGAAGGCGATTGGGTTGAAGCAGGTGAACAGCTTACTGGTGGAAGAATCAATCCCAAGGACATTTTGAGAATCAAAGGTATTGATAAGGCGCAAGAATTCCTCTTGGACAATATATTGCGGAGCTACGCAGCTTCCGACGTAAAGATCAAAGATGTACATGTTGAAATCTTTGTAAGGCAAATGGGAAGGAAGGTGCTGATTAAAGATGCTGGCGATACAAAGAATCTTGTTGAAGGTGATCTTGTGGATATAAGTGTAGTTGAGGAGGAAAACAAAGAAGTCCGTGAGAAAGGAGGAAGACCCGCGACCTACGAATTCCAGTTACTTGGAATAAAGAAGGCTGCTCTGGCTTCTGAAAGCTTTCTCTCTGCTGCTTCATTCATTGAGACTACCAAAGTTCTTACCGAAGCTGCGATAGCTGGTAAAGAAGATAGACTTGAGGGGCTTATAGAGAATGTAATTATTGGTAATTTGATCCCAGCAGGCACTGGAGCAAGGAAGTACAGGAATCTCGTAGTGGAAGAAGAAGAGCTTCTCAAAGAAGAGGAGGAAGAGCTTTCAGAAAGCGAAGAATAAAAGCACATTTAAACTTGAACGTTTATTGATATTGCAGTAAAATTAATCACTGCATTTAAAGGGGGAAGTATTATGCCGACAATTAATCAACTTGTTAGGTTGGGTAGAAAGCCAAAGAAGAGGAAGTCAAAATCACCTGCCCTGGATGGGTGTCCTCAAAAGAGGGGAGTTTGTATAAGGGTTTATACGACTACACCAAAGAAGCCTAATTCTGCTCTGAGAAAAGTAGCTAAGGTCCGTTTATCTAACGGAAAAGAGGTAATAGCATATATACCAGGTGAAGGGCACAATCTTCAAGAACACTCAGTGGTTCTCGTAAGGGGGGGTAGAGTAAAGGACCTCCCGGGTGTTAAGTATCACATTATAAGAGGAAAATACGACGCTGCAGGTGTAGAGGGAAGAAAGAATTCCAGATCCCTTTATGGGACGAAAAAGCCTAAAAAGTAAGGAGGCGGTAATTTTATGAGAAGAAGAAGAGCTCCTGAACGTGAGATTTCGCCGGATCCAAAGTATGGATCCGTTATTGCTGCAAAATTTATTAATAATTTGATGTGGGACGGAAAGAAGACAATTGCACAGAAGATCTTTTATAAAGCTATTGAACTTATCGAGCAGAAGACGAAGAGCAACGGTATTGAAATTTTTGAAAAGGCCATAGAGAATGTGAAGCCGAAAGTTGAGGTAAGACCGAGGAGAGTGGGAGGTGCCACCTATCAGGTGCCGGTGGAAGTCCGTCCCAAAAGGCAGCTTTCTTTAGCAATTAAGTGGATAATAAGGGCTGCAAGATCAAGGCCGGAAAGAAGGATGTACGAAAGACTGGCCAACGAGATAATTGAAGCTTCCCAGAATCAGGGAGCAGCGATAAAGATAAAGGAAAATGTTCACAAGATGGCGGAGGCCAATAAGGTATTCGCACATTACAAGTGGTAAGAATTTGGGAAATGGAGATATTATTTGATAACATAGCAAACCTGCGAAACATCGGATTTGCCGCTCACATTGATGCCGGTAAAACAACTACTACTGAAAGAATTTTGTTTTACACCAAAAAAATTCACCGTCTTGGTGATGTAGATGAAGGCACTGCAACCACTGATTATCTGATTCAAGAGAAGGAAAGGGGTATTACTATAACCAGTGCTGCTGTTAGCTGCTACTGGAAAGGTCATAGAATAAATATCATTGATACCCCTGGCCATGTGGATTTTACCGTTGAAGTAGAAAGGTCTCTCAGGGTCCTTGATGGATTGATTGTCATTTTTTGTGGTGTTGCAGGAGTTCAACCTCAGTCTGAGACAGTGTGGCACCAGGCTGACAGATACAAGGTGCCAAGGATTGTTTTTATAAACAAGCTTGACCGTGTAGGTGCTGATCCTTTTAGGGTAATGAAGGAGATAGAGGAGAAGTTCAACGTTATTGCGCTCCCTATCCAGGCTCCAATTGGAATTGAGGACAATTTTGTTGGTGTTATAGATGTTATAACGAAGAAGAAGTATATTTGGGATGTGGACGAGACAGGAGAGAATTACAGAATTGAAGATGCGACGGACAAAGAGATTGAGGAAGTGAGAAACAGGCTTTTGGATAAGCTGGCTGAAATAGATGAAGAAATATTGAAGCTTGTGATAGATGAAAAAGAAATTACTGCAGATATTCTCAAATCTTCTATTAGAAAAGCAACGCTTTCTATGAAAGCAATCCCTGTTCTTATGGGAGCTGCCCTTAAAAATAAGGGAATTCAACCGCTTCTTGATGCAATTATAGATTATCTTCCTTCTCCGATTGACAAAGGCGATGTTGTTGGCATTGACCCGAAGACAGGAGAATATGTGAAACGTTCACCGACTTATGATGCACCGTTTTCTGCGGTCGTATTTAAGATACAAAATGATCCGCATGCTGGGAATGTTTTGTTTACTCGAGTATATTCGGGAGTTTTGAGTGTTAACCAGAAAGTGCTTAATTCTGCCACCGGGAAGATCGAGAGGGCAATGAGAATTTATCTTATTCATGCAGATAAAAAAGAGCCGATTAAGGAAGCGAAGGCTGGAGAAATTGTTGGGATAGTTGGGATAAAGGATGTAAAAACCGGTGACACCCTATGTGACCCTGAAGCACCTATTTTCTTTGAAGGCATGCACTTTCCGGAACCGCTCATATCCATTGCAATTGAGCCCAAATCTTCCAAAGATGAGGGAAAACTTAACGAAGTTCTTAATATACTCCAGATTGAAGACCCCAGTTTCAAAGTTGGGAAGGATAGAGAAACGGGTCAGCTTCTTATCAGTGGGATGGGTGAATTGCACCTTGAAATCATCGTTGACAGGATAGTTAGAGAATTCAAAGTACCTGTTAGGACAGGAAAGCCTCAGGTCACATATAGGGAGACAATAACGGTCGAAACGGAAGTTGAGGAACACTTTGAGAGAGAAATTGGGGGAGTGAAAGAAAGAGGGTATGCAAAGGTTAAGCTTGTTCCCCGTAAGAGAGGCGAGGGGAACAAGGTAACGATAATACCAGAAATTAACCCACAGCTTCGGGAACTTTTTATAAATATTGCCTACGAATCGATATCGTTTGGGCCGATTATGGGTTATCCCGTAACCGATGTGGAGGTACAAATCCTTTACCTGGGTGAAGATAGTACCTTTACTCATCTTGGAAATGAGCTTGCATTGAGAAGGGCAATCCAGAAGGCTTTGCAGGAGGGTAAACCCATCCTGTTAGAGCCAGTCGTTCTTCTTGAAGTGGTTTGTCCCTCTGAGTACATAGGGAATGTTGTCAGTGACCTGGGACAGAGGGGAGGAGAGTTGGACAAAATTGAGAATATAAGCGATAACATTCAGAAGCTTAAAGCCTATGTTCCTTTGAGAAAACTCCTTGGTTACGTGACAGATTTGAGGTCACTAACCCAAGGGAGGGCAAGCTTCTGGATGAAATTGGATCATTATTCACCAGTAAAAAAGGAGAAAACATTAACAATATGATGGAGGTATGTAGAAATGGCTAAGGAAAAGTTTGTAAGAACCAAACCTCACATAAATGTGGGTACTATCGGTCACATTGACCACGGAAAAACCACTTTGACTGCTGCAATAACAAAATACCTCTCCCTGAAAGGATTGGCTAATTACGTGCCTTATGATCAGATTGATAAGGCGCCAGAAGAAAAGGCTCGCGGAATTACAATTCAGCTGGCGCACGTCGAATATGAGACGGAAAAACGCCACTATGCTCATATTGACTGCCCTGGTCATGCAGACTACATTAAGAACATGATTACCGGTGCTGCTCAGATGGATGGCGCAATTCTCGTCGTTTCAGCAGCTGACGGTGTTCAGCCACAGACAAGGGAGCACGTTCTCCTTGCCAGACAGGTAAATGTTCCTTACATAGTGGTGTTTATGAACAAGATCGATATGCTTGATGATCCGGAGCTACAGGAACTTGTGGAACTCGAGGTCAGAGACCTCTTAAATAAATATGAGTTCCCTGGTGACGAGGTACCAGTCATTAAAGGTTCTGCCCTCAAGGTAATTGAGGAATGTGGTGAGGATCCAAATTGTGAGTGGTATAAACCAATTCAAGAACTTCTTGATGCGTTGGACAACTATATTCCTGAGCCTCAGCGTGCAGTCGATAAGCCGTTCTTGATGGCTATTGAAGACGTGTTCTCGATTACTGGTCGTGGAACAGTGGTTACTGGAAGAGTGGAGCGTGGAAGACTTACACCCGGTGAAGAAGTTGAGATAGTTGGTTTCAGAGATGAACCCATTAGAACGGTTGTGACCTCCATCGAAATGTTTAGAAAGGAACTCGATGAGGCACTTCCTGGTGATAATGTTGGATTGCTCCTAAGGGGTATAAAGAAAGAGGATGTAGAGAGAGGGATGGTCGTGGCAAAGCCTGGTTCAATTAATCCTCATAAAAAATTCAGAGCCCAGGTTTACGTTTTAACCAAAGAAGAAGGCGGACGCCATACACCATTTATGACGGGTTACAGACCACAATTCTATTTCAGAACTACTGACGTTACTGGCACGATTACCCTTCCTGAAGGGAGGGAAATGGTGATGCCTGGTGACCATGTAAACCTTCTTGTTGAACTGATGTATCCTGTTGCAATCGAAAAAGAGCTTAGATTTGCGATTCGTGAAGGTGGTAGAACAGTCGGTGCAGGTGTTGTAACCGATATCGTTGAGTAAAAATCATGGTACTGGAAGCGAAAATAAGAATTAAGTTGAAGTCGTTTGATCCGGTGCTCCTGGACCGCTCAGCGCAAAATATTGCTCATACAGCAAGATCCAGCGGTGCAGAGGTTTCAGGTCCAATTCCTCTCCCAACAAAAAGGACTTTATTTTCAGTTATCAGATCTCCACACATAGACAAGAGGTCTCAGGAGCAGTTTGAACTTAAAGTCCACAAGAGACTAATAGAAATAAGAAAGCCTACGGCAGAAACAATAGACAAGCTCTCCAGGTTGGATTTACCCCCTGGAGTAGATGTAGAAATAAAAATGATTTGAGGTGAACTATGGCAGGGTTAATTGGTAGAAAACTGGGTATGACCCAGATCCCTACCAAAGACGGCTCGATGATCCCTGTTACGGTCATTGAAGCCGGCCCCTGTACTGTAATACAGGGGAAGACTCTGGAAAGGGATGGTTATACCGCAATAAAGGTAGGCTATGGTGAGGTTGAGGCAAAAAAACTAAACAAGCCTCAACTGGGTGAAATGCGCAAAGCACTGGGTGAAAGGGAAAAGTATCCTGCGTTGGTGGTGAAGGAATTTCGAGTCGATGACGTCTCAAAGTTCCAAATTGGACAGGAGATAAAGATTGAAGACCTCTTTACTGAAGGCGAGCGCATAGATATTACCGGCATTTCAAAGGGTAAAGGATTTCAAGGTGTGATTAAAAGATGGGGCTTTTCAGGAGGACCGAAGTCTCACGGTTCAAAATTCCACAACAGACCGGGTTCAATCGGACAGCATACGGAGCCTGCGAGGGTTTACAAAGGCAAGAAATTGCCTGGTCACGATGGTCTCAAGCGCATAACCGTTAAAAATCTTGAGATAGTCAAGATCATTCCTGACAAGAATGTGGTTCTCGTAAAAGGTGCAGTTCCCGGACCAAGGGGTGGAATAGTGTTTCTAAAGAAAGCTAAGGAGAGAGAGCAATGAAAGCACCTTTATACAACGCAAACGGTGAGCATATAGGCGAAATTGAGTTAAAGAATGAATTGTTTGGTGTTAAACCCAATCTTCATCTGCTTTGGGAGGTAACAAGGCTTTATCTTGCTAATCGGAGACAGGGGACCCACAAGGCGAAGACAAGGGCAGAAGTCAACGCTTCCGGAAGGAAGATTTATCCGCAGAAAGGTCTTGGAAGAGCGAGACACGGTGACGTGAAAGCTCCCATATTTGTCGGAGGTGGCAAAGCTCACGGACCGAGACCCAGGGATTACTATACGGAGATCCCCACTAAGATTAAGAGGCTTTCTCTTTTACATTCACTGGCGGACAAGGCACAAAATGGACGGATTTTTGTGATCGAGAAATTTGAATTTCAAATACCAAAAACTAAAAGGATGGCTGAGATTCTGAATAAGATGGGGCTTGGTAAAGAAAAGACTTTAGTCCTTTCCACTGAGTATAATAAAAATCTCTATCTTTCAGGAAGAAATATTCCTTACTGCAATGTTCTGGAGGTCAAAGATGTCAACACCTTAGAGGTTCTTAATCACAAGTACATAGTGATAGAAAAAGATGGGCTGGAGAAATTAGAAAAGAGGTTAGTGATATGAGGGATCCGAGGGACATAATAATAAGGCCAATAATTACTGAAAAATCGGCACTTTTGAGAGAGCAAGGCCAATTTGTTTTCGAAGTAGCTCCTGATTCTAATAAGATCGAGATTAAGAAAGCAATTGAAGAGCTTTTTAAGGTTCATGTGGAAAAGGTTAGGGTGATTAACGTTAAGCCCAAGCCACGAAGAGTGAGACTTGCGCCTGGATACACTAAAGCATGGAAAAAGGCGATTGTAACACTGAAAAAAGGTGAATCCATCCCGTTCTTTGAAGGAGTGTAATTATGGGAGTCAAAAAATTTAGACCAGTCACGCCATCGCGGCGTTTTATGACGGTATCAGATTTTTCGGAAATTACCAAGGAAGAGCCCGAAAAATCACTTCTTGAGCCCCTTAAAAAGTCGGGCGGTAGGAACAATACTGGTAGAGTTACTGTAAGGTTCCGTGGCGGAGGCCACAAAAGGCACTACAGAATAATAGATTTCAAGAGAAATAAATATGGAGTTCCAGCGAAGGTTGTTGCAATTGAATACGACCCTAATAGAACTGCCCGGATTGCTTTGCTTCACTATGTAGATGGAGAAAAAAGGTACATTATCGCTCCTGATGGGCTTAAAGTCGGTGATATTGTAACATCTGGTCCGGATGCCGAAATTAAAGTTGGCAATGCCCTACCGCTGGAGAGGATTCCAGAAGGGATCCCCATACACAATATTGAACTGGTGCCTGGAAAAGGAGGACAGCTGGTAAGAGCTGCTGGCGCGAGTGCCGTGATATTATCCAAAGAAGGCAGATATGCCCATGTACAGCTTCCATCTGGTGAGGTTAGATTAATAAACCTCAAATGCTATGCTACAATTGGTCAAGTTTCTAACTTGGATCACGAGAACATCGTTATAGGTAAAGCAGGAAGATCGAGATGGCTTGGCAGAAGGCCACATGTTCGTGGTATGGTTATGAACCCCGTAGATCATCCGCTTGGCGGTGGTGAAGGCAGATCAAAATCTGGAAGGCATCCTTGCAGTCCTACAGGCATTGTAGATGGTAAAAAGACCAGAAAGAAGAAAAAAGCCAGTGATAGATTCATTGTAAGGAGGCGCAAATAATGGCCAGATCAAAGAAGAAAGGTCCTTTTGTTGATGCTAAGCTATACAAGAGAATAATGGAGATGAATGAGAAGGGTGAGAAAAAGGTTATAAAGACCTATTCAAGGGCTTCTATGATACTGCCGGAATTCGTTGGGCACACTATTGCGGTCCATAACGGAAGGAAGTTTATACCTGTATATATTACACCGGAAATGGTAGGGCATAGATTGGGTGAATTTTCTCCTACAAGAACTTTTAGAGGTCATAAGGATAAAAAGGCTGAAAAGGCGAGGTTAAAATGATGGAAGGGAGATGCGTTTTAAAATATAGGAGGATTTCCCCTAAGAAAGTTGCCCCTCTTCTTGATGAGATTAGGGGGAAGAGTGTAGCCGAAGCAATGAGAATGCTCAAGGTTCTTAACAAGAAATCTGCGAGATTTGCAATTAAAGCTATTAAAGCTGCAGTTGCTTCATATAGAGATAAGGGCGGAGATTTACCTGAGGATAGGCTTTATATAAAGGTCGCAAAGGTTGACAGAGGACCAATCTGGAAGAGGGTTAGGCCCATGTTTAGAGGTATGGCCACATTGATTTTAAAAAGAACCTCACATTTGACTATTGAAGTAGCCCCCAAGGAGGTTGAATAATGGGTCAGAAAGTTCATCCTTACGGTTTTAGGATAGGTGTTAATAAAGGTTGGTTGTCCCGCTGGTATGCGGACGATACCCATTACAGGAAGTTTGTTAAGGAAGATTATGAGATTAGAAAATACATAAAAGCACGTTTTAAAGAGGCCGGTATATCCAGAGTGGAGATCGAAAGAGTTTTGCCCGATAAAATCTCTATCTCCATCTATACGGCAAGACCCGGTATGATAATTGGTAGAGGGGGTAAGGAGATCGAGTCTTTTAAAAAGGAGCTTGCGGTGATTGTTCCTTACAAGGACCTCCACATTGATGTGAAGGAGGTTAAGACACCTGAAATTGATGCTTCACTTGTTGCTCAGCAGATAGCTTTCAGGATAGAGCAAAGGGTTTCTCATAGGCGTGCTATGAAAAGGGCTGTGGAACAGGCAATGAAGGCTGGCGCACAGGGAATCAAAGTCTATTCTAAGGGTAGATTGGCAGGTGCGGAAATTGCAAGGAAGGAATGGTATTTGAAGGGCAGAGTGCCTCTACAGACGTTGAGAGCAGATATTGATTACGCTCAAGAGACTGCGTTTACCAAGTACGGAACCATCGGGGTAAAGGTTTGGATATACAAGGGAGATATATTGAAAAAGCCAACGGAGGAATAACCAATGTTAATGCCATCCAGAACCAAATATAGAAAACAACAGAGAGGAAGATTAAAAGGTGTTGCCCTTGCAGGAAATTATCTTGCTTTTGGTGAATATGGGCTTAAGACCCTTGAGGCCCACTGGCTCACCGCAAATCAGATTGAGGCTGCAAGGATGGCCATTTCGAGGTACTTAAAGAAAGGCGGAAAGCTGTGGGTGAGGGTATTTCCTGATAAGCCAGTTACAAAGAAGCCTGCCGAAACGAGGATGGGTAAGGGGAAAGGTAACGTGGAATTCTGGGTAGCTGTTGTGAAGCCTGGTAGAATTCTTTTTGAACTCAGCGGGGTTTCAGAGGAAGAGGCAAGAGAGGCTTTCAGGATTGCATCTCATAAATTACCTGTAAAAACTCGGTTTGTGTCAATTAAGGAAGGTGGAGTATGAAAGCCAGAGAATTGAGGGAACTTTCACTGGATGAACTTAACAAGAAATTAAAAGAACTTAAGGAAGAGCTTTTTACTTTAAGAATGGATAAAGCTCTTCACAGGCTTAACCAGCCTCACAGATTCAAACAGGTGAAGCGCGAAATTGCGAGAGTTCTCACGGTGATGAACGAGAAAAGAGGAGGCAACAATGGGAATTAGGAAACAGAGAATTGGTGTCGTTGTGAGTGATAAAATGAACAAAACAAGAGTCGTTGTATTTGAATTTCTTAAGAAGCACCCACTATACGGCAAGTACGTAAGAAGAAGGAAAAAATTTTACGTTCATGACGAAAAAAATGAATCCAGAGTTGGTGATGTTGTAAGAATCGAAGAGACAAGGCCTCTTTCTAAACTTAAGAGATGGAGATTAGTTGAAATAATTCGGAGAGCTCAAAGGAGGGAAGAAGAATGATACAAGATATTTCCAGAGTTAAAATTGTTGATAATACGGGTGCTCAGGAAGCTTTAATTATTAAGGTTCTCGGTGGAAGCAGAAGAAAATATGCTTACGTTGGGGATATTGTTGTGGTTACAATTAAAGATGCCATTCCCGGTTCACCTGTGAAGAAAGGCGACAAGGCAAGAGCGGTTATTGTAAGAACAAAAAAGGAACTGAGGCGTCCAGATGGAACTTACGTTAAATTTGATGACAATGCTGCGGTGTTAATTGACAATTTTAACGAGCCACGTGGTACCAGAGTTTTCGGTCCTGTTGCAAGAGAGTTGAGGGAAAAGAAGTTTATGAAAATTGTGTCCCTTGCTTCGGAGGTGGTGTAGAATGGGTATTAAGATTAAACGGGATGATTTAGTACTGGTTATAGCTGGTAAAGACAAAGGAAAGATTGGAAAGGTTAAAAAGGTTATTCGTGAAAAGTCGAGAGTTGTTGTTGAAGGTGTGAACATTGTTAAAAAACATATGAGAGCAAGGGGACCTGAACTGCCGTCGGGGATTATCCAGATGGAAGCACCCATTCATATTTCTAACGTGAAATTGGTTTGTCCTATGTGCGGTCAAGCTACACGAATTGGTTTTTTGATAAAAGAGGATGGTAAAAAGTCAAGAGTTTGCAAAAAATGTGGAAAGGAGATTGACTGATGTCCAGGTTGCTTAAAGAGTATAGAGAAAAAATTAGACCTCTTTTGATGAAAGAGCTTGGATTCAAGAACATTATGAGAGTTCCACGGATAGAGAAGATTGTGGTAAACGTGGGACTCGGTGAAGCGGTACAGGATCCAAAGCTTATAGAGGTTGTTTCCGAAGATTTGGCTCGAATTACGGGGCAAAAACCTCAGGTAAGGCGAGCTAAAAAATCCGTTGCTGCATATCATCTTAGAAAGGGAATGCCCGTTGGCTTGAGAGTTACGCTCAGAAAGCAAAGAGCCTATGACTTTCTCGACAGGTTAATAAATTTTGCCCTTCCCAGGGTTAGAGATTTTAGAGGGCTTAATAGAAACTCTTTTGATGGAAGAGGCAATTACAACTTTGGCCTTGATGAGCAAACGGTCTTCCCTGAGATTGACATTGATAAGGTTAAGAAGGTTTTTGGAATGGATATTGCAATTGTAACAACGGCAAAAACCGATGAAGAAGCGATGAAACTTTTGGAAGCCTTTGGGTTTCCATTTGAAAGGGGGTAAAAATCTATGGCTACAAAGGCAAAGTTTACAAGAGCCTTTACCATTGAACCAAAGTTCAAAGTAAGAAAAAGAAATAGATGCCAAATATGTGGCAGACCTCGCGGGTATATAAGAAAATTTGGAATTTGCAGAATCTGCTTCAGGGAACTGGCGTTAAGAGGCGAGTTACCCGGCGTTAAAAAGGCGAGCTGGTAAGGAGGTGAAGGTATGCTTACAGATCCCATTGCCGATATGATCACCAGAATTAGAAATGCAGTAAGGGCGAGGCACGAGAAGACAACAATTGCTGTAATTTCCAAGTTGAAGCTCGCTATACTGGATATTTTGAAAAGAGAAGGGTTTATAAAAGATTACAGAATTGTTTCCACGGAGAAGGGTGGTTTGATTGAAGTGACTCTGAATTATTTGAGTGGCGGTAGACCCGCAATTAACGATTTACAGAGGGTCTCCAAACCAGGAAGGCGGATTTACATAGGGAAGGATGAAATACCATGGATCAAGAATGGGATGGGAATCGCTATCATTTCAACCTCTCAAGGAGTGATTACTGACCGTGAGGCAAGAAAAAGAAAGATTGGAGGAGAATATCTCCTCTATGTCTGGTAAGGAGGTAGAAGATGTCAAGGGTCGGGAAAAAACCAATAGAAATTCCTAAGGGTGTTGAGTTAAAGCTTACCGGGAATCATATTGAAGTGAAGGGCCCCAAGGGCAAACTGGAAATGGATATTCACCCAGATATGAGGGTTAAGATTGAGGACAATAAAGTAATTGTGGAGAGGCCTTCGGATAAAAAGTTTCATAGGGCGCTGCATGGAACAACGAGGCAGCTTATAAATAATATGATCGAGGGTGTTACTAAAGGGTTTGTTAAGGAATTGGAGATCGTTGGTACTGGTTATCGTGCGAGGATGGAGGGTTCTAAGCTTGTTATTAGCGTGGGGTATTCTCATCCTGTTGAGTTTACACCACCACCTGGTATTCAATTTGAGGTAGAGGGACAGAATATTATACGAGTAAAGGGGATTGACAAATATCTCGTTGGCGATATTGCAGCTGCTATAAGGAGAGTAAGGCCTCCTGAACCTTACAAAGGAAAGGGAATAAGATATCGTGGTGAGATAGTGAGAAGAAAGGCTGGTAAGGCTGGTATTAAAGCTGGAGGGAAGTAATGGATAGGGAAACAAAGGTTTTGAAAAGAAAAAGACGCCATTTAAGAGTCAGAAAGAAAGTGAAGGGTACTGAAGAGAGACCAAGATTGGTGGTATTTAAATCTGCTAAGCACATATACGCTCAACTGGTTATTGACCCTCCCTTCGGACCATGCAGAGTTATTTGCGGCGCGTCGACACTTTCTCCTGAAATCCGTGAGGAGGTTAAAGCTGTTAAGGGAAAAATCGAAAAAGCCAAGCTTGTGGGAAAATTAATTGCCAAAAGGGCGTTGGATAAGGGCTTCAAAAAGGTAGTTTTTGATAGAGCTGGGTACAAATATCATGGCAGAGTGAAGGCATTAGCGGATGCAGCCAGAGAAGCTGGCCTTGAATTTTAGGAGGTAAAGTATGGTATTTTTTGAGGAATTTGAGAGGGAAAGTGCAGAGCTTATAGAAAATATAGTTTACATTAATAGGGTTACGAAGGTTACGAAGGGTGGTAAAAACCTAAAAATGTCTGTGTGGGTTGTTGTAGGTGATGGGAATGGTAGAGTCGGGATCGGACATGGAAAGGCTGCTGAAACGCCTGAAGCTATCCAAAAAGCCTTGAGAAGGGCGCGTAAAAATTTGAAACAATGCGTAATCAAAAACGGAACTTTACCTTATGAGGTGATTGTTAAGGAAGGGGCATCAAAAATTTTGCTTAAACCAGCTGCTCCTGGTACCGGTATCATTGCAACTCAAGCTGTTAGGGCTGTCCTTGAAGCTGCTGGGTATCAGAATGTTCTTACGAAGTCCTTAGGTTCTAATAACCCCATTAATCTTATGAAAGCCACTTTTAAGGCTGTAACCTCTCTGGTAGATCCGGAAAGAATTGTGAAAGAACGGGGACTTAACCCCGAAAAAGTTCTAAGGAGGTTTGGCCGTGTCGCAAAAACTTCTGAAAGTACAACAAATTAAGAGTTCAATAGATGTTGACAAAAAGCATAAATTAACTCTGAAAGCCCTTGGCCTTGGCAGAATTGGAAAAACAAAGATTCACAGAGATACACCTCAGATAAGAGGAATGATAAACCAGGTTGCTTATCTTCTGAAAGTTGAAGAGATAGAGGAGGATAAAAAATGATAGATTTGAGTTCTTTACGTCCAAACAAGGGTGCAAAGAAAAGAAAGAAGAGAGTGGGAAGAGGTCCTGGTTCGGGTCATGGTAAGACTGCAGGTAAAGGACATAAAGGGCAGAAGGCAAGGAGTGGTGGAGCTAAACCGGTATGGTTTGAAGGTGGTCAAATGCCACTTTATAGGAGGTTACCCAAGAGGGGCTTTAAGAATCCATTCCGCGTGGAATATCAGATTGTGAATCTTGATACCCTTGATAAACATTTCAATGCCGGCGATGTGGTGAATCGTGAAGTGCTTCTGCAAAAGGGACTGATAAAGGATGAAAAAAAGCCGGTGAAATTACTCGGCCGTGGCGATATCACAAAACCTCTTGTTATAGAAGTGGAAAAAATCTCAGAAAGTGCAAAGGCTAAAATTGAAAAAGCGGGTGGGAAAATAAATGTTAAAGAATCTTGATGCTATACCAAAAATAGGAGAATTAAGAAAGAGGATACTGTTCACCCTGTTTATCATTGTAATTTATCGTATAGGAACCCATATCCCTCTCCCCGGTATAAACGGTCAGGCCTTAGCCGAATTTTTTAAATCGCAATTCACCGGCACTATCTTTGGGCTTTATGATATCTTTGTAGGTGGCGCATTGCAGAGGGCGGCAATCTTTGGCGCAGGAATAATGCCATATATATCTGCTTCAATTATCATGCAGTTGCTAACAACTACTTGGCCTTACTTGGAAAGGTTGCAGAAAGAGGGAGAACACGGAAGGAGACTTATAAATAGGTATACGCGCTATTTTACTGTAGTTGTGGCAGGGATTCAGGCCTTTGGTATTGCCCTCTTTCTATCTAACGTCGTTGCTCCATCTGGAGCCAGAGTTGTTCCTAATCCCGGTCCTGGCTTTATGTTCCAGACTATTATATCTCTCGTAGCAGGAACTTTATTTTTGATGTGGCTGGGTGAACAAATTACTGACAATGGAATTGGAAATGGTATCTCAGTGCTGATTTTTGCTGGTTCATTGGATTCCATACCCTATGAGTTTGCAAATACATTTCAACTTTTGCGTTCTGGTTCTATTTCTCCCCTTGCTTTTCTTTTCCTCCTCGTGATTATCGTCCTAACCGTTGCCGGTGTAGTTATGATAACGGAGGCCCAGAGGCGAATCCCTATTCAGTATGCAAAGAAGATTGTGGGAAGAAGGGTTTACGGGGGACAGTCCACATATCTTCCATTAACGCTAAATACTGCGGGGGTAATTCCGATAATTTTTGCACAAACCATTCTCATGATCCCGAGTAATTTGGCTATGTTCGCGAAAGTTGATTTCTTACAGAATTTTGCAACCAAATTTAGTCCAGGGAATATCTTATACGATCTGCTATATGCTATATTAATTGTCTTCTTTGCCTATTATTACACTTCTATTGTCCTCTCCCCAAAGGACCTTGCAGATAATCTTCAGAGGTATTCCGGCTTTATTCCAGGAGTAAGACCCGGGCAAAAGACCGCCGAATATATAGACAGAGTAATGAGCAGGATTCTCCTACCCGGTGCCATCGCTTTTGCTTTGATAGCGATAGTTCCTTATCACATAATGAAGTGGACCGGGGCACAGATTTATTTTGGAGGGACGAGAATTCTCATCATTGTAGGTGTTGCCCTTGAATTGATGCAGCAGATAAATTCTTACCTAATAATGAACCAGTACGAAGGTCTTTTGAAGAAGGGTAAAATCAGGGGATGGAGAGGATAAGGCTCATATTTCTTGGTCCACCTGGTGCTGGAAAGGGAACCCAAGCAGATAAATTGCAAGATGCTTTTGGGATAGTTAAAATATCAACGGGTGATATTTTGAGGGAAGCGGTTAATCAAGGCACAACCTTAGGTGAGATAGCGAAAGTCTATATGGAAAGGGGCGAGCTTGTGCCGGATGATATAATAATAGGGCTCGTAAGGGAAAAAATTTTACAACTTGACCAATTTGTTCTTGATGGTTTCCCAAGAAATGTGAACCAGGCTGAGGGGCTTGACCGCCTTCTCGAAACCCTCAACAAAAAATTAACGGGTGTTATTTATTTTAATGTTTCAAATGAAGAGGTGAAGAGGAGGTTACTTGCTCGCAGGATTTGTCCATCTTGTAAAAGGGTCTATAACCTGATCACCGAACCACCCAAGAATGATGAGATATGTGATGTCTGTGGAGTTAAATTAATAGTAAGGAGTGACGACAACGAAGAAACTATTGAAAATCGTCTTAAGGTCTATTACCAGCAGACGATGCCCCTTTTGGAGTATTATGAAAATAGGGGCCTCCTTAAAAAAATAGATGGGAACCAATCACCGGATGAGGTATTTACCAATCTGGTTAAAGTTATAGGGTTATGATTTACATTAAGAAGCATAAGGAAATTGAAATGATTAAGAAGTCTGCCAGCATCCTCCGAAAGGTGTTCCAAAAGGTTGATGAATTCATAAGGCCAGGTATTACCTCGAAGGAGCTGGATGACTTTATTTTCAATGCTATTATTGATTTCAAGGCTGAGCCAGCTTTTCTTGGTTACAGAGGATATCCTGCATCAAGCTGTATTTCGATAAATGAAGAGGTTGTGCATGGAATTCCCGATGAAAGGGTTTTACAAGAAGGAGACCTTGTAAAAGTGGACATAGGGGTTAACTACCAAGGCTTTTTCAGTGATGCTGCTAAGACTTATTTTCTCGGGAATAATGCAGACCTTTCCATTAACAGGTTAGTAAGTGGCACTAAACTTGCGCTGATGGAGGGAATGTCGGTAATCAGAGAGGGTATTCACCTCGGTGATATATCTCATGCGATTGAAGAGACTGCTAACAGGTTTAAACTTGGCGTGGTGAAAATTCTTGGGGGGCATGGTGTAGGACTCAAATTGCACGAGGACCCCTTTGTACCAAATTTTGGCAAAAGGGGGAATGGACCTATATTGTACGAAGGTGTTATCATTGCTATCGAACCTATGTTTACCTTAGGAAGTGGTGATGTTCAAGAAAAGGAAAATGGGTGGACAATTGTTACTAAGGATGGCTCCTTAGCAGCTCACTTTGAAGAGACTGTTTTAGTTACCAAGGATGGTTTTCAAAATTTAACTAAGGTGGTTTATGGATAAGAAAAACGTTATAAGAATGGAAGGTACGGTAAAAGAGGTTTTACCTAACGCAATGTTCCGAGTTACCCTTGACAATGGCGTAGTGGTACTGGCCCACGTTTCCGGCAAGATGAGGATGAATTTTATTAAGATTTTGCCTGGGGACAGAGTGGTAGTTGAATTATCGCCCTACGACCTGACGAGGGGTCGTATTGTTTTTAGGTATAAATAGGCATTACTTTTGACACTCTATGGGTTTTGCATTAAAATTGATAAACTTCATGAGGAGGATTTTTGATGAAAGTAAGGTCTTCTGTTAAAAAAATTTGCAACAAATGTAAGGTAATTAAGAGAAAAGGAAGGGTAATGGTCATTTGTGAAAACCCGAAGCATAAGCAAAGGCAGGGTTAGGAGGGAAAATGGCAAGGATTGCTGGTGTTGACCTACCAAGGGACAAAAAGATTTTTGTGGCGTTAACCTATATTTACGGTATAGGCTTCTCGACGGCGAAGAAGATTCTTGAGGCCACGGGTATTTCACCAGACAAAAAGACAAAGGATCTTACACCGGAAGAAGTTGCCAAGCTCAGAGACGAGGTTTCTAAATACAAAGTTGAGGGAGCGTTGAGGGCAGAAGTGCAGAGAAACATTAAAAGATTAATTGACATTGGTTGCTATAGAGGTTTAAGACATCTTGCCGGCCTTCCAGTTAGGGGACAGAGAACCCGTTGCAATGCAAGAACTCGTAAAGGTCCGAGAGGTAATATGTTCAGGAAAAAGAAAACAGCTGGTAAGTAAGGGAGGAAATACATATGGCAGCACCTAAGAGAACCAGAGAATCGCAGGCACAGAGGAAAAAAAGGAAAGCGAAAATAGTCGAGCCTGTTGGAATTGCTCATGTTTATTCTACTTTCAATAATACGATTGTAACGATAACCGACTTAAAGGGTAATACAATTACTTGGGCAAGTGGTGGAACCGTTGGTTTTTCTGGAACCAGAAAAGGAACGCCTTTTGCTGCTGGCGCAGCCGCCCAGAAAGCTGCGAAAGAGGCAAAAGATTTAGGCCTTCAGAAGGTTGAAGTCTGGGTAAAAGGGCCGGGGCCGGGTAGAGAAACGGCCATAAGGGCAATTCAATCTGCAGGCCTTGAAGTAATCGGTATTAAGGATGTGACTCCAATACCTCATAATGGATGCAGACCACCTAAGAGAAGGAGGGTTTAATTAACTATGGCACGTTACACTGGTCCAAAATGTAGGTTATGTAGGAGAGAGGGTATTAAATTATTTTTAAGAGGTGATCGTTGTAAAACCAACAAGTGCGCTCTTGAGAGGAGAAAGTCTGTTCCAGGGGCTCCACCTGGCGCAGCTCGGAAAAAATTGTCGATTTACGGAATGCAGTTAAGAGAAAAGCAGAAAGTAAAAAGGATTTACGGTGTTTTGGAGGCACAGTTTAGAAGATACTTTGAAATAGCGAGAAAGATGCCTGGAAACACAGGTGAAAATCTGCTTAGCTTGTTGGAAAGAAGACTTGATAATGTTTGTTATTTGTTGGGTTTTGCTAAATCGAGAAATCAAGCCAGACAGCTTGTAAGACACGGTCACATATTGGTTAACGGCAAGAAAGTTGATATACCATCCTATCTTGTTAATGTAAATGATATTATTGAAGTTAGGGAGAAATCGAGGAATATTCCTTTTATTGTAGAAAGCCTTGAGGAGAGAAAGACCTTTGATGTACCGACGTGGCTGGAATTAGACAAAGAACACTTCAGGGGAAGAGTTGTAAGGATGCCTGAAAGAAGCGATGTAACATTCCCGATCAATGAAACGTTGATTGTAGAGCTTTATTCTAAGTGAGGTAACTTATGCCAGTGTACAAGAAACAGGAAGGTATTGATTTTAGTTTTGTTAAAGATATAAAATATGTCCTCCCCCTTGGTGTTTACCGGGAGGAGGTACTTTCTGATTATGGAAGATATGTTTTTTCTCCTCTCGAGAGAGGCTACGGACACACAATAGGAAATGTCCTGAGGAGAATCCTTCTTTCTTCTATTCCTGGTTATGCAATTGTTGCCGTTAGGATTGATGGTGTACCTCATGAGTTCTACTCCATGGACGGCGTATACGAGGATGTCACAAATATCATTCTTAATCTAAAAAGAGTTAGAATCAAGTTTGATCCGGAAATTGAAAAAAGTGCTATCCTAAGATTGACTGCGACTGAAAAAAGGGAATACAAAGCAGGCGATATTAAGACACCGGAGTACGTTACTATTGCTAATCCTGAACAGCACCTTTTTACAGTTACTGGAGATGATGTGGTCGTCAACATGGAGCTCTACGCGGTCAGGGGAAGGGGGTATGTTCCAGCCGAGGATATAAACATAGAAGACCTCCCGGTGGGCTATATTAAAATGGATGGGCTCTTTTCACCTGTCACTAAAGTGAATTTTACGGTAGAAAATGTTAGAGTTAAAGCCAGGACCGACTTTGAAAAACTCACTCTTGAGATATGGACGGACGGGACAGCTAACCCGGATGACGTTTTTCAGTATGGGGTAGACCTTTTACTTGACGTCTTCTCGCGCTTTAAGCAGGAAACTGAGCTCTTCAAAGAAATGAGACCAGTTATAGATTATGAAAAGAAGTTAAAAATCAGAGAAATCCTTGAAAAAGATATTGATGAACTTGAACTTTCAAGACGTCTGTTGAATGTGTTAAAGGATGAAGGAATCACAAAAATAAAAGAACTGGTTACTCTTAACAAAGAACATCTCTTAAAGATGAAGAACCTTGGTGAAAAGTCGATAAAAGAGATAGAAGAGAAGCTAAATATGTACGGACTGAGCTTTGGAATGAACTTGAAGGAGTTCGAAATTTAGGAGGTAGCTAATGAGGCACCTTAAAAAAGTTAAAAAGCTGGGAATGGTTAAAGAACACAGGGAAGCCGTTTTAAGAAACCAGGTTATGTCCCTTATTATTCACGGAAGGATTAAGACCACGCTTCCAAAGGCCAAAGAAACGCGGAGGCTTATTGAAAAGTTAATAACGATTGCAAAAAGGAATGACCTTGCATCCATAAGGCTGGCTGCAAGGTACGTAAACAATGATAGGAGGATTCTTGAGAGGCTGTTTAAAGAAATTGCCCCCCTCTTTAAGGATAGAAACGGGGGGTATACCAGGATTTTGAGGCTCCCGCCCAGGAAGGGGGACAATGCACAAATGGCCATTCTGGAACTCCTTGAACAACCGAAAAAACCTTTTGAAATTAAAGCGAAAGGCTGATCTATTCAGCCTTTCGCTTAATTCTTTTTCCTTCTTTTTTTTTCAGATATTTATTTGTTTCATAATCCCTGGAGGAAAACATGAGCAAAAAAGAATTGCTATCTGGCAATGAGGCCATTGCCAGAGGTGCATGGGAAGCAGGCGTAAAAGTTGCAACCGCCTATCCGGGAACTCCCTCCACTGAAATCCTTGAAAATGTTGCAAAGTATGAAGAAATCTACGCAGAGTGGTCAACCAATGAAAAGGTGGCTTTTGAGGTAGCCCTTGGTGCTGCCATAGCTGGTGCGAGAAGCATGACTTCGATGAAACACGTCGGCCTCAATGTGGCTGCAGACCCATTGTTTACCTCATCCTACACCGGGATCAATGCGGGATTTGTAATAGTAACCTGCGATGACCCTGGTATGCACTCTTCACAGAACGAACAAGATAACAGACGGTACGCGAAATTTGCGAAGTTACCTCTCATTGAACCCTCAGACTCTCAAGAGGCTAAGGACTTTTTAAAAGAGGCTTTTAAGATTTCTGAGATGTTTGATACACCAGTACTTTTCCGAATGACAACCCGTCTTTCTCATACTAAAACGGTGGTGGAACTGGGCGAGAGAGAGGAGGTGCCAATAAAGGATTATGTAAAAGATTTTCGCAAGTATGTAATTTTGCCTTCAAATGCTAAGGTGAGACACTATGTGGTTGAAGAACGACTAAAGAAACTCCAGGAGTTTGCTTCTCAAACGAGTCTTAACAGAATTGAAGAAGGGGATCCTTCTCTTGGAATTGTAACCAGTGGTATTTCTTACCAGTATGCAAAGGAGGTGTTTCCCAATGCTACTTTCCTTAAATTAGGGATGTCTTTTCCTTTCCCTGTTGAGTTGTTCAAAAAGTTCGCAAACATGGTGAAAAGAATTATAGTCATTGAAGAAAACGAGCCCTTCCTTGAAGAAGAAATTAAAATCCTTGGTTATACAGATGTGGAAGGTAAGAAGTACATTCCCCTTTGTGATGAACTCTCCCCTGATGTTGTAAGAAAAGGGGTGCTTGGGTCTGAATTGCCACACCCTGAACCGTTGAAATCAGTTGCGAGACCTCCTGTTTTTTGCCCTGGGTGTCCTCATACCGGAATTTTTTACAATCTATGGAGGTTAAAGGCTACAGTAACTGGTGATATTGGGTGTTATACACTTGGAGCATTACCGCCTTATGAGTCTATTGACACTACAATTTGTATGGGTGCCGGTATTACCAATGCCTTTGGTTTTGAACTGGCGAGGGGTAAGGAGTTTTCTAAGAAACTTTTTGGTGTTATTGGCGATTCCACCTTTCTTCATACCGGTATACCAGGACTGATTGATATCGTTTATAACAAAGGAATAACAAAAATAATCATCCTTGATAATCGCATAACAGCAATGACCGGGCATCAGGATCATCCAGGCACGGGGAGGACTGCAAAGGGAGAACCTACAAAGGAAATTGATATAAAAGAAATTGTTAAGGCTTGTGGTGTAGAGAAGGTTTACGAAGTTGATCCTCATAAGCTGAGAGAAACGAGAGAAGTGATGAAAGAGGTCATGGAACTGAACGAGCCGGCAGTCATCATTTCAGAAAGGCCATGTGCATTACTTCCCGAAGAAAGAAAAAAGCAGGCTAATAGGCCTAAAAGAAAAGTAAATTCGGATATTTGTAAAGGGGAAAAGTGCATGGGGTGTATAAAAGTTGGATGTCCAGCAATCAGCATGAAGGATGGTAAGGCTTATATTTCAGAACTTCTTTGTGTGGGGTGTGACCTTTGTGTCCAGGTTTGCCCCTTTGGTGCAATTTCATAGGAGGGGAAAATGGAAGAAGTCTTTAATGTTATTATTGCAGGTGTAGGAGGGCAGGGAATTCTTACCGCCTCGGAACTTCTTGCTAAGGTTGCAATGGAAGTTGGCCTTGATGCCAAGAAGAGCGAAGTACATGGGATGTCTCAAAGGGGTGGGAGTGTTGTCAGTCACGTTCGCTTCGGGAAAAAAGTTTATTCGCCATTGATTGAAAAAGGTGCGTGTGATGTTATCCTTTCCTTTGAGAAGGCTGAGGGTCTGCGCTGGGTTCACTATCTGAAAAAGGAGGGAGGCAAGGTTGTTTTAAATGACCTTGAAATTATACCAACAACGGTGTCTTTAAAACTTGACACATATCCTTTAAATATTGAGGAACAAATCAGGGAGAAAACGAAGGCAGAATTAATAGTTATACCAGCAACTGAACTGGCAAAACAAGCGGGAGACGCAAGGACGGCGAATACGGTTTTACTTGGTGCAATTTCGAACTTCCTGCCTTTTGAAGAAAAGATTTGGGAAAAGGTAATATCAGAAAGTGTGAAAAGAGAAACGGTTGAGGTAAATTTAAAGGCTTTCTACTTGGGTAAGAATTATTGCAAAAAATAAAAGGAGCCTTCTTTATGGTGAAGTATACTTTTAGAGGAGGAGTTCATCCCCCTTATAATAAATGGACCAGTTCAAGACCTATAGAGGTTCTGCAGGTGCCACAAACTTTGTATCTCCCCCTCATACAGCACACGGGAAAGCCTGCAAAACCTCTCGTTAAAAGGGGCGATGAGGTAAAGAAAGGGCAGAAAATTGCTGAAGCTGATGGCTACATTTCAGCCTCCATCCATGCACCCACTTCCGGCAAGGTTAAAACCATTATTGAGCACCCCCACCCGGTCTTGTTGACATCCTACCCAACAATTGTTATAGAGGCTGATGGAAAGGATGAATGGTTTGAAGAGCCGAAGGAAAGGCATAACTGGCAAGATTTACCTTCCGAAGAGATTGTAAATGCGGTTAAGGAAGCTGGTATTGTCGGGCTTGGTGGCGCTGCTTTTCCAACCCATGTGAAGTTATCTCCACCAAAGGAAAAGTCTATTGATACGGTAATCATTAACGGTGCTGAGTGTGAACCGTTTCTTACTGCTGATGACAGGATCTTGCAGGAGCGCCCCGTTGATGTCTTGTGGGGTGCCTTTTTAATAAAGCGAGCTGTAAATGCTTCGAAAGTCTTCATAGCAATAGAGGATAACAAACCTGAAGCCATTAAAAAAATCTCTGAGTTTGTGAAAGATTTTGAAGGATTCGAACTAAGAGTAGTTAAGACAAAGTATCCCGAAGGTGCTGAAAAACAACTAATTAAAGCACTAACTGGTAGAGAAGTGCCTCGTGGCGGGTTGCCCATGGATGTAGGATGTCTTGTACAAAATGTTCAGACTTCCTTGGCTATCTATGAAGCTGTGAGATTTGGTAAACCTTTAATTGAAAGGGTAACAACCCTTTCTGGGGATGGTGTTAAGGGAAGTGGTAATTATCTCATAAGGATTGGAACAAGGTTTCAGGATGTCATCGATATGACTGGTGGTTTGGTTGAAGATGTGGTAAAGGTAATTAACGGTGGACCGATGATGGGAATTGCTCAATATACTCTTGATGTACCAGTGATAAAGGGAACTTCGGGAATTTTGCTTTTTACAAGTAAGTATGCAAGAAAATTTGTCGAATATAATTGTATTAGGTGCTCGAAATGTGTTGAGGTTTGTCCGATGGGGCTTTTACCACTAATGCTCGTGGATTATATAAAAGCCAAGAGATTTACAGAAGCAAAGGAAAAGTATGGGCTTCTTGACTGCATCGAGTGTGGTTCTTGTGCTTTTGTTTGTCCATCAAAGATAAACCACGTTCAGTGGATTAAATATGGGAAGCAAGAATTAAGGAGGATAGGATGAGTGAGAAGACCTTTGTCTTATCCGCTTCTCCACACATTAGGACTGAGGAGAGTGTTAAAAAGGTGATGTGGTTTACTGTTTTTACTCTTGCATTTCCTGCCGCTGGCGCTGTCTACTTTTTCGGGTTTTACCCTCTCCTTGTAATGCTTGCAAGTGCCGCTTCCGCTGTGATAACTGAGGCAATCATGCTAAAGCTAAGAGGAAGAGATGTCAGTCAGTGCCTCGATGGGAGTGCGGTTATTACGGGACTTCTTTTGGCTTTGACTTTGCCCCCTAAATATCCTCTTTGGGAAGCAGCTCTTGGCTCTGCCTTTGCAATTGTCTTCGGAAAACAGTTTTTTGGCGGGATTGGACAAAATATATTTAATCCCGCTTTGGTTGGAAGAGCGTTCCTTGTAGCGGCCTTCCCGGTAGACACCACAACCTGGGTTCCAACAAGATTCATGAATCCTGATGCCTTTACCGGAGCTACTCCTCTTGCTATCTTCAAATTTACTAAAACTACAACCCCCTATAAGGATCTTTTCTTAGGCAATGTAGCAGGTTGTATGGGAGAAACGTCTGCTTTACTCATTATAATTGGCGGAATTCTTTTGATAATCAAAGGTTATGTAGATTACAGGCTCCCGCTTTCTTACCTCTTATCGGTTGCTGTTTTCGGTGGTATACTGTGGGTTCTCAATCCTCAAAATTATCCCGACCCGCTTTTCCATATTCTTGCTGGAGGTCTGATGCTTGGAGCTTTTTATATGATAACCGATATGGTTACTTCTCCAATTACCCCTCGTGGACGGGTTATTTATGGGATAATTGCGGGCTTTTTGGTTGTTTTGATAAGGTTGTTTGCGGGTTATCCAGAAGGAGTTATGTTTAGCATTTTGATCGCAAATACAATTAGACCATGGATAGATAGGTTGACAGAACCAAGAATTCTTGGGGAGGTCAAAAAATGAATAAGGAATTTAAAATGGTTCTTGTATTAACTTTAGTAATACTCTTTGCGGGTGGTGTTCTTGCTTTTACCTATGTTGCGACTCAAAAGGATATTGAGAGTAACCTTGAAAACACAAAAAAGAGGGCACTTCTTACAGTTGTAAGTGGGACTTCAAAATATGAAGAGGTTAAAATCGATGAGCATACTACAATATTTGTGGCCAAGGATGAGCAAAACAATGTAATAGGATACGGCGTTATGATTGAAGGAGGTGGATTCCAGGGACCAATTAAAGTTATGGTTGGTTTTAGTAGTGATGGTAGCGAGGTTAGGGGTTTGGAAATCATGGAGAACGTTGAAACCCCAGGCCTTGGAAATAGAATAGAAGAGGATTGGTTTAAAAAGCAATTTACAGGTAGAATACCCCCAATTGAGGTTCTCAAAGGTAAAGAACCGGAGAATAGGTCTCAGATTCAGGCTATAACAGGTGCTACAATATCTTCAAAATCTGTTGCAAATATTGTAAATAATGCTGCACAAGTGTTGAATAAGTATCTTTCGGGCGGTGATGCGTCTGGTGTCGAAGATGCGCTTTTAAGGGGCTTTTCTAATAGTTTTCCTGACTATCAGTTAAAAAAGGCTGGGGCTTATTATTTGATTAAAAGTAAAGATGACAAGTTGGTCGGTTATGGCTTGTCTTCTAAATCTCTTGGATACAGTGACACAATTACTATTTTCCTGGCGGTTGATAAGGATTTGAAAAAGATCCTCGGAGTTATTCCTCTATCGGGTGAGGTTATGTCTGAGAGAACAAGGTTTGAAGGATTTTTCAGAAGTCTGAGTAACAAAGATTTGCCTCTGCGGTTGGGAGATTTTGACGTTGTAAGTGGTGCTACCATAACGCAGGATGCCGTAATTTCTGCAGTAAACAAGGGTTTAGAAATTTTAAAAAAGGAGATTAAATAATGGCTCCTAAAAATAGAAGTCTTGGATATGAGTTTGTTAAAGGTCTTTTTAAAGAAAACCCTGTTTTAGTTCAGCTCTTAGGTCTCTGTTCTGTACTCGCAGTCTCTAACACAGTTATAAACAGTATTTCGATGGGGCTATCTGTGCTCTTTGTTCTGTTTTTCTCTTCCTTCGTAGTCGGGCTTATAAAGGATTTTGTGCCTAATGAGGTAAGGATTCCCGTTTTTATTATCGTGATTGCTACCTTTGTTACTATTACTGACCTCTTTTTAAAGGCGAAGTTTCCAGACATTTCAAAAGCCCTTGGGCCTTACATCCCTCTTATTGTGGTGAATTGTATAATAATGGGTAGACAAGAGGCCTTTACAAGGAAGAACAAACTTATCGCATCTTTAATGGATGCCCTCGGGATGAGCTTTGGCTACATAATCGCGATTGTTGCTATGGGGGCCGTTCGTGAACTCTTGGGCTTTGGTTCAATTTTTGGGATCAAGGTTTTTGGGGCCTGGTACAAACCTATACTTGTTATGATTTTGCCTCCTGGTGCCTTTTTAACTCTTGCCGTTTTGATTGGGTTTATGAACTTTGTAACTAAAAAAGAATAGGAGGATTAGATGTTAAGGCCTTTAATAATATTTTTTGCTGCCGCAATAACTAACAATTTTATACTTACCTACTTTTTGGGACTTTGTCCGTTTCTTGGTGTTTCAGCAAAGGTTTCTTCGGCGATTGGCATGGGGTTTGCCGCTACCTTCGTTATGACGATGACTGCCATAATAACTAATCTTCTTGATCATCTGGTTTTAAGGCCACTCAATCTTAACTTCCTTCAGATAATCGTCTTTATTTTTGTAATTGCTGTTCTTGTGCAGTTTGTGGAAATGGTGATTAAAAAGTTTTCCCCACACCTTTATAAAGCTCTTGGAATATTCCTTCCCCTTATTACCACGAACTGTATCGTGCTTGGACTTGCTCTACTTGGAGCAATGAGAAATTACAACCTTATTGAGAATACCTTCTGGGGATTGGGTGCTGGTGTCGGGTTTACCATTGCATTGCTTCTAATTGCAGGTATAAGGGAGGAATTGGAGACAAGAGATGTTCCGAAAGCATTGAGAGGTGCACCTATTACACTACTAATTGCGGGGCTTATGGCCTTTGCTTTTATGGGCTTTTCTGGGATCGTTTCTCTGCAATAAGGAGGATTGCAAATGAACGTAGTGATTTATAGTTTGTTTCTTGCCCTTGGCCTTGGTCTCTTTTTTGGTTTGTTTTTAGTAATTGCCTTTAAAAAGCTTGCGGTCCATGAAGATCCGAGGGTTGAGAAGATTTTGGAAATTCTTCCAGGTGCTAATTGTGGCGCCTGTGGATATGCTGGATGCGCAGGTTACGCTGAGGCACTTGCAATGGGACATGAGACCAATCCTGGGAAATGTGCACCGGGTGGTCAGGAAGTAGCCAATCAAATTTCTCATTTTTTGGGACTTGACGCAGTTTCTGTTACGAAACTCGTGGCAAAAGTTATGTGCAACGGCTCTAAGGAAAATGCTATTCGTAGATCAGATTACAACGGTATTGAATCCTGTAGGGTGGCCGAATTTACATTGAAGGGAGACAAAGGGTGTGTCTATGGATGCCTTGGTTTTGGTGATTGTGTTGATGCTTGTCCCTTTGGTGCAATGTATATGGGAGAAGATGGGTTGCCTAAGGTAATAGAGGAAAAATGTACCGCCTGTGGGAAGTGTGTTGAGGCATGTCCGAGAAACATCATTGAACTTGTTCCTGTAGATAGAAAAGTATTTGTCTTCTGCAAGAGTCTTGATAGAGGACCTGTTGCTAAAAGCTACTGCAAAGTTGCCTGTATTGGGTGCGGTCTATGTGTTAAGAACGCCCCTGATGGTGCAATGAAGCTTGAAAATAACCTCGCCTATATTCTTCAGCCCGATAAAGTTGACGAAGTGGCTGAAAAAGTTGTTGGAGTTTGTCCAACGGGAGCTATAGCTATTGACAAGAAGTTTGCTGAGGTAAAGGTATCTTGAATAAAGAGATTTTAAGGGGAATTGTACTGAAGAAAGTTGGAAAAGACAGGTATCTTGTGAAGATATTGAGGGAAGACGGGACATGTTCATCCTGTGGATTTTCAAAGTTTTGTAGCCTTGGGGGTAAAGATAAAGGTGAAGACATAATAGAAGTTCGCAGCGATGGACTCTCACCGGGTGATGAAGTTATCTGTGAAGAAAAAATCACAGGGATTATTTTCGCTACGGGATTGATTTTCTTAGTTCCAATTATTGCTTTTCTCTTTGGTTATTATTTAGGCATTTTCTTTAGATTTTCCGAATCAATCTCTGCAATTTTCGGATTTACCGTGATGGGATTTTATTTTCTTATACTACGGTTTTTTGACAAGAAGCTTGCAAGGTCGCTATTTAAATTTGAGGTTAAACGTAAAAGTTAAGCCTGTCGGTTAATAGCTTACTGAGCTTGCTGTTGTAAACTTCTGAAAGTCCTGTCTCGTGGATTACGGTTTGATTCATAAGACCGCGGTAAAGGAAATTCAGGGCATATTTAGCGTCAAGTTCCATTAATTTAGCTTCGAGTTCGCCAATTCTTTTCTCAATTTCTTCCTTTGTGCAGTTTGTAATTTCGTTAAGTTTTAGCCCTATTTCGTAAAGAAGTTTTTGCTTCAAATTAAATTTGCTTTCCATATTTTCCAATAGTTGCAAATATTTTTTACCATAATTTCCAAGAACAAATTCGTAAAGTAAAAGGTCTATGTAAGTTCTTATTAATTTTACGCTGATGGCTGATTCAAGTATATGCTCAAAACTAATATCTACGCTTTCTTTTGTTATAAGTTTGTAAAGGTACAAATCAGCACCAAATCCTATTTCGCTTGTGAAATCGTGTTTTTCCATGGTTTCCCTTCTTCTCTTTTCAATGGAGTGAATAAGTGGGATAGGATTGGAAGAATATACCACAAGTGTCTCAAAAATTTGGATTTCAGTGAGGATTTTTTCCCTCAAGCTTTTAAAGTTCTGAACTTCCCTAAGAAGCATTTCCAGCTGGGAAAAGTTCCCAGTAAAGGTGTATATTCTTATGAGATATTGAACGGCTTTTTCTAAGAGGCTAATGTTAGCGGATTTTTTTGCAGACTCAAATATTTCAAGTAATTTTGCTGAGAGATACTCATGTTCTCCCAGGTAAGACCTTATGCCGTAGAGCAATAATAAAAATTTTTGCTCTTCAGCCTCTATTTTCATTTCTCTTGCATATTCCACTGCCTTTTCGAGGTAGCTAATGCTTATTGAGTATTCTCCGTAGTTAGAATATATCATGGCGAGGTTTATCGAGATGTGGGGAATAAGGTGAATTATATTCTCGGTTTTTGCTAATTCAAAGGTTTTTTCAAAGGTTATTCTGCTGTTTTCCACATCCTGAGTTATAAACTGTGTCGTTCCGTAATTTAGCATTATAGATGCCAAGTATTCTGGATTGTTACATAACCTCGCATGGTAAAGAGCAATCTCGAAGGCTTCTTTTGCTTTAATATTTTGCTTAAGTTGCGTGTAGCATTTACCCAAATTTCCATAAATTTTCGCAAGAATTTCGTGGTTTTCACCTTCTTTCATTAGTTCAATTATTTCTTCATAGGTTAGAATAGCCTTTGTGATGTTTTTCTCAAAATCTTGATAGTACAATGCTTTATATATCATGGCGTTTGCAAGAATCTCATTGTTCTTTATCTGGTTGGCTATCTTTTGAATCTCTTCAACGTTCAGAAGCAGCTCTGTTTTAAGTTCTAATTCGTGCTGGATCCAGGCGATTTCCAATCTAATTAAAGCTTCTTCGTATTTTTCGTTGTACCTTATGGCTAATTCTAATGCCGTTTGTAATTTATTAAGTGCTTCTTCGAATTCGCCATCGCACCTCAAGCACGTTCCCATTTGCCTTATAAGGCTTATTTTTTCAGAAATTTGCAGTTTAAATTCGGCAATTTCAAGGATTCTCTGGATGTACTTTATAGCTTTTTTAAATTCTCTTCTTTGCATCGAATTCTTTACGAGAAGTGCCATATATGGTATAGCTTTACTTTCCATTCCACCATTGATAAAGTGTTCATACAAAACTTGTGGATTTAACCTTGATGTTTCTTCAGGGTTTTCATCCAGTATTTTTGCGATTTTGAAGTGAAGTTTAATGCGTTTTTCTCTGGGGATTTGTGCGTATATAATTTCACGAACAAAGGGGTTTGAGAATCTAAAAATTGTGTAAGGGATAACTTCTTCAATATAACCACTTCTTGAAAGGTTATCAAAAATTTCTAAAACTTCAGAAATTGAGAGCCCTAAGGCTTGCGCCACGAAGGATGCAGAAAAATCGATATTATAAACTGCACAAAAATCAAGGACTTCTTTTTCCTTTGGACTTAAATAGTGGATTTCTTCAGCTAAGGGAAGTGCGATGCTCTCACTTAAAGTATAGTAAGTGTCGCTTAATATCCATTTTGTTTCACCAGGTATAAGTTTTTTAGACATAAGTAAGGCATTCAGTAGTTTATCTAAGTATAAAGGCCTGCCGCCTGTTTTCGCCATAACCCAGTCAAGAAACTCTTCGTCAGGTTCGAATCGTAGTATCTGCCAAAGAACAGTTTTTACCTCCTCTCGCCTCAGAGGAGGTATTTCCAATATATGGATTTCCGTGGCAACGGTTTTAAGACTATCTAATAGATAGGATTGAGCTCTGGATGTTATCACGACAGAAATTTGCGATCGGTTATCCTGTTTTAGAATTTGTGCCAGGTGTTGTAAATTCCTGCTGGCCAGTAGATGTCCGTTGTCGATGGTAATTAAGAGCTTTTCGTTTTCTGCAAATGTCAGAAGCATTTCTTCCACTATCGAAAGAGCTCTGGATTCGTTCATAGTTATTGTAATTGCAGTTGAACCACTGGCAAATTCTGGAAGGAAAAAAGAAATTGCATTTTTCAACTTTTCGTCCTTTGGTATAAAGTTTTTTTCTGTTACAAGACTCCTTATTATTGCTTTTAGTAGTGGAAAAGGTTGGGATGTGTCTTTCTCAGTTATTTTTACATCAAGGGTTTTGAGATTTAATACATTTCCCAGTTTTAAAGTTTCTTCTAATAATCTCGATAATCCCGCTCCTTTTACGCCTTTAAGTATTATTACAAAATTTTTACCTGTAGTAGAAAATTCCTGCAATGTTTTCGAAATAAAGCCTATTTCCCTTTCCCTTCCAATGATTCTGAATTCTGATAGGGATATACTTTTGATCTCTTCTCGCGTTTCACTTCCGAAAATTATTTTTCCTCTTCCCAATCTTTTGCTGATTAAAGATCGCTCGTCTGCCTTTTTTATCAGCTCTTCTGGCGCGATAGCATCTATGGGAAATTGAGAGATGCCAATGCTCAGAGAGATTTTTAAATTTTTAGTAGGTCCATATCCTTCATTTTCCAACTGGTTTTTTATTCTTTCTGCTATTTTGACCGCCTCATTTAATGAAATATCTGGAAGGATTATTGTAAATTCATCTCCGCCGTATCTGAACAACAAATCCGATTCTCTGACAATTGCCCTAAGTTTTGTTGCAAATTGTTTCAACACCTCATCGCCGACCTGGTGGCCAAAATTGTCATTTATCATTTTAAAGAAGTCCATGTCAATGAATAGAAGACTAACCGGTTCACCTTTTCTTTTTGCACGGGAAATCTCTTCGTTCATTTTGATTAGGAAATAGTTATGATGATATAAACCCGTTAATGGGTCTTTCAGTATAATTTCTTCCATTTCATAAATATTCTATTATTTTATAACGACAAAATTGAATGTCAAATTTTTAAATTTTTCGTTTTTATCGATTTTCGTTTAGTCAATATTATAATTAAGCACGTGGGGGTCAGAATTAAAGTTAAAGTTCAACCGGGTTCCAGAGAATACGGTATAAAGTGTATGGATGGCATGTATATTGTGCGAGTAAAGAAACCGCCCGTTGAGGGGAGAGCCAATGAGGACCTAATAAATTTTATTTCTGATAAACTCGGGATAAGTAAAGGCTCAGTAAGGATTGTTTCAGGTATTAACAGTAAGTCGAAAATAATTGAAATTTCTGAAAATCTTTCTGTAGAAGAGATTAAAAGGAGGCTTAAATGAGAATTTTTGTAGAAGTAATCCTTGCCTTTTCACTTTGGAGTGCTGATTCTTCAGGGCTAAAGATTATTTCCGAAGGCTTGCATTCACCTATATCTGACTTCGTCTTCAAAACTTTAACTCAGAGTGGAGATGGTAAGACGGTGCTGTTTGGTTCTATGGTTTACTGGTCATTTTGGGGGTATTGTGAGGGATCAGCAATGAGGTCTTATGTGGTCGGACTGGGTGCAACGTCGTTATTTGTTCAGGCAACAAAGTATGTTACAAACAGGGCCCGGCCTGATGGCCAGAATACGAGAACCAATTCTTCTTTCCCTTCAGGTCATGCTACCACGGCTTTTTACGTAGCTTCTTTTTATAGTTCATTGCATCCGGAGTATAAAGTTCCACTGTATCTATGGGCGACGGGTGTCTCTATTTCCAGGGTTTATTTACGCAGGCACTGGCCATCGGATATTATTGTTGGTGCCATAATTGGTTATGCTGGCGGAAAGTTGTTTTATAAAATCAGAGAAAAGTTTTAATATTCTGTTTTGAGTAAAAGAATAATTTTTCAAAAACTCGAGATGTGATAACCCCTAAAAACAAGGGTTGTATAAATGTGTATATCTCCGTTTAACCTAAAGGGAAGATATTGCGGCAGTGGTTTTGACAAGTTTTTGTCAAGGTTTTTTGCAACTACACTAAAAAATTGTTATCCAACGTCAGTTTGAGTTCATTAATGCCCATTACCGTCGCAATTTGGACTGCATATTTTTGAATAGTTTTATGCTGTTATATAATCATTTTTACTTCATAGAATCTTAAGGGAGATTTACCTCAGCCGTTAAAAAACTTTTAAGACTTTCTTCAAAACCTGCCCGATACTATATAATAAAAGGCAAAATGGATATTGGCAGTCTGTCCAGCTTTAAGCCCGAGAGGAGGATTGTAGCAGTTTTATTTGGTGATATTAAGGGGTTTACAACTCTCTCTGAGTTTCTCGATCCTGAGGACTTGCAAGAACTAATTGATAGCATTTTCGGTAAGTTCAAAGAAATAATTGAAAAAAACGGGGGATACCTGGATAAGTTTATTGGTGATGCTGTGATGGCTGTTTTTGGTGCACCAATCTCCCATGGTGATGATGCAAGGCGAGCGATTATCACCGCTATTTCTATGCAGAACTTCCTGGAAGAAGTAAATGCTCAAAGAGGAACAGATATTAAAATGAGGATTGGAATAAATGTGGGAGAGGCCCTTTGGTCTTCAATTGCAGGCGAAAAACCTACAGTTCTTGGCGATACAGTTAATGTAGCGCAAAGGATTCAGGACATAGCTGAGCCGGGTAAAATATATGTAACGGATTCTGTTGTAAATTTGACCTTTCAGAATTTTTATTTCAAAGATGTAGGTAATGTCAGGGTAAAAGGCAGGGAAGAACCAGTGAGAGTTTTTGAGGTTGTTGATGAAAAACCTGGCGAAAGTGAATTCTCTATCCGTGGTCGTTTCAAGACTCCATTTGTGGGAAGGGAAGAAGAAATTCGCAAACTGGAAAAATGGCTTTTGGAAAAGTTGGTTAAACCTGGAATACATTTTGCAGAAATCACGGGAGAGGCTGGTATTGGGAAAACCCGTTTATGTTCAGAATTCAAAGGCAAAATTTTAATCACTCTACCTGAAGTCAAAGTTTCTTTCTTCAAATGCGACCCTATTAAGCAATTGCCTCTTTATGCCTTTAGGAAAATATTAGAGGATTTACTTTCGGCATTAATGCCACATGCGCCGAAAACCAAAGAAAACCTTTCTCAATTTTTACAGAAAAACTATGCTCTCTCTAAGATAGATGCAGATATTTTGGGAACAAAGATCTTTAATTTTCTTAACAGGGAAATGCAGTTTTCTGATGAGTTGATGAAGGAGTTTCTGTCAAGCATGCTTGGATTATTTGAACTTCTGGTTAAAGACATAGGTAAATTTGTTGTTTTTCTTGATGATTGTCAGTTTATTGATAGTGAATCAAAATATTTTTTAAATGAGTTATCGAAAAAGGTTTCCCTGGGTAGCGGAGTTGTTCTGTGTATTTCAAGGGAGCCTCTTGGATATTTCCCTGTAGATTTTACGATAGAATTGAAGGGGTTGGGTGAGGATTTCGTGAAAAAAGTTTGTAGAACAGTTTTACAAGTTGATGTGAACTCTATTTCTGAGGATTTCATTGTCAGGATGCTTGAAAAAACAAAAGGGAATCCTTATTTTGTGGAAGAACTTATTTACTTTTTAAGAGACAAAGGACTACTTGAATTCAATCCCTTACGAATCAGGGCGGAGGAATATGAAATTCCTGAGACTGTAACAGGTTTGTTGGTCTCCTCTGTTGATAGTCTTCCGGAACCTTTAAGGGAAATTTTGAAAGCTGCTTCAGTGATTGGAAAACATTTCTGGAGAGGGGTTTTGGAGTCTATTAGTGGAAAAACCGTAGGTGATGAATTGAATGAATTAGAGAGAGAAGGCTTTATCATATCTCAGGAGATTTCGTTTATTCGTGGTGATTTTGAATACATCTTTAAGAATGAGCTTTTGCGAGAGGCGGTTTATTCTCTGATGACGAAGAAGGAAAGGGAAAAACTGCACCGTTTAGTAGCACAGCAGTTGGAAAAGATTGAAGATAAGGATGAACACATGCTTTATATGATAGCTTATCACTACGAGAAGGCTGGCGATCTTATGGACGCCACTCGATACTACGAGGAGGCTGGAGATATTGCCTTTTCCAAAGGATTTTACTCCTATGCTCTTAATTGCTATAGGAATCTTAAAGAAACACCGGAAAATGTTTATAAAATTGCCCAGTGCCTTGAGGCCCTCGGCGATTTTGAGAATGCGCTAAACTTATTAAATTCCAATATTGGTAAACTCGATGACGCATCTTTACTTAAACTCAGATATGAAATACTTCTTTCGGGTATTTATGAGAAATTATCGAAATTTGAGGAAGCCTTTAAGTATCTCGAAGAGGCTGTTAATTCTACGAATCCAGAAATAAGTTCCTACTCAAATTATAAGAAGGCGTGGGTTTACTGGCGGATTGGCGATCATGAAAATGCGAGGAGGTATGTTAATATTAGCATTGAAATTATTGAAAGGTATGGACTAAGTACATGGGATGCTTTAAAGACTCTTGGAGCGGATTTTAATTTGTTGGGGAATATTGAGCAAGTAAACGATAATTATGAAAAGGCAATCTCCTACTATGAAAGGGCTAAGTCTATTTTCGAGGAAATTGGTGAATTGACGGCACGTGCTAAGATTTTGATCAATTTGAGCCAATTATACTTGAACCTATGGAAATTAGATGTTGCCGAGAGCTACTTACAGGAGGCACTGTCTGTCATAAAGAACTCTGGAAGCAGATTCTTATTGGCTGTTGTCATGCATAATCTGGGAAGGGTTTATTTTAACAAGAGAGACCTTGAAAAAGCAAAGAATTACTACGAAGAAGCGAGGAAGATTTTTCTTGATTTGAAATTACCGGGCTATGTGGCTGAGTCTTCTATTAATCTTGCCAATATTTATCTTGAATTATTTGATTTTGAAAAAGGTAAAAAACTTCTGGATGAGGTTGTCTTGAGTTATCCCGATTTACAACCATCTCGAATTGGAATAATTTTCTTTTTAAGCGGTGTATTGAACTACAGGTTGGGGAAATTTAAGGAAGCAAAGGAATCTTTTATAAAATCGGAAGAAATTTTTGCCAAACTTAACGATAACAAAAAGCTTTTTCAGGTAAGAGTTTACCGCGCTGTGCTTGAATGCCTGCTGGGCGATTGTGATAGCGCTGTAATTTTTTTGAAGGAGGCCAAGGAGTTGGAAGGTTCCTTTGAGTTGGGTCTCCGAAAGACTGAAGCTTTCCTTAATGGTGCAATTGTTGAGTATATTTGTAGAGGAAAAATAAATTACCTCGATTTTGAAACTTTGAGTTCCCTAAGGAGCTTTGTTGAGAAAGGCTCAGATGAAATGCGGATATCATGGTTAGCGGTTTATTCAATTTTGGGTGGCAAGGTCGAAGATGAATATCGTAGTCTTATTCATGAAGAACCACTAAAGCTTCTTATAGATTTTTCAGTATTTCCTAAGATTAAGGATCAGAAGAGTAGAGGGTACCTTTTTGGTATGCTGAAGGAAAGAGGTTCTCATCTACTGCTTGAATTTCTGAAGAAGCTTAACTGAAAATACTTGACTTGTTATTTTGTTGAAGTTATAATTTTAATGGAGGTGAGTGATGAAGTTTTTGAGAGTTCTTTTTCTTCTAACTTTAACTTTTGTGTTTTTTTCTTGTAAAGAACGTGATTTTACATACGACGATGAGGCAGCTGCTGCCTCTGGGGAGTTAAGTCAGACGGAAAAGGATATAAATGGTAGTGAAGCAGCGATTCAATTGGCTCAACTGCCCGAACCTGATGGCACACCTATTTTAGTTGGAATTGATAAGGGGTTCTGGGTAGAAGATCCTACAGATCCAACGCCCTTCATAAATATTGTGCATCTCTTTTCCAACTTATATTTAAGAAGTGATAATGTTTATGGTGAGTGGTTTTACGAAGATACTGCTTGGATACGCGTAGGGTACTCGGATACAAACCTCGTCCGTCTGATTTGGATTAATAGTAAATCAGACACACTCCGTTTGACTCTATATGCGGATAGCACTGACGGTATGACTTCGTATATACATGTTCTCAGGGGCAGAATAATTCTTGAGCGGAATGGAGTTAATTTGTTATCTTCGGTCTTTTCTGTAAATGGTAGAAATATCGATGTATGGTATCAGATTAAAGATATCGCTACTTGCTTTGTAAACGCTGTAAGGAGCAATGGAAATATAACTTCTCCGTTTATCGGTACACTTCGCGGAGGAGCAATTAAAGGAGACGGTTCTGCTGGGGACACTGTGTATGTGTATGCTGCTTGTAATGTTGATTCCACGAGAAATGTTCAGATCAAAATCCCCTACGGAGATATTATTTTCACCATAGAAGCTACTGTTTCAAAAATTCAGATTTCTCAAAGTGGGCCAAGGTATAGAGATATTTCGGGCGATTTCTTTGCAAACACACTGGATATAGGTGATGTAACTGGCAGAAAATATGAATATCAAGACGATGCCCACAAAAACTATTTGAGAATAATATTGAAATCCGGCAGGACTCTAAATCTTTGGTAAATTTAAAGCAAGTTTGTTGGTTTTAAGAATTAATTTTATGAATGGTGGTTTTAAAAGAGGGTTTTAGTGATCGTTTTACTTTAGGGTAATAAGTTTAAAAAGTCCCTTTGCTTCTGCCAGGATTGTGTTTTCGCCTTCATATGTGATTCTTGCTTCTGCTTTTGCCCAGTTTCCCGACTTTTCCAGTAATTTTCCGTAAACAACTATATATTTTCCTGATTCAACCTTTTTTCTGAATTTTACCTCTATGGAAGCGGTGACTCCCCAATTTGTTCCATCAGAGACAGAATAAGCCATTACTTCATCCATTAAGGTTACAAGAATCCCTCCATGGATGATGCCTTCGTATCCTTCGTATTTGGCATCGAGTTTTATTTTTATGAATCTTTCAGACCCTGTGCCTTCAACCTTAGCCTTTAAACCAATGGGGTTTTTTTCTCCACAGACGAAACAATGATCGCTTCTCTGAACCAAATCACTCATAAAATTTCCAATTTTTGAAAAAGAATCTTAATATTTTCTCCCTATCTTCGATGAAAAATTCTTCAGGAATACCATTTTGAATAACTAATTTTGCCACAAGAAATAGAGATTCATTTTTCGATTTGAGGATTAACGTGTCGCTGTAAACTTCTAAATGAAAATTTAAACTGTCATTTAAAAAATGAAAATTGAGCAGTTTAAGAGCATCTTCTTCAAGGGGGAATGCCGTTTCTTTTCCTTGGCTCTCTATAAAGAGTGTGTCATTTTTTATTATGTACGTTTCCTTTGATGGATAAGTAAGTGCCATTGTAATATTTGAACCTCGGCGGAGAATAGTTCCCTTGAAGGTATCCTGGGTTTCAAATTCTTTGTATTTTACGATTTCCACAAAACTCGTTTTGAAAGGTTTCTCCTTAAGATTTGAAAAAAAGGTAGAGTCTACTTGGGTCAAAAGAAGAATGATTAAAAACATTATGTTAGAACCTTAGCAATGAGTTCAGCAACTTCCCTGGGTTCCTTTGCAACAGGCACACCTGCTTCGTTAAAAGCCTTAATTTTTTCTTCCGCAGTACCTTCACTTCCTGAGATTATTGCACCTGCGTGCCCCATCCGTTTTTCTTTTGGAGCTGTTCTACCCGCGATGAAGGCAACAACCGGTTTTCCGAATTCGTCTTTTATGTAAGCGGCTGCCTCCTGTTCGTCTGTTCCACCTATTTCTCCGACTAAGACAACGGCTTGTGTTTCCTTGTCTTCCTTAAATAGCTTTAAGAGGTCAATGAATTTAGTACCTATGATAGGGTCTCCACCGATTCCAATGGCAGTGGATTGACCAATCCCCGAATTTGTTAAATGACTTACGATTTCATAGGTAAGAGTCCCACTTCTCGATATTACTCCTACAGGGCCTCTTGTGAAAATGTGTCCGGGCAATATGCCGACTTTCGCTTCCCCAGGGGTTATTAAACCAGGGCAGTTAGGTCCAATTAGTCTTGCTCCCTTCTCCTCAACAAATTTAACGACTTTGACCATGTCCTGGACGGGTATGCCTTCGGTAATGGCAACGATTAGTTTAATTCCAGCATCAGCGGCTTCCATAATCGCATCAGCTGCAAAGGGAGCCGGTACAAAAATACAGGAAACATCAGCCCCTTCTTTTTCAACTGCTTCTCTTACTGTGTTAAAAACAGGTATTTCATCAACAAACTGTCCGCCTTTTCCTGGGGTAACACCTGCGACGACTTTTGTCCCATACTCTTTCATCAATTTGGCATGGAAGGAACCATCGCGCCCTGTGATTCCTTGAACGATTACCCTGGAATCTTTGCTTAAAAGTATTGCCATATTTCCTCCTTGCTTTTCCCTGCTTAAGGTTTAATAATTATAACGATGGTTTATGGAATTTTAAAGAAATTACTTGAATATGTTGAAGAGGATATGCCCTTTGGGGATATAAGCTCGGAACTTATTCCTGATGGTATTCACTGTAAGGCAAAAATTGAAGCGAGAGAGAATTTCAAGGTCTTTGGACTCGAATATGTAAAGCGGCTTTGTGAGTACTTAGGCCTGAACGTTCAACTAAAAAAACGCGATGGAGATTGGGTTGTAAAGAATGATGTACTTATTTATTTAGAAGGTAATGCAAAAGTAATTTTGCAAATCGAAAGAACCTTGCTTAATCTGATAGGTCACCTTTCCGGAATAACGACTCAGGTTGCTTTTTTTGTAATGAAAGCCCGTGCATGTAATCCTGATATAGTTATTGCCTGTACGAGGAAAACCACTCCTGGTATGAGGTATTTCGAAAAGATGGCTTTTAAGGCTGGTGGAGGCGACACTCACAGATTTTCTTTATCTGATGCCGTTATGATCAAAGATAATCATCTTAAATTGCTCGGTGGAGTGTCACAGGCTATCAGATTGGCGAAAGAGAAATCAAGCTTTGCTCACAAAATAGAAGTTGAGGTTGAGAGTTTAGAAGAAGCTATCATCGCAGCAAAGGAGGGTGCGGATATTGTTATGCTCGATAACATGACTCCCACAGAGATTGCAAAAGTTGTTGAAAAATATAAGGAACTTGGTTTTTACGGGAAAGTACTTCTTGAGGCTTCGGGCGGCATTACCTTTGAAAACCTTGAGGACTATGCCAAAACAGGCGTTAACATTATCTCTTCAGGTTATCTTACAAAAACTGTTAGAAGTTGTGATGTCAGCCTGGAGTTGGAATTATGAGACTTGGAATTATAGGTTGTGGTGCCATAGGGAGCTTTGTAGCGAGAAAAATCGAAGAAGGGGTTGTACCTCATACTGTTCTAAGTGTTGTTTTCGACGTGAGAGTTGAAAAGGCTTATCAGCTTCGGAATCTACTTTCAATCAAGCCTGAGATTGCTTTCAATTTTGACGATTTTATTAAGTACGACATAGATGTGGTTCTGGAAGCGGCTTCTCAGCAGGCTCTGAAAGACTATGGTTTTAGGATTTTAGAGTCGGGTAAGGATCTCGTGGCTATGAGTGCAGGTGCCTTTGCGGACGAGGAGTTCAGGCATAAACTTTTTGATTTTGCACGTCTAAAAAATAGGAAAATTTATATTCCCTCGGGTGCGGTAGCCGGTCTCGATGGTCTGAAGGCTTTGTCGTACGTCAATATTTCAAAAGCCAGACTGGTTACGAGAAAACCCCCAGCAGGACTCGGAAAAAGCACCGAACAACCTGAAACTTTATTTAGGGGGTCTGCTGCAGAGGCAGCGAAACTCTTTCCGCAAAATATAAATGTAGCAGTTGCCCTTGGCCTTGCTGGAGATATTTTGGAAAAACTTGAGGTCGAAATAATTGTTGATCCGAAAGTTAAAAATAATGTCCATACTATAGAAGTAAAATCAGAGGCAGCTGAGCTTAAAATAGTCTTAAAAAATAGGCCATTTCCGGAGAATCCAAAAACCAGTTTTCTGGCAGCTCTTTCCTGCCTTCAGGTGCTTAAAAACATAAGTAGTAATGTGGTAATCGGGGGGTAGTGATGAAAAAGCTGGCAGAAAGTATTGTTGATTTGCTAAAGCTGAAAAGGGTTCAATACGGAGATGTAAGAGTAGTAAGGGTGGTGAAGGAATTAATCCTGGTCAAAGATGGGATCGTGGAAGGCATCGAGAAATTGGTGAATGAGGGAGTGGGGGTCCGTGTGCTTGTTGACAATCACTGGGGATTTGCAGGGGTGAGTTCTGCTTCTATAAAGGATGCAGAGGAAGTCGTTAACAGAGCAATGGAGATTGCACGTTCAACAGGGAAAATTGCAAAGTTGTCGGGGATGAGTGAAGAACCTTCCTATGAAGATAACTATACCAGTGAATTTGTTAAAGACCCCTTTAAAGTTAACTTGGAAGATAAGATTAACTTACTCCTTGAGGTGGATTCGCATTTAAAAGGCAGATATGTGAGAAAACGACTTTCTCAAATGGAATTTGAAGAGTTTAAACAGGTATTTGCAAGTACTGAAGGAAGTTTGATAGAACAAAAGTTTATCGATTCAGGAATTTTCCTTAGGGTTGTTGCTGAGAAAAAGGGTGAAGTTCAAGAGAGAAGCTTTTCCAATATGCTAAGAAAAGGTTATGAGTTTATAATGGAGCTAAACTTGAAAGATATTGCAGAGAAGCTGGTGGATGAGGTACAAGAACTTTTGACTGCTCCTTCCTGTCCAGAAGGAGAAATGGATGTAATCTTAGCCCCTGATCAGATGGCTTTGCAAATCCACGAGTCCATAGGGCATCCTTTGGAACTGGATAGGGTTCTCGGGTTTGAGGCATCTTATGCAGGAACAAGTTTTGCGACCTTAGATAAGTTGAATACCTTCAAATATGGCTCTGAACTATTGAATGTTATCCAGGATTCCACGTACCCCCACGGTCTTGGAACTTTTGGTTACGATGATGAAGGTGTTAAAGCACAAAAATTTACCCTTATAAAGGATGGAATCCTTAAGGGATTCCTCTCTTCAAGGGAAAGCGCTTATTACATAAATTCAAAGAGCTCAGGTGCTGCAAGGGCTCAGGATTGGTCAAGAATGCCCTTGGTGAGAATGACGAATATAAACCTACTTCCTGGTAATTCCTCCTTAGAAGAGATGATCGAAACCACCAAGTACGGCGTGCTTATGAAAACCAACAAGTCTTGGTCTATTGACGATAGGAGGTTAAATTTTCAATTTGGGACAGAAGTTGGCTATCTCATTTCGAATGGAAAAATAGTGAGCATGGTAAAGAATCCTTCTTATACTGGGATAACTCCGGTGTTCTGGAATAATCTTGTAATGGTAGGTAATGAGAAGGAATTTGAATACTATGGAATTCCTGGTTGTGGCAAGGGAGAACCTGGGCAGATCATGAAGGTTGGCCATGGTAGTCCACCTTGCAAATTTGTAAAAGTTAAGGTTATGCCTTCAAAATGAAGAAAAGGTTTTTGCTATTTTTCATTTTTATAGGAATTTCCTGCTCTCCCCAAAAGTCTGATTACGTTACGAAGACATATATTGTAATGGGCACCGTTTTGAATGTTACCATTCCACGAGATTATGCTTTTTTAAGTGATTCCGTTTATTCTATTTTTCGCCTTGTAGATTCGTTAATGAATCCTATAAAGCCATATTCTGATATTTACAAAATCAACAGTAATTCTGGAAGATTTGTTCCTGTTCATCCTTATACTGCGGATTGCATAAAGAAGTCCCTTCTTGTTTCTGAACTGACCGGTGGAGCTTTTGATATTACCGTTGGTTCTCTTGTTCACCTCTGGCACTTTGATGAGCAGGGCAAATATGAATTTCCCCCCGATGATTCTGTTGAGAAGTACAAAAAATTTATCGATTTCAGAAAGATAATTGTAAGAGGGAGTGCAGTTAAAATTGGCAAAAATCAAAGGATAACCGTTGCAGGAATTGCTAAGGGGTATGCGATTGACCTTTCTGCACAATACCTCAAAAGTAAAGGCGTAAACTCTGCGATAATAGACGCTGGAGGGGATCTTTACCTTTTGGGTTCAAAGGGTAGAAGACCTTGGAAAGTCGGGATAAGGGACCCTCACAATAAGGGAATCAACAAAATCATTGCACTATCAGATTTGGCTTGTTGTACCTCTGGAGATTACGAAAGGTATGTAGAGCAGAATGGAAAAAGGTATAGCCACCTTTTCTCGCCTTTTACTGGCTATCCTGTCTCCAATGGTGTTCGGAGTGTTACAGTAATATATGGTAATGCAACTCTCTGTGATGCTTTTGCTACTGCAATATTTGTTTTAGGACCCGACGAGGCAAAAAGCCTGAAGGAAAAAATAGAAGGCTTAGAATATTACATAATAATGGACGATACAACGCTTTTCTCGGATGGTTTTAACTCTTATTTAATTGATTAATCTGATTTCTGTAGTTTTGTGGACCAATTTCATAAATGTCCTTTCCTTTAGGATCAATACCAACTATCACAGGGAAATCTACCACCTGAAGAGCGTATACTGCCTCTGGTCCAAGGTCTTCATAAGCTATTACCTTTGAATTTACGATCTTTGTCGAAAGTAGAGCTCCGGCACCACCAGTAGCGATAAAGTAAACCCCCCCGAATTCTTTCAGGACTTCTCTTACTTTCTGACTCCTTTTCCCTTTTCCGATAAATCCGCATACGCCGTGGTTTAAAAGTATAGGCACATATGGGTCCATTCGATAGGAAGTAGTAGGCCCTGCGGAACCTATAACCCTTCCTGGAGGTGCGGGAGAGGGACCGCAATAGTAGATAATCGCACCATCTAAAGGGAAAAGGTTAAAACTGCCTTTTTCAAGTTCTTCAATCATCCTTTTGTGAGCCGCATCCCGTGCGGTATATAAAGTTCCATTGAGAAGAATTCTCTCCCCCGCCTTTAAATTTAGGATTTCTACTTTTTTAGCAGGTAGAAATAATCGCTTTTCATCCATGTAAAAATTTTAATTCCCACGCTGTTTATTTTCAAGATAAGTAAAGGCCCAAAAAGGTAAATTTGAAAAATGTATTTGCTTGATAACCAATTTGTTGATTTACTGTTATTTTATATAGTTCTACAACTGAAAAAGCAACTTATCTATATTTTGAATTGTTCAATTCTAACGCGAAAGTCGAATATGTTATAATCTTTAAGTTTAGCTTAAAGAGGTGACCATTTGGGTGCGGTGTAAAGCTAAGAGCCAGTTTTAAGGGTTAACCTCTACGATGTAGCTGTTCAGATAGCCAAGTTCCATCCACTAATTAATTGGTCCGACTCAGAACTGTTGGTTTGTTAGGATTTTCAAAAATCTGAATTTCTAGCGCTGAAATACTCAAATTCCACAAGTTTTAAATTCTCAAACCTTCAGGAAGTATATAAATATTAGAATCAAACTATCTTTCTTATTAAGAGACCCAGTGGTCTTTTCTACCCTTAAGAAACAGAGATAAACAGTATCGAACAACGATTTGTACAATGTCAGTTAAGTAAACGTATCCATTAACACTCCCCACCCACTTTCGTTGTTACTCCGTGAAGGTGGTTACTAATCTATATTGTCCCGATAACACCTTGAGAGATATTGAAAACTATCAATTGCCAAGTCTGAGACTGCTTTTTGCTGTAGAAATTTATTTTCGCTTCTGTTTCAGATGTAAAATGTATTAACAAGCTGTATTGAGAGGCCTCGTGTAATGAGTAAGACACTCAGGGCACGGGTGAGTGACCAACCCCGATGGCTGCTCCATCACATACTTTGTAAAAGTCGATCTTTTGTTTAACATATTTTCTTGCGGTCTAAACAAGAATATAGATTATCAATTCCCGAAAATTACTCTCTCCGTTCCCACGTCAGACAACAGCTCGCCGTAGGGTTCGTCCAAAGATATTTTTTCTAATTGATAAGTATAGATCTATCTTAATCACAATTGCGTGCCAAGATGTCCAACCCCAGGAAATTCCTATCGCAAGAAACCACATCCCTATGTGTACGCATTCAAGGATTGTATGATCTCAGTAATTATCGTAGTTTTTGTTACTGTTCAAAACTTGAGTCCCAGAAAATTTTTATTGTAGAGTGACGATTTATATTCCGGGAAATCCCATTCGCAGTGCGTGAATTGGGATCGCACGCCGATACTACTAAGCAAGGTAATACCTTTATCATCTTTACCTCTCCTACTTTAGAACTGGAACCCTTTTCTTATAAATTTAATCACAGTTTAGACTATAATTTCTGTAAAAATTACACCTCCGGAAAAACATAGTGGATTGTTTACCAATTAGGTCACAAATTATCCACCAAACGTAGGAAAATTAAACATGTTTCGTCAAGATAATCATCAAGACACTCCTTTGCAGTTGTATACGTTCTACGCCACTCATCCTTTTTAAAACCACCATCCCTCTTATAGCCTTTATACAGTTTCGTTATCAAATGCAAGGTTCCTCAACCAAATCTACCCGAAAAGACTTCAAATATTGACCTTCTCCGGCGCTCCTAAAGTGGCACGATCTTACTGCCTATGTGAGATATTAAAAGTACTTACCCTAATTTAAATCATCTCCATTTCTTATCCTGTCAAAAACGATGTTCCCGATGATGCTTGTATAAACATGCTTTAATGTAAGTAAACTTTTGGTATCTTTAAATGTTGTATTTTTTGTTATATTTCCTTCATATTACACCTATTCCCAACATAATAAGTTAGCGGAACATACACCGTTACACCCCCTTGGCTCCCGAAAAGTAAAATGTTTATCTTTCTACATAAGTTTTTAACATCCACCCTTGCTTTTAGCCTCCTTTCTATCCTTATATTCTCAAGACTTTTCGTAAACTTTACATCGCCCATGCCATAGTTATGATACAGAAAAATATTTAAAATTGGGTATATATTTATCCACGCTATCCTGTAAAAATCTCGTTAAATTTCGGCTCCCGAATTGTAGTTTGGAAGTCATACCATCTCATATCTGAAATAATTATTACGCGCTTCTAAAGATATTTTCATAAATTAATACCAATTGTATGTTTTCGGAAACGATGTCAGAACCGTCCAAGAACTTCCCAATCTCAACTTTACTAAAACACTCTAAGGATTTGTCCAATGCCTTTCCTATAAAGTATTTTTTGATACTTGTTGTTAGAGCCGTAATTACTGTAAGAATCAGAAAACGAAAAAGACAGCTTAAAAAATTAAGGAATATGACATAAGCTTATTGTTTCATGGAAAAATTTTTAGAATTCAAAGGGTCAAAAGTAAGGTGGTGGCTATCTTGTTAGTAAATCAGTTCATGACGAATATGGTGTGTTTGAATTCACCACTTTTTGTCTTTTGGCATTTGAGTGTCCATTAAAGATGAGAGAACCGAAGTTTCACAATAGAATAGGCTCTGACTTCTTCTTACTTGTTTATGGTTTTTCTATTCTCCCTGAATATAAAAAAGAATTTTTGACCCATTGTGATGGTGTTGATGACCAATAGGCTGAAACTCAGAGACTTAAAAGTTCCAAAGAAAAAATAGATGATCCAAATCCTTTGTTCAATTAGTCTCCATTAAAATTTTCAATATGAAGAAGCGGATTATTCTTTCAGTTTTATTAGGACTCATTTTTGTCGCGTTTTTGACGGTTGCGGTTTACTCATCATTTAAAGCATATAAAGTCCGGAATAGGATGTGGTACGTAAAAAATGTAAATCCTTCAATAAGGGTTGAAGTGATTAATGCTACTGGTATCCCAGGCCTTGCAAGGAAGGTTACTTTTCTTTTAAGACAGGATGGCTTTGATGTAGTTTACTATTCAAGTTTAAAAGATACAATTAAAAAGACGGTAGTTGTAGAACGCTCTGACTCTTCTATGTCCCATGCTAAACATCTTGCCAAATGGCTTGGTTGCAAAGAGGTTACAATTGAATGGGATTATGACAAAATTTCTGATTGTGCCCTTGTATTGGGTCTGGACTTTAACCGGTATTTCCCTGGTTTGGATACGGCTAAAATTCTTTATTGATTTCCCGGTGGACTATAATTGGGAGCTTCTTTGGTAATTATAATGTCATGAGGGTGGGATTCCCTAACCCCAGCATGGGTTATTTTTATGAATCTGCTTTTTTCTTTGAGTTCTTTTATGTTTCTTGAACCGGTATAACCCATGCCTGAACGAAGTCCACCTAAGAGCTGAAAGACCACATCGGCAACCTTTCCCCGGTAAGGCACCATACCCTCAACGCCTTCTGGGACGAACTTCGTTTGAGTATCTTGGAAATATCGATCTTTGCTACCCTGAGACATGGCTCCTAAGGAGCCCATTCCTCTATATACTTTAAACTTTCTCCCTTCGTAAAGGATGGTTTCTCCAGGGCTTTCATCGGTACCTGCAAACAAGCTACCTATCATAACGGAGGAGGCCCCAGCAGCGAGGGCCTTTACAATATCTCCTGAGTATCTAATTCCTCCGTCGGCAATTATTGGGATGTCGTATTTTTTCGCTTCTTCATAACAGTCCATTATCGCAGTAAGTTGAGGCACACCGATACCTGCGACTACCCGAGTAGTGCAGATGGAACCTGGACCGACACCCACTTTGACTCCATCGACACCTGCCTCAATTAATGCCCTACACCCTTCCTTTGTGGCTACGTTGCCCGCAACTACTGGTATTTTAAAGTTCTCTTTTATCCATTTAACCATTTCAATTACTCGCCTATGGTGGCCGTGAGCGGTGTCAACCACAATTACGTCACAACCGGCTTCTACAAGTTTTTTAACTCTCTCCTTTGAATCATCACCCGTTCCGCAGGCTGCTGCAACCCTTAAACGGCCGTGGGAATCTACGTTTGCTTCAGGATATTCCAGTTTTCTTAAAATGTCCTTAAAGGTCACAAGGTATTTAAGCCTTCCATCTTTATCAACAATCGGAAGTTTCTCAACCTTATGTTTTTTCATCTTCTCTTTGGCTTCTTCCATCGATATGCCAACAGTTCCGATAATTAGATCCGTGGTCATTACTTCTTTAAGGGGTTTTGAATCATCACTCTCAAAAAGAAGGTCCCTTTTTGTTACTATGCCAAGGAGTTTCCTGTTATCATCGACGACAGGGATTCCTGAAATTCCCTTTTCTTCTATAAGTTTTAGAGCGTCTTTTACTGTATTTTCAGGCCCGAGAACGAAGGGATCCTCTATGAACCAGCTCTGGGCTCTCTTAACTTTCTTAACTTCTTCGGCCTGTTTTTCTGGTGTCATATTTCTGTGGATAACTCCAATGCCACCAAGTCTTGCAATAGCAATTGCCATTTCTGATTCGGTAACAGTGTCCATTGCGGCTGAAACAAGGGGTATGTTTAAAGGGACATTTTTTGCAAAGATAGTTCTTAAATCGGTCTCCGCGGGAAGAATTTCACTTTCACCTGGGAGAATTAAAACGTCGTCAAAGGTTAACCCTTCTTTTAAATTCATTTTGAATTAAAACTGGGGGACAGGGATTCGAACCCCGACTGGCGGATCCAGAGTCCGCTGTCCTGCCAGTTAGACGATCCCCCAGTGGTAGCGCCACCGGGATTTGAACCCGGGTCTCCTGGCTGAGAACCAGGTATCCTGAGCCAGACTAGACGATGGCGCCTATAATAATATTATAGGGTCTGGGTATTGTATAAGCAAGTTGTAGGACAAGCTTTCCTAAAAACTTTAAGCTAAGTAGATTTTCATTTTTATTGCTTCAATGCCCTTTTAATGTTTTGTTGAATTTTTTGTTCTTGCTTATTATAATTTTCACATGAGTGAACACAAAGTTTTAAAAAGTTTGGAGTCTTTGTTAAGGGATAACTTTCCACAGGTGAAGTTAGTGGAGTTTTATTATAATATCTTTGAATCGCCTTATCGTAGTAGTTTCATAGGGTTAGGAGGTGAGATTCCGGAGGTTTATTCCTTTGATGGCAAAGTTGCCTTTATTGATATGCCAAGTGGAATTATTATAACCTTGGAGGGTACCAACGATTTGGTATTGAAGTGGATAGATGGGCATAAAGGATTTTTAAAACTTGTCTTAAAGATTACGGTGTCGGAGTATCTGAAGGATATTTTAGACGAGTTTGTGAGCAAGATAATAGAGGTTAGGGATATCCAAGAAATTTACAATGAGATAATTGCCTATTTGAGCAAGGTTACATGGTCGACTATAGGTGCAATTACTGTTTATGATGAAGTGAGCAATATTTTATTGGGAAAGGGAAAAGGTTATCAGGATGTCTCTTTACACGGTAATGTTATGGTTGAAGGTTTTTTCAACATTCCTCTTACGCCCGAAACAGCGGCTTCCAGAGCTTTAGAGTTAAAGGATATACTGATTATTAACGATGCTAAAAATGAACCGAGAATTTTGAAAAAATTTGTAGAGTACTATAAAGTCGACAGGGTGATAGTAGCTCCCCTCTTTGTTGATGAAAGGCTCTTTGGGATGATTTATTTGGGTCGGTACGAGGGTTTACCTCCTTATACCCGGGGCGAAGTCAGACTTTTAAAATCTCTTATTCCTTATCTCACAGGTGTTTTGAAATTGCTAAAATACCGCGAAGATTCTGAGAAGAGATTAAGAGCTCTCCTTTTTGTTAAGAACCTCGCTGAAGATATTTTGAGTGAGTCGAGTCTTCTTAAGATTTTCGATGTGTCAAGGGAATATCTTAAAGAAATCGTGAAGATAGAAAATTGTGCTTTTTATAGCTTTAATCCTGCTGGTTTAACTTTGTTGTATAATTTTGGCTTTTCGAAGGGTGAGCTTGCTGAAATAAAAGAGAATATTTATTCTTTGGATGCATTGACGAAGGGGAACGAAATATGTTCTATCTCTCTAAAAAATCTTAACCTTGGCTATAAAATTTTGTGCGCTGTTTATTTCTCTATAGAAAATCGGAATTTCGTAGCTGTTCTCGGTTCCCGAACCAAGGAAAAGGTTACTGATGAAGATCAGGAATTGATAAAGGTTCTTTTTAGCTCTGTTAAAGTTGCATCAAAGAATCTGTTTTTGTACGAAAAGAGTGTTGAAGCCCTTGATAAAATAATCGAAATTCTATCTCAACTTGAAAGTAAAAAGGACTATTTTACCGCTACTCATTCAAAAGATGTGGCTGAATTTGCTTTAAAGATAGCAGAAGCATTAAACTTGTCACCCGAGGAGAAAAAAGATGTATATCTGGCGGGTTTACTTCACGATTTAGGAAAGGTTGTTGTGGAAAGAGCCATATTACTTAAAGACGGCCCGCTAAATAGCGTTGAATGGGACGAAATTAGAAATCATCCTATTGTAGGGAAGGAGATATTAGAAAATATACCCGGGCTTGAGCGAGCCGCTTTATATGTCGGAACGCACCATGAACGGTATGATGGAAAAGGGTATCCCGTGGGGCTCAGAGGCGAAGAAATACCCTTGGGAGGGCGTATACTTTGTATATCTGACGCGGTTGTTACAATGCTCTCTGATAGGCCTTACAGAAAAGCGTTAAACAAAGATCAGGTGATTTTCGAACTCATTAAAGAGAGTGGTAAGCAATTTGATCCCGAACTCGTTAAAATCGTTATTGGCATCCTGGAGGGAGAAAATCTTTAATTCTAAAAACCTTTGTAATAGATTTATTTTTTAATCCTGCCTATTAGCTTTTCTAATTGGGAAAGAAGTTCCCGTAGAGGAGGAACATCAAAAAACTTTCTTCCCGTAATTTCGTTGGTGTAACTCTTATAAATGTAGCTGATCAGCTCTTTCCATTCCTGTGGGAGAGGTGGGGGACTGCATTTAACGAGGTTTTTCCAGTTTTGCCGATCTTCCTTTTTTGCTTTTTCCGTTTCCCTGTACCATTCGGTTTCCCGATAAAATATTCTCAATATCTCTTTGCTAATTGGCGTTCCATTATAAGTAAACCTGCATTCATCAAGAGCTCCTACAGCGTCCACCACCATTAAATTTCTTCCTTCATCAAGTGCAAATTCAAATTTTCCGTCTTCATTAGTAAGGCCAAATTTGCTGACCTCTTCGGTAATAATTTCGTTAATCCTAAAGGCCGTTTCTTTTAGTTTGCAAAACTCTTCTTTTGTAAGTCCGCTTATTTCAAGTGCTTCTTCTTCTTTTATATATCTATCGGTAATTTCAAGTTTTGTTGAAAAATCGAGAATAGCCTTTTCCAATTTTTGGCCAGCTTGAGGCATTTGGCTTAGTCCAACATCTTCTGGTTTCCACTCACCCTTTTGTAGCCTCTTAAGGAGCGAAGAACCCTCGGGAAGCCAGTTTCTATATATTACTTCAAGGGGGATAAGGAAGTTGGATTTTAATGTCTTAAAGACGGAGTAATTGTAATCTTTTCCGTCAAAGGCCGGTTTTACTACCCTTACCATTTTGAACTGAAAGGTATCTGATGGCTCCTTCACTTCATTAAGTCTCTTAACTGTTCCATTTTCTACAACTCCGAGGTAGTGAGTTTTTATGCCTCTTTGCTCAAGTTTTTCGAAGAAATAGGCTGTTACCATACAAATTGCCTTGCCCTTGTCCGGGATATGGTCTGGCATTTCACCCCAATCAAAAACGGAGTAACGGTCAGAAAAGATGAAGTGTCCTATGCCTGTTTCCACTTCTGTGGGCTCTTTAATTACTATGAGGTCTTTAACACTGCCCATCGAGAAGCTCCTTGTCACTTTTCTCTATTTCTTCTTTAAGTTCTCTCTGGTACTCTTCAACTTTTTGCCTCACATGGGCATCCTTGATTCCAATTATTTTAGCCGCGGCTAATGCTGCCTGTTCCGGCTCCAGTACGACTAAGGGCGCTACTCCTTTGGGCATTCGCAGAGAGGAAAATAGGTCCGCTCCACCAAATTTTTCAGAGTAGGGTGGACATGCAATCACAGGCTTTGAAATTTGAGCATCAACGAAACCACTTAGGGCGTTACTTTTTCCAGCGACCGTTATGACAACATCAGCTTTGTCTCCGTATTCTTTAAGTATCTCTAAAACTTTTAGAGGCACTTTATGAGCAGAACCTATGCGCATAATCGATTCAATGCCAAATTTTTCTAACTCCTCTTTAATATTTTTGCAAAATGGGATATCTTGTTTGGAGCCCATTATGATTAATACGAGGGACATGATTCCTCCTTATTGCAGATAAAATTAAAAGGTTTTCTATCTATAGACACGAGAAAATTTTTAAAAAGTGGGCCGTGCAGGACTCGAACCTGCGGCCACCGGATTAAAAATCCGGTGCTCTACCTCCTGAGCTAACGGCCCTGTTGTACTTAATTATAAAGGGATTAAATCGTCCTATCAAAAGCTTAAAGAGTATATGGTCCCGTCCCGTGCAGCTATGAACAGTCTCCTCCCCCAGAATACTGGTGAGGTTTCAAGAACCTTAGGTATGGGAAGTACCCAAATTAGATTGCCACTGTTTAGGTTGAGAGAGTAAAGTTCACCAAATTCGCCCGTTTCCGTTGTTGTTGAGACGAATACAAAAGTGTCAATAATGACCGGTGAGGAAGAGATAAAGTTGGATGTAATAAAATTCCAGAGTCTTATTCCATTTTTAATGTGGTGGGCGTAAACTTTGCCAAAGGCGGTATTTACTATTACAAAGCTATCTTTAATGGCTGGAGATCCGGCTACTGGTTCCGTAAGATTAAAAGACCATATAATTGTGTTAGTTGTTACATCGAAGCATCCTATTTCACCAGCTGAATTTCCGTAAATTAGGTGTTTTTCAGATAGGTTTAAATAACTTTCGATAGGAGCTGAAGTTTTTAAATGGTTAGTTTCCATTCCAGTGCTTCTGTTTACGATATAAATCTTCCCGTTCAAATCAGCAATGTAAAGGTTAGTTTGATCGATTAGGGGTATGTTTTTTACCATTCCTTCGGTAGAGAATTTCCACTCAATTTTATCCTGATTTACATTATACGCGTAAACACCCTCCTGAAATACTGGTACGTAGATGACTTCTCCAAAGGCAATGGGAGGTGACACTATGGACCCTCCAAAAGTTTTTGATTTTAAAATTTGCCCTGCGGTATTAATGATATACAAAAAGCCATTCAAAGTTCCAACAATTATGTTTTTATTCATGATAACTGGGACGTGGATGATACTTCCATTAAGGTTTAATTGCCATAATACGTTACCGAGTGTGTCTAATGCATAAAGGAAACCCTCGCTTGTCCCCACATAAATCACTCCATCATTTATGGCTGGCTGGGATGGTGTACCGGTTAAATTTCTTGACCAGTCAATTCGAGGTACCTGATTGCTTACGATAGCGTTGACATTAAAATTGTGAGCCGTATTGCCCATGTAGACGGGGTATGTTACTTTTTCTTCGGGTGTAGGTGTGAAGAAGAATTTCCTATAAACCGCAAATAGTGCTCCTAAAACGATGGTTATTGAAATGAGAATTGGGACGACAGGTGAACGCTTCTTTCGCTTTACTGTCTTGAATTTTGGTAAAGGTTCCTCAGAGATTTTTTTCTCTTCTTCCTCTTCCTCCTCAAATTTCTCTTCCGGGACTGTACTAATTACTTCCAATCCCTGCCTTTCAAGTTCTTCAAGTATCTTTGAGGCTTCTTCCAGGTTAATTTCCTCTATCTGCCCGATCTTTGACACATCTTCCTGACTTTCAATTAGGATGAGCTCTTTTTCTCCCAGCCTTTTGTTTATTTCTTCTATAGTTTTGCTAATCTTCGCAAGGAGTTCGTCATATTCCTTTACTTTCTTTATGACCTCCATTAATCTGTTTCTGGCATTCTGTTCTTCTGGACCACCCATTCGTATCTTGATGACAAGCTTCCCAGCTTCTTCTTCAAGAGTGTTTTTTACCGTTTCGACTTCTTGAAGGCTTTCCACTAAGAAATCCTTTATCTTTTCAAGCCTTTTATAGATTTCTTCAAGGGGTTTCAAATACAGTTGTGCTTTGCCCTCTAATCGCTTCTTTTTTAGTTGTTCTTCCTGTTCGAGTAACTCTTGAACCGGTGTAACATTCTCTACCTTTATGCTAGAGGGAAGTGTCATTTTCCTAATTTTTTCGAAATCTTCTTCCGTTTCTGCTTCTAAAATTGCACTGTATTGTTTGTATTCGTGCTCTGTTATTACAATTTCTTTCGCTATTTTTGCAAGTTCTGCCCTTCCGGCGTCAGGGGGCTTATTACCGAGAAGAATGTCTATTTTGGTTCGCTTATAATCGATGTTAAGTTCTTTTAGTTTGTTTTCCAACTCTTCTGCTTTATTTCTTACCTGGGTAAGGAGGTCATCGAGTTCCTTTGTAAGGAAATTTATCTCTTTTTCGTAATCTGCTTTGAGAATGAGAAACTGCTTTTCAGTAATTTCTCCTTTGCTGTAAAAGTCATTTAATTTTGAAAGTGCTCTTGTTATAGAGCTATGTTTTTCCTTATATTCTTCAACTTTCTCAATTAAACGCATTAAGTCCATAGCAAAATTATAGCATTTGTACCTCAAAATGTCAATAGCTGCTAATTCGGTTATCGATTCTTCAGCTTTGCAAGCTGAGTGGTTAATACTTTCATGAGCTCGGGTCAATAGGTGCTATTTTGCTTGAATTTATGGGTGTTTTTGCTTGCTACTTGACAATACATCTCTCATACAATATACTTTGCATTGTAAAGTTCTTTACAAAAAGGAGGTCAAAAATGGTGGGTGCTATAATAACTGCAGCACTAATAGGTGCGTTGTACGGGGGCTTTGGCGGTTATACCGCTGGCGTGGTGAGATTCAACAACTATAGCGTTAATAATGAACTCGCGAAATTAGGGATGGAGAAGATGGAATACCTTTTTATGCAAGGAGGGCATGGTTTCTCTATCCTCGGCAAAACGTTGATTGGAGGTGGTGGAATTGGAGCATCAGAAAAAAGAATTAACGATACTGTAGAGGTAACCTACAGTATAGGTGGTGGTTTTTTCCAAGTAGGGTACATCCCTGTTTCTTTCGGTTTCTTTAATCCGTTTTTAATGCTGGGAATTGGTGGTTTTGGTGAAGGGGTTAGAATTAGAAGAAGGTTTCAGGGTTTAAGCTGGGATAGTGTATGGACTAATCCAGAAAGGGAAGTTAACATCTCAAGGGGAGGATTTTCAATTTCCCCTTCTATCGGGTTCGTTATTGTTCCACAGAGAATTCCTGTAGGTTTAATGGCAATGTTGTCTTACAATACAATCTTGTCAAGGGAATGGAGGTTTGATGAGGGTGGTGAACTTCTAAATTCACCCGATTCCCCCCTTGGATCTTTTTCCTTTAGCTTGAGTTTGATTTTTGGAGGTGGATATGATGGAAAAAGAGATTAAGGAGGCACTCTCTGCCCTGGATGAGATAAAAAATTTACTTAAGAGAGAAACGGAACTCGCCCTTCGCGCCGCGAAG